>Ga0209201_1000069_pt1 | contig 159399 bp, 162 predicted proteins | sample AD_UKC055_MetaG_FD_184411 | JGI IMG/M metagenome (GOLD analysis project Ga0209201, IMG submission 184411) | Active sludge microbial communities of municipal wastewater-treating anaerobic digesters from USA - AD_UKC055_MetaG (SPAdes) (version 2) | ecosystem: Engineered > Bioreactor > Anaerobic... | reverse complement strand
GCCGCCGCTATCACGGCCAAAACCTCCCCCTCGTCCCCCGCGGGGGCCGCCATCGCCGCCGACCCGGCGGCCGGTGCCGCCGAAACCCTCGGGGCCTTCCGCCGCTCCGCAAGCGACACCAGGTAGCTCTGCACCTTGATGACGCCCACCAGCAGCACCAGGGCAAAAAACACCGTGCCCATCCCGATCAATGCCACAGTCAGGCCAAATAACAGTTTCATTCGCATGCTCCCTTTCGGACACGCTGCACGTTGTCGAAGCAATGGTGTTTGATTGGCGGGTCAACCGGTTGCGCTTCTATCACCGCGGGCCGCCCTGCGCTATCGGGCATTGTCCGATTCTCTTGTAGGACCGCTCATTGAGATTGTGTCAGTCTTTGTCCGACACCCCGACACCGGAACGCGCCCCCTGCCGGGGGCGGGGCGATGGCCCCCGGTCCCCGGCGTCTTCAGCGGGAAGCTCTTTCAGGCCGCCCCCTCGGGTTTCATGGTTCCCGTTTCGTTGAAGCGCACGTGCCAGCTGTATGCCTCGTCGAGAAGCATGGGGATGTGGCCGCCCACCTTCTTCTGGGCGCGCCTGTAGTAGTCCCACAGCAGGGGCCGGTAGTCCGGGTGGGCGCAGTTCTCGATGATGAGGGGCACCTTCTCCTTCGGGTCGAGCCCGCGCAGGTCGGCCACCCCCTGGTCCGTCACGACGAGGTGCACCTCGTGCTCCGTGTGATCGTAATGGGTCACGTGGGGCACGACGCGGGAGATAGCCCCCTTCTTGGCCGCCGACGGCGTCAGGAAGACGACGAGCCCCGAGTTGCGGGAGAAGTCGCCGGAGCCGCCGATGCCGTTGACCATGGTGGTGCCGAAGGTGTGGGTGGAGTTGACGTTGCCGTAGATGTCCACCTCGAGGGCCGTGTTCATGGCGATGAGGCCCAGGCGTCGGGCGATCTCCGCGTTGTTGCTGACCTCCTGGGGCCGCAGGATGATCTTGTCGCGGTACTTCATGATGTTCTTGTAGAAGCGCTGCAGGCCCTCGGGCGAGGGGGAGAGCGACGTGCCGGAGACGGCGTTGAGCTTGCCCGCGTCGATGAGGTCGAACATGGCGTCCTGGATGACCTCCGTCCAGACCTTCAAATTCTTGTAGTCGCTCTCCACGAGGCCCGCCATGACGGCGTTGGCCACGTTGCCCACGCCCGACTGCAGGGGCGGGAGCACCGCGCCGTAATGCTTTTCGAGATACTTGATCAGGTGCCGGGCCATGGCCTTGGACTGCTCGTCGATGGGGGCCAGGGGCCGCGTCTTGTCCCCGATGTCGCAGGGCACGACGGCCACGACCTTACGCGGGTCGCAGGGCATGTAGATCGTGCCGATGCGCTGGTTGACGTCCGTGATCGGCAGCGGGTGGCGTGCCGGCGGGTCGGCCGGGATGAAGATGTCGCTCATCCCGACGAGTTCCATGGGCTGGCTCGTGTTGACCTCGATGATGACCTTCTCGGCCTGCTGGAGGAAGGTGGGTGAGTTGCCGACCGAGGTGGACGGGACGACCCCGCCGTTTTCCAGGATGCAGACGGCCTCGACGATGGCCACGTCCATCTTGCCCAGGAAGCCGTAGCGCAGCTGCTGGGCCATCTGGCTCAGGTGGATGTCGAAGAACATCGTGTCGCCGCTATTGATCCGCTGGTTGATCTTCTTGCCCGTCTGGTAGGGGTAGCGCCTGGCGATGGCGTTCACCTCGGCCCAGGCCTCGTCGAGCTCGACGCCGACGGAAGCGCCCGTCAGAAGGGACAGCCGGAGCTTCTCGCCCTTCTTGACCCTTTCGGCCACGGCCAGCGGCACGGCCTTGGGGTACCCGCAGGGGGTGAACCCGCTCGTGCCGACGATCATCCCGTCCTTGATGTGCCTGGCGGCCTCCTCGGCCGTCGTGATCTTGGACAGCAGTTCCTTGTTGAAGATACGGCTCTCGATTCCCATAGTGGTTTTGCCTCCTTGTGCTGAATTGAAACCTTTCAGGCCCGCGTCAACGGCTCCGGACCGCCTGTTTCGCCGCTTCGCCCGGCCCCCTTTCCCCGCGGTGCCCCTGTTGCTCCGCCGTCACTCCGCCGGGGCGGGGGCGATGACCCCCTGCTCCACGAGGACGCGGGTCATCTCGCGCGCGCCGCGGACCGCCGCCACGGCCTCCCGGTAGAGCTCCTCCCCGGTTTTTTCGACCCGCGCGATCCCCTGCTCCTGGGCCTTCAGGGCCGTGGCGACGGCGCAGCGGGGGTAGAGATCCTCGTCGTCCATGGCGGGGACGATGCGGTCGTCGGAAAGGCCCTTCTCCTCGGCCACCCGGGCGATCTCCTCCGCGGCGGCGACGGCCATCTCGTCGGTGATGTTCCGGGCCCGCACGTCGAGCACGCCCCGGAAGATGCCGGGGAAGCCCAGCGAGTTGTTGATCTGGTTGGGGAAGTCGCTCCGTCCCGTCCCGACGATCCGAGCGCCCGCCGCCTTGGCCTCCCAGGGCCAGATCTCGGGGACGGGGTTCGCGCAGGGAAAGACGACGGCGTCCTTCGCCATCCCCCGGACCCACTCGGGCTTGATGACGCCCGGCCCCGGGGTGGAGGCGCCGATGAAGACGTCGGCCCCCTTCAGCGCGTCGGCCACGGTCCCGACCAGGCCCGCCCCGTTGGTCTCGAGGCAGATCCGCCACTTGACGGCGAAGTCCCTCTGCGCGGCCTCGATGTCGCCGCGGCCGCGGTGCAGCGTCCCCTTGGAGTCGACGGCGACGATCCGCGCCGGGTCGGCCCCGCTCGCCCGGAGCAGGCGGTAGGTGGCCACGTTGGCCGCCCCGATGCCGAAGAGCACGATCCGGGCGTCCTGCAGGCGCTTGCCGACGATCTTCAGGGCGTTGAGAAGCCCGGCGAGGATCACGCAGGCCGTCCCCTGCTGGTCGTCGTGCCATACCGGAATGTTCATCTCGGCCCGCAGGGTGTCGAGGATCCGAAAGCACTCCGGCTGGGAGATGTCCTCGAGGTTGATGCCGCCGAAGGCGGGCTCGAGGAGCTTGACGGTCTCGATGAACTGCGCGGGGTCCTTCGTGCGCAGGGCGATGGGCACGGCGTCGACGCCGCCCAGGTACTTGAAGAGGATCGCCTTGCCCTCCATGACGGGCAGGCTCGCCTCGGGGCCGATGTCGCCCAGTCCCAGCACGCGCGTCCCGTTGGTGACGACGGCGATCAGGTTGCCCTTGTTGGTGTGCTCGAAGACCCTCTCGGGGTTCGCCTGGATGTCCTTGCACGGGGCGGCGACCCCCGGGCTGTACCAGATGGAGAAATCCGAGAAGTCCCGGATGGCGCACTTCGGGGCCACTTGGAGCTTTCCCCGGTAGAACGGGTGCATCCGCAGGGCGTCCTTCGACGGCTGCGCGGCCCGGGCGAGCAATTCTTCGACGGTCGGCATGTCAACCCCCCGCTTGTTTTGCACCCGTCTACACAAATTCGCCGCCGCTTTTCAAGTGAATATTTGAGCCAAACGGTCGGGCGGCCGCGGGGAAACGGGTCCCGCGGCCGGGTGCAGCGCCTCGCAACCCTTGCAGCACGGGGCCTTGCGGATGTTGTCAGACAAAACCCGACAGGCGCCCCTGAACGAGTCCTACAGCAGAATCAGACGGTACCCGATAGTTTTCGCCCGGTCCCGGTGCTAGAAGCGCGCACAAACCTTACCCCATGTCGGTTGCACCTGTCCTGCAGACAGAGTCGGTCATGTTGATTTGTCCTCGATGCGGCGGAACGAGCTTCTGGCGCCTTTCCACGGGGCAGCGGCGCTGCGGCCGCTGCGGCCTGACGCGCAAGTTCGACAGGACGTTCTGGGGTTCCGCAAAGATCTCCCCCTACTGGAAGGGCCGGCTGCTCGAATATTTCTGCCTGGGGGTACCGGCCTACCGACTTCGGCACCAGGTGCCGCTGGACCTCAAGACGGTCCAGCGATGGTTTCGGATCCTGCGGACCGCCATCTACACGCACGAGATGAAGGCCCTGAAGGCCCTGCTGGCCAGGACGGACGGGGGGGCGGCGATCGCCGGGGACGGCGTGCGGTTCCGCCCGGACTTCTCCCGGTCGGGGGAGCGGATGGCCCTGGGCATCTACCAGGGCAACGGCCGTCTCTTCGCGATCCCCGTCGCCGAGGGCGAAGGCGCCGCGGAGGCCGGGGAGCTGCGATACTGCGGCGGGACCCTGGCCTGCACGTCCCTGGATGTCCGCGGCGGCAGCGTCGTGGTCAACGGCGCGCCGGGGACCCGGAGGGACCGCGAGATCCCGCCGGAGATCGACGGGTTCTGGTCCTTCACCCGGCAGTGGCTCAGGCACTACCGCGGGGTGCCCCGAGCGTACTTCCCGCTCTACCTCAAGGAAATCGAGTGGCGGTACAACCATCGGGGGGAGAATCTCGTCAGGCTCGCCCGAGGCCTCCTGGGCCAGCGGGTCGCGGCGGAGGACCCACGGATGCTGCCCTGAGGAGCGGAAGCGGGTCCCTTCGGGGCGGGGACATCGATGCCGCGCCGCGGGCATCGAGGCGGAATCGGACAACCGGGATCGACACAGCAACACAGGCCTTTCACGCACAGGCTGAATCAAGGAGGAAGACAATGGCTCAACACCCCCAGATGAAGAAATGGATGGAACAGGCTGCGAAGGAACTCAAGGGGAAGCCCGTCGAGGCGCTCAACTGGGAGACGCCCGAGGGGATCACCGTGAAGCCCATCTACACGGCGGAGGATCTCGAGGGTCTCGACTTCGTCAACACCCTCTCCGGCATGGCCCCCTACGTCCGCGGCCCCGTGGCCACCATGTACGCCAACCAGCCCTGGACGATCCGGCAGTACGCCGGGTTCGCCACGGCGAAGGAATCCAACGCCTTCTACCGAAGAAACCTCGCCGCGGGCCAGACGGGCCTCTCGGTGGCCTTCGACCTGGCCACGCACCGCGGCTACGACTCCGACCACCCGCGCGTGGCCGGCGACGTCGGCAAGGCCGGCGTCGCCATCGACTCCGTGGAGGACATGAAGGTCCTCTTCGACGGGATCCCCCTGGACAAGGTGACCGTCTCCATGACGATGAACGGCGCCGTGCTGCCGATCCTGGCGGGCTACATCGTCGCCGCCGAGGAGCAGGGCGTCAAGCAGGAGCAGCTCGCAGGCACGATCCAGAACGACATCCTCAAGGAATTCCTCACCCGCAACACCTACATCTACCCGCCCCAGCCCTCGATGCGGATCGTCTCGGACATCATCGCCTACTGCTCGAAGCACATGCCGCGCTACAACACGATCTCCATCAGCGGCTACCACATCATGGAGGCGGGCGCCAACTCGGTCCTGCAGACGGCCTTCACGCTCTCGGACGGCAAGCAGTACATCCGGGCGGCCATCGACGGCGGCCTCTCCATCGACGACTTCGCTCCCCGGCTCTCGTTCTTCTTCGGCGTCGGGATGAACTTCTTCATGGAGATCGCCATGCTGCGCGCGGCCCGCTACCTGTGGCACCAGACGGTCAGCGAGTTCAACCCGAAGAACCCCCGCTCCACGGTGCTGCGCACCCACGTGCAGACCTCGGGCTGGAGCCTCACGGAGCAGGACCCCTACAACAACATCATCCGCACGACCCTCGAGGCCCTCGCGGCGGCCCTGGGCGGCACCCAGTCGCTCCACACGAACTCCTTCGACGAGGCGATCAGCCTGCCGACGGACTTCTCGGCCCGCATCGCCCGCAACACCCAGATCATCATTCAGGAGGAGTCCCAGATCTGCCACGTGGTGGACCCCCTGGGCGGCTCCTACTACATCGAGGCCCTCACGGGCTCCATCATCCGCGAGGCCAAGAAGATCATGGACGAGATCGAGGCCTTGGGCGGCATGGCCCGCGCCATCGAGACGGGCATGCCGAAGCTCCGCATCGAGGAGTCGGCGGCCAGGCGCCAGGCCCGCATCGACCAGGGCAAGGACGTCATCGTCGGCGTCAACAAGTACCGCGTGAAGGAAGAGCCCCCCGTCGAGGTGCTCGAGGTGCCCAGCACGGTGCGCGACGAGCAGATCGCCCGGATCAAGGAACTCAAGGCCAGGCGCGACGGGGCCGCCGTGAAGAAGGCCCTGGAGAACATCACGGCCGCGGCCGAAAAGGGCGGCAACCTCCTGGAGGCCTCCATCCAGGCCATCCGGCTTCGCGCCACCGTGGGCGAGGTCAGCGACGCCATGGAGAAGGTCTTCGGCCGCTACGTGGCCACCACCCGGATGATCTCCGGCGTCTACTCTTCCGAGTACGGCGAAAGCGACGTGATCCGGGGCCTGCAGAAGCGCACGGAGAACTTCCTGAAGCAGACGGGCCGGCGCCCGAGGATGCTCGTCACGAAGATGGGCCAGGACGGCCACGACCGCGGCATCAAGGTCGTCGCCACGGCCTTCGCCGACCTGGGCTTCGACATCGACATCAGCCCCATGTTCCAGACCCCCGAGGAGGCGGCCCGGATGGCCCTCGAGAACGACGTCCACGTCGTGGGCGCCTCGAGCCTCACGGCGGGCCACAAGACGCTGGTGCCCGAGCTGATCCGGAAGCTCCAGGAGATGGGCGCGGGCGAGATCCTGGTCATCGCCGGCGGCGTCATCCCCCCGACGGACTACGACTTCCTCTACAAGGCGGGGGTCGTGGGGATCTTCGGGCCGGGGACCTCGATCCCCGAATCGGCGGACAAGGTCCTGTCCCTGCTGGAGAACAAGTACCTGAAACGGGCGGCCTAGGACGACGGCCGGGGGAGAACCCCTCCCCCGGCCTTGCCGCATCAACGCAACGCTTCGAACCCGGTGCAGGGCGATGGCCGAAAAGGGAATCGACTACTACGTCCAGGGCGTGACGGGCGGCAGCCGGCTGGTCATGGCCAAAACGATCACGCTGATCGAGAGCATCCTGCCGGAGCACCAGGAAACGGCGCAGGCCGTCTTGGACGCGCTGCTGCCTTACACGGGCAAGGCCGTCCGCCTGGGGATCACGGGCGTGCCGGGCGCGGGCAAGAGCACCTTCATCGAGAGCTTCGGCACGATGCTCACCGAGAAGGGCCACCGCGTGGCCGTGCTGGCCGTCGACCCGAGCAGCCCCCGGACGGGCGGCAGCATCCTGGCCGACAAGACTCGGATGGAGAAGCTCTCCACCAGCGAGCGGGCCTTCATCCGCCCCTCCCCCTCGGGGGGCACCCTCGGCGGGGTGGCCCGCAAGACCCGGGAGACCATGATGATCTGCGAGGCCGCCGGCTACGACGTCATCCTGGTGGAGACGGTCGGCGTGGGGCAATCGGAGGTCGCCGTGGCCTCCATGGTGGACTTTTTCCTCGTGCTCATGATCGCCGGGGCCGGGGACGAGCTCCAGGGGATCAAGAAGGGCGTCCTGGAGCTGGCCGATGCGATCGCGGTCAACAAGGCCGACGGCGACAACGTGGAGCGGGCCAAGCTCGCCCGGGCGCAGTACGAGACGGCGATGCACCTGCTCTCGCCCCCCTCGCCGGACTGGAGCACGCCCGTGCTGCTGTGCAGCTCCCTCACGGGGGCGGGGCTCGAGGAGATCTGGGACGTCGTGCTCAAGCACCGCAGGATCATGAACGACAAGGGGGAGCTGGAGAGGAAGCGCAGCGAGCAGTCACGCCTGTGGATGTGGGCCCTGGTCAAGGAAGGGCTGGAGGCTTGGTTCGCCAGGAACGCCCAGGTCGTCAACCTCCTGCCCCTCATCGAGAAGGAAGTGGTCGGCGGGAAGATCACGGCCACCTCGGGGGCGGCCCGGATCCTGTCCTTTCTCCAGAATTACAGCATCACCGTTACCTGAAGGCACAGACGAATCAGGAGGTCTAGTCAGCATGAAGATCACACGTTTGGATCACATCGGTATCGCAGTGAAGAGCATCGCCGAGTCCCTGAAGGTCTACGAGGCGATGGGGCTCAAATCCGTGGGCGTCGAGGAGGTGGCCGAGCAGAAGGTGCGCGTGGCGTTCCTCCCGATCGGCGAGACGGAGATCGAGCTGCTCGAGTCGACCGCGCCGGACGGTCCCGTGGCCAAGTACATCGAGAAGAACGGCGAGGGGATCCAGCACCTGGCGCTGCGCGTGGACAACCTCGAGGCGGCCCTGGCGGAGATGAAGGCCAAGGGCGTGCGGCTCATCGACGAGAAGCCCCGCTACGGCGCGGGCGGCGCGAAAATCGCCTTCGTGCACCCCCGCTCCACCGGCGGCGTGCTGCTGGAGCTGAGCGAACGAGACTGAGACCCGAACAGAACCCCAAAAAAAGAAAGAGGTGATGAACCGTGACGAATCAGGAAAAAATCGAACGCATGAGGGCCGCCGAGCGGAAGATCGAGATGGGCGGCGGGACCAAGGCCCTCGAGAAGGTGAAGGCCACGGGGAGGCTCACGGCCCGCGAGCGGCTCGGGCGCCTCTTCGACGAGGGGAGCTTCGTGGAACTGGACAAGTTCGTCGAGCACCGCTGCACGAACTTCGGCATGGACAAGACGGAGGTCCCCGGCGAGGGCGTCGTGACGGGCTACGGCAGGGTCGACGGCCGGACCGTCTTCGCCTTCGCGCAGGACTTCAGCACCATGGGCGGCTCCCTGGGCGAGATGCACGCGACGAAGATCGTCAAGTGCATGGACCGCGCCGTGGCCGCCGGGGCCCCCATCGTGGGCCTCAACGACTCGGGCGGCGCGAGGATCCAGGAGGCCGTGGACTCGCTGGCGGGCTACGGGCGGATCTTTTACAAGAACACCATGGCCTCGGGGATCATCCCGCAGATCAGCGCCATCATGGGCCCCTCGGCCGGAGGGGCCGTCTACTCGCCGGCGCTGATGGACTTCATCTACATGGTCGACAAGGAATACGCCCAGATGTTCATCACGGGCCCCCAGGTCGTCAAGGCCGTCATGGGGGAGGACGTCACGGCCATGCAGCTCGGCGGCGCCATGACGCACAACACCAAGAGCGGGGTGGCGCATTTCGTGGCCGCCAGCGACGAGGACTGCATCGACCAGATCAAGCGGCTGCTGAGCTACCTGCCCTCCAACCACCGTGAGAAGCCCCCCGTCGCGGAGTGCAGCGACCCCGCGGACCGCATGGAGGACGCCCTCAACACGCTCGTCCCCGAGGCGAGCAATCGCCCCTACGACATGAAGCGCATCATCAAGATGGTCGTCGACAACGGCGAGATCTACGAGAGCCAGGCCCTCTACGCGATGAACATGATCACCTGCTTCGCCCGCATGAACGGCCAGCCCGTAGGGATCATCGCCAACCAGCCGGCGGTGCTCGCGGGGTGCCTCGACATCAACTCCTCCGACAAGGCCTCGCGGTTCATCCGGTTCTGCGACTGCTTCAACCTGCCGATCCTCACCTTCGTCGATGTCCCGGGCTACCTCCCGGGGACGGCGCAGGAGTACGGCGGCATCATCCGCCACGGCGCCAAGATGCTCTACGTCTACCCCGAGGCGACGGTGCCGAAGATCACCATCGTCATCCGCAAGGCCTACGGCGGCTCCTACCTCGGCATGTGCTCCGGGCAGACGGGGGCGGACATCGTCATGGCCTGGCCCTCGGCGGAGATCGCCGTCATGGGCGCCGAGGGGGCCGCAAAGATCATCTTCCGCAAGGAGGACCCCGAGAGCCTGAAGCAGAAGACCCAGGAGTACATCGAGAACTTCGCCACGCCCTACCAGGCGGCGCGCCATGCCCTCATCGAGCACGTCATCGAGCCGCGGGAGACGCGGCCCATGATCATCCGGTCCCTGCAGATGCTCGCCAACAAGAGGGAGGACCGGCCCTGGAAGAAGCACGGCAACATCCCCCTGTAGAGCGGGCGGGACCGATTCCCGCCGGCCCGCAGGCCGTCACCTCAAAGCCATAAAAAAAGCGGGGCGCCCGTCGCCCCGCTTTTTTGCCCGGCCGCCGCGCTAGAAGCCGTCGTTGATGACGCCCTCCTTCTTGAGCTGCGCGAGCGTCTCGTCGCTGTAGCCCAAAAGGGACTGGAGCACCTCGTCGGTGTGCTGGCCCAGCAGCGGCGCCGGCATGTAGACCTCTCCGGGGGTCTCGGACATCTTGATGGGCGATCCGGCGATCCGCATCTTCCCCACCCGGGGCTGGTCGATCTCGACGAGCATCCGGCGATAGGCGATGTGCGGGTCCTCGCAGATCTGCCTCATGTTGTTGATCGGTGAGTAGGGAAGCCCCTCCTTCTCGAAGATCGCCGCCCACTCCGCCGTCGTCTTCGAGGCCATGATCGGGTCGAGGATCGCGTTGAGGGCGTTGCGGTTCTTCGTCCGCAGGGGGTTGGTCCTGAAGCGCTCGTCCCCGGGCAGGTCGGGCCGGCCGATGACTTTCGCGTACCGGGCGAAGAGGGCGTCCGTGCCGATCGCGGCGATGATGTAGCTTCCGTCCTTCGTCTTGTATCCCTGGAAGGGCGTGATGGAGGGGTGGATCCCGCCCAGGGGCCCCGGGATCTCACCGCTGATCGTGTAGCGCACCACGGCGTTCTCCAGGGTGGCGAAGACGCTGTCGATCATCGCCATGTCCACGTGCTGGCCCCGGCCCGTCCTGTCCCGGTGGCGCAGGGCCGCCAGGATGCCGATCGTAGCCTGCAGCCCCGTGAGGATATCGCCCACGGAGGAGCCTACCCGGCAGGGGGGGCCGCCCTCGGGCCCGGTGATGCTCATCAGGCCGCTGTAGGCCTGAGCCACCATGTCGTAGGAAGGCCGCTCGGCATACTCGGGCAGCGAGTCCTGGCCGAATCCGCAAATCGAACAATAGACGATTCGGGGGTTGATCCGCTTGAGGTCCTCCCAGCCGAAGCCCAGCTTGCGCATGGTCGTGGGGCGGAAGTTCTCCACGACGACGTCGGACATCTTGATGAGCTCCGTCAGGATTTCTTTGGCCTTGGGGTGCTTGAGGTTCAAGACGATCCCCTTCTTGTTGCGGTTGAGGCTGATGAAATAACCGCTGTGGTTCTTGTCGTGCTCCCCCGCAAAGGGGCCGAACTCGCGGGCGTCGTCGCCGATGGGGGGTTCGATGTGCAGGACCTCGGCGCCGAGATCGGCGAGGTACATCGTCACGGTGGGGGCCGCCAGCACGTGGCTCAGGTCGACGACTCGGATTCCTTCCAGTGCTCTTGCCATAAACGTCTTCCTCCTCTGTTGCGTAGGGTGCGGACCGCCTCGGGACCGCCCTTCGGCAAGGGGGAACCCCATGGCCGAAGCCGGGGCGGCCGGCCGGTCCCGCAGGGCCTGCTTTCGGCTTCCCGCACTAGTCTTTCCGGTATCGTCTCGCCCCCTGCACGTAGAGATCGCCTCCCCGGACGTCGTTGATGACGACGACGGGGAAGTCCTCCACCTCGAGGCGCTGGATGGCCTCCGGACCGAGGTCCTCGTAGGCGATCGTCTCGGCCTTGCGGATCCGCTTCGCCAGGAGGGCCCCCGCCCCGCCCGTGGCGCCCAGGTAGACGGCCTTGAATCTCTTCATCGCTTCGACGACCTCGGCGGAGCGGTTCCCCTTACCGATCATCCCCTTGAGGCCCAGCTCCATGAGCTTCGGGGCATAGGCGTCCATGCGGTAGCTCGTCGTGGGCCCCGCGGAGCCGATGGGTTGTCCGGGCTTGGCCGGCGCCGGGCCCACGTAGTAGATCACCTGGCCGCGGAGGTCCACGGGCAGCGGTTTCCCCGCTGCGACAAGTTCGAAGAGGCGCTTGTGGGCCGCGTCGCGCCCCGTGTAGATCACCCCCGTCAGCAGGACCCGGTCGCCGATGTGGAGCTGCTCCACATCCCCCTCGGTCAGCGGTGTCTTCAGTCTGATTTCAGTCATGCGTCTTCCCTTCTCACCCTCCGCCATTCTGCTTCTAGAGGACCGCTTCTTTATGCCTCGCCGCGTGGCACTGGACGTTGACCGCCACGGGAAGGCTCGCGATGTGGCAAGGCTCGACCTCGAAGAAGACATCGAGAGACGTCGTGGTGCCGCCGTAGCCCATGGGGCCGATGCCCAGCCGGTTGATCCGTTCCAGGACCTCCACCTCGACCGCCGCCAGCAGGGGGTCGGGGTTGCGCTCGCCGATCCTGCGCATCAGGGCCTTCTTGGCCAGCAGGGCCGAACGCTCAAAGGTGCCGCCGATCCCCACGCCCACCACCGTGGGCGGGCAGGGATTGGAGCCCGAGGCCTCGATGCGCCGGACGACGAAGTCCTTGATCCCCTCGAGCCCCGCCGAGGGAGAGAGCATGTCCACGCGGCTCATGTTCTCCGCGCCGCCCCCCTTCGGGACGGCGGCGATCCGGATCTTCTCGCCGGGCACGATGTCGAAGTGGACGACGGCGGGCGTGTTGTCTTGCGTGTTGGCCCTCGTGAAGGGATGGCAGGCCGACTTCCGGAGATAGCCCTCGCCGTAACCCTGCCGGACACCCTCGTTGATCGCCGCCCTCAGGTCTCCCCCGACGACGTGCACGTCCTGCCCGACCTCGATGAACAGGACGGCCAGCCCCGTGTCCTGGCAGATGGGGGACTGCTCCTCCCGGGCGACGCGCGCGTTCTCCTTGATCTCCCGCAGGACCTCGCGGGCCACGGGGGACTCGTCCCTCTCGATGGCCCGGTCGTAGGCCGCGAGCACGTCCTCGCCGAGGTTGCAGTTGGCGTCGATGAAGAGATCGCGGACGGCCTTCGTGACGGCTGATGCCTGGATTTCTCTCATTTCCTCACCCCCGCGCAGGCGGATCCGACGCGGCCCGTCGCTACGCCTTCGCCATTTTCAGGATTTCGGCCACGAGCTTCTCGATGCCCTGGGCCACCTTAGAGATCGTGGGCCCCAGCATATAGGCCGGCGTCGTGACGATCCGGTTGGCCTCGTCGACGACGACGCCCTCGACCGGGGCCTGGACATGCCGGCCGCCCATCGCCTCGATGGCCCCCGACGTCCCGGGGTCGCTGCCGATGGTGAGCTTCGGGTGCGCCGCGCCGAGCACCCTGGCGGCGATGACCGGGGCGATGCAGATGAAGCCCACGGGCTTTTTCGCCGCATGCATCTCCCGGACGAGCCTCGCCACCTCGGGGTTCACCGAGCAGTCGGGGCCCTTCACCGCGAAGTCGCAGAGGTTCTTGGCCGCACCGTAGCCGCCCGGGAAGATCAGGGCGTCGAGGTCGTCGGCCCTGACGTCCTTCATGTTCTTGATCTCGCCCCGGGCGATGCGCGCCGACTCGCACAGCACGTTTCTCGACTCCGTGCCGGGCTCGCCGCGGGTGTGATCGATCACGTGCATCTGGCTCACGTCCGGCGCCATGCAGACGATCTGCGCCCCCGCCCTGTCGAGGAAGTACAGGGTCAGGGTGGCCTCGTGGATTTCGGCGCCGTCGTAGACGCCGCAGCCCGACAATACGACTCCGACCTTCGCCATGGCTTTCACCTCCCGATTGTTGTGGGTCCGTTTGTGTGACGGGCGGGCCCGGTCCCGCCGCCATGCCGCAGGGGCCATGGCCATGCGGGGGTCGGGCCGTTGCATCGTTATAGTGGAAAAGCCCGGGGGGTGTCAACGAAAAGCCGCGCGGAGGCGCGGCGTTTTCGTCCGGGTCTGGTCGGTTTCGTGCCGACGGGGGACTCGTCTCGACGCGCGGCCCTCCTGCGGGCAGAGGCTGCGGCTCAGGTCGCCCTCTGCAGGTAGTCCTCGGGAAGGGCCTTGAAGAGCCGCTTGTCCGGGTAGTCGTAGATTTCGTAGACGGTCTCCCTGCCGATCAGGGCGTCGATCATGCCCTGCAGTTCCTGCCTCTTCTTCGTGGCGATCCAGTTGTTCCAGTCCTCGAGAGTCTCCCAGGTGCTGATGACGAGATATTCATTGGGGTCCTTGATGTTGCGCATGGTCTCGCCCGATATATACCCGGGCTGCCTCGACGCCATGCTCCGGAGCTCGGTGATGAGCCCGTGGAGCTCTCCCGCCTTGTCGGGCGGCACCCGCCTCTTGATCATCACTCGTACGGCCATAACTCTTACCTCCTTTCCCAGGATGATCAGAATCCAGCCTTCTATGACAATCTACCGCCGAAACCGTTGGAAAACAAGTGCATTGTTGGCGGTGCAGGTAGGCTATCGGCCCATGCCCGACGTGAGCCGACGGATGCCTTCCTCGGCACCCAGGGGGATGGCGATGTGTCCCGCCGGAACGTCGTAATCCCGGGGGTTGATGCGGATCAGGACGGCCTTGCCCGCCCCGGCGATGCCCTCCGAGGTCATGCGCACGGTGGCCACGGCCCTGCCCGCACCGAGTTCCACCACGGCGAGAAAGGCGCCGATGCGCGCCAGGCCGTCCAGCCAGCGGCGGAAGCGCCCGCTCTGCGCCCGGGTGCGGTGCTCGACCCAGTCCCAGTCGTTGAACATGAGGACATTGGGCCGGGCCAGCGCCCCGCAGCGGGGGCAGCGCGGCAGGGGCTCGCGGGCGCGAAACTGCGCCTCGTCGACATCGACGCACACCCCCCGGGCCTCCCAGATGTCCTGCGAACAGGGCCGGGAGCACTGGAGGTGATGGATGGAGCCGTGGCATTCCTCGATGCGGTCCCCGTCGAAGCCGGCCGACTGGAACTGGCCGTCGACGTTGGAGGTGAAAACGAAGTAGCCCTCCCGCTTTCCGCGGCCGATCTCGAGCAGGCGGGCAAACCCCGCATGCGGGACGGTCCTGCGGTAGAGGTTCAGGCGGTGGCCGTAGAAGCCCCAGGCCAGCGCGGGGTCCCGCTCGAACCACCGGGGGTCGGCCATCTCCACGAAGGAAACCCCCAGCCTGGCCATGGGCGGGTAGGCCTTCCAGAACCCCTCGTTGCCCCGGAAATCGGGAAGTCCCGAATCGACGCCCATGCCGGCCCCCGCCGTGACGAGCACGGCGTCGGCCTCGAGGAGGACGGTCGAAGCGTGTTTGAGATTTTCCTTCAGATCCATGGGTTCTTCTCCTCGTCGGGTGTCGGACGCCCGGCTCGTTGAATCTTAGCGATCCCTGCAGACCTGTCAAGCAAAAGCGCGGCCCCCGGTACGGTTGCGATGAACCGGCCATGGAATGTGACAAAAAGGTTCCATCTGCCGGCCGGGAGGCGGGTCTCCCGCCTGGGTGACGATGGACAAACCGCTTGAAATCCCGGGGCATTAACAAATATTCTCTTTTTTTTCGTCGGGAGGTACGGTCCTTGCTAATAATCATTGACAAACGGAAGGCGACGTGACAAATTAGCGCGTCGAAAACAATCCGGAAGAGCTCCCTGCAGCGCGGGCCTCATGACTTTCGTAAAGGGCCTTTTCCCTTCCGGGCCATGCCCGCCGACAAACACCAGCACAGGGAAGCGGACCCTTCCGGTCATGTGAGGTGTTCCATGCTGTATCGAAACGTTCTTCTCGTCCTTCGGGACCACTCATAGGGGAGTCATGACGGGTCCCGGGCGAACCGCCCGGGCCGATCGAACCATTCAGCACGCATCCCCACGGATGCCTTGCCTGAAGGAGCGACAGACCGACTCCAGGACCTATGCCGCCCTGCCGATCACCGCAGTGATCAACGGCCGAAATCCGCTCCTTCCCGCTGAATCCGTCAGCCCCTTCGAAGAGATCCCTCTCGAGTGAAGAGACCAAGGCGTTCGTGGTCGGAAGCCATGCGGCTTGCGCGTGCTGCTGAGCTGCAAGTGGAGGCTTCGACAATGAAAATCAAGGAAACACTGAAACAACGGTTCAACCGGCTGATGCACCCCGCCCTGCGGGAAAACGAAATCATCAAGACCCTTTCCGGTCTCCCGGGCGTGCGCCCCTTCCTCTACGAGTTCAAGCTGGGGCCGCTGTTCCTGATCTCGGCGTGGCTGTTCCTGTTCCACGCCAACTACACGGGAGCGGCGGAAGACTGGCTGCTCTATTTCTTCGGGGGGTGTGCCGTGGTGGGGGTCCTCTCGGTCCACAAGGCCGTCATGCGGTTCCTCTACCGGATCGCGCAGTTCGAAAAGCCCGTGGAGGGGCAGGACCGCACAATCATGATCACCGCCGAGACAGTGACGCTGCTGGGCTTCCTGACGGCGGCCATGCTCTTCCTCAACGAATTCCAGTCGACGGGGTTCGGGATGTGACGGTCCCTCTGCGCGCCCGCCTCCGCGTCAGCGCCGACCGTTGTTCCGGACCCCCTGAAAGGCCAGCAGGGCAAGCGCCGCGACGATGAGCGCCCCGCCCCAGGCCTCGGGGGGGGAAAACCGCTCCCCCAGCAGGGCACAGGCGAAGAGGAGACCCAGGACCGGCGTGGCCAGGGAGGCAAGGCCGGCGATGCCGGCCGGCAGGACCTTCAGGACGTAGAACCACAGCAGGACGGCCACGGCGCTCGTGAGCACGACGTTGTACGCCATGGTCCCGGCCATCCAGGGGGTCCACCGGATCGGCGCCGAGGGCACGGCGAGAGCGGCGGCGGCAAGCAAGGCCCCCCCGAACAGGATCTGCCAGGCCGACAGGGACAGCACGTTCACCCCGCCGTTCCGATCCATCCGCTTCGTCACGACGGCGCTGGCCGCCCAGGCCAGCCCGCTCGCAACGGCCAGCGCGCTCGGAAACCAGTCGCCCCGGTAATGCCACGGCTCGACGAGCAGGACGAGACCTGCCAGGGCCAGGGCCATGGCGGGCCACTGCAGGCCCCGGGGTCGCTCGCCCAGCAGGGGCCAAGCCATGAGGATCACCCAGAAGGGCATCGCGTAGACGAGGATGGCCATCTTCCCGGCGCCCCCCTCGACGAGCGCCCACGTGGCGAACCCCACGGAGAAGGTGGTGCAGAGAAGCCCCACGAGGAGTGTCCGGGCCCAGTCCGGCGGCCTGAGCGACTCCCCCCGCCAGGCCAGGACGCCCAGGAGGATGAGGCCGCCCCCGACCGTGCGGAGGGCCGAGAAGTCGAAGGGCGAAGCGAAGCGCATAGCCTCCTTCACGAGGACCCAGTTGTAGCCCCAGATGAGGGACATGACGATCAGGGCCAGGACGGCGCGGGGCACGGCATTCGCTTTCCCGAACAAAAAAGGAGCCTGACGGCGACGTCAGACTCCTTTGCGTTTCTGGTGGTCCCACAGGGAATCGAACCCTGGTTTCCGGCGTGAGAGGCCAGCGTCCTGACCGCTAGACGATGGGACCTTGGCTGGGGGACAAGGATTCGAACCTTGGTAGCAAGATCCAGAGTCTTGAGTCCTACCACTAGACGATCCCCCAGGATCTCCTCGATCTGGAAGCCTCGAAAGCTAAATGAAAGCGGCTGAAATGTCAAGGTGAAAAATTCGCGCCGCGGGGAAATCCGGGAGTGCCCGCACCCCGGCGAGGGACCCTGGGGGATCATGCCAAAGGCGGGTTTCGTCCCTGATCCGGCGGGGCTCACCCGCCGGCCCTGCGCCAAAATGTACTTGACAAAATAAGGGTTTTGTAATTAACAACTACTCTTTCGCAAAGGCTTCCCCGAGGGAAGCGTGAATCCATTCGCCAGGGACACTCTTTGAAGGTTCAGGTATCGCTCATTCCCGAGGAGGGGCGCCGGCTCCAGTACCGGCTCGACGGGGACTGGTACCGGGAATTCCTGCAGGGGGGAGGCTGGATCGACTTCCGGATTTTCCCGGCGGAGGTCTCCGTCGAGATCCACAGGATCCTCGAGACGGTCACCCTCGACATCCGCGTGGAGGCGGCACTGGACCTGGATTGCGGGCGGTGCCTGGAGACCTTCCGGCTGCCCGTGCAGGGCGGGTTCCGCCACATCCTGGTCCCCTCGCGCGACACGATGGAGGAACAGAAGGAGGAACTCTCCGACGAGGACATCTCGTTCGGGCACTACCGGGAGGACATGATCGACCTCGACGCCCTGGTCTTCGAGCAGATCCTGCTGCTGGTCCCCATGAAACCGCTTTGCGCCGAAACCTGCCGCGGGCTGTGCGCGCAGTGCGGCGCCAACCTCAACACGGAATCCTGCGCGTGCCGGCCCGGCGCGGTCGACCGCCGCCTGGAGGCGCTGAAGAACTTCAAGGCAAGAACATCAACGTGACGGAGTAACCCAAGCCATGCCGAACCCAGTCAAGAGACACTCGAAATCGAGACGGAACAGCCGGAGGGCCCACGACTTCATCAAGGCGCCGGCCGGCTCGGTCTGCCCCCAGTGCAACGAGCCGAAGCTGCCCCACCGGGCCTGCCCCAACTGCGGCACCTACAAGGGCAGGGGCGTGCTGAACGTCGAAAAGGGCGAATAGCGTCACCGCCGGGGAACCTATGGCCAGGCTGGGCGTGCTATTTCCCGGGCAGGGCTCGCAGTACGTGGGCATGGGCAGGGACCTGTTCCGGCAGTTCGAGCCCGCCAGGGCGTGCTTCGAGGAGGCGCAGGCGGTGCTCGGCACGGACATCGGGCGCCTGTGCTTCGAGGGGCCCCGGGAGTCGCTGGATTTGACCGAAAACACCCAGGTGGCGACCCTGACCCTCGAGATCGCCGCCTGGCGGGTCTTCGAGCGGCACCTCGGGATGCGCCCGTCGGCCATGGCGGGCCACAGCCTCGGGGAATACGGGGCGCTCTGCGCGGCGGGGGCGCTGGGGTTCGCCGACACCCTGCGGCTCGTCCGGAAGAGGGCTGCCCGGCAGCAGCAAGCCGTCGCCCCCGGCGTGGGCGCCAACGCCGCCATCCAGGGACTGGGGCGCGACAGGGTCGAGGCGCTCTGCCGGGAGGTCAGCGCCGGGGAGGGGCTCGTGAGCCCCTCGTGTTACAACGCCCCGGACCAGACCGTCGTTTCGGGCTATGCGGCCCCGGTGGAATCGGTGATGGCCAAGGCCCTTGCCGCCGGAGCGAAGCGTGCCCTGAAACTCCCGCTGAGCGCGCCCTTTCACTGCGCCCTGCTGGAAGGGGCGGCCGAACGGTTCGGCGCCGATCTCGACAGGGTCGACTTCCGGGACGGCTCGGTGCCCGTGATCCCGAACTGCGACCCCGGGGCGCTCCACTCGGCCGCCACGACAAGGGGGCTGCTCGTCCGGCAGATCCACCAGCCCGTGCGCTGGCTCGAGACGATCGAGAGGATGGCCGCGATGGGGATCGACACGGTCGTCGAGGTGGGTCCCAAGAGGGTGCTGTCGGCCCTGGCCCTGCGGATCCGCCGGGACCTCCGGGTGCTGAACGTGGAAAATCTCGAGTCCCTGCAGAGGACCGTCGAAACGCTTTCGAAACAGGCACCTTCAGCGGAGACGACGGGCTGTTCAAAACCGTCCGGATGAAAGGCGCCCTTCCAGCCAGAAAGAGGGTAAGAGGGGATGAAGGCGGGAAGGATGCACCCCCGGTCAACAGGCTTGGGACGGGCATGAGACTGCAAGACAAGGTTGCACTCGTCACGGGAGGGTCGCGGGGAATCGGCCGGGCCGTGAGCGTGCGGCTGGCGGCCGCGGGGGCCTTCGTCTGCGTCAATTACGCCCGCAACGAGGAGGCGGCCCGCGAGACGCTTCGCCTCATCGGCCGGGCGGGCGGCGACGGCAAGACCGTGCGCTTCGATGTCGCCGACGACGGGGAAACCGCCGGGGCGATCGTCGCCCTGATCCGGGAGAGGGGCCGCATCGACATCCTGGTGAACAACGCCGGCGAGAGCCGCGACGGCCTGCTGGTCCGCATGAAGGACCGCGACTGGGACCGGGTCATGGACACGAACCTCAAGGGGGCCTTCCACTGCTGCAGGGCCGTGGCCCGCGCCATGATGAAGCAGCGCGGGGGCCGCATCATCAACGTCTCGTCGGTCGTCGCCCTGGCGGGCAACGCCGGCCAGGCGAATTACGGCGCCTCGAAGGCCGGGCTCATCGGGCTGACGAAGTCCCTGGCCCGGGAGCTGGCGCCGCGCGGCATCTGCGTCAACGCCGTGGCCCCCGGACTCATAGACACGGATATGACCTCCGCCCTGACGGAGGAGCAGCGGCAGCGGGTTCTCGGGGAGATCCCCCTCTGCCGGCTGGGCACACCGGACGATGTCGCCGGTGTCGTGCTGTTCCTGGCCTCCGATGAAGCCGGATACATCACGGGACAGGTGATCGGGGTCAACGGCGGTCTCTACATGTAGCCGCGTGCAGCGCGCCGCGCCCCGGGACAGGCCGTTCGAGCGGAAACGGAATGCACACTTCTGAAGGAGGCGGATTGATGTCCATCGAAGAAAAAGTCATCGAGATCATCGTGGAACAACTGGATGTGACCCGGGAGGAGTGCGTGCCCGAGGCATCCTTCATCGAGGACCTGGGCGCGGATTCCCTCGACCTGGTCGAGCTGATCATGGCCATGGAGGAGAACTTCGGCATCGAGATCTCCGACGAGGAGCTGCAGAAGATCCGGACGATCCAGGACGCCGTCGACTACATCAAGAAGAAGAAGGGCCTGGCCGGCTAGGCCGCCTGCGTGGAGCTGCCCGTGGAGAGGCGCGTCGTCATCACCGGCATGGGAACCGTGAACCCCGTCGGCAACTCCGTCGACGAGACCTGGGCGGCCCTCTGCGCCGGCCGCTCGGGCATCGGGCCCATCACGAAGTTCGACGCCGGCCCTCTGGCCACGAAGATCGCCGGCGAGGTGAAGAACTTCGACCCCCTGCGTTACGTGGAGAAGAAGGAGCTGCGCCGGCTCGACGATTTCATCGTCTACGCCCTGGCCTGCGCCGAGATGGCCGTGCAGGACGCGGGACTCGTCATCGACGGCGGCAACGCCGAGCGCGTGGGCACCATCGTCGGCTCGGGCATCGGGGGGGTCCGGACCATCGAGCGGGAACACACCGTCCTCGAGCAGAGCGGCCCCCGGAGGATCTCGCCGTTCACCATCCCGGCCGTCCTGCCCAATCTCGCCGCGGGACAGATCTCCATCCGCTACGGGGCCAAGGGGCCCATCAGCTGCCCCGTCACGGCCTGCGCCGCCGGCACGAGCGCCATCGGCATGGCGTTCCGGCTGATCAAGGACGGCTACGCCGATGCGATGTTCGCGGGCGGCATCGAGGCGGCCGTCACCCCCTTCGCGGTGGCCGGGTTCAACGCCATGCGGGCGCTCTCCACCCGCAACGACGAGCCCGAGAAGGCCAGCCGCCCCTTCGACCGCCGCCGCGACGGCTTCGTCATCGGCGAGGGAGGCGGCATCCTCGTCCTGGAGGATCTGAACCACGCCCGCCGGCGCGGCGCGAGGGTCTACGCCGAGATCTGCGGGTACGGCTGCACGGCCGACGCCTACCACATGGCCGCCCCGCCCCCGGGGCACGAGGGGGCCGCGCGCAGCATGGAGGCCGCCCTGAGATCCTGCGGGATGGATCCGGCCGCCGTCGGCTACATCAACGCCCACGGGACGGCAACGCCGCTCAACGACGTCTACGAGACCCAGGCCATCAAGCGGGTCTTCGGGGAGCACAGCCGAAAGCTGGCCGTCTCCTCCACGAAATCGATGACGGGACACATGCTGGGAGGGGCGGGCGGCCTCGAGGCCATCGTGGCCGTCAAGGTCCTCTGCGACGGGATCATTCCGCCCACGATCAACCTGGACGAACCCGACGAGGGCTGCGACCTGGACTACGTCGCGCACCGGGCGAAGGAAACGGCCGTCGAGGCCGCGCTGTCCAACACCTTCGGCTTCGGCGGCGTCAACGCGGTTCTCGTCTTCCGCCGATACAGGGACTGAGGAGGAGGCGTGACCATCGTCATGGGATCCGACCACGCGGGGTTCGCCCTCAAGGAGGCCGTCAAGGCGTCGCTTGCCGCGGCGGGCCACCGGATCGTGGACATGGGGACCGGCACCGAGGAGTCCGTCGATTACCCGGATTACGGCATCCTCGCGGCCGAGGGGGTTTCCTCGGGCCGGTTCGAGCGGGGCATCCTCGTCTGCGGCTCCGGCGTGGGGATGGCGATCGTGGCCAACAAGTTCCCCGGCGTGCGGGCGGCCCTGTGCCTCGACGTGGAGACGGCCCGGCTCTCCCGGCAGCACAACGACTCGAACGTCCTCGTGCTGGCCGGGCGCAAGACGGACCCCGAGGCGGCCGGGGGGATCGCCCGGGCGTGGCTGGAGACCCCCTTCGACGGGGGGCGCCACCAGAGGCGCCTCGACAAGATCCGGGAACTGGAACAGAAACTCTGCAGCAAAACAGGAGGGTGAGGAGACGATGTCATTGCTCAACACGGTGGACCCCGAGGTGGCGGCCGCCATCCTGGAGGAAACGAAGCGCCAGGCCGGCAAGCTGGAACTGATCCCGTCGGAGAACTTCGTCGACGAGGCGGTCCTCGAAGCCCAGGGCTGCGTCATGACGAACAAGTACGCCGAGGGCTACCCCGGCAAGCGCTACTACCACGGCTGCGAGTTCGTCGACATCGTCGAGGCGCTGGCCATCGAGCGGGCGAAGAAGCTCTTCGGGGCCGACCACGCCAACGTGCAGCCCCACTCGGGCACGCAGGCCAATATGGCGGTCTACTTCGCCATGCTCCAGCCGGGCGACACGATCCTGGGCATGAACCTCGCCCACGGCGGGCACCTCTCCCACGGCAGCCCCGTCAACTTCTCGGGCCGCTTCTACAACGTCGTCCACTACGGCGTCGACCGGGCGACGGAGCGGATCGACTTCAACGAGGTGGAGGCCCAGGCGAAGAAGCACAAGCCGAAGGTCATCGTCGTGGGCGCGAGCGCCTACCCCCGCGAGATCCCCTCCGAGCCCTTCCGGCAGATCGCCGACCGGGTCGGGGCCGTGGTGCTGTTCGACATCGCCCATATCGCCGGGCTCGTGGCGGCGGGCATCCACCCGAACCCCGTCCCGCTGTGCGAGTTCGTGACGACCACGACGCACAAGACGCTGCGGGGCCCCCGCGGCGGCATGGTCCTGTGCAAGCAGGACTACCAGAAGGCCCTCGACGGCCGGGTGTTCCCGGGCATGCAGGGAGGGCCGCTCATGCACATCATCGCCGCCAAGGCCGTGGCCCTGAAGGAGGCCCTGACGGAGGAGTTCCGGCAGTACCAGCGGCAGATCCGGGAAAACGCCCGCACCCTGGCCGACACGCTCATGGCCGAGGGGTTCCGCCTCGTCTCGGGCGGCACGGACAACCACCTCATGCTCATCGACGTGACCTCCATCGGCGTGACCGGCGCCGAGGGCGCCGACGCCCTGGACCGGGCGGGCATCACGGCCAACAAGAACATGATCCCCTTCGACACGAGGGGCCCCCAAGTGACCAGCGGCATCCGCGTCGGCACCCCGGCCATCACGTCCCGGGGGATGAAGGAAGCGGAGATGAAGCTCGTGGGACGGTTCATCTCGACGGTCCTCAAGGACCTCAAGAACGAAGCGACGATCGCCAAGGTCCGCAAAGAGGTCAGCGAGCTCTGCGGGCGCTTCCCGCTGTACGCGGAGCGCATCGCAAGGGGATAACGCCGGCGCGGAGGATACAGGATCGAGGCACGAAGTTCGAGAATTCGTCATTTGTGCCCCGGTCCTCGTTCCTCGGACCTGGAAACCGGGGATTCTGCAACACCGCGCAATGAACAGGCATCGAGCGTGAAGGCGGACAGGAAAAAGCAGGGCATCGCCCGCCCCAGCTGGGACGAGTACTTCATGGACATCGTGGATCTCGTCTCGAGGCGCTCCACGTGCCTGCGGCGCGGCGTGGGGGCCGTGCTGGTCAAGGACAAGCGCCTGCTCACGACGGGCTACAACGGCGCCCCGAGCGGCCTGCGGCACTGCCTCGAGCTCGGGTGCCTGCGCGAGGAGATGAAAGTGTCCTCCGGCGAACGCCACGAGCTCTGCCGGGGGCTCCACGCCGAGCAGAACGCGATCATCCAGGCCGCCGTCCACGGCGTGAGCATCCGGGGCGCGACCCTGTACTGCACGAACCACCCCTGCAGCATTTGTCTCAAGATGCTCATCAACGCCGGGATCACGGAGATCGTCTACCGGGAGGGCTACAGCGACGAGCTGGCCGCGCGCCTGCTCGAGGAGTCGGGCATCGAGGTGAGGAAACGATGAAGTGCCCCTTTTGCGCCGACACGGAAAACCGGGTCATCGACTCCCGGATCAGCAAGGACGGCAACGCCATCCGCAGGCGGCGCGAGTGCGCCGCCTGCGGCAAGCGGTTCACCACCTACGAGTTCGTCGAGGAAGTGCTGCCCATGGTCGTCAAGAAGGACGGGCGGCGCGAGGCCTTCGACCGCGCGAAGATCCTCGCGGGGATCAAGAAGGCCTGCGAGAAGCGGCCCGTGAGCATCGACGCGATCGAGGCCGTCGTGGACCGCATCGAGAGGGCCTGTCAGGAATCGCAGCTCAAGGAGGTCCCCTCGACGTTCGTGGGCGAGCGGGTCATGCAGGAGCTCCACGACCTCGACAAGGTGGCCTACGTGCGGTTCGCGTCGGTGTACCGGCAGTTCCGCGACGCCAACGAGTTCCTCGACGAGCTGAAGGAGCTGCTGAAATCGAAGTAGAAGGCATCAGGCACCAGGCGCCAGGCATCAGGAAATAGGTCCCCGGATCTCTTTTCTTGATCCTGAAGCCCGAAGCCTGAAGCCTGGAGCCTGTTTTTTATGTTCACCGGCATCATCCAGGACACGGGGACGGTCCGCAGCCTCATCCGCAAGGGCGAAGACGCCCGGCTCGAGGTGGCGACGGCGCTGCCACTCGACGACGTAAAGATCGGCGACAGCATCGCCGTAAGCGGCGCCTGCCTGACGGTGACGGCCCTCGGCGCGGGGAGCTTCACCTTCGACGTCTCCGCCGAGTCGCTCTCGAAGACGACCCTCGGTCGGCTCCGGGCGGGCGACCGCGTCAACCTGGAAAAGGCCCTGCGGATGAGCGATTTCCTCGGCGGGCACTTCGTCCTGGGGCACGTGGACGGCGTGGGGCGGATCGCCGAGAGGACGCCGCGCGCCGGCTCCATCGTCTTCGGGATCGTCGTGGAGCCGGGCCTTTCGAAGTACGTGGTCCCCAAGGGGTCCGTCGCCGTCGACGGGATCAGCCTCACCGTTAATGCGTGCGAAGGCGACCGGTTTTATGTTAACATCATCCCCCTCACGGCGCAGAAGACGACGCTGCCGGAGAAGAGGGCGGGGGATGCCGTGAACCTCGAGACGGACATCCTCGGAAAGTACGTGGAAAAGCTCCTGCGCACCGGAAAGGGGATCGACATGGATTTCCTCCGGGAGCACGGGTTCATGAAATGAATGGCAAATGGCGTAAGGCGAATGGCGAACGGCTCGGGATTTTCTCTTTGCCTTTTGCCCTTTGCCTTAAGCCTTTAGCCGTCTTTAGGTGTATATCATGGCGGTCAGCACGATTCCCGAAGCGATCGAAGACATCAAGAACGGCAGGATGGTGATCCTCGTCGACGACGAGGACCGCGAAAACGAGGGCGACCTCTGCATGGCCGCCGAGTTCGTCACCCCCGAGGCCATCAACTTCATGGCCAAGTACGGCCGCGGTCTCATCTGCCTGACCCTCAACGACGAGCTGGCGGAGAAGCTCAACCTCCACCTCATGGTCAACGACAACCAGTCGCGCTTCAAGACGGCCTTCACCGTCTCCATCGAGGCCCGGCGCGGGGTCACGACGGGCATCTCGGCCCACGACCGGGCCACGACGATCCGCACGGCCATCGCGGACAACGTCAAGCCCGGGGACATCGTGAGCCCGGGGCACGTCTTCCCGATCCTGGCCCGCAGGGGCGGGGTGCTGGTGCGCACGGGCCAGACCGAGGGCTCCGTGGACCTGGCGCGGCTGGCGGGGCTCAAGCCCAGCGGGGTGATCTGCGAGATCATGAAGGACGACGGCACCATGGCCCGGATGCCCGACCTCGAGATCTTCGCGAAGGAGCACGGCCTCAAGATCGTCACCATCGCCGACCTGATCAACTTCCGAATGAAGACGGAATCCTTCGTCCGAAGGGCGGCCACGGCCACGCTGCCCACCGCCTTCGGCGGGGACTTCAAGTTCATCGTCTACGAGAACGACGTGGACGACTTCAAGCACGTCGCCCTCGTGAAGGGGGAGATCGGGCCCGAGGACGCCGTGCTCGTCCGGGTGCACTCGGAATGCATGACGGGCGACGTCTTCGGCTCCATGCGCTGCGACTGCGGCGACCAGCTCCATGCGGCCATGGAGATGATCCACGAGGCGGGCAAGGGCGTCATCGTCTACATGCACCAGGAGGGCCGGGGAATCGGCCTCGTGAACAAGGTCAAGGCCTACGAGCTCCAGGAGCACGGCCGCGACACCGTGGAGGCCAACCTCGAGCTCGGGTTCAAGGAAGATCTGCGGGACTACGGCATCGGGGCCCAGATCCTGGTGGATCTTGGCGTGCGGAAGATCCGGTTGCTCACGAACAACCCCAAGAAGGTCGTCGGCCTCGAGGGCTACGGGATGACGATCGTCGAGCGGGTCCCCATCGAGATCAAGCCCAACGAGGCGAACCTCCGGTACCTGCGGACGAAGAAGGAAAAGATGGGGCACATTTTGAAGGTCTAGGCAAAGGGCACAGGGGGTTGAACCAAGAAATCCATCAGCCTGACAGGGAGCGGAAAAACAGCATGAAGAACATCACGGAAGGGAAAATCGTTGCCCAGGGGATGAAGTTCGCCCTCGTGGCGAGCCGGTTCAACGACTTCATCAGCGGCAAGCTCATCGAGGGCGCCCTGGACGGGCTCACCCGGGCGGGCGCCCGGGAACAGGACATCCGGATCTTCAAGTGCCCCGGGGCCTTCGAGATCCCGCTGGTGGCCAAGAAGGTCGCCAAGACGGGCAAGTTCGACGCCGTGATCTGCCTGGGCGCGGTGATCCGGGGCGCGACGCCCCACTTCGACTACGTCGCGGCGGAGGTCTCCAAGGGCGTGGCCCAGGCGGCCCTGGAGACGGAGGTCCCCATCGTGTTCGGCGTCCTGACCACCGACTCGATCGAGCAGGCCATCGAGCGCGCGGGCACCAAGAGCGGCAACAAGGGCTGGGATGCCGCCCTGGCCGCGATCGAGATGGTGGACCTGTTTCGAAACCTGTAAATCCGGTGCCGCGGCGACCCGGCGGGAAATGCCATGCGTCTCAGAAGGAAGGCAAGGGAAATCGCCTTGCAGGTTCTTTATCAGCTCGATGTGCTGAGAATCGACCCCCGGGAGGCCATCGAGCTTTTCTGGGGTCACTTCCATGCGCCCGCGGAGGCCCGCGCGTTCGCCTCGGAACTCGTCGAGGGGACGTGGGCGCACCGGGAGGCGATCGACCGGATGATCAGCTCCTGCTCCGAGAACTGGTCCCTCGAGCGGATGGCGCGGGTCGACCGGAACATCCTGCGCCTGGCCGTCTACGAGCTCCTCTACGGCCGGGGGATCCCCCCCAAGGTGGCCCTCAACGAGGCCATCGACCTCGGCAAGGAATTCGGCTCCGAAAACTCGGGTTCCTTTATCAACGGCATCCTCGATGCTTTGTACTCGAAACTGCTGAAGGACCATGCGGATCAAGGTGACAACGGAAAGCCTGGACCGGCTCGATCATGAGTGCCTGGTGCTGGGCTTTTTCTCCGACGAGCGGCCCCCCCGCGGAAACGGGGGGTTCGTGGACTGGCGCCTCAACGGGCTTGTCTCGAGGCTGATCGCAGAGGGCAGGATCCGGGGCGAGTTCTCGGAGAGGGTGCTCATCGGCCCGCAGCGGAGGATCCCCCCGCGGAAAATCGTCCTCTTCGGGCTGGGGAAGCGCCGGGATCTCCGCTACGAAACCCTCCGGGACGCGGGGGCCCGGATGGCCGAGACGGCGGTCCGGATGCACTGTTACGACTTCGCCGTCGAGGTCCCCGCGGCGGACCGCTCGCTGCTGGAGCCGGCGGAGATGACCACCCACTTCACGACGGGGATGTTCGACTTCCTCTCCGGCGATCTCGACACCCTCGCCGCCGCGACGCCCTGCCTGCTGTCCGACGAGTCCTACCTGCAGAAAACCCTGCTGGGGATCCACAAGCTGCGGCTCAACGTCAAAGACAAGGTGCAGATCGACATCCGGATTGCACGGGAGGAAGAGACCCTTCCGATCGGCTGAACCCGGAAGCGGCGGGGAGGGACCCATGAAGGTCATCATCATCGGGGCGGGGGAGGTGGGGTACCACATCGCCGACATCCTCTCCAAGGAAAAACAGGACGTCATCCTCATCGACCGGGACGAGGAGCGGCTGCAGGAGCTCGCGGAGACCCTCGACGTCATGACGCTGCACGGCAGCGGCAGCAGCCCCGAGGTCCTCAAGAAGGCGGGCCTCGAGCAGGCCGACATGGTCATCGCCGTCACCGACAGCGACGAGACCAACATGGTGGCCTGCCTGCTGGCCTCGACGCAGTCCCGGGTCTCCTTCAAGATCGCCCGGATCCGCAACCCCGAGCTCGACGAGTACTCCGTGCTCTTCGGCAAGGATCACCTCAACATCAACCTCTGCATCAACCCCGAGCGGGAGGCCGTCAAGAACGCCCTGGACCTCATCGAGTTCCCCGGCGCCGCGGAGGTCACGGACTTCCACGACGGCCGCATCAAGCTCATCGGCTTCCCCGTGCTGGGCGGCGACGTGACGGGGAAGACCCTCCAGCAGCTCCGGGAGAGCCACCCCGACAGCAAGATGCTCATCACGTCCATCATCCGCGACGAGACGCTCATCGAGCCCCGGGGGGACTCCGTCATCCGGGAAGGCGACTACTTCTTCGCCGTCGCCGCCGCGGAGGAGGCGAAGGAGCTGCTGCGGGTCTTCGGGCGCAAGGCGGAGCCGGCCCGGCGGATCGTGATCATGGGAGGGGGCAACACGGGGCGGATGCTCGCCGAGGCCCTCGAGGGGAAGGGGATCGGCGTCAAGATCATCGAGAAGCGGCGGGACCGCTGCCGCCTCCTGGCCGAGAGGCTCGACCGGACCGTCGTCCTGCACGGCGACGGCACGAGCCAGGAGCTCCTGCTGGAGGAGAACATCCGGGACATGGACGTCTTCCTCGCCGTCACCAACGACGAGGAGGCCAACATCCTCGGGGCGCTCCTCGCCAAGCGCCTGGGCGTGAAAAAGACGATCGCCCTGATCAACCGGGTCGAGTACATGCCGCTGGTCTCGAGGGTCGGCATCGACGGGGTCATCAACCCCCGGCACGCCGCCATCAGCAAGATCCTCCACTACGTCCGGCGCGGCAAGATCGTCACCGCCGCCCCGCTGCACGACGAGCGGGTCGAGGCCTTCGAGGTCGTCGCCCTGGCGACCTCCGAGATCACGAGCAGGCCCGTCAAGGACATCGCCTTCCCGCCGGGCACGATCGTGGGCGCCGTCATCCGGGGCGAGAAGATGATCATCCCCGGCGGCGACACGGTCATCGAGCCGGGGGACCACGTCATCATCTTCACCTTCCGCTCGTCCATCCCGCAGGTGGAGAAGATCCTCATGGTGAAGCTGGAATACTTCGAATGAACCTCAAGAACATCTTCCACATCCTGGGGATCTTCGTCTTTCTGATCGGGGCCGCCATGCTGCCGGCCTTCGTCATCGCCGCGGCCCTGCACGAGGCGGCATGGAGAGCCATCGGCCTGGCTTCCCTCGTCACGATGGGGGCGGGGCTCGGGATGTACGTCTTCATCCGAAGGACGGGGGAGCGGATCAGCCTCACGCACCGCGAGGGCTTCCTGATCGTGACCCTTGCGTGGGTCCTCGCCTCGGCCTTCGGGGGGCTGCCCTTCCTGTTCTCGGGAGTCGTGCCGACCTTCTGCGACGCATTCTTCGAGACCATGTCGGGGTTCACGACCACGGGGGCGTCGGTCATCTCGGATCTCGACACGACCTCGAGGGGAATCCTCTTCTGGCGGTCCCTGACCCAGTGGCTGGGCGGCATGGGGATCATCATCCTCTCCATCGCCATCCTCCCCATCCTGGGCGTCGGCGGCATGCAGCTCTTCAAGGCGGAAATCCCCTCCCCCGTCAAGGACCGGCTCACGCCCCGGATCGCCGAGACGGCCAGGAACCTCTGGTTCGTCTACATCGCGATCTCCGCCGTCGAGGCCGTCCTGCTCTACCTGGGGGGGATGAGCGTCTTCGACGCCGTCTGCCACACCTTCGCCACCATGGCCACGGGGGGGTTCGGCACCTACGACGCGAGCATCGCCCGGTTCAACAGCCTGACCATCGAGATCGTCATCATCGTCTTCATGTTCGTCGCCGGGGTGAACTTCACCCTGCACTACCGGCTCTTCCGGGGGGAGGCGAAGCCGCTCCTCCGGGACCCGGAATTCCGTCTCTACGCCTCCATCGTGCTCGTCGCCACGGCGCTCGTCACCCTCGATCTGCGGCTCCACGTCTTCGCCGGCTTCGGGGAGTCTCTCCGGTTCGCCGCCTTCCAGGTCGTCTCCATCCTGACGACCACGGGGTTTGCCACCGCCAATTTCGACCAGTGGCCGGCCCCGTCGAAATTCATCCTCGTCGTGCTCATGTTCATCGGCGGCTGCGCCGGCTCCACGGGGGGCGCCATCAAGTGCCTGCGGTTGATGATCGTCGTCAAGCAGACCTTCATCGAGCTCTACCGCCTGATCCACCCCCATGCCGTCCTCTCCGTCAAGATCGCGAAGGCCGCCGTGCCGCCGGAGATCGTCTCGAGCATCCGCAGCTTCTTCTTCCTCTACATCGCCCTGGCCCTGTCGGCCATGCTGGCCCTGGCCCTGCTGGGCGTGGACATGGTCACCGCGATCTCGGGGGTGGCCGCCACGATCGGCAACGTCGGTCCCGGCCTCGGGCTCGTCAACGCCGCGTCGACCTACGCCGGGCTGCCCCAGGCGGCCAAGTGGATCCTCTCGGTGTGCATGCTGCTCGGGAGGCTCGAAATCTACACCGTCCTCGTCCTGCTCGTCCCCGCGTTCTGGAAAAAATAGCGTTGAAAGAAACCGGCCCCTGTGCTACCCCTTTTTGACGCGCAAGAAAGGGACCCGCGAGGAGATTGCCATGGAGACGAGATACCGCCCCCACGCCATCGAGCAGAAGTGGCAGACATTCTGGGAAGAGAACAAGATCTTCAAGGTCGCCGAGGAGCCGGGCAAACCGAAATACTACCTCCTCGAGATGTTCCCCTACCCCTCGGGGCGCATCCACATGGGGCACGTGCGCAACTACACGATCGGTGACGTCGTGGCCCGCTACAAGCGCATGCGGGGCTTCAACGTCCTGCACCCCATGGGATGGGACGCCTTCGGCATGCCCGCCGAGAACGCCGCCATCGACCACGGCATCCACCCCGCGAAGTGGACGAACGACAACATCGCGAACATGAGGGCCCAGCTCAAGCGCATGGGCTTCAGCTACGACTGGGACCGCGAGATCTCCACCTGCGAGCCCGACTACTACCGCTGGGAGCAGCTCTTCTTCCTGTGGATGTACGACAAGGGCCTCGTCTACAAGAAAGAATCCGCCGTCAACTGGTGCCCGAAATGCCAGACCGTGCTCGCCAACGAGCAGGTCGAAGCGGGCCAGTGCTGGCGCTGCGGCTCGGAGGTGCGCGAGGAGCACCTGTCGCAGTGGTTCTTCCGGATCACGCAGTACGTGGAGGAGTTGCTGGCGTACTGCGACCGGCTGACGGGCTGGCCCGAGCGGGTCCTCACCATGCAGAAGAACTGGATCGGCAAGAGCTACGGCCTCGAGATCACCTTCCCCATGGCCGACGGCGGCGAGCCCATCCGGGTCTTCACGACGAGGCAGGACACGATCTACGGGGCCACCTTCATGCTCGTGGCCGCCGAGCACCCGCTGGTCATGCAGCTCGCCAAGGGCAAGCCCATCGAGAAGGACGTGATGGAGTACGTGGAGCGGGTCAAGAAGCAGGACAAGCTCATGCGGACCTCCGACTACTACGAGAAGGAGGGCATCTTCCTCGAGGCCTACTGCCTCAACCCCGTGACGGGCCGCAAGATGCCCATCTACGCCGCCAACTTCGTCCTGGCCGAATACGGGACGGGCTGCGTCATGGCCGTCCCCACCCACGACCAGCGCGACTTCGAGTTCGCCAAGAAGTACCAGCTGCCCCTGATCGTCGTCATCCAGGACCCGAAGAGGGCGCTCAACGTGGAAACCATGACGGAGGCCTACGTCGACGAGGGGATCCTGGTCAACTCGGGGCCCTTCGACGGCATGAAGAACACGGAGGCCATGGAGGCCATCGCGGCGCACCTGGAGTCCATCGGGAAGGGAAAGAAGACGATCCAGTACCGCCTGCGCGACTGGGGGATCTCCCGGCAGCGCTACTGGGGCGCCCCGATCCCCGTCGTGTACTGCGAGAAATGCGGGACCGTCCCCGTGGCGGAGTCGGACCTGCCCGTCGTGCTGCCGAAGGACGTCGCGTTCACCGGCGAGGGCGGCTCGCCCCTGGCCCGCGTCGACTCCTTCGTGAACACGACCTGCCCCGGCTGCAGGGGGCCCGCGAAGCGCGAGACGGACACGATGGACACCTTCGTCGAGTCCTCCTGGTACTTCGACCGCTTCGCCTCGCCCCACTGCGACGTCAAGCCCGGCCTGGACCGCAAGGCCATGGACTACTGGCTCCCCGTGGACCAGTACATCGGCGGGATCGAGCACGCCATCCTGCACCTGCTCTACTCCCGGTTCTACACGAAGGTCCTGCGGGACTTCGGCGTCCTGGGCATCGACGAGCCCTTCACGAACCTGCTCACCCAGGGGATGGTCTGCAAGGAGACGACGAAGTGCCCCGAGCACGGGTTTCTCTACCCCGACGAGGTCGGGGACGGCAAATGCGGCAAGTGCGGGAAGCCGGTCGTCATCGGCAAGACCGAGAAGATGTCCAAGTCGCTCAAGAACGTCATCGACCCCGACTACCTCATCGAGAAGTACGGCTGCGACACGGCCCGCATGTTCTGCCTCTTCGCCTCGCCGCCGGAAAAGGACCTGGAGTGGAGCGACCAGGGCGTGGAAGGGTCCTTCCGGTTCCTGGGCAGGGTCTGGCGGCTGGCCGTGGACTACCTGGAGGATCTTCGGGGGGCCGCACCCCTGACCGGGTCGGAGGAGCTCGACGAAGACTTCAAGAAGCTGCGGAGAAAGACGCACCAGACGATCCGGAAGGTGACGACGGACATCGAGGACCGCTTCCACTTCAACACGGCGATCAGCGCCGTCATGGAACTGGTCAACCTCGTCTACCAGGTCCCGCGGCCCGGCAAGGACGACAGGGCCGCCCTGGCGGTCATCCGGGAGGCCGTCGAGACCGTGATCCTCCTGCTGGGGCCCATCGTGCCCCACATCACGGAGGAACTCTGGGAGATGCTGGGCCGGCGGGGGCCCCTGGCCGACGTGCCCTGGCCCTCCTACGACCCGCAGCTCGCCTCGGAGGAGGAGCTGACGATCGTCATCCAGGTCAACGGGAAGCTGCGCAGCCGCATCACGGTCAGCGCCGACGAATCGGAGGAGAAGATCAAGGAGATGGCCCTCGCCGACGAGAAGACTCAGAAGTTCCTCGAGGGCGTGAAGGTCGTCAAGGTCATCACCGTGCCGAGGAAGCTGGTGAATATTGTTGTGCGATAGGGCTTACGGCATAGGGCCAAAGGCGCAAGGCGTGAATCGAGACGGAAGAAAAGCAGGCAAGGCGATTTTCGGCGGAGCGGTTCTTGCCCTCCTGTGCTGCATCCTTTCCATGACGGCAGGGTGCGGGTACCGGTTCTCGCCCGGGGGGGAGTGGCTCGACAGCGGGATCCGGACCGTCTTCGTCGACAACATCGTCAACTCCACGAGCGAGCCCTTTGTGGAGATCTACGTCCGGGGCGGCTTCGAGGATCAGTTCAGGAAGAGCCCCCGATTCCGCCTTGCCGCCGGCCGCGAGGCGGCCGATGCCGTTCTCAGGGGCGCGATCGCCTCGCTGTCCACGTCCTACGTCGCCTACGACCGGTATGACAAGGCGTCGGAGAGCCGCGCGGTCATGGTGCTGAATCTCTCGTTCGAGGAGCGCAGGACGGGCAAGAAACTCTGGAGCGTGGAGAACTTCTCGGGCAGCGAGAGCTTCCGGATCGACCAGGCCAACCCCAACACCACGTCGACCAACAAGCAGGCCGCCCTGCAGAAGCTCTCCGCCGACATGGCCGAGAAGGCCTACCGGAACCTGATGTCGGGATTCTGAGCGGCGCTCCGCGCCAAGGCCCCGCGGCCCGGAAGTCAGGAAGAGCGGAAACTGGGAAGTGAAGAACAAAAAGCCTGAAGAATTGCCTTCAGGCTTTTACTTTTTCCGCTCTTGTGATGTTCCGCCCTTCCGCGGTTCTATGCTTTTTTCAGGGCGGCGACCTTGCGGGTCAGGCGGGAGACTTTGCGCGAGGCGTTGTTCTTGTGATAGACGCCCTTCGAGGCGGCCTTCTTGATGACCCGGATGGCGCTCTTGAGGGCCTTCTCGGAACCCTCCCCGTCCTTGCTCTCCACCGCAGCCAGCACTTTCTTGATCTCGGTCTTCGTCCGCGATTTCACGGCCGCGTTGCGGGCCTTGCGCTTCTTGCTCTGCCGGTCCCTTTTTTCCGCCGAACGATGGGTAGCCAAACGCGTATCCTCCTTGCGGGTACAATCTTAAAGGCGCTTTAATACATAAGTTTCGAGGACCTGTCAAGCTGAAAAACAGGGACCGCGCCCGGAAAAAGCCGTGATGTTGGGAAGTTCAGAAGTTCGGAACGGCTTTCAGCGGACAGCCTCTTGCAGGATTTCCCGCGCTTGCCGCCTTCCCGTCTTCTTCACTTCCATCTTCATCCGAGTCCCCGCACCCCGCCCTAGAGCACCCTCGCCAGCGTGAAGACCCCGAGAGCGCCCAGCAGACCGAGCATGACCCTGCGGTAGCCTTCCTCCCTGAATCTGCCGTACAGGAGCGAGCCGGTCCACGTCCCGGCCAGGAGGGTGGGGATCGTGACCAGGAAAAGCACGATGACCCGGTGCGTCGTCAGGCCTCCGGCGGCGTGGAAGAACCCGATGAGCAGCCCCGAGACGACGAAGAACCCCTGGAGGGTGACCTTGATCTGGTCCTTCGTCCAGGCCTGCAGGGAGGTGTAGACGATCACCGGCGGGCCCGAGGCGCTGACGGCGCCGCCCAGGCAGCCGGCGAGGAAACCGAACAGATAGGCCCAGCGGCCGGTCCATTTCCCGATCGGCAGCTTGAAGAGCAGCCCGTAGAGGGCATAAGCCAGGAGAACCACCCCGAGAACGGCCTGGACGTGCACCGGGTCCATCCGCTTGAGGAGCCAGACCCCGACGGGGATCCCCGGGCAGGCCCCGGCCAGCAGCGGCAGGATCTTCCCCCATTCCCAGTGCGCCCGGAGCTGGACGATGAGGATCACCGTGAGGATCACGCCCATGAGGTTGACGAGGGGGATCGCCTCTCGGATGTCCAGGAAGAGCACCATGAGGGGCAGCGACAACAGGACGGAGCCGAACCCGGAAAGTCCCTGGATGAACCCGGCCAGAAAGGCGACAACGATCAGGTAGAAATAGATATCCGCCAACGGCCTCCTTCTGTTCCCTCGGCCCCCTCGTGACGTATCGCTTTGCACCCGGGCCGGTTTCTGGTAGGATTGCCGCATCCCGGGGGAAGCGGATGCTTCCTGTCAAGAGAGGGTCCCATGACCGCCCCGCCGCTTTATTTCTTCGAGCTCGTCAAGACCCGCCTCGGCTCTGCGGCAATCGTCTGGTCCGAGGACGGGCGCGGCCCGCGGGTCGTCCGCATCGGCCTGCCGGCCCCGGAACGGCAAACGATCCGGGAGATCCGCATTCTCTTCCCGAAGGCGACCGAGGGATCCTGCGGTGCCGTCGCAACCCTCGCAAGGGGGATTCGGGGCATCCTGGCGGGGAAGCCCGTCCCCTTCGACGCCACCGTGCTCGACAGGGACCGGCTGACGCCCTTCGAGCGGAAGGTGCTTGCCGCGCTCGCAGCCGTCCCCCGTGGGAAGGTCATCCCCTACGGGCGGCTCGCCGCGAGAACAGGGGCCCCGGGCGCGGCGAGGGCCGCAGGCCGGGGGTGCGCGAAGAACCCCTTCCCCCTGCTGTTCCCCTGCCACCGGGTTGTCCGGTCGGACGGCTCGCCGGGGGGCTTCTCCGGCGGGCTCGCGCTCAAGCGGGCCCTGCTGGAGATGGAAGGCGTGCGGTTCGACAAAACCGGGAAGGTGCTCCCGGAATACGTCATCGCGTAGAGGGGATCGGGGGGAAACGTCGACGGCGGGACTCCCTGTACCCCGGACCCTGTGCCCTACCCTCTCGCCCTCTGGGCCTTCTGGACGGCCATGTTGTCCCGGTGGATGGCCTCGTCGTAGTGCTTGTAGCCGAGAACCTGCTCGATCTTCGAGGACTTGAGGCCCTGGATCTTGTGCAGTTCCTGGGCGCTGTAGTTGACGAGGCCCTTGGCGACGGCCTTCCCGTCCGGGCCGATCACGAGCACGGGGTCGCCCACGACGAATTCCCCCTCCACACGCTCGATGCCCGAGGGCAGCAGGCTCTTTCCGTTCTCCACGATGGCCTTCCTCGCGCCGTCGTCGACGAAGAGCTTTCCCCGCGAGCGCAGCGTGAAGGCGATCCAGTACTCCCGGCTCGACAGGCATTCCGTCATGGGGAGGAAGAGGGTCCCCACGTCCTTGCCCGAGAAGATCTCTCCGAGGATCCCCTTCTTCTTGCCCCGGGCGATGATGTAGGGGATCCCGCAGGCCGTGACCTTCCGGGCCGCCAGGATCTTGCTGCGCATCCCGCCCATGCCGGTGGGGTCCGTCTCGGCCGTGGCCATGGCCTCGATCTCGTCGGTGATCTCGCGCACCACCCCGATCAGCCTGGCTTTTTTCACCCCCGGGGCCTTGGGGTTGCGGTCGAAGAGCCCCTCCGTGTTCGTCAGGCTGATGACGAGGTCGGCCTCGGTGATGTTGGCCACCATCGCGGCGAGGTGGTCGTTGTCGCCGAACTTGATCTCGTCGACGGCAACGGTGTCGTTTTCGTTGATGATGGGGATGACGTTCCACTCCATCAGGGTGGACAGGGTGTTCTTCACGTTGATGAAGCGCTTGCGGTCCGTCAGGTCTTCCATGGTCAGCAGGATCTGGGCCACGTAGAGGTCGTGTTTCCCGAAGGCCGTGGAGTAGACGCGCATGACCCGGCTCTGCCCGATGGCGGCGCAGGCCTGCTTTTCGGGCATGCTCTTGAGCTTGCCCGAGATGCCCATGCGGTGTTTCCCCGAGGCGATGGCCCCGGAGGTGACGATGACGATGTGGTAGCCTTTCTTGATCAGCGCCGCCATCTCGTCGACGAGCTGCTGGATGATGTCCCGGTCGAGGCCCTCGCTGCCCGTGAGGACGCCGCTGCCGATCTTGACGATGACCCGCCGGACGCCGGCGAGGATTTTCTTGCGCTCAGTGCTCATGGTCTTCCCGTTGATCCCCTTTGAGTTTTTTCACGACCGCCGCGATCAGGGCGTCGATCCCCTCGCCCGTAACTGCTGAAATTAAAAAGACTTCTATCTTTTTCCGCCGGAAGAAGTCAATTTCTTTTTTCGCCCGTTCCCTCGTTTCCGGGAGATCCGCCTTGCCGATCGCCACGACCTGGGGCTTTTTCGCCAGGGCCGGGTCGTAGAGCTCGAGCTCCCGGTTGATGGTCTCGAAATTGCGCCACCCGCTCACGGGGGCCTCGCCGGAGAGATCCAGGAGGTGGACCAGGACGGCCGTCCGCTCCACGTGCCGCAGAAACCGGGTCCCGAGACCGACGCCCCGGTGGGCCCCCTCGATGAGGCCGGGGATGTCGGCGATCACGAAGGTGCCGAAATTCTTGTACTGCACGACGCCGAGGTTCGGGGTGAGCGTCGTGAAGGGGTAGTCGGCGATCTTCGGTTTCGCCGCCGAGACCCGGGCGATGAGGGTCGACTTGCCGGCGTTGGGGAACCCGATGACCCCGACGTCGGCCAGCAGTTTCAGCTCGAGGCGGATCCAGCGCTCCTCGCCCTGCTCGCCCGGCTGGGCATAGCGGGGCGCCCGGTTGGTGGACGTGGCGAAAAAGGCGTTCCCCTTTCCGCCCCGGCCGCCCCTGGCCACGATGACGCGCTGGCCGTCCTCGACGAGGTCCGCCAGGACCTCCCCCGTTGCGTCATCGGCGACGATCGTCCCGACCGGCACGGGGATCACCACATCCTCGGAATTGCGGCCCGTGCGGTCGCTGCCCTCGCCGTGGCCCCCGTGGCGCGCCACGTGGTGCTGCTGAAACTTGAGATCCAGCAGGGTCCGGTGGCTTGCCGAGGCCACGACGACCACGTCGCCGCCCTTGCCGCCGTCGCCCCCGTTGGGGCCGCCCCGGGGGACGTACTTCTCCCGCCGGAAGCTCACGCAGCCGCGGCCCCCGTCGCCGGCCTTGACGTAGATTTTCGCCTCGTCGACGAACTTCAAGAATCCACCCCTGACCCGCATCGTTTCCCGGGGAACCGGGGAAGCCCCGGCTGCGGGCTCCGATGCCAATAAAAAGGCCCTCGATCGATCACCGAGGGCCTGGACAATCTGATTCACGCCGGGTTGTGTGTCTCGGGGAGCCGGGAAGGCTAGGACGCGTAGACGCTGACCTTCTTGCGGTCCTTCCCGAAGCGCTCGAATTTCACGACGCCGTCGATCTTGGCGAAAATCGTATAATCCTTGCCGATGCCGACGTTGCGTCCCGGGTGGATCTTCGTGCCGAGCTGGCGGATGAGGATGGAGCCTGCGCTGACGGCTTCGCCGCCGTAGACCTTGACCCCCCTTCGCTGGGCGTTGCTGTCTCTGCCGTTGCGGCTGCTGCCCTGGCCTTTCTTGTGTGCCATCGTTCCACGCTCCTGAAGCTGATTAAAGCGATATTTCCTTGATCCGGACCTCGGTGAGAGGCTGCCGGTGCCCCGTCTTCTTCAGAAACCCCTTGCGGCGCTTCTTCTTGAAGATGATGATCTTGGGCCCCTTGCCCTGGTGGACGATCTCGCCGACGACCCTGGCGCCCTCGACCACCGGGGTGCCCACGCGGGTCTGGTCCTCTTTCGACACCAGGAGGACCTCCTCGAAGACGACGGTGTCGCCCTTGAGGCCTTCGAGCTTTTCCACCCTCAGGACGTCCCCCTCGGAGACCCTGTGCTGTTTTCCGCCCGTTTTGATGACTGCGTACATGTCCGGTTCCTTGAAGGGAAATTGAAAACAGCAATTATAGGGATTCAACGCTGTTTGTCAACAACTTTTATCGGCCCGGTGCCGCGGCCTTTTCCCGTGCGCGGGGGCCCGATGCTCCCTTCTAACATTTTTCCACGGAATTTGCATGCCTCATCTTGACAACGTCAGCGAAAGGACCGCGAATCGATGCCCAAAATACCCGTCGAGCAGCTCAGGCCGGGCATGAAGCTGGCCCGGCCCCTGGAGAATACCTCGGGCATGGTCCTCATGGCCGCGGGGACCGAACTGACGGAGGCCCGCATCTCGAAGATCGAGAACATGGGCGTCGACAGCGTCTACATCGACGGACCGTCCCGGCCCGCGCGGCCGAAAGAGGAACTCCTCGCCGCCCTGGAGGAGCGATTCCGAAAGGTGGGGGGCAACCCCCGGATGGCGCTCCTCAAGAAGGCGGTCCAAGAGCATATCGAGGCGATGTATGGCTGAGATGGACCCCAGAGCCCTCCGGAGCCGGGTGGAGAACATCAGCACCATTCCCACGATCCCCAGCGTGCTGAAGCAGCTGTCGACGATCATCGAGAATCCAAAGATTTCTCTCAATGAAATCAGCTACTTCGTATCACAGGATCCGGCCCTGACCACCAAGATCCTCCAGATGGTGAACTCGGCCCTCTACGGGTTCCCGGGCCGGATCTCGTCGGTCAACCACGCCGTCATGCTCCTGGGTCTCAACGTGGTGAAGGGGCTGCTGCTGAGCGTGTCGGTCTTCGAGATCATGCACAAGGCCATGATCGGCCTCAGGGAGCACTCCATCGGGGTCGCCATCGCCTCGAAGGTCCTGGGCCGCATGAAAGGCCTCAAGGAGCCGGAGGAGGTCTTCGTGGCGGGGCTGCTGCACGACGTGGGCAAGGTCATCCTCACCCTCGTCTGGCCCGAGGAGTACGACCGGACGGTCAAGGAGGCCGAGGCGGCGGGGATCGCCATCTTCGACGCCGAGCGCGGCCGCTTCTCCGAGACCCATGCCGCCGTGGCGGGCTGGCTGGCGGAAAAATGGCACTTCCCCCGGAAGCTCTGCGAGTGCATCGCAAACCATCACCGTCCCCAGGGCTCCTCCCTGGCGTCTCTCGAGACGGCCATCGTCCACACGGCCGACGTGATCGTGAAGGCCCGGGGCATCGGGTATTCGGGCGACCGCCTCGTCCCCGAGGTCAATCCCGGGGCCTGGGACACCCTCGGCCTGTCGGAGGCGGACCTGAGGGAAATCCTCAAAGAGCTCGAGGATTCCGTCGAGCAGACCGAGGAGGAGTTCAGGTCCTGACCGTACGGCCGGGGTCGGGTCCCGCGATCCGCATTGGATTCGCCTCGGAGGCAGCCTCGCGGAAACCGGGGGAGCAGGGATGAGGAAGAGCGGACAGGACAAGATCTTTCATCCCCCCCGATCTTCCGCTCTTCACGGCTTCCTCACTTCATGATTTCGAATCGCCGGCCCGTCGAGCGGCCCGATGGAAGGAGAAGCGGCGCGACATGAAAACCGTGATCGTCATCTCCCGCGACATGGGGCTCACGAGCACCGTGGAGAACCGGATCCGTCACGGCTACCGGGTCATCCTGTTCGACCGCATCCAGTCGGCCATGGGACTGATCTGCAGCACGAGCCCGCCGGACCTGGTCGTCCTCGACGTGGACCCGAAGGACCTCGTCTCCGTCGGCGCCCTGAGCCAGCTCAAGGAGGACCCCATGTTCCGCAACCTCACGGTGCTGGCCGTGCTGGGCGACGAAGACGCCTTCACCCCGGGGGACTCCCTGCTGTTCGAGGATTACATCTGGCGGCGGGCCCTGGACCGGGAGATCCTGCGGCGGGTCAATCTGTGCATCCTGCGCTCGGAGCGGATCGTGGAGATCAACCCCCTGACGCGCCTGCCCGGCAACATCTCCATCAACCGGGAGATCCAGGAGCGCCTCGACCGGGGAGAGGCCTTCGCGCTGGCCTGGGCCGATCTGGACCAGTTCAAGCCCCTCAACGACAAGTACGGCTTCTCCCGGGGCGACGACATCATCCGCATCACGGGGCGGCTCATTCTCGGCGCGGTGAAGGACAAGCAGCGGGAGCGCAGCTTCGTGGGGCACATCGGGGGCGACGACTTCGTCTACATCATGAGCCCCGAGGGCATCGAGGCCGCCTCGCAGGAGCTGGTGACCACCTTCGACCGGATCATCCCGGGCTTCTACGACGCCGAGGACCGCGAGAGGGGCTGCATCCAGTCGGTGGACCGCCAGGGCGCCGCACGGACCTTCCCGCTCACCAGCATCTCCATCGGGATCACCGACACGTCCGCGGGGCCCTTCAGCCACTTCGGCGAGATGACGGAGCGGGCATCGGAGATGAAGAAGTACGCCAAGCAGTTCCCGGGAAGCTGCTTCAAGTGGGACCGCCGGAGAGGCTGACCGGCGACCTTCAGCCCTCGTCGCTCTCCAGGATCGTCCGCGTCTTGACGACCCGCAGGCCCCGGAGTCCCTCGTCGTCCAGCCCGAGGGCCAGGCCGAGGATGTCGGCCGGCCTCGCGGTCCGGCCTTCGTCAAACCGGAGGACGATCTCCAGGGAGCCGGCGCCGCGATCCAGGGCAATCCCCTCCACGTAGGGGCGCACGTCCTTGCGCGAAACCCCGCCCTTGCCCTCTCGCTCCACGATGACGGACGGCAGCGCCAGGAAACGGGCGATGCGCTGCTCCAGGTCCTCCCCGCAAAGCTCGGGGGGCAGGGAAACGCGGTAGCGAAACCCTCTGACGATCTTCGCCACGGGCGCCTCGCCGCTTTCGAGGCGCTCGATGCGCCGGACCTCGAGGCCCCGGGGCAGCGCCGCGTTGATCCTCCCCGCAGCCTCCCGGGCGTCGCCGATGACGCCCTCGAGCTGGATGTCGGCGAACTCCTCGAGGCTCTCCATCCCCACGGCCGTGGCAAAGGGGAAGGAGATTTTCGGGTGCGGGTGGAACCCCTCCGAGTACCGAAGGGCGAGGCCGCTTCGCTTGACGGCCCGGGTCAGCGCCGAGGAGACCTCGAGATGGGAGAGGAACCGCGACATCCCCGTCTTGGCGAAGACGAGCCGCCAGCGCGAAACCGGGGGCGCGCCGGCCGCCGGAGCCGCATCGGCGGCGGGGGCCGGGCGGTCCGGGACCCCCTCGGCCTCCCGGATGACGACGAGCGAGCCGTCGCAGACCCCGCAGCCCCGGCAACCCTCGCGGCGGCAGTCGGGGGTCGGCTCGCCCCGCAGGGATTTTTCGTATTCCGCAAGCAGGAATGCCCTGTCGAGCCCGGCATCGACCATCTCCCAGGGCAGGGGTTCCGCCGTGCCCCGGCCGCGCAGGTGTTCCTCGAGGCGGATGCCCGATCGCCGAAGGGCTTCCTCCCAGCGCTCGAAGAGGAAACGGTCGCTCCACCCGTCGAATCGGGCGCCGAGCGACCAGGCCTTTTCCACGAGGTCGGCGAGCCGCTCGTCGCCCCGCGAGAAGAGCCCCTCCAGGAGGCTCATCCGGGCGTCGTGCCACTTGAAGCTGATGTTGCGGTTCGCCAGCCGCCGCTTGAGGTGTCCCTGCGCGGCCAGCGTCTCCTCGAGGCCGATCTGGCGGACCCACTGGAAGGGCGTGTGCGGCTTGGGGACGAGGGTGGAGAGTCCCACGTTGACCTGCCGACCCCTGCCCTCCCGCATGACGCGATGGGCCAGGTCGGCGATCCCCTCGAGATCCTCCCCGCGCTCGCCGGGCAGGCCGATCATGAAGTAGAGCTTGATGGACTTCCACCCGCCCTCGAAGACGCGCCGGGCCGTCTCGAGGAGGTCCGCCTCGGTGTTGCCCTTGTTGATGATGTCGCGCAGCCGCTGCGTCCCGGCCTCGGGGGCGATGGTGAAGCTCGTCTTGCGGACGCGGCGGATCTCCTCGATGAGCCTCGGGGTCAGGGTCTCGACGCGAAGCGACGGCAGCCCCAGGGCCACCCGCCGGCTGCTGTAGCGGTTCATCAGCTCCCCCAGCAGCGGCTCGATCCGCGAGTAGTCGCCCGCGCTCAGGGACAGCAGCGAGATCTCGTCGTAGCCCGTCGCCCCGAGGGCCTCCTCGGCCATTGCGAGCAGCGTCGAGGGGTTGCGCTCCCGCACGGGCCGCCAGACCATCCCGGCCTGGCAGAACCGGCATCCCCGGGTGCAGCCCCGGGCGATCTCGAGGGAAATGCGGTCGTGGATCGTGTTCATGAGCGGCACGACGGGCCTCAGCGGGTGATGCCACCGGTCGAGATCGGCGACGAGGCGCTTGCGCACCCGGCTCCCCCCCCGGAACCGGGCCGGGACGTAGAGGCCCCCCAGGACGCCGAGGCGCTCCAGGATCTCCTCGCGCCGCCGGTTCTTCCCCTTTGCCTCCAGGAGAACGTCGGCGATCTCGGAGATCACCTCCTCACCCTCGCCGATGACGAAGGCATCGAAAAAGGGCGCCATGGGCAGCGGGTTGAACGCGCAGGGACCCCCGGCGATCACGATGGGGTCCCCCTCGCGCCGGTCCTTCGCGCGCAGCGGCACCCGTCCCAGGTCGAGCATGGTCAGGACGTTGGTGTAGGACAGCTCGTACTGCAGGGAGAAGCCGATGAGGTCGAAGGCCTCAAGCGGCGTGCCGGACTCGAGCGTCGCGAGGGGCAGCCCCGCCGCCCGCAGCCTCGCCTCCATGTCCGGCCAGGGGGCGTAGACGCGCTCGGCGCAGACGTGCGGGTGGGCGTTCAGGATGGCGTAGAGGATCTGGAGCCCCAGGTGGGACATGCCCACCTCGTAGGCGTCGGGGAAGGCCAGGGCGACGCGCAGCCGGCAGGCGGAGCGGTCCTTGTCCGCGGCGTTGGCCTCGCCGCCGATGTAGCGGCTCGGCTTCTCGACGAGGGCCAGGAAGGTCTCGAGCAGGCGGTGTTCGGGTCCATGACAGGACATGTCTACCTTTAACGTCGTGTCATCGAGCGGTTCAAACGTCTCCGAAGGCAGGAGGCAAGAGGGTCTGAGGGCAAGAAGGTTGAAGAAGCAGAACGCAAGCGTTTGGCACCGACTCATCCAACGTTCTCACCCTCTCACCTTCTTACCTTCTCCGATCGTCCAGATGCGCCCTCGTCATCCTCCTCATCCGCGGCCGGGTACTTCCACGGGTTCTTCACGATCTCCCGGTGCTTCGAGAGGACGTAGCGCCTCGGGAAATGCTCCTTCGACAGGTAGGGCAGAACGTCCTTCCTGAAGGCGGCGAGAAATTCCTCGAACAGGGCCTCCCGCTCCCCGGCGGGGACGAAGGTCCGCTCGTTGCGGAACTCGAAGACGATCTCGGGACCGAAGACCCGCCTCGTCCTCTCGCAGTCGGCCGACGACTCGAAGTATTCCCCCTTCACGGCAACGGGGACCCTGACGACGAGCACGACGCTGGCCGTATCGGCGGCGATCATCCGGGACCCGTCCCAGATCTCCGCCACCAGCCCGTTGGGCATCCGGATCTCCCCGCGCCGGTTCATGTGCCTCTGCCCTCCACCTTTGTGCTTGACCCCGGAAGCGATTTGCCGATATACCCGGCTCGAACGGCGGCGGGTGTTCACGACCCGCTTCCGCCGTCCGGCATCCCGGCCCCGAAAGGCAGGCCGGGGGAACACCTTATGCGCGATCGGGAAATTTTTCAAGTCATGTGTGAACCGGCAAAAGGGGGCTCGCCCACGGCCCGCAGACCGCTGTCCCTGCACGACGGGCCCGACAGCCCCTTCGTCCACCTCTGCCAGCCGGACGCCTCGAAGTCCTGCGGCGCCTGCTGCGGCCTTTACAATTACGCCGACTCGGGCCGCGAGGCCCTGGCGGCGAGACTGCGGCGCCGCACGGCGCTCTTTCGCACCACCGTCGGCGGCCCCGAGGACCTGCCCCGCTTCTCCGACACGGTGAAGGGGCTCGAGGACGGGACAAGGCGCTACGAAGTCATCCACTGCTGCGAGTACGTGGGCTTCCTCGACGCGGAGGAACGCAGGGTGGGCTGCCTGCTGCACCCCATGCAGAACGGCGGGCGGGACCTCCGGGAGGCTTCCTTCTACGGCCGCGATCTCTGCGACGGCCATTTCTGCCCGAGCTACAGCTACCTCGCCCGCGCCGAGAAGCTCGCCCTGCTCGAGATCCTCGACGACTGGTACCTCTACGGCGTCTGCGTCACCGACATCGATATCGTGAAGGAATTCTTCCGGCACGTCAGCGAGGCCCTCGGGGAGATGCCGGGCCCCGCGCGGTTCGCCCGCCCGGAGATCCGCGACGAGGCGCGCCGGTTCTTCGAGCTCAAGCTCGCCTGGCCCTTCCGCTCCGAGGCGGCCAACCGCTTCGGCAAGTACAGCTTCGACGGGACGGAGTACTCGATCCAGGCCATCGACTACGGGGCCCTGGGCTGCGGGAAATCCCGCTTCGACCGGATCTTTCTGAGCCTGCAGTCCGATTTCCGCAGCGCCGGGGATGTGCGCAGGGCCGAGGCGATCATCCGGGAACGCCTCGACGCCGTCGTGCTCCGATGCCGGGAACCCATGGATTCACGTTGACAATCCGCTCTCTCTTGGCTAGTCTCAACAATCGTTGAAGGAGGGGGGTTATGGAAAAGCTCCGGATGCGCATCCTCTTCTCCCGCGACGAGATCGACCGGGTCGTCCGGGAGATGGCGGAAAAGATCTCTCGGGACTACGAGGGGAAGGACCTCGTGGTGGTCTGCGTCCTCAAGGGCGCCTTCATGTTCATGGCGGACCTCGTGAGGCACCTCAAGACGCCCTGCGTCATCGACTTCATCCGTCTCGCGAGCTACGGGTCCGGAACGGCCACCTCGGGCAAGGTCCTCGTCACGAAGGACCTCGAGACCCCCATCGCCGGCAAGGACGTGCTCATCGTGGAGGACATCGTCGACACGGGGATCACCCTGGACTTCCTGGTCAGGAAGCTCAGGAACCAGAACCCCCGCTCCCTCAGGGTCTGCGCGCTGGTGGACAAGAAGCACCGGCGCAAGATCGAGTTCACGGCCGACTACGTGGGCTTCGACCTCGACGAGGGGTTCATCCTCGGCTACGGGATCGACTTCGACGAGAAGGCCCGGTACCTGCCGGACATCTACGTGATGGAGGAGTAGCAGCGGCCCTGCAGGCTCGGGGCACGGGGCTCAAGGCACAGGGGAAGAGGGACCGATGATTATCCAGTGCAGGCAGTGCGCGACGAAGTTCCGGTTCAGCGACGAGCTGATGACGGGCGACGGGGTCTGGGTGCGGTGCGGCCGCTGCGGTCACGAGTTTTTCGAGATCAACCCCCTCAAGGACGCCGTCCCGCCGCCGGCAAGGCGGGAGGAGGCGCCCGCGGCACCCCGTGCACAGACGGCGGAGCCGACCCCGGAGCCCCCCGTCCAGAAGGCGGCCGCCGCGCCGACGGCGCGCACCCCGGCGGGCGGGGACGCGGCGCCGGCCGTGCCGAAAGCCCTGCCGGCGGAGGAAGAGCCGGAGGAGGAGGACGCGGAGGACGAAGCGCCGCGCGGCGGCTTCTGGACGCCCTCCCGGATCGTCGTCTACAGCATCCTGGTTGTTCTCGTCGTCATCGGCGTCTACCTGTGGCTCTTCCCCCACATCGGGCGCGACGTCCTGAACTACGCCTATCCCGGATCGGGGGACCGGGTGTTCGGGCCCGCCGCGAAGCCGGCGGCCGTCGCCGCACCCGGGGGGATCAACTTCGCCGAGGTCAAGGAGCGCTTCACGAAGAGCACGGCATCGGGCGACCTGCTCGTCGTCTCGGGCCTCGCCGTGAACGAGTACGAATACCCCGTGGCCCGGGTCAAGCTCCGGGGGAAGATCCTGGACAACACCGGCAAGGTGCTCGGGGAGATCGAGAGCTACGCGGGCAACCTCCTGACCGACGAGGAGCTCAACCGGCTCACCGACAAGGAGATCCTCGCGGAGCTGCAGAGGCAGGAAGGGAGCGACATGCCGAACGCGAACATCCGCACGCGGGCCAGCATCCCCTTCATGATCGTCTTCACGAACCCCCCCAAGGAGGTCGATGAATTCATCATCGAGCTCGCCGGGGTCGAGCGGAGCGCGGCCTCGAACTGACAGGATCCCGGCGCCTGCGGCCGGTACCCAGGACCCCGTTTTTATGGACCGGCTGATCACCTTCGAACGGATCCCCATCGAGCCGCCGCTCAAGGCGATCTACCGCAGGCTGGGGTACCGCAAGGGGATCACGCACATCCGACCCGACGAGGCGAGGGCCCTCGGCGACCGGATCGAGCAGGCCCGGGCGCTCATCTGCCTGAAAGGCGCCGCGAGGCGGCTTCCCATCCTCTCGAAGACCCCCCGGCTCATCCGGCTCCCCGGCAACCACACCCTGCAGAGCGCCCGGCTCGCCGAGCTGCTGGCCGACTCGCGGGAAGTCCTCCTCCTGGGGGCCACGGCCGGCCCGGAGGTGATCGAGGCGATCCGCCGCGACACGGCGGACGACAACCTGACGCGGGCCGTCGTCTTCGACGCCGCGGCCAGCGAGATGGTCGACGCCGCCCTGGACTGGATGGTCACCCTGTTCGGGCGCGAACTCCGGCGGGAGGGCCGGCGGCTCACGAAGAGCCGCTTCTCCTGCGGCTACGGCGACCTGGCGCTGGAGAACCAGCGGATCTTCTACGACCTGCTCGAGCTCGGCCGGTTCGGCGTCGAGCTGACGGAACGCTGCATTCTCGTACCCGAGAAATCCGTCACGGCCGTGGCGGGGATCGAAACGACCGGCTGAGGGGACATTTATGGCAAAGGGAAAGCGGAAATTCCTCGACATCCTCGACAGGCGGCCCCTTCTGCTCGACGGGGCCACGGGCACGGAGCTGCAGAAGCGGGGGATGCCCCCGGGGGTCTCGCCGGAGCTCTGGTGCGCGGAGAACCCCGGGGTGATCGCGGGCGTCCACCGCGATTACGCCCGCGCGGGGGCCGACGCGGTCTACACCTGCACCTTCGGGGCCAACCGCTTCAAGCTCGAGCCCTACGGGGAGGCGCAGGTCCGGTCCCTGAACCGCAGGCTCGCCCTCATCGCGCGGCAGGCCGTGGGGGGAAATACCCTCGTCGTGGGGGACATCGGCCCCACGGGCCGATTCATCCGGCCTTTCGGCGAGCTCGACTTCGAGGAGGCCGTTGGGGCCTTCAAGGAGCAGGTCCGGGGCCTTCTCGACGGCGGCGTCGACGGGTTCGTCATCGAGACCATGATGGACATCCAGGAGGCCCGGGCCGCCCTGATCGCCGTGCGGGAGAGCTGCGACCTCTTCACGATGGTCACCATGACCTTCGAGCGCGACGGCCGGACGCTCAACGGCACGGACCCCCTGACGGCCCTCGTCACGCTGCAGGCGCTGGGCGCCGGGGCCGTGGGCTGCAACTGCTCCACGGGGCCCGACGACATGGCGCGCTTCGTCGGGGCGATGCGGCCCTTCGCGACGGTCCCCCTGGTCGCCAAGCCCAACGCGGGGATGCCCCGGTCATCGGGAGGCGCAACCGTCTACGACATGGACGCCGCCGAGTTCGCCCGGCGCGCGGGCGCCCTCGTCGGCGCAGGCGCGGCCATCCTGGGGGGCTGCTGCGGCACGACGCCGGAGCACCTTGCCGCTCTCAGGAAGGCGGTTTCGCGGAAGAAGGCCCCCGCCCCGCTGCGCCGGTCGCTGGCCGCACTGAGTTCGGCCCGCAGGTCCCTGGTCTTCGAGCCGGGCAGGCCGCTGGTCGTCATCGGGGAGGGCATCAACCCGACGGGCAAGAAGGCCCTCCAGGAGGAGCTCCGGGAGGGGAAGACGGCGCTCGTGCGCCGGATGGCCCGCGACCAGGAGGCGGCCGGCGCCGACCTGCTCGACGTCAACGTCGGGGTCCCCGGCATCGACCAGGAAAAGGCCATGCAGGAGGTCGTGCTGACGCTGGCGGCCGCCACGGAGCTGCCCCTCGTCATCGACTCGGCCAAGACGGAGCCCATCGAACGGGCGCTGCGCGTCTACCCGGGACGGGCGCTCATCAACTCGATCTCGGGCGAGAAGGAAAAGCTCAGAAGACTCCTGCCCGTCGCGGCGAAGTACGGGGCCATGTTCATCCTGTTGCCGCTCACCGACCGGGGCATCCCGGGGACGGCCGAGAAGCGCGCCGACGTCGTGCGCACCGTCTTGCGCGAGGCGCGCAGGCACGGCTTCACACGGGACGACGTCCTCGTCGACGGCATCGTCATGACCGCCGCCTCGAACCCGAGCGCCCCCGGGGAAACGCTGCGCACCGTCCGCTGGGCGGCCGAGACCTTCGGGGCCCGGACGGTGGTGGGCCTCTCCAACGTCTCCTTCGGCCTTCCGGAGCGCCGGTGGGTCAACGCCGCCTTCCTGGCCATGGCCTCCGCATCGGGTCTCACGGCGGCCATCGCCAACCCGGCGAGCGAAGAGCTGATGTTCGTCAAGAGGGCCGCCGACGTCCTCGGCGGCAGGGACCGCGACGCGGCGGCCTGGATCGCCCAGTGCGCAAGGGCGGGCGAAACCGGGAAACCCCGGCCCGCCGGGGCCCTGACGCCGGAGCAGAAGCTCCGCGAGGCGATCCTGGACGGAAACCGCGAGGCCGTGGGGGGCTGCGTCGCGGAGGCCCTCGCGGCGGGCCTCGATGCGGAGGCGCTGGCCCGGGAGGTCATGATCCCGTCCATCGTCGAGGTGGGCGAGCGCTTCGGCCGCAAGGAGTATTTCCTGCCGCAGCTCATCGCGAGCGGCGAGACGATGAAGCTCGGCATGGAGGCCCTCGAGCCCTTCCTGCAGGCCTCGTCGAGGGAAGCGGCCGGCCGGGGGACGATCCTGCTGGCCACGGTGAAGGGCGACGTCCACGACATCGGGAAGAACATCGTCGCCCTGATGCTCCGCAACCACGGCTACCGGGTCGTCGACCTGGGGAAGGATGTGGCCTCCGAGCGGATCGTCCGGGAGATCAGGAAGCACAAGCCGGATGCGGTCGGGCTCTCGGCCCTCATGACGACCACCATGACCCGGATGAAGGAGGTCATCGAGCTGGCCCGCGGGCAGGGGCAGTCGTGTCCCTTCATCGTCGGCGGGGCCGTGGTGACCCGGGCCTACGCGGAGGCCATCGGCGCCGCCTACGCCCGCGACGGGGTCGAGGCGGTGCAGGTGATTCAGAACATGACCGGCGAAAGGCTGAAGCCTTAAGCCCTTTGCCATAAGCCCGTGACGGGTGTATACTCCGCGGAGCCGCGCAGGTGTCTCAGCCGGGACCCGGCGCGCAAGTCGGAACCGAAGGAGCCTTTGATGGACCACACAGCGATGAAGGAGAGACTCGCCAGGGTCATCCTGGAGAAGTCTTTCAAGTACAGCGACAACCCGCCCTTCACCCTGGCCTCGGGGAGGAAGAGCAACTATTACTTCAACTGCAAGCCCACGACGCTCGACCCCGAGGGGATGAACCTCATCGGCCATCTGCTCTTCGACATGATCGAGGATCTCGAGGTGACGGCGGCGGGCGGGCTCACGCTGGGGGCCGACCCCATGGCCAATGCGCTGTCGGTCATCTCCTTCCAGCGCGGCAGGCCCGTGAAGTCCTTCATCGTGCGCAAGGAAGCCAAGGACCACGGCACGAAGAGCCGGATCGAGGGGAACGTCCGTGCGGGCGAAAATGTCGTCATCCTCGACGACGTCATCACCACCGGCGCCTCCACGCTCACGGCCATCGAGGCGGCCCGCGAGGCGGGTCTGCACGTCAAGCGGGTCATCGCCCTCATCGACCGCGAGGAGGGCGGCAGGGAAAACATCGAAAAAGAGGTCAGCGATGTCAGGGCCGTGCTGACGCGGACGGAAGTCATGGCCCGCTACAGCGGCAAGGCGGGGTGACCTCTTGAAACCCCTCCGACCGTTTCTGCCGCTGGCGCTCGCCGCCGCGCTCTGGTTGCCGTGCGGCGAGGCAGAGGCTCTCGAGCGCATCCCCATCACGGCCTTTACCTCGCAGGCCCTGGAAAACGGAGTTCCCCCGGGCTGGAATCTCGAACTGCGCCGCGGGCGGCCGGACATCCGCATCGAGAGGCTGGACCCGACGGGGCTCCCTTCTCCCCGGAAGCGCAGTTCCTTCGGGCCGGGCGAGGCCGAGGCAGCCGCCCGGCAGGGGCAGTACTGCCTGCATCTGGCAAGCGACGCGGAATCCTCCTTCGGGATCAGCCGCAACATGAAGGTGAACCCGCGGGAGTACCCCTACCTGAACTGGAAGTGGGCGGCCAGCCGCCTGCCCGACGGCGCCGACATCCGCAGGCGCGCCACCGACGACCAGGCCGCGCAGATCTACGTGGTCTTCACCCCCACGGGATTCCCCCACGCCCTCACGGCGCCTCTGCTGGGCTACATCTGGGACACGGAATGCCCGAAGGGGACAGCCGGCACCAGCGCGCACCCTCTGGCGGGCCGCGTCCGCTACATCGTGCTGCGCAACAAGACCGACAGGCTGGGCCAGTGGATCACCGAGAAGCGCAACATCTACGAGGACTACCGCCGGCTCTTCAAGGACATCAACGGGGGCGAGCCGCCCGAGGTGGTCGGGGTGACGTTCTTCATCAACGCCCACAACACGAAAAGCCGGGCCGAGAGCCGTTTCTGCGACGCCTACTTCTCGAAGAACTAGGCATCAGGCCCCCGGCGAAAGGCAAAGACGAACCGGCCCGTTCCCATGCTTTATAATGCCTGTCGCCTGATTTGATTCACCAGGATGTGCGCCTGGCGGACGGGCTCCGGGATGCGGTAGCGCCGCGCGCATCGCAGGACGATCTCCACGGCCCTCTCGAGGCTCACCCGGTGCCCCTGGGAGACGAAGACCGGCTTGACGCGGTCCTTCGTCCGCAGGACGGCGCCGATCACCGCGCCGTCGTGACGCAGGGGCGAGAGCTGACCCCGCCCGGCGCCCGGCTCCTCGTGCGAGCCGATGAGCCTCGTCTTGGCGCAGCCGACGGCCGGGATGTCCAGGATGAGTCCCAGGTGGGCGGCCAGCCCGAATCCCCGGGGATGGGCGATCCCCTGCCCGTCGAAGAGCACCGCATCGGGCCGGCGCCGCAGCTTGCCGAAGGCCCGCAGCAGGGCGGGGCCCTCGCGGAAGGACAGCAGGCCCGGGATGTAGGGAAACGACGTGCGGCCGCAGAAGGTGGCCGCCTCCGCGACCTCCAGGCTTTCGGCGTCCAGCACCACGACGGCCGCGTAGACCCGGTCGTCGCCCCTCGCGCAGGAGATGTCGGCCCCGGCGACGAGACGAAGATCCCGCGACGGCCCGTCCTCCAGGATCAGTTCCACCCGCAGCTTCTCCTGCACGGCCACCGCCGTCCTGTAATCCACATCCCAGTCATGGAGATTTTTGAATTTCACCTTCGAAACCAGAGTTCGGAACGATGCATTGGAGAGGTGGAACAGCGGAACGGTCATCCCCGCGCAGATACAAATCGATTCCAGGAATGGATTCCCGGCCACGCGGGGAATGACAGCTTTCTTCCCCGATGCCTTGAGCCCTCTGCCTTACGCCTCGCGCCCTTCAGAGCACGAACGTCATGTCGCAGCAGGCCCCCAGTATCCCCACCTGGCCGTTTGCGTCCCGGACGATGCGGCGGCAGTGCTCCACCACCTTGTCCATGGCCCGGTCCGTGCGGTCCTGGTTGATGTGGAAGAGGGCAAATTGCCTGACGCCGGCATCCATCGCCAGGGTCAGGGCGTCAAGGTAGGACGAGTGGCCCCAGCTGCGGTGCCGCCCGTATTCCTCGCCGGTGAACTCGGCATCGTGCACGAGCAGGTCGGCGCCGGCGCAGAACTGCAGGTACTTCTCGTAGGGCAGGCCGCCGGGGTGCGTGTAGCCCAGCTCGTGGTCCGTCAGGAAGACGAACCGCTTGCCGTCCTCGACGAAGGCGTAGCCCTTGCCCCCGCCGGGGTGGCTGATGTCGATGGGGTAGATCGTGACCGAGTCGATCCCGAACTGTTCCGGGCATCCGTCGGAATAACGGATGCGTGCCTTCAAGTCCCCGTAATTGACCGGGAAGTTGGGCGGGGACATCATCCGGGCCAGCATGGTCCGGACGAACTCTTCCGCGAAGGGGCAGCCGTGGACGCGCAGGCTGGTTTTCTCGCTGTAGAGGGGCCTGAAAAAGGGAAAGCCCATGACGTGGTCCCAGTGGGCATGGGTGAAGATGAGGTCGTACTCGTAGATGCCCTCGGCCAGGAGCGACTTGCCCAGCCGCCGGATCCCGGTGCCGGAGTCGATGATGATGACGCGGCCGTTCTTCGTGCGGATCTCGATGCAGGTGGTGTCGCCGCCGTAGCGGATGTACTCCTGGCCGCAGACGGGGATGGACCCCCGTGCACCCCAGATCTTGATGAACATGCACGACCCTCCATGGGGCAAACGACGCGTCAGGCCGCCCCGAGATGAGGCTTCAGGAGCTCGCGGGCCCTCTCGATATCCCTTTCGATCTGCCTGACCAGTTGTTGAGGATTTTCGAATTTCACCTCGTCGCGGATCCGGTCGATGAAGAAGACCTCGATCGGCTTCCCGTACAACTCCTCCCGCGGGAAATCCAGCAGATGGACCTCCACGGTCAGCCGGTTGTCGCCGAAGGTCGGGCTGTAGCCGATGTTCAGGACGCCGGGATGCCGCCGGCCTTCCATCTCGGCCGTGACGGCATACACCCCGCGGGCCGGGATGAGTTCCTTCTCCGAGGCGATGTTCGCCGTGGGCACCCCGATCTCGGAGCCCCGCCTGTAGCCCTTCACGACGGGGCCGCGCAGGTTGTAGGGCCTGCCCAGGAGCTGCATGGCCCGGCGCACATCCCCTTCCTGCAGGGCGTGCCGGATGCTGGTGCTGCTCACGAGGATGCCCTCGACCTGCACGCCCTCGATGGCCTCCACGTCGAACCCCAGCTTTTCGCCCATGCTGCGCAGGAACGTCTCGTTGCCCGTCTTGCGGTTCCCGAAGGCCGTGTCGTGGCCGATGATGAGCTTCTCGAGGTGGAGCCGGTCCCAGAGGATGCCCCGGACGAACTGCTCGGCCGACGTCTTCGCGAACTCCGGGGTGAATTCGATGAGGATGACCGCATCGATGCCCAGGCCTTCGATCAGCTTCAGCTTCTCCTCGAGCGTCGTCAGGAGATAGAAAGGGCGTCGCTCGGGGTGCAGGACCTTCTGGGGGTGGGGCTCGAAGGTCAGGACGACGCCGCGGCACTTCCGGTCGGCGGCCTCCGTGACGACCTTCCGCAGAAGCCCCTGGTGCGCGAGGTGGATCCCGTCGAAGTTGCCGATGGTCACGACGGAACACTCGTATTTCGAGGGGATCTTGTCCAGGCCCCGGATGACATCCATGAAACCCTTCGCCTCTCCGATGCGTCATTGCCGGCGCGCCCCGTGGGCATGCCAGCTCTGTACCATATCACGTGGGCCTCTTATATCAAGCCTGTTTTTGCTTGACAAGGTTTCGGGGATCATTATAGATTTAGGCCTCTTTGAAGCGTGCCGAAGTGGCGGAATTGGTAGACGCGCTAGGTTCAGGGTCTAGTGGGCGTAGGCCTGTCCGGGTTCAAATCCCGGCTTCGGCACCATGAAAAATCAAAAGGCGCAATCCACATCGGGTTGCGCCTTTTTGTTTGGCTTGCTCCGCAGGTATCGACACCCTTGAAGCAGAATGCCGATCAGGTAAACCACCGCGACACTCCCCTTCAGGCTTCATTTGAGGCTGATCGTGCCTCGCGCCGAGCCGGAAAGATAAACTCAGCCATTGAGTAAAATTACTCAATCATTGAGTAAATTATCTTGATCTCACAAAATCTATTTGATATAAACCAGTTATGAAGTACGAACGACCGCTTAAATCGGCCCTCCTGGACGTTCTTTCCCGCCCCACGCCGGTCATTCACGTCCTGATTGGCCCTCGGCAAGTGGGCAAAACGACCATTGCGCGCCAGATCCAGGAGACCATCAAGATCCCGACCGTTTATGCGACGGCCGACAGCCCTGTTCCCCTGAACGCGGCCTGGATCGAGACCTCCTGGCGCAGGGCCGCCGCGGAGGGGACGGCGACCGGCGCCCCGGTGCTTCTGATCCTCGATGAGCTGCAGAAGGTTCGGGGGTGGAGCGAATCCCTCAAGCTGCTCTGGGACAGCCGCGGCACAGTGCCCGAAATCCGTGTGTTGCTCCTCGGCTCGTCCGCCCTGCTGATGCAGGAGGGCCTGATCGAGAGCCTCGCCGGCCGGTTCTTTCTGCACCGCTGCACGCACTGGGACTATTCCGAGTGCCGCGACGCCTTCGGCTGGGATCTGCAGCAGTGGCTCTACTACGGCGGCTATCCCGGGGCGGCGGCGTTCACGGAAAACGAGGCCGACTGGAAACGCTACATCGCCGATTCCCTGATCGAGACCGTGGTGGCCCGCGACGTGCTGCAGATGAGCAAGGTCGCGAAGCCTGTCCTGCTGCGTCACCTCTTCGCCCTCGCCGCCACGCTCCCTGCGCAGATCGTGTCCTACAACAAGATGCTGGGCCAGCTTCACGAAGCCGGCAACACGACCACCCTGGCCCATTACCTCAAGCTGCTCGAATCGGCCTTCCTGACAAGCGGCCTGGAGCGGTTCGCGCGCGGGAAACAGCGCAAAAGGGGAAGCAGCCCCAAGCTCGTTCTCTGGAACAATGCCCTGGTCAACGCCGTGTCCACACGGAGCTTCGCGGAATCGACTGCGGATGCGGTGTGGTGGGGAAGGCTCGTGGAGAATGCCGTGGGCGCCTGCCTGTGCAACCATCTCCATGCGGTCGAGTACGCCGTCAACTATTGGAGACAGGGAAACCAGGAAGTTGACTTCGTGGTTGCCCGCGGCAATAATCTCTGGGCAATCGAGGTGAAGAGCGGCCGAAGCGGGAAGACACAGGGATTGGCGCGCTTCCGGGCCCTCTACCCCGAGGCGCGAGCACTGATCGTGGGCGGACAGGGAATTCCCCTGGAGGAGTTCTTCAGCCGGAATGTCCGTTCGTGGCTCGTGTGAGTCAGGAACCAGCGTTAATCAGGTTGCAACCAACAGTGCCGTAACCGAGAGAAATGCTGAAATACAAGACGCGACCCCATTATTCCCTTTTTTTGCTTATGATTTTCGCCCCTACCGATACAACTCCAGAAATCCTTCCACCGACAGTCCGGCCACGGAGATGAGATTTCGTATGAGCCCCTGCTTGATTGGCTTCCCCTTGTGAACGGGAACCGAAAGAATCACAGAACTGCCGGGCTTGGACAGGATCACATGGCTGCCCGTTGTCCTCTCAACCTGCCAGCCTGCCCTCTCGAAGGCTTTCACAACCCTTTGTGGTTTAAGGTTATTCAGCCCGCTCATGATGCCTTCCTGGCCTTGTCCCTTTCGGACAGCACAGTAAGGCATCCCGCAATGGCATCCTTGATCATCTCAAGGGCTTCTTCCACCGTATCCCCCTGCGACACACAGCCGGGAATATCGACAGCCTCCACCCAGTAACCCCCGTCTTCTGTGTCGGCATGGAGAATAACGGGATACTTCTTCTTCCCGACCTTGACGTCGTACTTTCTCTCGCTCGACAAGGTCTCGACCTGTCCCTTGAGCCTTTCGATGATTTCCCCCAATGCCACTGAAAAGACGACCTGTCCCTGGTTGAGGGTATCGATGACTTCTTTGGCGTTCTTTGTAAGGACGAAAATGGTGTTGCCGTCTGTCAGGAACTTCAAGTCTGCGAGGGGTTTCTTGATGTCGGGCATGTGCTTCTTGAGATAGCTGACCGACTTTCTCATCTTCTGCACGCTGATGCCCTGGTCCTTCAGGGTTTTGGCAACTTTCAGCTGAATGAGATCCCCGAAGGAGTAAAGCCGGGCGCTTCCATACCCGGCAGCTTCGCTGACAGACGGTTTGATGAAATGCGAACTGTCCCAGTAGCTGATCTGCCTGACCGTCAGGCCCGTAACCGCTGCCACCGTTGCAGTATTATAATTCACGGCGCTCTCCCTTCTTTTGCCATATAAATACAATGATGTATTTATAATTCCATCATAGACTTTTGTCAAGCATTATCCTGGAAATCAGTCGGGATGGAAAAGGGGACTGTCCCCTTTTTTCAGAATTTGAAGTTCCCGAAGTTGGACTCCTTGATCGGCTGCAGCATCGCCACCTCGAAGCCGAGGGCCAGGGCGTCGCGGCAGTCCTTCAGCGGGAGCGTGCCGTCGTTGAAGAGCCGCGCCTCCATGTAGAAGGGGTGCGCCTCGCGGTTGTACTTGTCGATCATCCCCTGCTGGAACTTCTTCGCCGCCTCCTCGTCCATCTCCTGGCCGCGCTTCTTGCGGTTGACGCGCTCGAGGCTCGTGAGGATGAATCCCGCCGTCTCGCCGGACATGACCGACGTCCGGGCGCGCATGGTGGCGAAGATGAACAGCGGGTCGAAGGTCCTGCCGCTCATGCCGAAGTTGGCGGCGCCGTGGTCGGGGCCGATGACCCACTGGATCCGCGGGACCTCCGTGCAGGCCACGGCCCGGACCATGCCGGAGCCGTACTTGCCGATGCCGGCGTACTCCTCGGCCGTCCCCACCATGTAGCCCGGCGAGTTCTGGATGTACAGCAGGGGGATCTTCATCGTGGAGCAGCGGATGACCCACTCGATGGCCTTGCGGGCCGAGTCCACGAAGATGACGCCGTTGTTGTTGCTGGCGATGACCCCCACGGGGATCCCCTTGAGGTGGATCTTGCCGCAGACGACGTTGTCGCCGCGGCCGATGTTGTACTGGCGCTTGTACTCGCTGAAGTAGCTGTCGTCGGCGATGCAGGCGATGACCTCGCGGACGTTGATGCCCCGGGCGACCTCCTTCGGCAAGACCGAGTAGAGGTGATCGGCCGGCACCCGCGGCTCGACGGTCTTGCGCCGCTCGCAGTGCAGGGTCTGCTTCGGGTCGAAGGCCAGCAGCTCGCGGAGCTTCTCGATGCCCTCGTCCTGGGAGCGGACGAAGTGATCGGCCCCGCCGGAGATGTGGGTATGGACCCGGGCGCCGCCGAGGTCCTCCATGCTCACCGTCTCGCCGATGGCGGATTTGACCATGGGCGGCCCGCCCAGGAAGGAGTAGGACATCTTGTCGATCATGATGGACTCGCAGGCCAGGTAGACGATGTAGGCCCCGCCGGCCGTGTTGCCCCCGGTGCTCAGGGTGTACTGCTTGAGACCCTTGGCCGACATGCGGCACATGTTGTAGAAGAAATGGCCGAACTGGTTGCGGCCCGGGAAGATGCGGTCCTGCAGGGGCAGGTAGGCGCCCGCCGAGTCGGCGATGTAGACGAAGTTCAGGCCGCAGCGCTCGGCGATCTCCTGGGCCCGCAGGTGCTTCTTGCAGCTGATGGGGTAGTAGGCCCCGGCGCTCACGCGGCTGTCGTTGGCGAGGATCATGACCCAGTTGCCGTGGATCTTGCCGATGCCCGTGACAAGGCCTGCGCAAGGGACATCCATGACCCCCTCGTAGCCGATGCCGAAGCCCGCCCCGCGGCTCAGCTCGAAGAACTCCGTGCCCGGGTCGATGAGCTGCCGGATGAGCTGGCGCGGGGGCTTCTTGCCCTGCTGGGCCAGCCTGTCGTTCTGGGCCTGGCCCCCGGGGTTGTAGGCCCGCTCCCAAAGATCGTAGATCTTCTGCTCCTCGGCCAGCCAGTGCTCGCGGTTCTCCCTTTGCTCCTGCTCCTTTTTCTGCTGTCGGCTCGACTGCTTCCCGGACGTCTCCGTCATCCCCCGATCTCCTTTCACCCCTTCTGTATTCGGCGCGTGTCTGCCGCGGGCCGTCCCCATCGAAGGGGCCGGACCGCAGCAACAAGCCGTCAGGCCGGCCTTTTGCCGCAGTAGAGCTTCATCACGAAGGCGGCGACCGTCTCGTCCCTCTGGTTGACGATCCGGTTGCGCACGGTCAGGACCCCCGCGTCCTTGCCCTTGTCGGCAATGTCGACGACCTCCACCTCGCAGCGGATGGTGTCCCCGATCCGCGTGGGCGCGGGGAAGCGGACCCCCTCCATCCCGTAGAAAGCGATAAACGATTTGGGCAGGTAACTCGAATACTGCCCCAGCCGGAAGGGCAGCGCGAGGCCGATGCTCAGGACGAGCATGCCGTGGGCGATGCGGCCCTTGAAGGGCGTCTGGGCCGCGTATTCCACATCGGTGTGGAGGGGGTGCCAGTCGCCGGTGAGGGCCGCGAAGTTCACGAGGTCCCCCTCGGTGATCGTCCTGGCGGGCGATACCATCCGGTCACCGACCTGGTAGTCGTCGAGATACAGGTACTCCTTGGCCATCTGCCACCTCCCCGATTCCTTGACCGTTAGACGCCGGACCGGCGCCCGGCGAAGCGGGTCGCCCCCTTCCGTGAGAGGCCGCGCTGTCACCCCTGCTTTTTTGGCACTTTTTGTCGCGGATTGCAAAACTTATCTGGGCGCTGGGATTTGCTTCCGCTGGTCCGGAACTTGCACATTCCTCCTTGGTCATAGTCACCGAAAAAACAAGGAGTTATCGCCATGCTGACCTGGAACCCGTTCAACGCGATGACCGCGGCGCCGAAGTGGCTCTCCGACGCCTGGGAATACGGCGTCGACGCGGCGCAGCGCCAAATCCTCTTCTGGGACGTGCTGCGCAAGCGCGGCAACAACTACATCGAGCATCTGCGCAACGGCCAGCCGCCCGTTCTCACCTTCCACTACGAGATGATCCTCGACGGCCGCACGTTCGAGCGGCCCGTGAACTTCGCCCTCGTCCGCATCGTGGACCGGAGGCGGGAAGACCGGGGCTGCCGGGAAGGCGCCGAGCGCAGGAAGACCGACCGCCGCAGGGCGCCCGAGATGCCCAAGCGCCCCATCGTGATCATCGACCCGCGGGCGGGCCACGGACCCGGCATCGGGGGCTCGAAGCGCGACTCCGAGATCGGCATGGCCCTGGACCACGGACATCCGGTCTACTTCATCCTCTTCTACACGGAGCCCATGCCCGGCCAGCGGCTCCAGCACGTGGTCGAGGCCGAGGAGCGCTTCATCGAGGAGGTCTGCCGCAGGCACCCCGAGTCGGGCAACCCCGCCGTCATGGGCAACTGCCAGGCCGGCTGGGCCTCTGCCCTGCTGTGCGCCGACCGGCCCGACATCGCGGGGCCGCTCATCCTCAACGGGGCCCCCATGTCCTACTGGGCGGGCGTGTCGGGCGTCAACCCCATGCGCTACAGGGGGGGCATGCTGGGCGGCGTGTGGCTCACCTCGATGCTCTGCGACCTGGGCAACGGCAAGTTCGACGGGGCGAACCTCGTCTGGAACTTCGAGTCCCTCAACCCGGCCAACACGTACTGGACGAAGAACTACAGGGTCTACGCCGAGATCGACACGGAGGAGGAGCGCTTCCTCAACTTCGAGAAGTGGTGGGGCGGCTTCTACATGATGAACGCCGAGGAGATCCACTTCATCGTGAGCAATCTCTTCGTGGGCAACAAGCTCGAGCAGGGCAAGCTCGAGCTCCACGAGGGCGAGCCCCTGAGCCTCAAGAACATCCAGAGCCCCATCCTGGTCTTCGCCTCGAAGGGCGACAACATTACCCCGCCGCAGCAGGCCCTGGCGTGGATCCCGCGGGTCTACCGCTCCCTCGACGAGATCAAGGGGCTCGGCCAGGTCATCGTCTACATCATCCACGAGGAGATCGGGCACCTGGGCATCTTCGTCGCGGCCAGCATCGCGAAGAAGGAGCACAAGGAGATCATCCGCAGCTCCGAGATGATCGACTTCCTCCCGCCGGGCCTCTACGAGATGGTGATCGAGGGCGACGTGGCGAAGGGCGACTACACGACGCACTTCGAGGAGCGGACCCTGGAGGACATCCGCGCCCTGGGCGACGCCCCGGAGACGGAGGAGGACTTCAGCATCGTGGCGCAGGTCTCCGAGTTCAACGACCGGATGTACCGGACCTTCCTGAGCCCCTGGGTGAAGGCGTGCACGACGGAGCTCTCGGCGGAGACGATGCGCTGGCTCCACCCCCTGCGGGTGCAGCGCTACGCGATCTCCGACATGAACCCGCTGCTCCGCCATCTCGGCGCGGCGGCGGCGCAGGTGCGGGCCAACCGGAGGCCCGCGCGGGAGGGAAATCCGTTCAGCGCCTGCGAGAAGGTCCTGTCGAGCTTCATCGAGGACTGGCTCGACTTCTACCGCGACTGCCGCGACCGCGGCCAGGAGACGCTCTTCCGCGCGGTGTACGGTCACGAGGCCCTCCATTACTCGTCGATCGCGGCGGGCACGATCAGGGCCCTCACCGGCGAGAAAGAGGTCGAGATGTCCTGGGAGGACTACGAGACGTGGCTCCGGCAGAAGTGGCTCGAGGCCGCGCAGAAGGGCGGGCTCGCCGAGGGGCTTGTCCGGGCCATGATCGCCATGGCCCGCGCCGGGCGCATCATCGGCCGCAGGCACTACGCCGTGGCCGAGGAGATCGCCAAGACCCACAAGGCCCTCCGGAAGATCCGCCCGGCCGCCTTCCGGCGCATGGTGAAGGAGCAGTACTGCATCCTGGAGGCCGGCGAGGAGCAGGCTCTGGCTGCCCTCTCCGCGCTCATCCCGGACGAGCGCGACCGCGACGAGGCCCTGGCGCTGGCCCGCCGCATCGCTCTGGCCGACGGCTCCTACACGGACCGCGAGAAGACGATGCTGGAGAGGATCGGGCGCGGCCTCGGGATCGCGCCCGCCGATGCGGCGGAGAATAAACTCTTGAAATTCGCGGGGGAGACACGTATGTAGGAGAAAAAAGGAGGGATCGCGGATGTTCAAGATCATGAAGCTCAAGCAGCTGACCTTCATCGTGCCCAATCGGGTGGGCCTGCTGTCGGAGGTCACCACGTTCCTGGCAAACGGGAAGATCAACATCGAGGCCCTCTGCGCCTACGGCCGGGGCCCGGAAGGCGTCTTCATGATCGTGACGGACAACAACGCCAAGGCCAAGAAGATCCTGACCCAGATGGGCGCCGAGGTGAAGGTGGAGGAGATCATCGCCGTGGAGCTGCCCAACAGGCCCGGGCAGCTGCAGAAGGTGGCCAAGAAGGTCTCCGATGCCCTCGTGGACATCCAGTACGTCTACGGAAGCCCCTCCGGGGGCAAGATGACCGTCGTGTTCAAGACGGCCGACGACAAGAAGATTCTCAAGGCCCTGACTAAGAAATGAGTCCCGCCGTGTCGATTCCCGAAGGCGAGAAAGGCGCAGCATCGACCGCTGCGCCTTTTCTGTTTGCTCCCGGCCCGTGCTTGCTTCCCCGCCCCGATTGTGGCATGAACGGGGGGACATCGTCACGGCGGCCGCGTCGACTCTTTCGTTCAACCCCCCAGATTTCCGGTTTCTCGAAACGAGGTGCATCATGAAGACAGCGGACTTGTTCAGGCTCGACGGCAGGGTGGCCCTGGTCACGGGCGGGGGCCGGGGGATCGGCAGGTTCATCGCCACGGGGCTGGCCGAGGCGGGGGCGAACCTCGTCATCGCCTCGCGCAAGATGAAAAACCTGGAGGCGACGGCGGCCGACATCCGACGGTCCTGCGGTGTGGAGGTCCTCCCCGTGGCCTGCGACGTGGCCAGGGAAGAGGACATCGACGCCCTCGTGCAGGCCGCCCTCGGGAAGTTCGGCCGCATCGACATCCTGGTGAACAACGCGGGGGCCACGTGGGGCGCCCCGACGCTGAAGTTTCCCCTGGAGCGCTGGGACCAGATGTTCAGCGTCAACGTCCGCGGCGTCTGGATCCTGACGCAGAAGGTGGCGGGGGTCATGAAGGACCAGGGGGGAGGAAACATCATCAACATCTCCTCGATCATGGGCTTCCGGGGCTCCGACGAGTCCCTGCACCCCGCCGTCCCCTACAACTCCACGAAGGCGGCGATCAACGCCCTGACGATGAACCTCGCCGTCAAGCTCGCGCCCTTCAAGATCCGCGTCAACGCCATCGCGCCGGGCTTTTTCCGCACCGACATGATGGCCTACATCGAGACGCCCGACTTCAAGGAATCCTACGCGAAGGCCATGGAACTCGTCCCCATGCGGCGTTTCGGGGACATGGACGACATGAAGGGGGTCGCCGTGTTTCTGGCTTCGGACGCCTCGGCCTACATGACGGGGCACGTGCTGGTCAACGACGGGGGGTTCCTGGCGAAATGACGGGAAGCGGGTCGAGGGGTGCGGGCAGGGGAACCGGCAACGCATGGAGCGGGCGGCGTGTGATCCGGGCGCTTTCGCGCCCCGTCACCGTCTTTCCCTGACGGCCCTGGCTTCCTCGGGGGTTCGTTCGCGGACGTCTTTGCGCCAGGGGTTGTCGAAGGCGACGCAGCCTTCGCCCGACCGAAGCTCGTGACGGACGAAGTCGGCGATGTCGCAAGACGGCATCATGAGCCGGCAGATGTAGCGCCGTCCCGTCCACTCGAGTTCCGGGCAAAGCCCGCCCGGGACCCCGGGGTGCCGGGCGACCCCGAAGGTGCAGCGCTGGCGCACGCAGCAGAAGCCGCACCCGACGCAGTGCCATACTTTCCGGTCCTCGATCAGCATGGTCCGCCCGCCTCCGATTCGATCCCCCCGGACGCAGCGGCCGACGCGGGGGATGAGGGTCTTGTGCGCGGAGCCGTTCCGGATCCCGCGGGCCGGACGCCTAGCCCCGGCCCCACCAGAAGACGCGCACGGGGTCCTCGTCGACTTCCCGCAGCAGCATCTCGAAATCCGCCCGGGGCCTGAGGTAGTAGGCGTGCCACGACGAGTCGGCATCGCTGTAGTAGAGTTTCCACTTCCCGGTCCCCGGATCGAACCGGAATTGGGCCATGTCCAGCCGGACCCATTTCCCGGCGTCCAGCAGTCCGCGGCGCTCCTCGAAGAGCGTCACGCAGTCGCCCTCGACGGCCCAGCCCAGCCGCAGGCGGTGGCCCAGCGCCTCGTGGACGCGGCCCGCGCAGTACTCGCGGAGCTTCTTGTCGACCAGCCTGAGGGTGAATTCCGAAAGCGCCATGATTCCGTGCCTCTTTCCTTTTATAGCACAAATTCGCCGGGGCCGAAACGGCGGTGCCGGCGGCAGAATTTCCTTGTCAAAAAGGCCGCGAATTGTTTAACATCCTGAAGACTTGAACGAGAGGGGCGGCCGATGGGAAACAACTCGAGAAACATTTCGGACTACACGAAGTTTATCGTCGATCTGCGCCGCCACATGTGGATGGCGGGCATCGAGATGGAGCTGCGAAGGCTCATCTGGCAGATCGCCGTCACGGGCAAGTACATCTCGGCCAAGATCCACGAGTCGAACCGCAAGCTGGCGGGGCTGCGCAACATCCACGGCGACGAGCAGCTCGCCCTCGACAAGAGCGCGGACGTCATCCTCCAGAACCAGCTCCAGTACTCGGGGTTCGTGAAGGCCTACTGCTCCGAGGAGCTGGACCGCATCGTGCCCTACGAAGCGCCCTCCAGCAAGTACCACGTCACGGCGGACCCCCTGGACGGCTCGTCGCTCGTGGACACGAACCTCGCGATCGGCACGATCATCGGCATCCACAGGGACTCGCCGCTGGCCGCCGAGGGCCGCAAGACGATGGTCGGGGCCATGTACATCACCTACGGGCCCCTCATCACGATGGTCTACTCGGCGGGCAAGGGCACCCACGAGTTCGTCCTCAACCGAGAGGGGGAGTACGTCCTCTCGGAGGAGAACATCACCCTCGACGAGAAGGGTTCCATCTACAGCCTGGGCGGCCTGCGCAAGGACTGGCTGCCGGAGCATCTGAAGTACGTCGAGGTCCTCGAGGGCGAGGGCTACAAGCTGCGCTACAGCGGCGGGTTCGTCCCCGACATCAACCAGATCCTCATCAAGCGGGGCGGCGTCTTCACGTACCCCGGGACGCGGAAGGACCCCAAGGGCAAACTCCGCCTGATCTTCGAGCTGCAGCCCATGGCCTTCCTGGCCGAACAGGCCGGGGGCATGGCCACCGACGGCAAGCAGGACATCCTGGCCATCAGGCCCGAGAGCCTCAACCACCGCTCCCCGATCTACATCGGGAGCCGCTACGAGGTGGAAAAGGCGCGGGAGTTTTTGACCTGAGCGACCACACGCAGGGGGAAGCATGATCTTTAGCAGCGTCGACCAGCTGAAGAAGGCCATCGAGGGCATCCTGAAAATCGAGGGAGACAACGTCCGGGTCCTCGACGAGAAGAGGCTGCGCGGATCCCTCATCGACCATCTCGTCTACTCCGCCGTGCTGTCGGGCGACGCGGGCGTCAGGCAGGCCGCCCGCTGGCTCATCCGCCGGGCCGGCGTGACCCTCGGCGTGCTGCCCTCCTCCATCCAGTCGCTCTACGAGGCCATGGGGCGGGGCGACGTGAAGGGCTTCACCGTGCCGGCCATCAACATCCGGGGGCTCACCTACGAAACGGCCCAGGCCGTCTTTCGTGCCGGGCTCAAGGGGAAGGTCGGGCCCATCATCTTCGAGATCGCCCGCTCCGAAATCGGCTACACGGAGCAGCGCCCCGACGAGTATGCCTGCGCCATCACGGCCGCGGCCGTCAAGACGGGGTGGCGGGGGCCCCTGTTTTTGCAGGGCGATCACTTCCAGATCGGCGTCAAGAAATTCGCCGCCGAGCCGCAGAAGGAAGTGGAGTCCGTCAAGGAACTCGTCCGCGAGGCGATCGAGGCGGGCTTCTACAACATCGACATCGACTCCTCCACCGTCGTGGACCTGAGCAAGCCCACCGAGGAGGAACAGCAGCGCAGCAACTTCACGATCGCCGCCGACATCACGGCCTTCATCCGCCGGATCCAGCCCCGGGGCGTGGAGATCTCCGTGGGCGGGGAGATCGGCGAGGTGGGCAGCAAGAACAGCACCGTCGGGGAGCTGCGCGCCTTCATGGGCGGCTACCGAAGGGAGCTCGAGAGGCACGGCGAGGGCCTCAAGGGGATCAGCAAGATCAGCGTCCAGACGGGGACCTCCCACGGCGGCGTCGTGCTGCCCGACGGGAGCATCGCCAGGGTGAAGCTCGACTTCGACACCCTGCAGACCCTTTCCGAGGCCGCCCGGAGGGAGTTCGGCATGGCGGGCGCCGTCCAGCACGGGGCCTCGACCCTGCCCGACGAGGCCTTCGACAACTTCCCGAAACGGGGTACGGCCGAGGTGCACCTGGCCACGGCCTTCCAGAACATGATCTACGACAGCCGGTACTTCCCGGCCCCGCTCCGCGAGAAGATCTACGAGTATATCCGGAAGGAGCTGGCCGCCGAGAAGGGCGCCAAGGACACGGACGAGCAGTTCATCTACAAGACGCGCAAGAAGGGCTTCGGCCCCTTCAAGAAGGAGATGTGGAACCTCCCGCCCGACGTCCTGCGGGGGATCGGCAAGGAGCTGGAGGACAAGTTCTTCTTCCTCTTCGACAAGCTCGCCGTCCTCCACACGCGGGACGTGACGGCGAAGTTCATCAAGCCCGTCGACGTGCCCGTCCCGGCGCCGGCAAGCCTCACGGGCAAAGGCCCCGTGAAGGGCGAGCAGAAGGCCGAGGCCTTCGACGAAGGGGAGTGAGGGCCGCCGCCCGGCTGTCGGGTACAGGGTACAGGGACGGAAGAAGAAAAGACGGACACAGGGGCCGGGGGTACAGGGTCCGGGAAAGAACAACGAGGTCCGGGGCGGTTGCTCCGGACCTCTTCGTTTCAATGCCTTTAACGGTTATCGGGGCAGAAGGAGAAGGATCAGGCTCGCGAACAGGCACAGCAGGAGGCCGCCCAGCATGAGCCGGCGCGATGTGGAACCCTGCCGTGCGAGCAGCTGCGGCCCCGCCGCGGGTTTTCCTCTCGGGGCATCTTTGCCGGAGCCGATGCACTGCATGGCCGCCGCATACATCTTACGCACGTCGTCCGGATCGGGACGGAAATCGTCACAGCGCCGACCGTTCACGACGATCCCCCCGCATCCCCCTGCCTCAGGCTCCCCGCGCCGGGAGGCCGGAGCCCCGCGGAGGGCGTCGCGAAACTCCGGGGGTGCCTCCTCGAGGGAACGGTACGGCCTGCCGTTGACGGCGCACTCGCGGGTCACGCTGACTTCAATCCCCATGGGACACTCCTGGAACGCGAAGATGTCCGCCCGGCCGGATGGACAAAAGACCTATCGGCTCTTGACGGGGAAACTGAAGAGGGGTCGGCGGCTTTCGGCCGGCTCTCGAAAAACGGCTCGAGTCGTTCGGAACAAATCCCCCTCTATCCTCCCTTTTGCAAAGGGTGAACTCTTGGGCCCCTCGGAGGGTTCGTGACGGGGCGCGCTTTCTATTTGATGCTGTAGACGCTGTTGGCCCACGTGCCGCCGCAGGTCTCGGCGGCGTTCCCGGCGCATTTCATGTTACAGTTGTTGGCCGGGCCGTACTTGCCGTAGCTGTTGCCGCAGAAACACTGCTGACCGTACTGGGTGGCGGCGTAGGCAAAGCCCTTTTCGCGACAGACATTCACGCACATCTGGGTCGTCATGCCCGATGCGTTTCCGGTGGTGTACCCCGACAGGTCCCTTGTGCTGGTGTCCTTGAAGCAGCCGATGTAGCGGACCCCGGCCGTCGGCGGCGCAACCGGGGGAGCCTTCGACAGGGAAAAGCACGCCGCACGGCAGAGCTGGGACTCGCCGACCCAGGGATCGGGCTTGGGGGGATCGACGGCAATGAGCACCCAGTTCTCCCCTTGCTTGCGGACCACGCACATGCTGTTGAACCCCCCGGACAGAACCGCTGTGAGGGCACAGAAATCGAACTTGCCCATCGTGACGGAGACGTCGCCCTGGTCGCGGCTGACCGCCTCGAATTCGCGGGTCTCCATCGCCTGCGCCGGGATCCAGAGAAGCCCCATCGCCATGGCCGCAACGAACGCGAGAAAACGGGATTTCGTCATCGCACCCTCCCCTGTACGTGATTTCGCCGGACGGCAGCCCACTGTAGATGAACGGGGGTCGGCTGTCAACTCCCGGAACGGGGATGCGGCACAGCCCTCTTCAGAGAAAGGCAGGCGCCTGGCCGCATGACGCGTCATCCATTGACATCGCATGTCATTTGTTGTAATCACTATAAGACAGATAATGCAGAGGTGCTCAATGAGTACAGCCATATCCGTCAGGCTCCCCAAGGAGATCGCGGACCAGCTCGACAGCATTGCCCGGGAAACCGAGCGTCCGCGTTCCTTCATCATCCAGAAGGCCCTGGAGGCCTACATCGAGGATTACGCCGATCTCCAGGTGGCCCTCGACAGGCTTCACGACAAGACCGACCCCGTCATCACCGGGAAGTCGCTGAGGAAATCCCTTGGCCTTTAACATCGGGTACAAGAAGTCGGTCGAAAGAGATCTGAAAAAACTGCCCAAGGCGGAGGCCCGGCGCGTTCTCGATCAGATCGAGGAGGAGCTGTCTAGAAAGGCCGATGCCTGTCCCGTCCTGAAGGGACGATTTGCCGGTCTTCGCAAATTTCGAATCGGGGACTACCGCGTGATTTACGCCATCCTGGGCGACGACGTGATTGTCCTCCGGATCGGGCACCGGAAGGACGTGTACAAAAAGGAAGTTTGACGGGGCGACATGAGCAAGAACGGCTTTCAGGAAGATTTTCAAAAGAATCTGGACGGGATCGCAGGGATTCTCTTCCGGTGCTTCCTGGGCGGGATGGCGCTGATCGTCGTCTGGTTCGCGGCCTATGTCGCAGCCGGAGACTGGATATACCGGATGCACTCGCCGTGGTTTCAGATCCCGCGGCAGACCTTCGACGCGATCCACTACGCCGGCATGGCCGTCACCAAGATCGCGATCATCCTCTTTTTTCTGCTGCCTTGGATCGCAATCAAACTCATTTCCGGGAAGAAGACGGACTGAAAAGAGGCCCGGGGCGAAGACCCCGGACCTTTTCCTGCCTAACCGTGTTGTGAAGGGTTGCAAAGGCGTCTCCTGTCCAACCCCGTCCAATGGGCATGCCGTACTTCGCTCCGTCATGCCCCCTCACCCCAACCCTCGCCCGCCGGAGGCTGTGTCGCAATATTGAAAAACGCCGAAACCTGTCATTCCCGCGGAAGCGGGAATCCAGAACTCATTGAAAAGACTGGATTCCGCATCGCGCTGCGCTTGTGCGGAATGACAACATCGGAATTGCGACACCGTCTCCCGGGGGAGAGGGAAAGAGACAAGGGTTATCTCACCTTCGCCCCCGGTGCGGCGTCCTTGTCGAGGCCGACGAGGGCCAGGCCGCCCTTCTCGGCATCGGTGGCCAGCAGCATCCCGCGGCTCTCGACGCCCATGAGCTTCGTGGGCTTGAGGTTCACGACGACGATGATGGAGCGGCCCACCATCTGCTCGGGCTTGTAGTCCTGCAGGATGCCCGCCACGATGGTGCGCACCTCGCCGCAGTCGATCTTGAGCTTCATGAGCTTGTTGGATTTCGGCACGGCCTCGGCCTCGAGGACCTTCGCCACGCGCAGGTCGATCTTGCCGAAATCGTCCCAGGTGATCTCGGGGAGCATCTCGAACTTCTTCGCCGGCGCCTCTTCCTCCTTTTTGTACTCCACCCTCGGGAAGAGGGCCTCGCCGCGCGTGACGGCCAGGCCGGGTTGGAGCCCCCCCCAGCTGCGGACCGCGTCGAAGCGGAGCTCCCTGACGTCCTCGAGGCCGATCCAGTCGAGGATCTTGCGCGCCGTGTCGGGCATGAAGGGGTGGATGAAGTGGGCCGTCAGGCGCAGGGACTCCAGCAAATTGTAGATGACCGTCCCGAGACGGCCGCCCTTCGCGGGGTCCTTGGCGAGCACCCAGGGCTCGTTCTCCACGATGTACTTGTTTGCGGCGTTGATGAACTCCCAGATGGAGATGAGCACCTTGTGGAAGGCGAGATCCCGGAAGAACTGCTCCACCTCGGCCAGCGTCTTGGCCGCCGCCTCGGTGAGCTTCCGGTCCGCGTCCTCCGCGGTTGCGGGTACCGGGACCTTTCCCTTGAAGTACTTGATGTCCATGGCGAGGACGCGGCTCACGAGGTTGCCCAGGTCGTTGGCCAGATCCGAGTTGATCCGCTGGACGAGGGCCTCCTCGCTGAAGCTCGAGTCGAGCCCGAAGACCATGTCGCGCAGCAGGAAGTAGCGGAAGGCGTCGAGGCCGTACTTGTCCTTCAGATCGAGCGGGCGCACGACGTTGCCCAGGCTCTTGGACATCTTGCTCTGATCCACGTTCCAGTAGCCGTGGACGTTGAGGTTCTTGTAGGGGCCGATCCCGGCGGACTGGAGCATCGTCGGCCAGTAGATGCCGTGGGGCTTCACGATGTCCTTGGCGATGAGGTGCTCCGAGGCGGCCCAGTACTTCTGGAAATCCTTCCCGTCGGGGTAGCCGATGCCCGTGACGTAGTTGATCAGCGCGTCGAACCAGACGTAGGTGACGTAGTCCTTGTCCCAGGGGATCTCGATGCCCCAGGTCAGGCGCGTCTTGGGCCGCGAGATGCAGAGGTCCTCCAGGGGCTGCTGCAAGAAGGCGAGCACCTCGTTGCGGTAGCGCTCGGGGCGGATGAAGTCGGGGTGGTCGTGGATGTACTGGATGAGCCACTGTTGGTACTTGCTCATCCGGAAGAAGTAGTTGCTCTCCTTGCGGAACTCGGGGACCGTCTGGTGGTCGGGGCACTTGCCGTCGACGAGTTCCGTCTCCGTGTAGAAGCGCTCGCAGCCCACGCAGTAGTGCCCGCCGTACTCGCCGAAGTAGATGTCGCCGGCGTCGTAGACCTTCCGGAGGATGTACTGGACCGTCCGGACGTGGTTCTCGTCGGTCGTCCGGATGAAGTAGTCGTTCGTGACGGCCAGCTGCGGCCAGAGGCTGCGGAACTGGGCGCTGATGCGGTCGGTGAAGGCCTTCGGCGACTCGTTGTTCTTCCGGGCCGCCTCGGCGATCTTGTCGCCGTGCTCGTCGGTGCCCGTCATGAAGAAGACGTCGTAGCCCGACATGCGGTAGAAGCGGGCCATGACGTCCCCCACGATCGTCGTGTAGGCATGGCCGATGTGGGGCGAGGCGTTGACGTAGTAGATGGGTGTCGTGACGTAGAAAACCTTCCGGTCGTTCACGGTGCCTCCTTGATCCGGTGTCGGATCGTGTGTTCAGGATGTCGGCGGGACGCTTCCCCGACGGGGACGGCGGGGAATCGAGGCGGGGGTTCTCAGCGCTGTCTCCTGCCCCCGTTTCTCGGGCCCCGGGGCGGCGGCCCCTCGGCCGGCGCAACCGGCAGGGGCTGGGGCTCTCTGAGGTCTTTGATCTCGACCTCGACCTCCTTTCCCTCCTCGGTGTAGACGGCCAGGGTGCCCTTGAGGATGTTCTGGCGGATCACCTTGCCCGATCCCCCCTGGGCGATCCCGACCCGCTTGCCGCACTTGGGCATCCCGCGCTTCATGTCGAGGTACGCGTCGTACTCGAAGGCCAGGCAGCACATCAAGCGGCCGCACAACCCCGAGATCTTCTCCGGGTTGAGCGGCATGTTCTGCTCCTTGGCCATCTTCACGGACACGCGGTCGAGGTTGTAGAGGAAGCTGGTGCAGCAGATCTTCTGGCCGCAGACCCCGAGGCCGCCGAAGATCCGGGATTCGTTGCGGGCCCCGACCTGCCTCAGTTCGATCCGCGTCTTGAACTTCTGGACGAGGTCCTTCACCAGCTCGCGGAAATCGACGCGGTTCTCGGCGGTGAAGAAGAAGATGAGCTTGCTGCGGTCGAAGAGGCACTCCACGCCGATGAGCTTCATCGGGAGGCCGCGGTCGCGGATGCGGCGGAAGCAGAAATCCCGCGCGTCGCGCTCGAGCTTCCGGTTCTGCTCGAGCGCTCGGAGATCCTCGTCGGTGCACCGGCGGACGATGTTCCGGATGTCCGTCGGCAGCAGGTGCAGGGGGACGGCCCTGCTTTCCGTCGCCACGACACCGACGCAGAGCCCGTTTTCCGCGTTGACGATGACCGTGTCGTTCTTTTTCAGGGTCCCGTCCGAGGTCTGGAAGTTGAGCACCCGCCCCTCCTTCTCCGCCCGGACGCCTACGATATGTCTCACGTCGGTATCACCTTCCCGGCCCGTCAGCCCGGGGGCCGCGGCGGGAATTCTCAATGAAATGGGTCTTGTCGGCAAACAATGTAAAGACCATCGCCTCCAAAGTCAATGGTTTATTCGCGTTGCGCTCGATGGCCTCGGCGGCCCTGCGGATCACCCGGACGGCCTCCAGCAGGGACTTGCCGTCGAGCGAGGCGGCAAGGCGGCCGATGTCTTCGGCCCGGTCGGAATGAATCAGCGTCTCGGCGCGACCCGTTTCCCTGAACACCAGCAGGTCCCGGAACCAGGCCTTCAGGATCTCGAGGGCCTCGAGGATGTTTTCCTTCTCCCCGGCGAGGTGCCCCGCCAGGGCGAGGCAGCCCATCGGGTCGAGCCTCCCCTGCGCAACCCGATCGAGAATGCCGTCCCGCAGCGCGATGTAGTCGCCCCGGTGCAGGTCGAGGGCCCGCCCGATGCTGCCGCCGGCCGACGCGGCGAGAACGCGCGCCTCGGCCGGCGCAAGCGAGCGCTCCGTTTCGAGGAAGGCGGCGATTCGGTCCTGCGGCAGGGGGTTGAAGCGAAGCCGGTGGCACCGCGACAGGATGGTCACCGGCAGCAGGTGCGGGCGCGACGACACGAGGATGAAGACGTTGGCCGCCGACGGCTCCTCGAGGGTCTTGAGCAGCGAATTGGCCGACGTGAGGTTCATGCGCTCGGCCTCGTCGATGATCACGACGCGCCGGGCCCCCTCGAGGGGACGGAAGCGCATCCGCTCCTGGAGCTCCTTGATGTCGGCCACCTTGATGAACTGCCCCTCGGGCTCGATCATGATCACGTCGGGGTGGCTGCCCCCGGCGATCTTGCGGCAGGACAGGCAGGAACCGCAGGCATCCCCGCCGCCCCTTTCGCAGTTGATCGCCGCGGCGAAGGCGAGGGCGGCCGTCCGCTTGCCGACCCCCTCGGCCCCGCAGAAGAGAAAGGCGTGGGGCACGCGTTTTTTTTCGAGGGCGTTCTTGAGAACGGTGATGGGGCCTTGCTGACCGTAGAGTCTCGAAAAGGACACGGGTCACCCCCCCAGAAACGCGGAGAGAATGGACCGGACTTCCTGCCGGGTGGACTCGATGTCCTTCGAGGCGTCGAGGATCCTCACCCGGCCCGGCTCCTGCCGGGCGACGGCGAGATAGCCCTCGCGGATGCGGCGGTGAAAATCAAGGTGCTCCCGCTCGAAGCGGTCTTCCCGGGCGCCGCCTCCGCGCCCGGCGATCCGCTGCAGAGCCCTTGCGAGGCCCTCTTCCACGGGCAGATCGAACAGCAGGGTCAGGTCGGGAGAAAGTCCCCGCGAGGCCAGACGGCAGATTTCGCGGACGCTCTCCAGGGGAAGACCCCGTCCGTACGCCTGATAGGCGATCGTGGCGTCTGAAAAACGGTCGCACAGGACGATCTTCCCCGACTCCAGGGCGGGGCGGATCACGGCGTCGGCGTGCTGGGCCCGTGCCGCGGCGAAGAGAAAGACCTCGGCCTCGCCCGAGATGTCGAAGCCGCCGCGGTTGAGCAGGATCTCGCGGATGCGCTCCCCCAGCGGGGTGCCGCCCGGCTCCTGGGTCACGACGACCGCAAGGCCGAGGGCCTGCAGGAATTCCCCCGCGAGGCGGATCTGGGTGGACTTCCCGGACCCCTCGACGCCCTCAAAGGTGATGAACCGTCCTGCCATGACCGATCGGCATTCCCCCCGGGACGCGCCGGGTTGTCGCGTTCCGCCGAGTTCTCGAAAAAAAAGAAAGAGGGAAGGCGGGCGCCCTTCCCCTCGTCTCACGCGGCCACTGCGTCGAAGCTACTCCTCGTCACCGGGGCTGATCGCCTCGACGGGGCAGACATCCGCGCAGGCCCCGCAGTTGGTGCAGAGGTTGGGGTCGATGACGTACTTCTCGTCGCCCTCGCTGATTGCCTCGACGGGGCACTCTTCCTCACAGCTCCCGCAGGCGATGCACTCATCGCTGATGACGTAGGCCATTTCCAGAAACTCCTCCGTGTCAGTATTCGCTTGCCGGGTTGTGGGTCGCCGCTCTAGACGGACTCGACGGCCTTCACGTCCGGGACGTTCGTCTTCAAAAAGCGCTCGATCCCCATCTTCAGGGTCATCTGGGACATGGGGCAGCCGTGGCAGCGGCCGGTGAGCTTCACCTTCACGACCCCGTCCTCGGTCACATCCACGAGCTCCACATCACCCCCGTCGCGCTGGAGGCTGGGCCGAACCTGGTCAAGGGCCGCCTGGACTTTTTCTTTCATCGTTCTTCTTCCTCGGACCGCATCATTGATTCCGCCCGGCACCGTCATGCCCGGGGGCGTATGGCGAAGGGCGAAAGGCGTATGGCCTTCAAGCCCAAACCTAACCATTCTTTCCGTGTATGTCACATTCATCCGAAGGGCGATCGGGGGAAATTCCTTTCTTGCCGTATGCCTTACGCCACAAGCCCCATGCCGAAAGGCTTCGCCCCTAATGCGGCATCCGGTCGATCATCTTCCGCACCATCGAGCGGCCTATGCCGGTGAGCTCCGGCCTCAGGAACCGGTACTCCTCGGTGACCTGGTGGCCGGCCTTCCACATGGTCTTCCCCGTTTTCGTGTCGACGAGCCGCATGGAGAGCCCCACCCGGGCGACCTTGTCGCCGGCCAGCATCGTGTACTCCCACACGTCGACGGTGGGGATGAGAACGGCCTCGATCCCGCAGAGCTCGGCGATGACCCTGCAGAGCTCGGGATCGGAAAAGTTCAGCTCCCGGAGCTTCGCGAGGTAGACGTCGACGGACTTGCGGAGCTCCTCGTTCGCCTCGATCCGCTTCCGAATCTCCTCGCCGCCGATCACCGCGGTGTACCACTTCGTCCCGACGAGGACCTCGGTGATGATGCCGTCGATCTTGCCTGCGGCATCCTTGTAGATGCCCGTGTCGGCGGGCAGCACCCCGATCGTCTTCGGGTGAAAGTCCTTCGCCTCCTCCGCCGTCTGGACGAAGCGCAGGCCCTCGCAGCCGGCAACGAGCCAGGCGGCGAGTGCGGCTGCGGCAACCAGGGCCGCTGCGGAATTCCTTCGCAAGGTTCCCCCTGTCCTCACGCGAGCAGCCGCAGGGCGACCAGCCATCCCGCCGTGCATAACCCCGCGAGAACATAGTTGGTTTCCAGCAGTCCGTTGATCGCGGCCGCGGAAAGCGCCGTTCTTCTATCACAAAGATCGAAACAAATCCACATGTAAAATACGCAGGGAAGCAGCATGAAGCTCAGCGATGTCGTCCACTTGAGGGGATAGGACAGGACGAGCAGGAGGGCCAGCAGCAGGGAGATCCCGTTGAGGAGCTTGCGGGTCCCCTCTTCGCCGATCACGACGGGGATGGTCTCGCGGCCCAGCAGGCGGTCGCTCTGGATCTCGATGAGATCCGACAGGGACGACCGGACGAAGACGATCGAGAAGATGAACAGCGCGGCCACGGCCATGTCCGCCGAGATCTCGATCGGCGAACCCACGTACGGGACCACGGCGATGACGAGGGCCCAGGCGGCCGCCATGAAGAAGTTCTTCGTGCCCGGCAGATCGCGCAGCCTGCGGAAGCGCCACCCTTTCGGGAAGACGCGCAGGTTGTACAGGGCCCCCACGAGGGAGACCAGGGCCAGCATGAGGTACGGCGTAAGCCCGATCATGTAGGCGAGCCCCAGGGACAGCAGCATGGCCAGGATGGCCGAGACGACGTAGAGCCGGGCGTTGCGGGCGTAGGCCTCCTCGCGGAACGTCCCCCGCAGGCCGGTGACCTCCCGGTCGACGAAGCGGTTGAGGGTGTGGACGGAGAACACGTAGAAGGCCGCCATGAGGAGCTGCAGGATGCTGAAGGAGACCCCCTGGAGGTACTGGGCCGCGAGGGCCAGGCAGGCGGCCCCGAGCGCGGAGTAGACGTCGATGCGCACGGAGGCCAGCCAGAGGTTGACGAACCAGCCCCGCGCGTCGGCCCCCAGCCGCGCGTTCTGGATCGCGTCGACGGCACGCTCGATGATCCAGTTCGGCGTCGAGGCCCCGGCGGAGATCCCGATGCGGTTGTACCGGCCCAGCGGGATGTCCCGGATCTCCTCGGCCGTCTCGATGTGGAACGTCGGGGCGCCCATGGATTCGGAGATCTGCACCAGGCGCCGCGTGTTGCCGCTGTTTCGTCCGCCGACGATGACGACGGCGTCCATCGAGCAGGCGAGATCCTTGATCTCGGCCTGGCGCTTCTCCGTGGAGTCGCAGATCGTGTCGAAGACGACCGTCTCGGGGACGCGGCCCCGGATCTCCGCGACGATGGCCCGATACTCGTCGAGGCTCTGCGTCGTCTGGGCCACGACGCAGACCTTCTCCATGGGCGGCAGGCGCCGTGCATCCTCGAGGCTGCTGACGACGAGGCCGCGGCCGCCGGCGTAGCCCAGCAGGCCGTTGACCTCGGGGTGCTCGGCGTCGCCCACGATGACGATCCGGTAGTCCTGTGCGGCGTGCTTCTTGATCACCGACTGCACGCGCCCCACCTTCGGGCAGGTGGCGTCGACGATCATGACCCCCTTTTTCTTCAGTGCGTCCCGCTCCCGGGGCGAGATGCCGTGGGCCCGGATGATGACCGTCGTCCCCTCCTCGATCTCGTCGAGATCCCGCGCGGGGATGATCCCCCGCTTGCGCAGCAGCTCGACGGTCTGGGGGTTGTGGATGAGGGGCCCGTAGGTGTAGATCCGGCGGTCGCCCTTGTGCTGCGCCAGGTCGAGGACCATGTCGACGGCCCTCCGCACGCCCATGCAGAAGCCCGCCGTCTCGGCCAGCCGGATCTCGATATTTTTCACGAAACGCTTGATCATGGGTACACAAGGTATCGGGTTTCGGGTTGAAAAGCGGCAAGCTTCAGCATCTTTTTCTCACCTTCTTACCCTCTCACCGTCTTACCTTCTCTTTACTTTACTGCCCAGATGAAAAACTCCCGGTTGCCCTCGGGACCGGTGATGGGCGACTCGCAGGTCCCCTTGACCGTCAGTCCCTGCTCGGCAAAAAAGGCCGCAAGCTCCCCCATCACGCGGAGGTGCAGCGCCGGGTCGCGGACGACCCCCTTCCTGCCCACCTCGCCCCTGCCCACCTCGAACTGCGGCTTGACGAGGGCCAGCAGGGTGCCGCCTTCCCGCAGGAAGCGCAGCGTCGGCGGGACGACATGCCGCAGCGAGATGAAGGAGGTGTCGATCGTCGCGATGTCGACGGGCGCCTCGACCCCCACGCCCTGGAAGTGCCGGATGTTGCTCCGCTCGAAGAGCACCACCCGCGGGTCGTTGCGCAGCTTCCAGGCGATCTGCCCGTAGCCCACGTCGACGGCGTAGACCCTCCGCGCCCCCTCCTGCAGAAGGCAGTCCGTGAAGCCCCCCGTCGAGGCGCCCACGTCGAGTGCCGTGAGCCCGCAGACCCGGATCCCGAAGGCCTCCAGGGCACCCTTGAGCTTCACGCCGCCGCGGCTCACGTAGGGGTGATCCCCGCCGCGGAGCCGGACGGCCGCGCCCTCGGCGATGAGCGCCCCCGCCTTGTCGACGGTCTGCTCGTTGACGAGCACCGCCCCCGCGAGGATGAGCGCCCGCGCCCGCTCCCGGGACGCAACGAGGCCCCGGTCCACGAGCAGCACGTCCAGTCTCCTCTTGGGGGATTTTTCTTTCATTGGATGGCTGATGGCGGGGTTTCGGCCCGGTAAGAAAACGACACAATTTGTCATCCCCGCGCAAGCGGGGATCCATTTTGCACATGGATTCCCGGTCAAGCCGGGAATGACATCGTTGACAGGTTCAATTGCCGGAGCAGCCGCTTGTTCTCTACTTGGACGCGACTTCCCGCAGCGCCGGCTTCGCCGGGCCCGCGAGCGCCCGTGCGGCCTCGAGGATCCCTTCCGCGTCGATGCCGTATTTCCGGCGCATCTCGGCCTGGGTGGCGTGCTCGACGAACTCGTCGCGGATGCCCAGGCGCTTCACCGCGATGCCCGCAAGGCCCCTGGCCTCGAACATCTCGAGCACCGCGCTGCCGAAGCCCCCCGCCAGGACGTTCTCCTCGACGGTGAGGACCTTTCCCGTCGCCAAGGCCACGCGGGAGAGCAGTTCCTCGTCAAGGGGCTTGACGAAGCGGCAGTTGACGACGGCGGCGTCGATCCCCTCCTCGCGCAGTCGTCGGGCGGCATCCAGGGCCGGCTGCACCGTGTGGCCGATGGCGAAGACGGCCAGGTCGGCGCCTTCCAGGAGGATCTCGGCCTTGCCGATCTCGAGGGCCCGGGGTTCCTCGTCGAGCGCCACGCCCAGCCCCTTGCCGCGGGGGTATCGGACCGAGGCGGGCCCGCCGCACTCGACGGCCGTCTTGAGCATGTGCTGCAGCTCGTTTTCGTCCTTGGGCGCCATGACGACGATGTTCGGGATGGCCCGCAGGTACGAGAAGTCGAAGACCCCGTTGTGGGTCGCGCCGTCGTCGCCCGCAATCCCGCCGCGGTCCATGGCGAGCACCACGGGCAGCCTCTGGAGGCAGACGTCGTGGAGAACCTGGTCGTAGGCCCGCTGCATGAAGGTGGAGTAGATGGCCACGACGGGGACGATCCCCTCCGTCGCCATTCCCGCGGCGAAGGTCACCCCGTGCTGCTCTGCGATCCCCACGTCGAAGAAGCGCTCGGGGAACTCCTTCGCGTAGGCGTCGAGCCCCGTCCCGCTGCACATGGCCGCCGTGATGGCCACGATCTTCGGGTTCGCCCGGGCGAGCTTGATCATCGTCCGGCCGAAGACCTCCGTGTAGCTGGGGGTGCCGCCCGGGTCGGCGGCCAGGTCGCCCGTGCGGGGGTTGAAGGGGCCGATGCCGTGGAACTTCGTGGGCTCCAGCTCGGCGAAGGGGTAGCCCTTCCCCTTTTTCGTCAGCACGTGGACCAGCACGGGCCGGTTGTGTTCCTTGACGTTGCGCAGCATGGGGATGAGATGGTCGAGGCGGTGCCCCTCCAGGGGACCCACGTACTCGAAGCCCAGCTCCTCGAAGAGGGCCCCGGGGGTCAGGAAGCTCTTGAGGGCCTCCTCGGCCTGGCGAGAGAGCTTGACCATCTGCTCGCCCACGTTGGGGATGCTCCGGAGGAACTGCTTCACGTCGTTGCGCAGCCGGGTGACCCTGCGGCCCGTCATGATCTGGTTGAGGTAGGCCGACAGGGCGCCCACGTTGGGCGAGATCGACATCTCGTTGTCGTTGAGGATGATGATGAGGTCCTTCTTGCGGTCGCCGGCCCAGTTGAGGCCCTCGAAGGCCATGCCCGCCGTCATGGATCCGTCGCCGATCACGGCGACGACCTTGTAGCTCTCGCCGTTGAGGCAGCGCGCCTCGGCGATCCCCGCCGACGCAGAGATCGAGGTGCTGCTGTGCCCCACGCTGAAGACGTCGTAGGGGCTCTCCTCGCGCCGCGGGAAGCCGCAGATCCCGCCGCTTCGGCGCAGCGTGTGGAACCGCTCGCGCCGTCCCGTGATGATCTTGTGGGTGTAGGCCTGATGGCCCACGTCCCAGACGATCTTGTCCCGGGGGGCGTCGAAGACGTAGTGCAGGGCGAGGGTGAGCTCCACGGTGCCCAGCGACGGGGCGAGGTGGCCGCCGTTGCGGGAACAGGTCTCGATGATGACCCTGCGGATCTCCTCCGCGAGGACTTCGAGCTCGTCCGGGCGGAGCCGCTTGATGTCGGCCGGTGAATCGATGGTTTCGAGCATGCCTTGCCTGACCCGTCCTGTGTGCCTGTGCGGCCGGATCCCCTCAACCGGGGAAAGAGGGGGTTATGTTTTTCGCTCCACGATGAACCGCGCGATCATCCGCAGCGGCTCGGCCCGTTCGTCCAGCGCGCTCAGGTCCCCGAGGGCCTTCTCCACGAGTTCCGCGGCGACCCGTTTCGAGGTCTCCATCCCGACCAGCGCCGGATAGGTGAGCTTTCCCCGGTCGCGATCGCTCCCGGTGCCCTTTCCCAGGGCCTTCGCGTCGCCCTCGACGTTCAAGATATCATCGGCGATCTGAAACGCAAGGCCCACGTGACGCCCGTATTCGGTCAGCGCGTCGAGCGCGGCGGCGTCCGCCCCGCCGAGCAGGGCCCCGGCGCGGAGCGACACCGTGATCAGCGCGCCCGTCTTGCGCGTGTGGATGAAGTGCAGCGTCTTCTCCTCGGGCGCCTTCCCTTCGGATTCGATGTCCGCCACCTGGCCGCCCACCATGCCGAACCAGCCTGCCGCGAGGGCCAGCTCCTGGATCACCTGGAGCAGTGTCTCGGGCTTCACGACCCCCAGGGGGGTCCGCCCGGCGATGATCCGGAAGGCGTCCGTGAGCAGGGCGTCGCCGGCCAGGATCGCGACGGCCTCGCCGAAGATCTTGTGGCTCGTCGGCTTGCCGCGCCGGGTGTCGTCGTTGTCCATGGCCGGGAGATCGTCGTGAATGAGGGAATAGGTGTGGATGAGTTCGAGCGCGCAGGCCGCAGGCATGACGGCGTCGATCGGGCCGCCGACGGCCTCGGCGGCGCCGATGCAGAGGATCGGGCGAAGGCGCTTTCCCCCGGCGAACACACTGTATCGGGCGGACCTGAAGATCACGGAGGGCTCGGTCGACTCGGCGGGCAGGTAGAGCTCGAGGGCCTGATCGACGAGGGTCTTCCGTGACTGGAGGTACTCGTCCAGGGATTTGGGATTAGTGATCATCTCCTTCCGGTTCGGGGCTGAAGGGCTTCACTTCCGTTTCACCCTCCTTTTTCAGAAGGATCTCGATCCTTCGTTCGGCCTCGTCGAGCTTCGCGGAGCAGAGCCGGGAGAGCCGGATCCCTTCCTCGAAGGAGGCCAGGGACTCGTCGAGCGTCAGCTCGCCCTGCTCCATCTTCCGGACGATCTCCTCGAGTTTCGCCAGGGCATCCTCGAACTTGACCTCCGTCATCCCGTCATGCTTCTTCGATCGTGGTGACGACGGCATTGAACCGACCTTTCGCAACATTTATGCCAACGGGGTCTCCCGTCGAGAGATCCCCTGCATTTCGGACGACCTTCCCCTCGGGGAGGGTCCGGACGATGGCGTATCCCCGGGCCAGGACGGCAAGCGGGCTCAGGCTGTCCAGCAGGGCCGTGAGGCCCGCCAGCCTCGACCGGAGCCCTTCCACCTGGCGGAAGATTCCCGTTATCATGCCTTTTCTCATATTTTCAAGCACAAAGGTGAGGGCTTCGACCTTCGCCGCGGGGCTCAGGTACTGCAGGTGTGTCTCGAACCGGCGAAGCCTCTCCCGCTCGGTGCGCACCCGCCTCGTCAGGGAGGCGGTCAGGCCGGCGAACCGCTCGTCGAGGGCGAGCCGAAGATCGACGAGGCGCCGCCGCGGGTCGCGGACCCGTTCGGCCAGGACCTCCAGCCGCTGACGGCGAAGCCTGAGGAACCGCTCGGCGGATTGGACGAAGCGGCCGCGCAGGGCCCGGACCTGCTGAACCAGATCGCTTCGCAGGGGCACGACGAGTTCGGCGGCCGCCGAGGGGGTGGGCGCCCGCACGTCGGCGACGAAGTCGGCGATGGTGAAGTCGATCTCGTGGCCCACGGCGCTCACGACGGGGATCCGCGAGGCGAAGATCGCCCGGGCCACCCCCTCGTCGTTGAAGGCCATGAGGTCTTCCAGGGAGCCGCCGCCCCGCGCCACGATGATCACGTCGATGCCGGGCACCTCGTTGAGGCGATCGAGGGCCTCGACGATCTCGGCGGCGGCCTCGGCGCCCTGTACCCGAACGGGGGCGATGAGGATATCCACCGAGGGGAAGCGGCGCTTCGTGATGTTCAGGATGTCCCGGATGACGGCGCCCGACGGCGAGGTGACCACCGCGATGCGCGAGGGCAGAAACGGCAGCGGTTTCTTGTGGACGGGGTCGAAGAGTCCCTCGGCCTGGAGCTTCGCCTTGAGCTGTTCGAAGGCGATCTGCAGGGCGCCCACCCCCCGCGGCTCGGCGTAGTCGAGGATGAGCTGGTACTCGCCGCGGGGCTTATAGACGTTCATCCGGGCCCGGCAGACGATGTGCATCCCGTCCTCGAGATCGAAATTCAGTGCCCGGGCGGCGGGGCGGAAGAGGACCGCCCGGATCTGGCTCTCTTCGTCCTTGAGCGTGAAGTAGAGGTGGCCCGAGGCGGGACGGCGGAGGTTGGAGATCTCGCCCTCGACCCAGAGCCGATCGAAGGCGGCCTCCAGGACGTCCTGGACCTGCCGAGTGAGCTCCGAGACGGTGAGAATCTCGCGGGTCGAGAAGAGATCCATGGGAACGAAGTAACAGAGGCCCCCGCCCGATGCAAGAAAAACAAACGGGGTCAGGCCTGATTATTGACTTTTCACTGCGCATGCAGTATCAGCAGCGCATGGCACGAAAGCCCCGCATCGAATTCGAGGGCGCGCTCTATCACGTCGTCGCCCGCGGCAACCGGAAGGAAGACATCTTTCGTTCCAAAGGCGATTACGAACGATACCTCGATCTTCTCTCTCGGTATAAAGCGCGGCACCATTTCCAATTATACGCCTATGTCCTGATGCCCAATCATCTTCATCTCCTCATCGAAACGGCGGAGATTCCCCTCTCGAAGACAATGCAGGGTTTGCAGCAAAGTTACACGGCGTTCTTCAATCGAAAATACGGCGCGGTCGGACATCTCTTTCAGGGTCGCTACAAGGCCATCCTCTGCGACAGAGATGCCTACCTGCTGACGCTTGTCAAGTATATCCATCACAACCCGTTGCGGGCCGAGATCGTCACGAGAACCGATGAATATCCCTGGTCCAGTCATCATGCTTACCTGCATCAGGAGAAGCGCCCCGACCTCATCGACACCGACTTTGTTCTGAGTCTCTTTGACACAAGGAAACCCTCGGCCGTCAGGCGTTACCAGGATTTTATGGACGATTCCATCTGTGCGGACAGAGAAGAAATCTACGGCACCATTGATCAGAGGTTTCTCGGTGACGGGCCGTTTGTTGAGGCCATTGTCGATCGGACCAGATCGGAAATCAGGGAAAAGAGAATGCCTCGGAAACATTCCCTGGAAGATATCATGGCCGTTGTTGAGACCGCTTGCGGTGTGACCGAGAGACAGATAAGGTCAAAGGGAAAGTCACGGGATATCTCCAGCGCGCGTGTACTTTTTTGCAGCGCGGCTCTGGCCTTTTCATACAAGGTCAATGAAATTGCAGGATTCCTCGGCAAAGACCCCTCGGCCATCTCGAAATATCATGCCGGCGGGGGAAAGATGGAAGACGATGTGGGAAGGGTGATGCATGCGTTAGAGTCGAGAAAAGTCAATAATCAGGCCTGACCCCGAATCCTTTTTGACTTTGGGGAGGGAGTTGGGGTAAGAAGTGGCCATCAACAACGAAGGGGAAACGAGTCTTTCATGGCAAAAAAAACCGGCAAGAAGAAGCAGGATTACCTGAAAACGAAGGTCGAGCACATCGACATCACCAAGATCGACGCCGTCGACATCGTCAAGGCGATGAAGAAGATGTCCTTCTCGGCCCGCGACCTCGCCTCGGCGGCCGAGATGTACGATCGCATGCTCGCCGACCGCGACTGCGTCATCTTCCTCACCATCGCCGGCAGCACGAGCGCCGCGGGCTGCATGCAGATCTATGCCGACCTGGTGAAGTACAACATGGTCGACGCCGTCGTGGCCACGGGGGCCTCCATCGTGGACATGGACTTCTTCGAGGCCCTGGGCTTCCGCCACTACCAGGGCACGCCCCACGTCGACGACCGGGAGCTGCGCAGGCTCTACATCGACCGCATCTACGACACCTACATCGACGAGGAGCAGCTCCAGCACTGCGACAGGACGGTCACCGAGATCGCCGACCGGCTCCCGCCGCGGCCTTACTCGTCGCGCGAGTTCATCCGGGAGATGGGCAAGTACCTGACGAAGAAGGCAAAGAAAAAGGGGTCCCTCGTCCAGACGGCCTACGAGAACGACGTGCCGATCTTCTGCCCGGCCTTCTCGGATTCCAGCGCGGGATTCGGCCTGGTCCTCCACCAGCATCGGCGCCCCGGGAACCACGTCTCCATCGACTCGGTGAAGGACTTCCGGGAGCTGACGGAGATCAAGATCGCCGCACCCACCTCGGGCCTTCTCATGATCGGCGGCGGCGTGCCGAAGAACTTCATCCAGGACACGGTCATCTGCGCCGAGATCCTGGGCAAGGACGTCCCCATGCACCGGTACGCCATCCAGATCACCGTGGCCGACGTGCGCGACGGGGCCTGCTCGAGCTCCACGCTCAAGGAGGCCGCCTCGTGGGGCAAGGTGGACACCGTCTCGGAGCAGATGGTCTTCGCCGAGGCGACGATGGCCCTGCCGCTGCTGGCCAGCTATGCCTATCACCGGGGAAGCTGGAAGAAGAGGAAGAAGTGGAGATTCTCCAGGATGTTCAAGGAGTGATCTCCCGCACCCCGCAAATGCTCAGCCCCGAAAGGCCGGCGCTTCGACGCCGGCCTTTCTAGTTTCGGCGGTCCAAACAGGGCCGTCCCGTTCTGGAACAGGCCCCGATAAGCGCTGCAGTGCTGCATTGCAGGCCGGGTAGGCCATTCCGGCCTGTTTCCGAGGGGCCCCTCCTGTCGTCGGCGAATCGCCCGCAAAATGATCAACCCATCGCAATCATTGGAAGATTTCTAGACGACCCTCCCGATTTCCCCGTGGCATGCCCGGTGCTCCTGCAGGGTGCCAGATTCAACCCCAAGGAGGCTCGTCATGAACGGGACGACGAAAGAAAAAGGGAAAAAGAAGCCGGGGACCTGGCTCCGGGTGATTGCACTCTTCTCGATGTTCCTTGCCGCGGGGCCGGCCGGGGCGGACGAACCGCTGAGCGAGGAAGGGCTCTTCACGGCCGTCGCCCCCGACGCCATGATCGTCCTCGACCTGTCGGGGAGCATGAAGTGGAACCCCCCGGGGGACCACGATGCGTGGAATTCCCCGACCAGGCAGTACAGCAACCCGACCTGCTCAGGGCCCTTCTACGACGACCAGAGCGTGCCGGGCTACACGACCTACTGCTCGCGCTTCGAGATCGCCCGCAGGACCCTCTTCACGATCCTCGACGACAACCGCGACGGGACGGTCAACGCCAACGACGAGACGAGCATGAACATCCGCTTCGGCCTGGGCAAGTTCCAGGGAAGCACGTACACGAAGCTTCGCGACATCGCGACGAAGTATTCCCAGATCTACTGCGGCAGCACGACCTCCTGCACCGTGAACCAGGCCTCGGGGGACTATTCCAGCATCAACTACTGGATGACCTATTCCAACGTCGTCGGGGCCACGCCTCTCGTCTCGGCCCTCTCCGGCGTGAAGGCCTACCTCGACGCCCACAAGGCGGCCGACGCCTACCAGAGCTGCCGGCAGAAATTCGTCATCCTCGTCTCCGACGGGGCCGACACGACAAGCTGCGGCGGCTCGGGTTCCGACACCCAGGCCGACCAGTACAAGCGCCGGCGCGAGTCGGTGCTCGCGGCCAAGGCCCTGGCCGACGCCGGCTACAGGGTCTTCGTCATCGGCATGGGCAGCAACATGCCCGACCATCTGAAGAACACCCTCAACTGGATGGCCTACTGGGGCGGGACGGACAACCCCCTGGTCCCGAACACGGGCTCGGTGTCGGGCTTCGACCCCTCGACGGTCAGCGCCTGCGGCGGCGCCTCCGTGACGGGCACCTGCGACGGGACGAGCGACCAGTGCTTCGCCGTCTCCAACGACCCGGGGACGGCCCCCCTTTCCGGCTATGCCTTCCTGGCCAACAACGCCGCGGAGCTCGAGGCGGCCTTCCGGCAGGCCGTCAACCATATCCGGGAGGCGACCTACTCCTTCACGCAGGCCTCGGTGGCCTCCTCGCGGCTCGTCGACGAGAACTTCCTCTACGAGGCGACCTTCCAGCCCGCCAACGGGGAGCCCTTCTGGCAGGGCCACATCAAGAAGTACAACATCAACACCGACGGCAGCATCGGCTCCGTGGCCTGGGACGCCGGCGAGGTGCTCCAGGCGAGGTCGGCTGCCTCGCGGACCGTGTACACCTACAAGGCCGGCGCACTGACGCCGTTCACGGCCGCCACGGTCACGAACGCCGACCTCAACGTGGCCGACGACACGAGGCGCAGCGAGGTCGTGGGCTTCATCCGCGGCGAGAGCGCCTACAACCCCGACAACTGGAAGCTGGGCGACACGTTCCGCTCCAACCCGATCACGGTGGGCACGCCGGCGCAGTATTTCCGGGACATGCGGGACACGGCCAACGCGTTTGCGACCTTCCGCGCCGACAACGTCCGCTCGACGGCCAACGGCAAGCGGATTGTCGTGGCCGGAGCCAACGACGGCCAGCTCCACGCCTTCCGCACCAGCGACGGGGCCGAGCTCTGGAGCTTCATCGCACCCAACCTGCTGAGCAAGCTCAAGGACATCGCCCACACCTCGCACCCCACGGGCCTGACCCACCAGTACTACGTGGACGGCCCCATCAGCGTCGCCGACGTGTGGCTGGGAAGCGGCGACGGTACGGTCAAGAGCGCGGCCGACTGGAAGACCCTGCTTATCTTCGCCCAGGGCCGGGGCGCGACGCAGACCCTCTGGAGCTCGTCGAGCTCCTGCGACGGCGGCTTCAGCAACGTCTACTCGGCATCCTATCCCCACTACTGCGGATACCACGCCCTGGACATCACCAACACGGCCGTCCCCGCCTACAAGTGGCGCATCACGGCTTCGGCAAGCCAGGCCCCCTACCTCGGCGACCCGTGGAGCAAGGTGATGGTGCACCGCGTCAAGGTCGGCGGCGTGGAGAAGTGGGTCGGGTTCTTCGGCGGCGGGCACAACTACTCGAGCTGCACCGGGACGGGCTGCGACACCCGCGGAAAGGGGTTCTTCGTGGTCGAGTTGGCGACAGGCAACGTCCTGTGGAGCTATACCCAGGCGGACAACGCGGCCCTCGCCTACGCGATGCCCGCGACCCCCACCGTCATCGACTCCGACAATGACGGCTTCATCGATCTGGCCTACATCGGGGACCTGGGCGGAAACCTCTGGCGCTTCACGTTCTGCTTCGCCGCCGACGGGTCCTCCTGCACGGCGGGAAGCTGGAGCGGTTCGCGGCTCTTCGCGCGGGAGACCGGAATCGGCCCCGTCTACGACGCCCCGACGGCGACCCGGGACGCCAACGGCGCCCTCTGGCTCTACTGGGGCACCGGCGACAAGGCCGAGCCCATCGTCGTGGGCACCGTCGCCGACCGGCTCTTCGGCGTGAAGGACAAGACGCTCACCGGCACGCTCCAGCTCGCGAGCCTCGAGAATATCACGAGCAGCACCTACACCGACAGCGCGTCCAAGAACGGCTGGACCATCACCCTCGCGGGTGCAGGCGAGAAGTGCCTCTCCGACCCCGCCATCTTCGGGGGCCAGGTCTACTTCACCACCTACACCCCCGCAAGCGGCTCCGGCGACCCCTGCAGCCAGGCGGGCACGGCAAAGCTCTACGCCCTGTCGTACATCAGCGGCGCCGGGTCCCTGACGGGCGGCAGCCGCAGCATGACGCTCGGCGTGGGCATTCCCACGGCGCCCGTGCTGTCCATGAATCCCTACAGCGCGACACCGGACCTCTACGTGACCGTCAGCGGCGGCGCGGGGATCGGCTCGAACACCCAGAAGGCACCCGTCAACCCGCCCACGATCGCCAGCCGGACCAACATCCTGCACTGGAGAGACCGGAGGGTGCATTAGCGCCTAGCGCGGACGGCCCGCCTCGATCTCGGCAATCCGGCCCCTGAGCCGTTCCGGCACAGGGGCCTTTTTGTTCTGCCGGTAGTCGAAGCAGACCAGGGTCCCCTCGCCCTCGGCGGCGATGCGGCCCAGCCTGCGGCTGAAGACGGCGTAGCGCATGACGAAGCGGTCCTCGCCGACGCTTGCCACCCGCACCCCCACGGAGACCGTGTCGGGGTAGGACAGGGGCGCGCGGAACCGGCAGGACGTCTCGGCCAGGATCGGGCCCACGGGGTCCCTGGCCAGGAATTCCGGCACGGCGAGCCTCTCGAAATAGGCGATCCGGGCCGTCTCGAAATACCGGAAGTAGACGATGTTGTTGACGTGCCCGAAGGCGTCCATCTCGCCCCAGGCCACGGGGACCTCCACGACGACGGGCCATCCCGCCAGTGCATCCTGCATCCTCTTTCCTCCTCGGCAAACGTGGGACCCATCCTAACAGATCGGCCCGCCAGGCTCAACCGCGGTGCTCCGGACGGGGTCAGCGATGGAGAAAACCGCCTCTCCCCAACCCTCCCCTTTGTCCCCCTCCGTCGAGGGAGGGGAAACAGGTGCGTCCGGCGGGCGGATGCAAGGCTGCGGGCGTCCCGAAACGGCGGATCGAATCGCACCGCGCCGGAATGGCATAATTCACACAACCATTCGATATTGAATGAAAATTTTTGACAAGACCCCGAATCGGATGCCCTGCACAGGCAGCCCGAATCGCCCGCGCAGGAGGACAAGGATCTCAACTAACCGATTTAAAAGGGTTATTTTTCATACCGCCCTGACGGCACAGCCCATGCTCCCTGACCGTGCAAACAGAACGAAGGAGCAGGACCATGAGCGCTGCGCTGGCAGAAAGAGTGATCGGCGAAAAGTCAATGGAAGAGCAGACAATAGGAAACGACAGCTGCATCTTTGACCGGATCGTGGAGGTGGACGGCCCCGACGACGGAACGGCGTTCATCGTCATCGACACCGTCATGACCCTGCTTGTCTACCTGGCCCCCGTGGCGGTCTTCTGCTGCCTCGTGGCCCCCGTTGTGGCCCGCCTCCTTGGCATGCCCATCTCCCACTGACCGGGACCATCCGCCCTCCATCGCCGCCGGGAACGGCCTTCCCCTTCCGCCGCGGTCCCGGCGGTTTCTTCATCAGCAAGGGATCATCGGGACGGCAGACGCGGGAAAGCCGAAGCCCCGCCCAGCCAGCCGGTTCAACACCGGCTCCATGCAGCGCGGGCCCGGCTCAGATCAGGCAGAAGAAGCGCTCCACGCGCTCGTGGATCCAAAGGGAGGCCTGCACGCGGCTGCGCACGCGGATCTTGCGGAAGATGTTGTAGAGGTGTGTTCGGACTGTGTGGCCGCTGATGGCCAGGTGGGCGGCGATGTCGCTGTTGTGGAGGCCGCCGGCCATCAGGAACAGGATGTGAAACTCCCTCGGGCTCAGGGGATGCTCCTCTGCGGCGTCGCAGGCGCTCCACGGCCTCACGAAGGCGACGGGAGGCTCCCCGGGTGCCGCCGGCCGGCACTCCGGAAGATCCCGGAGGGCGTCGACGAACCGCTCCGCCGAGTCGAATCGATAGAAAAACCCGCACAGCAACCCGGCGGCCCTGTCGTGACCGTTGCCGTTGGGGCCCTCCTTGAAGAGAACGGAGAAAAGGCCGGCAGGCAGCAGCCCGCTGTTACCGCCGTTGCCCCGCGGGACCGCCGCCCTGAGCCCCGGCTCCAGGGGGTCCACGAGACACAGCAGGCTCCTCGGGGGGTGCGTGCCCCGCCCGAGGGTCTCCATCTGCCCGAAGGAAACCGCCTCGCAGCGCGTGCCCGTCCGCCGTGCAAGAAACTGCGCGAGGGCTTCATTGTCCAGCCGGCGCGTGCCGGCGATGTAGATCGACTTCTGCGCAAGCGCCCTGTCGCCGCCGTCCATGGTCTACCCTCTCTTCCCGCGCTCCCGCCGGCTCGCCCGGCGGAGCGCGTCGAACAGGTCGGGAATCAGGAAGGGCTTTTGGAGAAACGCTCTGCACCCCTGCGCGAGGAGTTCCCGGACCTCGTCGGGCAGGCTGTAGCCGCTGATGATGACCACGGCCACCCCCGGGTCCATGCCCTTCAATTTCCTGAAGGTCTCCGCGCCCCCCATGCCCGGCATGATCATGTCGAGCAGCACGACGTCGATGTCGCCTCCCCACGCCTCGTAGATCTCGAGGGCCTCGAGGCCGCTGAACGCCGTCAGCACCCGGTAGCCGGCGGCCTCCAGGATCTCGCGGAGCAGGCCGGTCAGGACCTCGTCGTCATCGACCAGGAGAATCGTTGCGCCCGATGATCCGGCCCCGCGCCGGGCGGGCGATTCGGCAGACGCCGACCCGGCGGCCGGCAGCAGGATTTGAATCGCCGACGGGGCCCTCTCGTCCCCGTCGAGGGTCAGGACCCCGCCGTGACCCTGCACGATGCACTGCGCATAGGTCAGGCTCAGGTTGTCGCGCAGGCCGGCATCGTTCATCAGCGCCGAGAGGCGAAGCGCCCTCGGCCGCCCGGCCTTCGCCTGCGCCGGGGCGCCCGACGACAGGCTCACCTTCACGTACTTGCCCGGCCTGACCCGGTAGAGCGTCGATTCCGGCGCGAAGAGGCAGGTGTTCTCGGCCTCGATGTGGAACTCGGAGCTCGTCGGGGAGACCTGCTGCAGGTGAAAGTAGAGGTGGATGAGCATCTTTTCGAGCTGGACCCGATCGACATCGACGGCCCAGAGCTTTTCGTCGAGCCTGCGCCGCACGGTGATCCCGCCCCGGGTGTTCGCGAAGACGGTGGAGGTCTTGCGGATGATCTCCTTGAGGTCGACCGGCCGGGCCCCGTTCGCCGGGCCGCCGGCGAAGCCCCGGATCTTCTGCAGCAGCTCCCTGGCCGAACGCGCCTCCTGCTCGACGGCCTGAAGCTGCCTGGCGGCGGGGGTGTCCTGCCCGTGGACGGTCTCCAGCAGCTCCCGGAGGCCTTCGACGATCCCGTCCACGATGAGGGCGAGGCCGCCGGTGAGAATGCCGACGGAGTCGATTTTCGTGTATTGCAGATCCGACTCGACGCGGCCCCGCTCGACCACGTTCTCGTAGGTCGTCAGCAGGCGGCCGTCGGCGAGTCCCACGAAGTGGACCTGGCAAAGGCGCCTGCCTCCCTGCCTGGTCCGGACGGCGATCACGGTCTCCCGGTGCACTCCCCCCGTCCGCGGGTGCCGGCCGCGGAAGAGCTCATCGAGCATGCCCGTCGAGACGGGCTTGTGCGCAAAGGTCTCGAACCAGGTCCGGATGTCGCGGATTTCGTCGATGGTGTATCCGAACATCTCGACGAACCTGCCGTTCACGTAATCCACGGTGTAGTCGCGCCGCGCCGTCAGGACACCGAAAGGCAGCTGCTCCATGAAAGCCCGGCATGCCTCGTGCGGCGAAGACGGGGACGAATCCCCGGCGTCCCCCCGGGGCGTTTGCTCCGCCCCATGGCCGCGCTCCCCGCCGTGAAGGGACTGAATCCGGTTCGACGTCCGATCCGGCTCTCTTTCCGGGAAGTCTCTGTCTGGCATGGCGTCACCTCGGCTCAGTGAGTTGCCGCGAGGTAGAGCACCGCTCGTACCAAACTCGTACCCGATTATTTCATCAGCAATGTCAGGTACTTGGATAATAAAAGACCCGGCAGGCGCCGGCCGTGGGGCAGGCCTCCCATGCCGTAATGGCCCGGCATGGGAGGAAAAGCTGAATCTATTCAGGCATGAAGAAAAGCTATGCCACGATGGGATGGTCCGGCGCGGAGAGCCGTATCCTGCCGGCCGGACATGCAGGACATCGCGTCAGGGGCCGGCGCTGACGGGTCTGCGCCCGAGGCGTGCGGGGAAGGGCCCTGCCCCCGGCCGGCCCCGGATGACGGGTGATTCCGGGGCTCAGTCCACCCCGTAGGAGGCGAGTTTGCGCCTCAGCGTGTTGAGGCCGATCCCCAGGAGCCTGGCCGTCCTGAGCTTGTTGCGGGTCGTCTCCTCGTAGGCCTTGAGGATGTGGACCCGTTCCACCTCGGCCAGGGGGACGATGGGGCCTCCGCCGCCCGCCGGGACCGCCGCCTTCGGTCTGGATTTCCTGATGTATTCCGGGAGGTAGCGGGCCGCGATCGGTCTCTGCTGCGCGAGGTTGCCCGAGGCCTGGATGATCGAGCGCAGCTCCCGGACGTTCCCGGGGTAGTCGTACCCCATGAGGATCTCCAGCGCGTCCTCCTCGATATCGTGACCGGTGAGTTCCCCGCGGAACTCCCGCAGGAAGACGTTGATCAGCAGCGGGATGTCCTCCCGGCGCTCCCGCAGGGGAAGCATGGAGAGCCAGGCCCCCTTGAGACGGTAGTAGAGGTCCTTGCGGAACTGCCCCTTGGCCAGCAGCTTGTCGAGATCGGCGTTGGTGGCCGCGATGAAGCGCACGTCCACCTTGCGCGCCGTGCTGGTGCCGAGCTTGATGATCTCCCCCTCCTGGAGGGCCCGCAGGAGCTTGCCCTGGAAATCGAGGGGCAGGTCCCCGATCTCGTCCATGAAGAGGGTCCCCCGGTGGGTGGACTCGAGGTAGCCCGCGCGGTCCTTCTCGGCCCCCGTGAAGGCCCCCTTGGTGTGGCCGAAGAACTCGGCGTCGAAGAGGCTTCCCGTCAGGGAGGCCATGTTGATCGAGGTGAACGGGAACGACGCCCGGGGGCTCGAGCGGTGGATCGCCTTGGCGAGCAGCTCCTTGCCGGTGCCGCTCTCGCCGGTGATGAGGACGGGCACGTCGCTGGCGGCGTGCAGCTCCGCCTCCTTGAGCAGGCGAAGCATCTTCTCCGAGCGGGTCACGATCGGCGCGAAGGCGTCCTTGTGCTTGATCTGCGGCAGGCTGCCCGTCTTGCCGACGGAGAGGACCTCCAGCAGGCGGCGCCGCTCCATCGCGCGCAGGATCTTGGAGACCAGCTCGTCTCGCGAGACGGGCTTGGTGAGGTAGTCGTAGGCGCCCTTCTGGAGGCACTCCACGGCGGTGCGGGCGTCGTTGACGGCGGTCACCATGATGCACTCCGTGTCGGGGCTGGCGCTCTTGATGATCTCCAAAAGCTGCACCCCGTTGATCCAGGGCATCGTGATGTCGATGAGCGCGACGGCATAGCCGTCGCCCTGCTGAACGGACTGCGCCGCCACGCGGGGGTCGCTCTCCACGCGGACGTCGCGGATGCCCGAGCTGATCAGGCCCCGCCTGACGCTGTCGAGGCAATCCATTTCGTCGTCGATGACAAGAATCCTCTCGCTCATGTGTCCGGACTCCCTTTCAACCGGTTGTTCGGCTCTCGCCCCTGTGATCCTTCAGGTCGGGCAGCACGACGCGGAAGGTCGTGCCCCGGCCGATTTCGCTCTCCACGGTGATGGACCCGCCGGCGGACTCGATCAGGTTTTTCGAGATGTAGAGCCCCAGGCCCGTCCCCAGTCCCTCTGCCTTCGTCGTGAAGAAGGGGTCGAAGATGCGGGCGGCCGTCCTTCGGTCCATCCCGCAGCCGTTGTCCTCGACCTCCAGGACGAGCCCCTCCCCTGAAGCCCCCCATTGCGCGGTGAGCCGGATGCGGGAATCCGGCTTGTCCGCCGCCTGGGCGGCGTTGATCAGCAGGTTGATGAGAGTCTGCTCGACGGCGTCGGGGTCGGTGACCATCCCGGGCATAGCCTGCTGCACCTCCACGTCGAAGGTCTTCACCGTCTTGCGGACCTGGGTGTGGCAGATGGCGACGGCCTTCTCGACGACCTCCGTGGGCACAATCGGCCGGGCGCCCCTCTCGTCTTTCCTGCGCGAGAATTCCTTGAGCTTGGCCACGGTGGTGTTGATCCGCGTGGAGCCGTGCTCGATGTTGTCCAGCAGCTTCAGCACGTCCTCGCGGAAATCCGCGTAGGGCATCCCCTGGACCTCGTAACCGGGGGTCTTGGCGGCGTGCTCGTCGAGGACGGGCAGGACGTCCCGGATGTAGTCGCGCAGGATCGGCATGTTGAAGCTGATGAAGTTGTTCGGGTTGTTGATCTCGTGGACGATCCCCGAGATGAGAAGCCCCAGGGAGGCGAGCTTTTCGCTCTGGATCAGCTCCCGCTCCATGAGACGCTGGCGCGTCCGGTCGGTGATGCGGACGATGGCCATGCCGTGATCCAGGCGGCCGGTCTCGACCGGGTAGACGAACACCTCCTCGTAGCGGGAGGTCTCCCCCTTCGTTTCCAGTTCGTGACGGGCCGGCTCCTGAGCGGCGGCGGCGTCCCGGACGAGGCGGGTCGCCTCCTCGCCGTAGCGCTCCCGGAAGAACTCCAGGCAGGAGGTCCCGATCAGGTCCTGGTAGAGCGCCGCACCGAAAAAGTCCAGGGCCGCCCGGTTGAGCATGACCACCGTCATGTCCTCCCGGACCATGACCAGCGGGTCGGAGATGCCGTCGAAAACGGCCCGCAGCGTGTTGCGGCTCTCGCGGATCTGCTGCTCCGAGCGGACGCGATCCGTGATGTCCCGGCCCACGGCCAGGTGCTCGACGAGGTTCCCGGACTCGTCGTAGAGGGCCCGGTCGGTCCACTGCATCCAGCGAAGCTCGCCGTCGGGCCGCTCGGCGCGGATTTCGACCTCGATCAGGGGGTTCTCGGGGTTCACGCCGCGCAGGGCCTCCCTGACCGTGCGCTGGTCCTCCGGCGGCATCGGCCGGTACCGGGTCCCCAGGATCTCCTCGCGCGTCTTGCCGAAGAAGCGGCAGAAGGCGTCGTTGACGAAGGAGATCGTCCCGTCCGGTTGGAAGCGGCAGATGAGCTCCGTCTGATCCTCGACGATGGCCCGGTAGAGCCGCTCGCTCTGGACGAGGGCTTTCTCCGTCTTGCGGTGCTCCTCGAGCTCGATCCGGAGCAGCATGTTGGCCACGTCGAGCTCCCGGGTCTGCTCGGCGACCTGCTTTTCGAGATCCTGCTTGGCGAAGAGCAGGATCCGGGCCGCCTTTTTCTGGGCCGTGATGTCCAGGGCCGTGAAGACAACCCCTGCCGACGGGTTCTGCGGATCGATCGGGGCGGAACTCAGCAGGATGTCGAGGACGGCCCCGTCCTTGCGCTTCCAGCGCGTCTCGACGGACCCGATGCCCCCCCGGCATCCATCTGCGCATACGGATCCCGGCCGACCCGCTCGTACTCCTCCCGGTCGGGGTACAGGACGAGGGCGCTCTTTCCCCGGAGCTCGCCGGGCTCGTAGCCCGTCAGTTCGGCCATCCCCTCGTTGACCCACTCCAGCACACGATCCCGGACCATCCCCACGCCGACGGGGGCCGTCTTCAGGATGCTTGCCAGCAGGGCCTCGTTTTTCCGCAGGGCCTCCTGGGCCCGCTTGAGCTCGCTGATGTCCGTGACGATGCCCGTCGATCCGACGATGCGGCCGTCGCGGACGAGGGGCCGTGACCTCGTCAGCGCCGGGAAGCGGCTCCCGTCTTTGCGGAGCATCGTGTACTCCTGGTAGACGAGCGGGGTCCCTTCCCGGATCGACTTGACGTTGCGCATCATCAGCTCCCGATCCTCGGGAGCGACCACGGCGGCGAAGCTCACGCCCGCCGCCATCTCCTCGGCGGAATACCCGAACATCTCCATCGCCGCGATGTTGGCGTAACCGACCGCTCCGTCGAAGTCGGCCTCGTAGATCCCGACGGGGAGGTGGTCGGCCAGCTCCCGGTAGCGCTCCTCGCTGGCCCGCAGGGCCTCCTCGGCCCTCTTGAACTCCGTGATATCCGTCACGACCCCCGTGGAACCGGCGATGCGGCCGTCCCGGATCAGGGGCCTCGCCATCAGCAGACCGGGGAAGCGGCTCCCGTCCTTGCGGACAAAGGTATACTCCGTGTGGGTGAGTTCCTTGCCCCGGCGAACGTCCTGTGACCGGACCTGGGCGATTCCGTGCTCCTCGGGGGCGACGACCTGAGTGAAATGGATCCCCTGCCGGACCTCGTCCTCCCCGTAGCCGAAGAGCTGCATGGCCTTTGCGTTGGCGTAAGTGAACGTGCCGCCGAAATCCGCCTCGTACACGCCCACGGGCAGCAGTTCGGCCAGCTCCCGGTAGCGCTCCTCGCTGGCCCGCAGGGCCTGTTCGGTCCTCTTTTGCTCCGTGATGTCCCGGGAATACTCGATGACGCCCTTGAGTTCTCCGGTACCGTCATCCCTCAGGGGGTAGCTGAAGACCTCGACCCAACCCCGGCAGTCCCCGTCGGGCCCCACGATGGGGTGGACCCCCGAGGCGGCTTCGCCCGTCTTGACGGCCCTGAGGCTCTGGCAGTTCTCGCAGGGCCGCTTCCGGCCGTAAAAGACCTCGTGGCATTTTCTGCCCGTGAAGGTGTCGACGTGCGGAAACCGTTTTTCGACCGCCCGGTTGACGCGCAGGATCGTCATGTCCGGCGAGGCGACCATGAGACCGTCCTGGATGGCGTCGAAGATGCCGGCGAGGAAGCGTTCCTGGCCGCGGATGGTGGCGTGGGTCTCCCGGATCACCCGTTCCTTTTCCTCCCGCTCGATGGCGGCGCCGAGGATCTCCGAGGCGGCCCCGAGGGGTGCGATCTCGTCTTCGCTCCACCCGGCCTCCCCCGTGTAGTCGGCAAACCCGACGAAGCCCCACCACCGATCGCCCGACAGGATCGGGACGACGGCGATGGAGAGCTGCCTGTCGAGCTCCAGGTCCCCCACGACCTTTTCGGGGAAGCTTCCGATGGAGCCGTAGATGGGCCGGCCCTCGCTCTTTGCGTAGACCCACTCCGAGAAGCGGACGGCCAGCCTGGAGTTCCGCAGGAACTTCCGGCGGCTGCCCGTCCCCCGGGCCTGCGGGGCCTGCCACTCGTAGCTGCGCGGCACGGAGATCCGGCCGCCCTCCCCGACGCGGTTCTCGCAGAGAAAGACGTGGGAGGCGTTCATGGCGGCGCCGAAGCGCTCGAGAACCCGTTCGATCCGGTCCCTCCAGGTATCGCTCTTCAGAAAGACCTCGGCGGCGTAGGTGACGGCCTCGAGGATGGCGGCCCGCTTTTCCAGGACCTCCTGGGTGTACTTGCGGAACGTGATGTCCCGCCCCACGGACTGGTACTCCAGGACGTTGCCGCTGTCGTCGAACAGGGCCCGGTAGGTCCACTGGTTCCAGAGGACATCGCCGAATGCGTTCTCCACGCGGTACTCGACGGTGTCGACGGGGCGCTCGGGCCTGAGCCCCTGCAGGCGCGAATAGACATTCTCGCGGTCGGCCTCGGAAATGGAGAGCAGGACGTTGCGCCCCTTCAGGTCGGTCTTCTCGAAGCCGAAGTACCGGCAGTAGGCCTCGTTGACATAGGTCAGGGTGCCGTTGGGCTTGAACCGGCAGATCAGCTCCGTCCGGTCCGCCTCCCCCTGCGCGTCGGGCTTGCCCGCGTCATCGGATGGCTCCGATTTCGGGTTGATCTCGTAGAGCGCGCCCTCGGAAAAAACCGGGTTTCCCGCATGGTCCCGGATGTCCTTGACGACCCGGTAGAGCCTCCGCACGCGGCCGTCACGGCCGAGGACCGCGCAGTCGCTCTCCGACGCGGACTTGACGTCCGCCCCGCCGGGGGAAACGGCGCAGCCGGTTTTCGCGCTCTGCCGCCGCAGGGTCGTGTCGGGGCGTTCGGCCGCCCCGGCGGTTTTCGTTCGGCGCCGACCGGGGACAGCGGTGCGGTCGGGCCTGTCCGCCTCGCCGGCCCGGCGAAGCCGCCTCTCGGCTTCAACGAGCTTCTCGATCAGGGCCTTCTTCGTCAGCCTGTCATACTTCGTCTGTTGCATCTTTCACGCGGTGTCCGCTGAGGAAATTCGACAACACGACGTTCGTCATGCAAAACTCGAACCGTGCGGCATGAAAAGGATAAAATTACACAGGCGGGCGGACGGCCGCCCGGCCCGTTCGGTGCCGCATCGGCGCGGCGGGGAACGGGAACCGGGGCCGGAGGGGGCTCAGCAGGAATGATTCAGCGAGTAGAGATCGTATCCCCGCATGAAGACCCATTCGATATCGATCTCGTCGGCGAGGCAGGGGCGGATCGATTTGCAGCGCGGCAGGACCTTGCGGAGTTCGTCGACACAGGGCAGGGACCGCTCCGGCATGGCGACCCGGATCTCGGACGGCGTGTCCTCCAGCACGATGATGCGGTTGGCCGTGCAGTACTTCTCGCCGATGACCCCCTGCAGGTGAGGGTACAGGACGACCCGGTCGAGCGAGATTTCCTTGATTCCCAGATCGGTTCCTCGTCGTTCCATCTTGATTGGCCCCCTTTGTGATTCTTTCCTGGACCGTAAACGTCCGGTCTTGCCTTCCCGAGAGGCACGGGCCATGCCGGACGCGGCACAGGAGGGCCGAATCGGCGTATTACTATTCAAATCAGATAGATATGCAGTCTCAAGGGCACGACGGCCCAAACCGGGCAAGAGCGGGGTGGCATCCCGCTATGGCCTTCATGTCGGCAATCCCTCGAAAGTGCAGTGTTTTTTTGATTGTTCCAAAATGGAATAGTCCGTTCCGGCGCCGGCCCCCCAAAGGAGAACGAGCATAAAAAAGGGCCGCGATCGACCGCGGCCCTCTTGCCTTCCCGGATTTACGTCCTGACCTGCCTAGTTCTTCTTGTAGGGACCCGCCTTCGGATTGTCGAGGTGGTCTTTCAGGTTCTTCTTCCGGTCGGCAGCCTCCTTGTCGATGGCCGCCTCGCGCCTCTTCAGTTCACCCTGATCGGTGTTCCCGAGTTTTCGCTTGGGGGGATTGTCGCGGAGCCGTTCCTTCTTTTCCTCCGCCTCCCTGTCGATTTTCTGGCTCTGCTGCTTGTAGCGCTCCTCGCGGTCCTTCTGGGTCCACTCCTTTTTCCCATCGTCTTTCTTCGACTTCTGGCTCTGGGCAAAGACGGGTTCAGAGGCAAGGCCCGAGAACGCCACGAACGCAAAGACCGCCGACAGATACACCATCCACTTCTTCATAACTCCTCCATGCGGTGTGATAGGCGGCGCAACCGCCGCCGAGCGAAACGCAAGCAAAAACCGCGCCTGCGGAACTGACCAAAGCGGGCGTTCCGCGCGGATCCCGAAGACAGGAAAAGGGTGAGACGATCAGCTGCGGCAACCTTGAGGCAACAACGGCGGGGAAAAAGAAATGGTGGAGATGAGGGGGATCGAACCCCTAACCTCCGCATTGCGAACGCGGCGCTCTCCCAATTGAGCTACATCCCCACTTTTTGCACAACTGTCTGAAAGGAGTTCCGTTTATACACCAGCGGAAAATCCCCTGTCAAGGACTTGTTCGCCCGATTTTGGGGGCACAGAACTTGCAGAAATGCTTGTCTGTTTTCGTTTGCCGTACACGATGATTTCGGAAGGGGATTGACCTATGGCAAGAATCGACGACCTGTTCGCCCTGCAGCACGACCGGGGCGCCTCCGACCTTCACCTCTTCGCCGGCTCGCCCCCGGCCCTGCGCGTGCGCGGCGACATGGAGAAGATCGCCGACGAGCCCCTCGACGACGAGGAGCTGCGGGAGATGCTCTTCGAGATCCTGACCCCCGGGCAGCGCCGGGAGATCGAGGAGACGGGCGACCTGGACTTCGGCTACGAGGTCGAGGGCATCGCGCGGTACCGCTGCAACTACTTCAAGCAGAAAAACGGCATCGGCGCCGTGTTCCGCGAAATCCCCTCCACGGTCCTCACCGTCGACCAGCTGGGTCTGCCCCAGGTCCTCAAGCAGCTGGCCATGCTGCCTCGCGGCCTCGTGCTCCTGACGGGCCCCACGGGCAGCGGCAAGTCGACGACGCTGGCGGCCATGATCGAGCACGCCAACGCGAACCGCAAGTGCCACATCGTCACGATCGAGGACCCCATCGAGTTCGTGCATCACCCCAAGCAGTGCATCATCAACCACCGCGAGGTGGAGACCCACACCCAGTCCTTCGCCAAGGCCCTCCGGGCGGCCCTGCGCGAGGACCCCGACATCATCCTCGTCGGCGAAATGCGCGACCTCGAGACGACGATGCTCGCCATCGAGGCGGCCAACACGGGGCACCTGGTGCTGTCCACCATGCACACCATGGGGGCCACGCGGACCATCGACCGCATCGTCGACATGTTCCCCTCGGACCAGCAGTCCCAGATCCGGACCTCGCTCTCCGAGTCGCTCAAGGGGGTCATGTCGCAGGCCCTCTTCAAGCGCATGGACAAGCCCGGCCGGATCGCGGCCCTGGAGATCCTCCTGGTGACGCCCGCGGCGGCGAACCTCATCCGCGAGCAGAAGACCTACCAGCTCATGACGGTCATCCAGACGGGAAGGCGGCTGGGGATGATCTCGCTGGACGACTCCATCGCCGATCTGCTGCAGCGGCGCCTGATCAGCCCCGAGGAGGCCTTCGAAAAGGCCGTGGAAAAGGACCGCTTCGCGAAGCTTCTCAAGGCTCCCCCGCCGGAGTTCTGAGGGTCTCGAGAATCGCCTGCGCCTCGCCCGTTCGCCCGCAGGCGCTCAGGGCCTCGGCGAGCGAAAGCGTGTAGAACGCATTGGCGGGATCCGCCGCGCCCGCCCGACGGAAGGCCTCGGCCGCCTCGGGGGCGCGGTTTTCCTTCATCAGCCTGTTGCCCAGCCGGAAGTAGTAGGTCCCCTCGAAGTCGGGGTTGACGCCGACGGCCTCGCCGTAGGCCTGGAAGGCCTCTTCGACCCGCCCGAGCATCACGAGGGCATCGCCCAGGTCGCATCGGTAGATCGGCTCCTCGCCGGAGGCCGCCGTGGCCCGGCGAAACGCGCTCTCGGCCCTCCCGTATGCGCCCGCCAGCATGTAGGCGTGTCCCATCTTGTTGAGGAACATCCCCTCCTTGCCCGGGAAGTCGTTCTCGATGGCCCGCCGGTAGGAGGCCTCCGCCTCGTCGAAGCGCCCGGCGGCGATGAGTGCGCCGCCCACGGAAGCGTGGAAGACCGACATGTCGGGCTCCTCGGCCGCCAGGGCCTCGAAGATCGCCAGGGCCTCCGCGTGACGGCCGGCCCGCAGGTAGGCATCGCCGAGGGTGTGGCGCAGGTGGACGTCCTTCTTCTGGACGGCCACGGCCCGCTCGCAGACATCCACGAGCCGGTCGTACTGCCTCGTCTCGCGGAAGAGCCGCACCAGCTCGTCGTAGGCAAAGCCGGTGAAGACCTTCCTGGCCAGTTCTTTCCGGAACAGCTTCTCGAACTGCTCCACCGCCTCCTCGATCTCGCCGTTGTCCTTGAGGGCCCAGGCCAGGCACAGGACGAAGGAGTCCATGTCGGGCTTCATCCGGATGAGCTGCCGGTATACGGCGATCGCCTCAGGGTAGCGCTTCTCCTTCATGTACAGCTGCGCCATGCGCTCGTATTGTTCGGTGTTGGTCTGGTCGGTCATCTCCTCGATTTCCTTTCCGGTCGTGCCGTACTGCGGACCCCGCACTCAGAACCCGCCCATGCAGGAAGTGACGGTTCGATGCTCCGCGGCTCCGGGCTTCCGAACCTCCTGACTTCCGTGCGTTTCCGGTGCATCCTATATAACGAAGCCCGTTCCGGCGCAATCGGGAAAGTGAGGGGTGAAGGGCGTGTGAAGCGGAAGAGACGAGAATTTTCATTGACAGGGCGCAAACTCGGCATATATTGCCATTTTTGAATATGGAGGCCGTGCGATGAAAGACTTCATCCGGGTCATGAAGGCCCTGTCGGATCCCAACCGGGTCAAGGTCGTCAAGATGCTCCAGCAGCGGGAAATGTGCGTCTGCGAGATGCAGGAGGCCCTGGGGATTGCCCAGCCGACTGTATCCAAGCATCTGAAAATACTGGAAGAAGCCGGCCTTGTGCAGTCCAGGAAGGATGGTCTCTGGGTCTGTTACCGGTTGAGCGGAGACGGCAGCCCCTATGCGGCAAGCCTTCTGGGAAATCTAAGGTACTGGATCGAGACCGATCCGGAAATTATCGCCCTGCGGGAATACATTCCAGGGCTGCGAAGGGAACTGATACGGAAGAAAGAGGCATCGCCGACGGAAATGAGGAAAGAAAACGGCATTGCGGCTCAGGACGCGGCGACGGAAAGGAAGGAAACCCGTGATTGAAGAACTCTTGATCGCAGGACTCCTGGCGCTCCAGGATTATGTGGCAACCCACGTGCTCACGTGCCTCGTCCCGGCATTCCTCCTGGCCGGCGCCATGGTGGCCTTCATCAATCAGGAGGCGATTCTCGGCTACCTGGGCGAAAAGGCGAACAAGGCAAAGTCCTTTTCCCTGGCGGGCGTCGCCAGCTTCTTCGTGGCCGCCTGCTCCTGCACGGTCATCCCCGTCTCGGCGGGTCTCTATTACAGCGGCGCCGCCGTCGGCGTGGCCTTCATCGTCCTGTGGGTCGCCCCCTCGGCCAACATCCTCTCGCTGGTCTACACGGGGAACATCCTGGGGGGGGAGATCGTCGTTGCCCGCGTCGCGGCCTCGCTGGCCATGGCCTTCGTCGTGGGGTGGGTCATGACCCTCGCCTTCCGCAACGAAGTGCGGGAGGCGATCGCCGTATCGGGAGACACCGGGGAAAAGGGAGAAATCGTTTCCCGGAGGCACGTGATCCTGCTTCTTCTCATTGTCGTTTCCCTGCTTGCCCCCAACTACATCGGGCGGACCGGGCCTTACTGGGAGAAGGTTCTCATCTGGGGGATCGCGTCCATCGTCCTGTTCGGCTACGCGCTGACAATGTTCTCGAAAGACGAGATCAAGAGCTGGCTCAGGGAGACTTGGTGGTTCGTCCGGATCATCCTGCCGCTGCTGCTGGCCGGCGTGGTCGCCGTCGGCGTCATCGGGAAGCTGCTGCCCGAGGTGTGGATCCGCGCCTGGCTGGGCGGCAACGGCGTGACGGCCTCCTTCCTCGCCACCATGATCGGCGCCGTGAGCTACTTCGCCACCATGACGGAGGCCCCCTTCGTGGACACGCTCATGAAGCTCGGCATGGGAAAGGGGCCGGGGCTGGCGCTCCTGCTCACGGGGCCGGGGCTGAGCCTGCCCAACTGGATCGCCATCGCGAGGGTCTTCGGCGTGAAGAAGTCCGTCGTCTACGTCACGACGATCGTCATCCTCGGGACCGTCGTCGGCTGGTTCTTCGGCAACTTCATCTTATAGCAACGAGGAAAAGGAAGGCGCCATGTTCAAGACGATCCTTTACCCGACGGCCTTCGAGGAGTTCTCGCGCGATGTGCTGCGGTGCGCGGCGAATTTCAAGAACCTGGGAACGGAGGAAATCGTCCTGCTGCACGTGATTTACGCCTCCCAGCTCCCCCAGGTCCACGAGGGCTATGTCCTGCGGCCGGCCGACGCCCTGCGCCACAGCGTGAATGCCAAGATGGACGAGGCGGCGGGCATTGTCGAGGCTGCGGGGATCAGGGCGAAAAAGCGCATCGAGCTGGCAAAAACCGCGGACGTCTCCCTCATCGGCATGGGCTCACACGGGAAGGGACGCGCCGAAGGGATCCTCTGGGGATCGGTGTCCCGCAACGTGGCGGAATACAGCGATCGGCCGATCCTCGTCATCAAGGACTGACAGGAAAAGGAAAAGCGGACGGCCCTCTCCCCGGAGAAGGGCGCTGATCCGTATCACCGCGGAAAGGAGACCTGAAACATCATGAAAATCATCGTGGCAGGACCGGGCTGTGCGCGCTGCACGGCCACGGAAAAGAACGTCATCGAAGCGGCCAAGGCTCTCAACCTCCAGGCGGACATCTCCCACGAGTTCGACGTGAAGAACTTCCGGAATCTCGGCGTCAAGGTGACGCCGGCGGTCCACGTGGACGGCAAGATCGTGATCTCGGGAAAGATTCCCACGGTGGACGAGCTGAAGGCGGTTCTTTCGGACCTCCGGTAGATCATCGAGCGACCCAAACGGGGCGATCCGGGATTTCCGGCCCAGAGGGCGTAGAATAGGGGTGGTTTTTCCTTTCGCCGGAGAAACCGCTCGGATCAGACCGTGCAGGACTTGCAGAAAGGAGTTGAGCCGTGGACCCGCAAAAACCGGCGGTGGAGCAAATCCTGAAAATGATGGAGCAGAACCTCGGCGAGGACCCGAAGCCCATGAGGCTCATGGCGGAACTGATGCCCGAGAGGATCCCCCGCCAGGCCCAGGAGCGGAAGTTCGTCTTCGATCTGCCGCGGGTCCCCGCCAAATACAAACACCTGATCATGATCGCAACGGCCCTCGCCGCCGGGTGCCACCTCTGCACGGAGACCTTCATCAATCTCGCCTACAAGGACGGCGTGACGAAAGAGGAGATCGCCGAGGCCATCGTCGCCGCACGGTTCGCCCTGGCGTCGACGACGTTCGCCGCCGCCGTCGAGGGCATGGAGTACCTCGTCAATGCCCCATCAGCATGACCATACCGAGTCTCCCGAAGCCTCCTGGGGCCGGAGACTGATCGCCACCATGATCATGAACCTGATCATCCCGGCCGTCCAGATCGCCGGGGGGGTGATCAGCGGCAGCATGGCCCTGGTGAGCGACGCGCTGCACAACCTGATGGATTTCGTCTCCGTCGTGATCAGCTACGCGGCCCTGCGCCTCGGGAGGCGGGGCCCGTCGCTGGAGCAGACCTTCGGCTACAGGCGCCTGGAAGTGCTGGGCGCCGTCCTGAACGTGGCGCTGCTCTTCGGGGCCGGCTTCTATATCCTGGTCGAAAGCTGGAGCCGCCTGAAGGACCCCAAACCCATCGAGGGCGCCATCGTCATCGGGGCCGCGCTCATCGGGTTTGCGGCCAACCTGGTCGCGACCCTGCTGCTGCGTTCGGGAGCACGGGTGAACCTCAACATGCGCGGGGCCTTCCTGCACATGCTGACCGACGCCCTCACCTCCCTGGGGGTCGCCGCCCTGGGGGTCATCTGGCTCTATCGGCCGTGGTACTGGCTGGACCCGGTCGTCTCGACGCTGATCGTGGCCATGATCCTCTACAGCGGCTGGGACATCCTGAAGGAGGCGCTGGGCATCCTGATGAACGCGACGCCCCCGGGCATCGATCTGCGCAGCATCAAGCGGGAGGTGGAATCGCTCGACGGCATCGAGGAGATGCATCACCTGCACGTCTGGAGCATGTCCTCGGGGCAGATTGCGCTGGCGGCCCATATCCTGGTAAAGGATCAGATGCTGAGCCGGGTCGATGACCTGGCGGACCGGGTGCGGGAGAGGCTCCTGCAACGCTTCGATATTCGCCATCCCGTCCTGCAGTTCGAGACCCGGGCCTACGAGGAGACGGGCCTTTTGTGCTGCGCCCCCTATGATCACCCCCCTCACCCCGCGGTAGCAAGAGAGGCGGGCGAGAACGGAAACGAGCATGGCTGAACCGGACATCACGCAGATCGTGGTCCGGGGAAACCGGATCGGCATCGTGGGGCTCAAGGCCGCCGCGGAATCGATGGCGGGACCCTGGGCCGGGAAAGGGGACGACGAGATCCGGGAGGAACTGCTCCGTCGCCTCTCGGAGGCCAACTACATCCCCCGCAGGCTGACGGAGGACTACGGCCGGGCCCTGCTGCGGGAATACAGGAAAATCCTGGGCATGCCCGTCGAGCAGGCTGAAGAGACTCCGAGGGGCCTGGAAATCAGGATCCTGGGGCCCGGCTGCTTCCGCTGCGACCTGATGACGAGGGAGGTCATGGGAGCCCTGTCCGAGATGGGCCTGGCGGCGGGCGTCGAGCAAGTCACCGACATCCGGGAAACCGTGAAGTACCGGGTCATGGGATCGCCGGCCCTCGTGATCAACGGCAGGGTCGTCTCCGTCGGCCAGGTGCCCGAGCGCGGGAAGATCAAGAAGTGGATTGCCGAGGCCGAATAAAAAGGGATAAAAAGACAGGCAGTCAGGGGGCACGCTCATTGCAGAATCAGAACTGTTGCACCCATCCTCAGAAGCTGACCCTTCCGCAGTCAGGTATCCATGATCGGAGGTCGACCCATGAAGAAGATACAGATCCTGGGCCCCGGGTGCCCGAAGTGCAAGAAGCTGACCGAAGAGTCGGAGAAGGCCGCAAAGGAACTGGGGCTGGAGTACGAGATCGAGAAGGTCAGCGACGTCAAGGAGATCATGAAGTTCGGCGTCTTCTCCACGCCGGCCCTCGTCGTGGACGGCAAGGTGAAGGCCGTCGGCAAGATCCTGGATGCCCGGCAGATCAAGGACATCCTGGAAAAGGAGAGATAAAAGCGAAGAAAGGACCCTGCCCATGGACGCTCCGGCATGGCTCAAACGCAACCGCAGGACCCTGACGATCCTCCTGGCCGCAGCGGGGATCGCCATCATGCTGCTCTACACCTACTGCGACACGGCCTGCTCCTATCTCAAGGGAGACATCCTGGGGATCGACCTCAAGGTCGTCGGCATCGCATACATGCTCCTGATCATCGGGCTGACCGTCGGGGGCGAGATGGGTGCGACCCGGATGCTGCTGGCCTCGGGGCTGGGCGTGGAGGCCCACCTCTTCTGGTTCCAGTACGAGGAAGAGGTGTACTGCCCCTTCTGCCTGGCGTTCGCAGCCACGCTGATCTCCGCCTTCGTCCTGAATCACGAGAAACCCGCGGGCCGCGGGCTCAAGGAACGACTGCTCGGTGTCCTCGGGGAAGCGGAGGTTCCCTTCTTCAGAGCGGCAAGGGTGCCTCTCCTGCTCATGGCCGTCCTGGGCTATCTCTTCATCACGGTCACCTTCTCCGGCTCCGTCACGCCCGCCTACGGGGTCGAGAAATCCCCGATCCCGTCCTTCGGCAAGGGCCCCAGCCAGGTCATCGTCTTCACCGATTACTTCTGCCGGCCCTGCCAGGGCCTGGAGCCGAACCTGGAGCCGATGCTCGAGAAGATCCACGACCGGGGCCGCGCGGAGATCGTCTTCGTCGACATGCCCGTGCACAGGGAAACCCCCCTCTATGCCCGGTACTATCTCTACGCGGCCAACGCCAAAGGCGGCTTCAGGGACGTCATGGAGGCCCGGCGGGCCCTCTTCTCGATTGCCCGCGGCAAGACCGTGAAGGACGAGGAAAGCCTGGCCAGGGCCCTGAAGGAGAAAGGCATCGCCTTCCAGCCTTACGACCCGAAGCCGGTCTTCAATGCCTGGAACGACCTGATCCGCAGGCACAAGGTGCAGGCGACGCCGAGCTGCGTGATCAACGACTGCCGCACCGGCGCGAGCCGCCACGTGGGGGGGGACGACATCCTGCAGGCCCTGTCGCGATTCATGATGAGGCCGAAGTCCTCTTGAGAAAAGGCATCCCCGTTTTCCCTCCCTTGACGGGAGCGTTTCCGTTGTTTTCCCCTCCTCGACGGGCGGGGATAAAGGGGGGGAATGATTGCGCCGGCGTCTGACGGGAAAAGAACGACCGAATCTGAAGGAGGGTTTTATGGCATACAAATCCATGGGGTTTGTCGGGGGCGGAAGGGTCACGCGGATCCTTCTCGAGGGGCTGAATCGCAAGAAGATGCTGCCCCCGGCCGTCGTCGTCAGCGACGCAAGCGGCGAGGCCCTACAGAAGCTCAAGGAGAAATTCCCGAAAATGCAGACCGCACAGGGCGACAACACGAAACCGGCGGCGCAGGACCTCGTCTTTCTCGCCCTCCACCCCCCGGCCGTCGCGGGCGGGCTCGCGGAGATCAAGGAAGCGCTCAGGCCCGGGGCCGTGCTCGTCTCCCTGGCGCCCCGCTTCACGATCAGGGCTCTCTCGGAGGGGCTCGGGGGGTTCGACCGGATCGTACGGATGATCCCCAATGCCCCGTCCCTTGTCAACGAGGGCTACAACCCTGTCTCCTTTGGACCGGGAATTTCCCGGGAGGAGAAGACAGTTCTCTCGAAGCTCTTCAAGAAGCTGGGCGACTGCCCCGAGGTGGACGAGGACAAGCTCGAGGCCTACGCCGTCGTCACGGCGATGGGCCCCACCTATTTCTGGTTTCAGCTCTTCGAGCTTTTCGAGCTGGGCAAGTCCTTCGGCCTCACCGACAAGCAGGCCTGGAAGGGGATCAAGAAGATGCTCAAGGGCGCCGTGGAAACCGTCGACGAATCGGGGCTCACACCCGGGGAAGTGATGGACCTCATCCCCGTGAAACCGCTGGGGGAGGACGAGGCCATGATCCGAAACGCCTACCGGACGAGGCTGACCGGGCTGTACCAGAAGCTCAGGGGGTAGGAATACCGGAGGAACTTCGCATGCAAAAGAAGAGGGTCCTCTTCGTCTGCATCCACAACAGCGCCCGCAGCCAGATGGCCGAGGCCTGGATGAATCACCTCTGCGGCGACCGCTTCGAGGCGGAGAGCGCCGGCCTCGAGCCGGGGACCCTGAATCCGCTGGCCGTGGCCGTCATGCAGGAGGCCGGGATCGACATCTCCGGGAAATCGACGCGGAGCGTCTTCGACGTCCTGAAGGCGGGCACCCTCTTTTCTTTTGTCGTCACCGTTTGCGACGAGTCGGCGGCCGAGGCCTGCCCCATCTTCCCTGGACCGGCGAAGTGCGTCCACATGGGCTTCACGGACCCGGCCCGCGTGGAGGGGACGGAGGAGGAGAAGCTCGCGCGGGTCCGGCTGATCCGGGATGCCGTCCGCAGGGCCGTCGAGGAGTTCTGCCGGCGCGAGTCGGGGGAGCACGGACCGGCGGCATAGCCGGGCCAAGCCATGCTGCCGCCGCCCGGTGAAGCGGGGAATCCCGGCCGGTCACCGTGCCGTGAGGACCCGGGGCCCGAAACGTCACGCCCCGCTGCGATGAACGGGCGAAAGGAGAAGAAGTCAGGGGGAACGCCATGAAAGAGACACAGGGCGACGTACGCATCGAGATCCTGGACCCGGGCGGGCTTCAGGGAGAGCAGCTGGAGAAGGACGTGCGGTCGGTCTTCGCCGAGCTGAAGGTCGTCGGCGAGGTCAGCCGCGTGACGGACCCCGGCAAGATCGAAACCTACGGGCTGCCGGGCGTTGCAGGGCTCGTCATCAACGGCCGGATCGTCTCCGCGGGGAGCCTGCCGGACCGACGGCGCGTCCGGCAGCTTCTCCTGGACCTGATCGCGTCCGGGGAATGCAAGGCTGGGACCTGATGGGGAAGCCCGAGCCCGGCTGCAGGGCGGCCGGTGCTTGACGCACCATGCCGGAAGGGGGAAGCATCATGAGCGCGCCGGTCATCATGACGATCGGGCTTTTTGTCCTCTCCGTGGTCTCGGGGATGCTCGGCCTCGGCGTGGCCTTCTCGGCCGTGCCGTTCCTGGGGCACTTCCTCCCCGATCTGGTTCACCAGGTCCAGCCCCTGAGCTTTCTGCTCAACGGGATCACGGCCCTCTTCGCCGTCTTCGGCTTCGCCTGAAGCGGGCTCGCGGACTGGCGAAAGGCGATCACGCTGGTCGTGATCACCACCCTGGCGGCCCCGGCGGGCGCCTGGCTGGTTCAATATGTCGACCAGGTATACGTCTGGTTTGCCTACCTCGCTTCGGTCCTCTACCTCTCCTGCAGGCTCTTTCGTCCCGTGCAGGAGCGGCCGGGCAAGGAGAACTTCAAGGCGGCGAAGCTCCCGGCCGTCCCCATCTCCGTCCTGAGCGGGTTTTTGGGCATCGGGCCGGGCTTTCTCCTGATGCCGGCCCTGATCATCGTGGGGTTCAACACCAAGACGGCCGCCGGGATCAACGCCTTCGCCGTCTGCCCGCCCTCGTTTTCGTCGCTCATCCACCACATCGGCACGGCCCGATGGGACCCGACCCTGACCGTCACGCTGCTGATCGTCGGCGCCGTCGGCTCCTTCATCGGCGCGAGGCTCTCGAGACTCTACGTCCCGGGCGGGCGTCTCAAGCAGCTCTTCGGCGTCCTGATCGCCATCATGACGGCCTACAAGATCTACAACCACTTCGCATGAAGCCGCCCGTCGTTTCAGGGAGCCCGGGACGAGCGCGAAGAACATCATACCGGGGGCAGCCCACTGCCAAGGAATCCTGACGAACGGACTGGCAAACGGAGAAGCGACATGGAAGAAAAAATCGTCATCTACGGCACGAACGGGTGACCGCACTGCACGAAGGCCCGTGAGGCCCGCGGGGACAGGGCGACCTGCATCGATGTCGAGGCCGACATCCAGGACGTGCAGAAGATGCTCGACCACTCGGGCGGGAACATGGCCGTCCCCGTCATCGTCGACGGCGGCAGGATCACGGTCGGCTTCGGGGGAGAGTCCGGGGTCGGCTTCACCTGAGCCGTTCAATGGCCCCTCGTGGACGGGCTGAAAAAACGCTGATAGGCTGCGAGGACGACATGGAATCCATCCGAAAAGCGGCGCATCGAATGATCGACATCCTCCGGCTCAAGGGCTCTCCCGTCGGCGCGCTGCTCCAGGGGTCGACGGCCGGCTACTGCAGGCCACCGGCATCGATTCGACGATCGCCCCGTTCCTGGAGGGCCGCCTGAATTGCGGGCTCGGCCGCTATGGCTGCCGCGACGCGACGGACATCGCCGCAGGCAAAACCCTCGCGGGGGTCCCGGAGCAGGACAGGAGGAGACAATACTCCCCCCATGCGCCTGAAGCGCCGGTCGCAGCGTTCCTCCAGGCGGGCCCACACCCTCTGGGAATTCCCGTTCCAGGCCATGAGCGTCCGGTTATAGTGCGGCCCGAGGTTCTGCCGATCCGCCACGACGAAGAGGCCCCCAGCGGCCCGGCCGATGCGGGCGATGCCGGGCAGCATGCCGTTGGGGAAACGGGGCGGCCATCACGATGGAGCGAGAGGCTTGAACCCCGAAACCCGGACGCTCACGACGGTCTCGTCGGCCTGCCGCGCAAGCTCTTCCATGGAGAAATTCAGGGATTCGGCGAGCGACGAAAGCATGGGGTCCGTCGTGACGCAGTCCACGGGGAACGGCGTCTCGCCCTGGACCGTCACGTCGACGAATCCCGCCTGCCGCATCGCCTCCAGGTAATCCTCCCGGAGGGCGGCGCCGGCAACGCAGCCGACGTAGGCCGCGACGGAATCCTTCACGAACTCGGGAAGCGGCTTCGTCAGGACGATGTCGGAGACCATGAGCCGGCCCCCCGGCTTCAGGACCCGGAAGGCCTCGCGGAAGACGCGGCCCTTGTCGGGTGCGAGGTTGATGACGCAGTTGGAGATGACGACGTCGACGCTCCCGTCCCCGACGGGCAGATGCTCGATGTCCCCCAGCCGGAACTCGACGTTGTCCACACCGTCTTTTCTTGCATTTTCCCGGGCCCGCTCGACCATCCCCGGGGTCATGTCGACGCCGATGACCTTCCCCGTCGGGCCCACGCGGCCGGCGGCCAGGAAGCAGTCGAAGCCCGCCCCGCTGCCCAGGTCGAGGACCGTCTCGCCTTCCTGGAGCGACGCCAGGGCGATGGGGTTGCCACAGCCCAGCCCCAGGTTCGCGCCGTCGGGGACCGCGGAGAGGTCTGCGTCGGCATAGCCGATCTTCTTTCCGATCTCCGTGACGACGGCGGGCCCGCCGCAGCACGACGCCGACGGGCAGCAGGAGCCGCCCGCGGCGGCGATGTTCCCGTATTTCTCGCGGACGATGTCCTTGATGTCTTTTCCTTCCATGTGGGCCTCCTAGGTCCTTCCGATGCCGCTCAGCGGGTCATCATGATGGGCTCGAGGAAGTCCTTCACCTTATCGGCCAGGAAGTCGGCCTTGACGAGGGTGAAGCAGCAGATCTCCCCGTCCTTCTCCCAGCTGATGAGGGCCAGCTTGTCGCCCGTGCCGATTTTCGCCCGGTCGCGCAGTTCCTTGGGCAGGACCATCTGACCCCGCTCGTCGATGCCGATGAGGGATTCCATGCGGCAGCGGGCCTTGAGGTTTCCCGGATCGGAACAGCAGTTCTCGTCCTTCTTCGTCTTCGCCATGGGCAGCCCCCTTTCGCCAAATAATCTGAGTAATCAGCATATACTGATTAATCTGATTAAACAGAAAATGTCAAGCGATTTTTGCCCCGGGGCAAAAAAAGACCCGGGCAAAACCCGGGTCTGAAACAGGGTCAGCCGCCCTCACGGATGGCCCGGTCGACCTGGCGCGCGGCGATGAGGACGGGGTCCCAGACGTTGGAGTAGGGCGGGGCGTAGCTGAGGTCCAGGTTGATCATGTCCTGGACGGTCATGCCCGCGTGGAGGGCCGTGGCGAAGATGTCGATCCGCTTGGCCGCCCCCTCGATGCCCACGATCTGGGCGCCCAGCAGGCGCCCGGAGCCCTTTTCGGCCAGGGCCTTCACGGTGATGGGCCCCGCGTTCGGATAGTAGCCCGCACGGGTGGTGCTCTTGATCCTTGCCGTCGCGAACTCGAGCCCCAGCTCCCGGATCTCGCGTTCCTGCAGGCCCGTCCGGGCCACCTCCCACTTGCAGATCTTGCTCGCGGCGGTCCCCACGACGCCGGGGAACGTGGCGTAGCCGCCCCCGAGGTTGATCCCCGCGACGCGGCCCTGCTTGTTGGCGATCGTGCCCAGCGCGATGTGCACGGGCCTGCGGCTGACGAGATGAAACGTTTCGGCGCAGTCGCCCGCCGCCCAGATGCCGGGGACGCTCGTCTGCATGCGGCCGTTGACCCGGATGGCGCCCCGGACCCCGAGTGCAACGCCCGCCCGGTCCGCAAGCTCCGTCCGGGGCCTCACGCCGAGGCCGAGGATGACGAGGTCGGCGGGCAGGGTCCTCCGGTCGGTCACGACGGCCGTCACGCGGCCGTCGCCGATCTCGAAGGCCTCGAGGGACTCCCCGCGGTAGAGGCGCACGCCGACCTCGATGACGGCATCGGAGACGAGGGCACCCATGTCGGGGTCGAGGGTTCCCATGACCTGTTCGCCCCGCTCCACGAGGGAGACCTCCAGGCCCCGCAGGAGGAGCGCCTCGGCCATCTCGAGGCCGATGTAGCCCCCGCCCACGACGACGGCCCGCTTCGGGCGCTCGCTGTCCACCACCTCGCGGACCGTGATGCCGCTCTGCAGGGAATGCAGCCCGTAGATCCCTGCGGCGTCGCTGCCCGGAACTTTGGGGCAGAAGGGGACGGCCCCCGTGGCGATCAGCAGCCGGTCGTAGGGCTCCCACCACCCCTTCTTGCTCTCGAGGCTCTTCACCAGGACCCGGCGGTTTTTCGGGTCGATCTCCTCGACCTCGTGCAGCACCCGGACGTCGATGCCGTACTCCGACCGGAATGTCTCGGGGGTGACGGCGATGAGCCGTTTGACGTCGTCGACAACCCTGCCGACGTAGTAGGGGATGCTTCAGGCCGAATAGGAAGTGTGCGGGCCCTTCTCGAAGGCAATGACGTCCAGATCCCTGTTGAGCCGCTTCGCCTGGGCGGCGGCGCTCATCCCCGCCGCATCGCCGCCGATGACCACCAGCCTCTCCTTTGCCATCGCTCGCGCCCTCCTCGTGTCTTTCTGCGCCTAGGGTACCACAGAACCGCCCGGGACGTAAGGGATTCCGAGCGGGCGGACCGGCCGCCTGCCGAACCATACCCCCGTCGCGGCGGGCGCTGCGACGGCAAGGGGCCGATCCGTCCGGGAGCGCCTCGGGATCACCCAAGGCGCCGTCATCGGGGAGCCGGGGGGGATGCCCGAGACGGATCGCCGGTGCGCGCTCCATGCGGGGGCCGTCCAGCGGGCCCTGCGGAATAGCGTGACGGGGCGAAGGGGCGAGGCGGGGCGACGGCCGCCGCCGGCACGCAAAAAGGGGCTGAAGGACATCGTCCTTCAGCCCCGCTTTCCTCCGGTCTGTTCTGCGCTCAGGCGCCGCACCCGTCGACAGGACCCGGGAGCCGGGCCGCGCCGGCTTCCGTCCGGAACATGGACATCGTCGAGGCCAGCTCCTCGGCGGCGGCGGCGTTTTTCTGGGTCACCTGGCTCATCTCGTTGACGGCCTTGTTGATCTGGCCGATCCCCTGGGACTGCTCCTGGGATGCCGCGGCGATCTCGGCCATGAGGGCCACCACCTTCGAGGCGGCGGCGGTCACCTCGTCGAAATCGCTCCGGGTCGTCTGGGACAGGCGCTCTCCGTCCTGCACCTTGCTCACGATGTCGTCGATGAGCTCGGAGGTGTTCCGCGCCGACTCGGTGGCGCGCAGCGCGAGGTTGCGCACCTCGTTGGCCACGACGGCGAAGCCGGCACCCGCCTCTCCCGCCCGGGCCGCCTCCACGGCCGCGTTCAGGGCCAGGAGGTTGGTCTGGAAGGCGATCTCGTCGATGCTCTTGACGATGTTCTGGGTCTGCCGGCTCGCCTCGGCGATCTGGCGGGTCGACGCGGCCAGCTGCGCCATGGAGCGGTTGGCCTTCTCCATGATCTCGTTGGCCGCGCTCATGAGCCGGTTGGCCTCGCCGGTGTTGCCGGCGTTCTGCCGCGTCATCGACTCCAGCTCGTCCAGGGAGGCGGCCGTCTCCTCGAGGGTGGCCGCCTGCTCCGAGGCGGACTCCGAGAGGTTCTGGGCGATCTCCTTCGAGTGGCCCACGGCCTCGCCCATCTTCACCCGCATGGTGTTGACCGACTGCGCCAGCTGCCCGAGCTCGTCCTGCGAGGCCGACGCGACTTCATGGGTCAGGTCCCCCTCGGCGACGTGCTGCAGGACCGTCATCGTCTCCCGGAGTCTCGTCGAGATCATCCGCGTGATGAGCAGGCTCACCGCGATGGAGAAGATCACCACGACGGCGGCCACGAGGATGAAGTTGCGCATCAGGGCGCTGAAGCCGGCCTTCGAGGAGGCGTGGTTTTCCCGGCCGAGGCGGTCCTCCAGGGCCTGCAGCTCCGAGAGGGCCTTGTGGACGGCCTGGAACTTCCCGTCGACGGGGCCCATGAAGGTCAGGGCGACGCTGTAGTCCGCCATGGCCATGTCGAGAACCTTGGCGGCCTGCTCCCGGTAGGGCTTGAAGTGACCCAGGGCCGTTTCGAGCAGTTTCCTCTCCTCGGGCGTGAGGTTTTCGCGCTTCGCAAGCCCCTCGGCGAATTGCTGCGTCTCGGCGAGGATCTTCAGCTGCTCCTTCGCCAGGGCGTCGATGACCTTCTCGTCGGCGTTGGACCCGGCGAGGCTGACAACCTTGTAGAGATTCTTGTGGACGACGTTGACGTCATTGACGATCCGCGCACAGCTCTGGTACCCGACGAAGCGGTTGCTGTACAGGTCGTCGATCGCCGAGGACTGGCTCGAGAAACCGACATACGCGATCACGACGAGAACGACCATCGAGACCAGGACGACGAGGGGCGAGACGAGGAGCTTCTTCGTCATGGACAGGTTGGCGATCAGGTGTTTCATCCCGTTGTTCCTTTCATCGGTTCGGGCGAAAAAGAGCCGGCAGGGCGGCAGGCCCTGCCGGCGGCAGGTCGTTTACTTGTAGGTCCCGCAGCACAGGACGAGGTCCCCCACCTTCAGGACGTATGTCGTCTTGGCCTCGACCTTCTTCGTCTCGGGGTTGAGGTACTTGTAATCCACCCAGCCGGAGCCCTTCGTCTTGGCCGTCTCCACGATCTCCTTGCGGAAGAGCTTGCCGTCCGTGTCCGGGACGTCCAGGAGGTTCTTCCCGATGAGCTTCGGGTTCTTGGGGTGGGCCACGATCGTCGCATTCATGTCATAGGCGAAGACGTAGAGCTCGCCCTTGTCGAACTGCCCCTTGGCCTTGCTGAACTCCTTGAGGGCCGCGTCCTTGCCGTTGGCCTTCACGAAGGCGGCGGCCTTCTCGACGAGGGCCTTCGCGTCCTTCTGGGACGCCGCGGCGCCCGGCGCGAACAGGAGCCCGAAAACGAAACACAGCGACAACGCACAACTCAGGACTCTTTTCATCGATATACCTCCCTGGGGGAAATTGGCAATGCACGTCAAAGACCCGACACGGGTGAAACCAAATGACGGGTTCAGCATAATCCGTGCCAGAAAGCGGGAAGTGTCTCTTTCGGCTTCAAGCCCTCCGGGGCCGCCATCAAATAAGGTTTTGCAGCCCCCCGGCAAATGGTGTATGGTGCCTTGTCCGCGGCGGGCCCGGGTTGCCCTCCGCGGAAAGAACGGATCAAGGAGAGAGACGATGGCGGAAGACATCCGATGGGTGAGGACGCACTGCGCGCGCATGGATCACGGGGGCTGCACGCTTCTCGTGGGGGTTCAGAACAACCGGATCGTGAAAATCAAGGGCGACCCGACGGGCTTTCTCAGCAAGGGCTACACCTGCATCAAGGGGCTCGCCTCGGCGGACAAGCTCAACCACCCCGACCGCCTGCGGTACCCGCTGAAAAGGGCGGGCAAGCGCGGCGAGGGGAAGTGGGCGCGCGTCTCCTGGGACGAGGCCCTGCAGACCGTCGCCGAGGGCCTTCTGAAGGTCAAGGAGCAGTACGGCGCCAAGGGCGTCGCCTTCGGCGTGGGCATGCCCAAGGGGCTCGACCACTTCATCCAGATCCGGCTCGCGAACCTCTTCGGCTCGCCCAACGTGATCGCCTCGCAGGACGTCTGCCACGCGCCCCGGGAGATCACGGGCGTCCACACCTGCGGCTTCTACCCCGTGGCGGACCTGCACTATGCAAGCAGGCTCGTCGTCCTCTGGGGCAGCAACATCACCGCCACCAATGAAGAAGGCGAGATCTGCAGCATGCTCATGAAGCAGATCAAGGACGGCACGGAGATCATCGTCATCGACCCCCGGCGGATCGACTTGGCCAAAAAAGCCAGGCATTGGCTCCAGCTGCGGCCCGGCACCGACGCGGCCCTCGCCCTGGGATTTCTGAACGTCATCATCGAGGAAGGCCTCTACGACAGAGAGTTCGTCGAGAAGTGGACCCACGGCTTCGACGAGCTCGCGGCCCACGTGAAGGACTGGACGCCCGAGAAGGTCGCCGAAATCACCTGGGTGCCGGCCGATACCATCCGGCAGGCCGCCCGCGCCTACGCGACGGCCAAGCCCGCGGCCATCCAGTGGGGAAACCCCATCGAGCACAACACGCAGACCTTCGAGACGACAAGGGCCCTGATCTGCCTCATGGCGATCACGGGCAACCTGGACGTCCCCGGCGGAAACGTCGACCCCCGGGACCCCAAGATGCTGGGCCTGGCGCCCCTGGTGCGGGCCGATCTCATCCCCGACAAGCGCAAGGAGATGATCGCAAACGCCCACGGCGTCATCCCCCGGCTCATGACCAACGCGCCGGCCTTCTTCCGTAAGGCGATCCTCGAGGACAAGCCCTACCCCATCCGCGGCGCCTACATGATGTGCTGCAACCCCATGCTCTCCTACGCCGACAGCCGGCTGACCTACGAGGCCTTCATGAAGCTCGACTTCCTCGCCGTCGCCGAGATCTTCATGACCCCCACGGCGGCCCTGGCCGACGTGGTGCTGCCGGCGGCCACCCAGTTCGAGTTCAACGACATCGGCCACATCGGGATCGGCCACGGCTACATCCTGGCCCGGCCCAAGGTGGTGGAGCCGCCCGAGGAGTGCTGGCCCGACATCAAGATCATGAACGAGCTGGGCAAGCGCATGACGCCCAAGGAGCTCTGGAAGGAGGACTTCAACGAGTTCGCCGAGGACGTGGTGAGGCCCGCGGGCCTCACCTACGCCCAGTTCTGCGAGAAGGGCTACCTGAAGGGGCCCGAGCGTTTCAGGAAGTACGAGGAGAAGGGCTTCTCGACGCCGACTCAGAAGGTGGAGCTGCGCCTGAGCACGGCGGAGAAGTTCAAGCTCTCGGCCCTTCCCACGTATCGGGGCCTGCCCGAGGCGGAGGATGCGGCCTACCCGCTCGTCCTCACGAGCGCCAAGAGCCGCTATTACCTGCACTCCTCGTACCGGTGGGTCGAGAAGCTGCGCAGGCTCAACCCCGACCCGAGGCTGGAGATCCACCCGGAGACGGCGGGGAAATATGGCATCGCCGAGGGCGACGCGGTTCTCATCGAGACCCCCTACGGGAAGATCACCCAGAAGGCCTATTTCTCCGACGCCCTGGACCCGCGTGTTCTCTGCGCCGCCCACGGCTGGTGGTTCCCCGAGGCAAGCCCGGATACGCAGTACGACTGGCAGTCGGCCAACTTCAACATGCTCACGTCGGTGGGGAAGCTCGGGAAGGAGTACGGGACGCCCAATCTCAAGGGGCTGCCCTGCCGGGTATCCAAAGCATAGGTCTGCGCTCGGGCGCCTGCCGGATATCCTGCGTTGCCCCTCCGGCATCGAGGGTGAGAAGATCGGAAGAGCGGAACTGAGGAAGAGCGGATAGGATACAGACCTCTTCAATCCACGCCGATCTTCCCCTCTTCACAGCTTCCTCACTTCTATCGTTTACGGGCGCCCTGCATCCGGTCATGCTTGAACAGCCCGTTGGGCGGGAGGAACGATAAGGCGGCGGAGCGGTCAAACCCGCTCCGTCGCCTTGTCTTGCATCAGGCCGTACTTCTTGAGCTTCAGGTGCAGCGTGCGGCGGGTGATGCCCAGGCGGCGGGCCGCCTCGCTCTTGTTGCCCCCCGATTCTTCGAGGGTCTTCAGGATGGCCGCCTTCTCCACGTCTTCCAGGGACGAACCCGTCGGGGCAGCGGCGGCGTCCTGCCCGGCGGCCGCCGGAGGGGCCTCCGCCTCGAGCACGGGCGCCACGTCCTCCTCGTCCAGGATGTCCGAACGGGTGAGCACGACGCCCCGCTCCACCGTGTTCATCAGCTCCCGCACGTTTCCCGGCCAGGGATAGCGCAGCAGGCGGTCCATGGCGCGGGGGGTGAACCCATGAAGCGCCTTGCGGTTCTTCTCCGCGAAGAGCTTCAGGAAGTGCTGCGCGAGAAGCGGGATGTCCTCCCTGCGCTCCCTCAGGGCGGGCACGCGCAGGTTCACCACGTTGAGGCGGTAGAAGAGGTCCTCCCGGAACCGGCCCTCTGCGACGAACTTCAGCAGGTCGCGGTTGGTGGCGGCAAGCACGCGCACGTCGACGCGGAGGAGGTCCTCGCCCCCCACGCGGGTGAACTCCCGCTCCTGCAGGACCCGCAGGAGCTTCACCTGCATGCCGAGCGACATCTCGCTCACCTCGTCGAGAAAGATCGTCCCGCCGTCGGCCTGCCGGAACTTGCCCTCCTTGCGCCGGTCGGCGCCTGTGAAGGCGCCCTTCTCGTGGCCGAAGAGCTCCGATTCCAGCAGCGTCTCCGTGATGGCGGCGCAGTTGATGCGGATGAAGGGCCCCCTGCTGCGGGGGCTGTTGGCGTGGATGGCCCCGGCGATCATCTCCTTGCCCGTGCCCGATTCCCCCGAGATCAGCACCGTCGCCTCCGACGGGGCCACCTGGGCCACCAGGTCCAGCAGCCGGGTCATGGCCGCGCTGCGGCCGATGAGGCTCCCCCGGTCGAAGCGGGCGCCCAGGCTTTCCCGGAGCATCCGGTTCTCCTCCCTGAGGTGCGTGTGCTCCAGGGCCCGTTCCAGTGCGAGCCGCAGCTCGTCGAAGTCCAGGGGCTTTGTCAGGTAATCGTAGGCCCCCTTCTTGAGCGCCTCCACGGCCGTCTCCACGGAGGCATAGGCCGTCATGAGGATCACGGGCAGGGCGGGGTTGAATTGACGGATCCGTTCGAGGGCCTCGATCCCCGAGACGCGCACCATGCGGATGTCCATGAGGACCAGGTCCAGGGGCTCCTTCCGGACCGCCTCGACGGCACCGGCGCCGTCGTCGGCCTCGCGGACCTCGTAGCCCCAGCCGCCCAGCAGGGCCTTGAGCATCGTCCGGTGGGCGTAGTCGTCATCGACGACGAGGATCGCATTCTTCGCGTTCATGGGTTCTCCTTCCCCGGGTCCGCGAGGGGCAGCAGGATCGTAAAGGTCGTTCCCCTGCCGGGCTCGCTTTCCAGCCGGATGTCGCCGCCGTGGGCCTCGACGATCCGGTGGACGATGGCAAGCCCCAGCCCCGTCCCCGAAGGCTTCGTCGTGAAGTAGGGGTCGAAGACCCTCCCGAGGTCTTCCCGGGGGATGCCGGTCCCCGTGTCGGCAACGGAGATTCGCAGGGTGCGCCCGTTCTGCAGGTCAAGGCCGACCGAGAGGACCCCTCCCCGTTCCATGGCGGCCAGGGCGTTGAGGAAGAGATTGAGCAGGACTTGCGTCATGCGGTCCGGGTCGACGAAAACGGGGGGCAGGCCCGCGGCGAGCTCCATCCGCAGGGCAATCCCTTTCTCCCGCGCCTGTATCTCGATCGTGTCCGCCGCCCGCTGCACGAGGCCGGCCGCGTCCGTCGCCTTCCGTTTCAAGTCCACGGGACGTGAGAATTCGAGCAGCTCCGTGATGACCCGGTTGAGGCGGTCCACCTCCCGGATCATGATGTCGGCCATCTTCACGTCGTCGGGCACACCGCCGTATCGCTGGCGGAAGTAGGTGGCGAAGCCCTTGATGGAACTCAGCGGGTTGCGGATCTCGTGGGCCACCCCCGCGGCGAGACTCCCGACGGCGGCCAGCCTCCGGCTGCGCTCCACTTCGAGGCGCAGCCGCTGCAGCTCCGAGAGATCCCGGAAGAGGCCGATGCGGCCGATCAGCGCCCCGTCGTCATCCTTCAGGACCGCCGCGATCACCTCCAGGGGCATCTTGTGAGCCTCGCGGATCGTGCACTCGAACTCCCTCTCGACGATCGGCCGCTCCCGGTCGAGGTCTCTCAAGATCTCGAGGCACGGGGCGGGCAGGATTTCCGCCGCGGGCCTGCCGATCGCCTCGGCCGATCGACGTCCGAACAGTTTTTCCGCCGTATCGTTGAACACCGCCACTCTGCCGTCGGTATCGACGGCCACGAGCCCCACGGGCATGTGTGCCACGAGGCTGTCGGAGAGGGCCTTGATGCGGCTGAGCGAGGCCCGCACCGACCGGTACCCCAGGGCAAGGAACAGGGAGACGATCCCGGCCACGCTGATCAGCAGGAGCACCGAGGCCGTGATGATCGTGTTGCGGGTGTCCTGGGCGTGGGCCTCCTGCACGGGCGTCCTGTCGAGCCCCACGAAGATCACGTAGGCGGCCCCCTGCCGCCGGCCGCTGAAGCCTTCGAAGGGCTCTTCCCTCGGTGCAAACCTTCGAAAGACCTCGAAGGTGTCCGGCCCGCCGGCTCCCTCGATGATTCTCCACTGCGCACGGCCCTCGCGGGAGAGGGCCGTCAGGTCCAGCCCCGTTTCATACACCTCGCCGATCACACCGGGATCGCTGTCCGCGAGGATCCGGCCCTCCGTGTCGGTGATGGTGAAATACTCCACTCCCGGCTGCTGGGCGGTCTCGATGAGGAGCTTCTGCAGCTCGAAGCTGCCCCACCGCATCCCCTCGCCGGCCCTCGCCCCGGCCTCGAAGGAGCGGATGATGGCCTCGCCCTTCTCCAGGAGGAGCCTCGTGCTCATGTCCTTGTGGCGGGAGACATTCTCCCAGGTGAAAAAGGCAAACAGCGGGACGAGGATGGCCACGGCACCGAGGATCACCCAGGGAGGAACGAGTAACCATATCTTTCGTCTTTCAGTTTTTTCCACTGAGCGCTTTCCTGAACATCATGACCCGGCCATGTCGATGAAGTTAAGAAGATCGGAAGTCCGGAAGCTCAGAATATAGTATTGGGATTTCTTACTCTCGATCCTCGCTTCTGGAATCTTGCCTGAATACTTTCTTCTCTCCCGTATACACGTTATGGATACATCTTATCCACTTTTTTCTCGCCCCAAAGCCGCAAGGCCAGACCACAAACATAAAAAAATAAGCTGATTCGATAAGTTATAAAAAACCCATCCCTGTGGCACGGTCGTTGCCCTATGGTCTATGCAAGAAAACAACTCCAAAGGAGATGGAACCCATGAAAAAGATGATGATCGTTCTCACAGCCCTTCTTCTCGTGACGGCCTTCGTGATGCCGGCCGATGCGAAGGGCGGGAAAGGCCGCGGATACGGCTTCTGCAACGGAAACGACCTTTCGGGCGTGCAGGGCCTGAACCTGACGGCGGAGCAGAAAACAAAGATCGCTGACCTGCGGACCGCGCACCTCAAGGACATCAAGCCCCTCGAGGACAAAATGCACAGCCGGAGAGGAGACCTGAGGCTCCTGTGGCTCGAGAAGAGCCCCGACGAGGCGAAGATCCGCGCGACGGAAAGGGAAGTGCGGGCGCTGCGCGACCAGATCGACGACAAGAAGACCGACTACCGCTGGGCCGTCTACAAGGTGCTCACCCCGGAGCAGCAGGAACTCCTCAAGCAGAACCGGACGATCGGGCGCTGCTTCGGCCCAGGGCCGGGCGCAGGTAAGGGCATGGTCCCGGGCAGAGGCCCCGGAATGGGCCCCGGTACCGGCCCGAGGATGGGTGCAGGCATGGGCGGGGGCATGAGGTAACGGGCGAGCGCGAGACCTTCTTCCGAGACACCTCCCCCTTCGGGATCACCCGGCCGCTCTCGGCCGGGTGATCTTTTTTATCGCCGCGGGAACCGATCTCTTCCTCACGCCCTGTACCCGATCGCCGCAGCCGACTCCCCGCTTAAAATCATTTGACTTTTGAGCGAAAGCAGGTCAGAAGAAACGCCATCCCCGGCGTGGCGGGCGTGCGCCGGCCGGACTGGATGGAACGGGACATGCAGAAAGACGAGCTGGACCGGCAGCAAGGCCGATGGGACCGGGCTTATGCGGCCGAGATGGATTTTTTCGGCGAAGAGCCCAGCGGTGCGGCCCGAAGGGCGGCGGAACGCTTCCTGGAAGGGGGCTGCAGCCTCCTGCTGGAGCTGGGTGCCGGGCAGGGACGGGACACCCTCTATTTCGCGGGCCTGGGCCTCCGGGTCTATGCCCTGGACTACAGCGAGAGCGGCCTCTGGGGGATCATCGACAAGGGCATCAGGACGGACCTGGGCGAGATGATCGCCCCCGTCTTTCACGACCTCCGCAAGCCGCTGCCTTTCGAAGACGCCTCGATCGACGGCTGCTTCTCCCACATGCTGTACTGCATGGCCTTCAGCCGTGCGGAGATCGGGTTTCTCAACGGAGAGGTCCGCCGGGTTCTCAAGCCGGGAGGGCTGAACATCTACACCGTCCGCCACAAGGGAGACGCCCACTACGGCCGGGGAACCCCCCTCGGCGAGGATCTTTACGAGATGAACGGTTTTGTCGTACACTACTTCGACAGGGCCATGGTGGATGAGCTGGCCGGCGGGTTCGATATCCTCGGCATCGAGGAGTTCGAGGAGGGCACGCTCCCCCGGAAGCTCTTCCAGGTCACCCTGCGGAAAAAAGAAGGAAGCTAGACGGGAGAAAGACCGGAAGAGCGGGAAAGAAGACACGCTGCCGGGCGGATATCCGGAAATTGCCGGGCCTGGTTTCCGAAGACGGCCGAGAGGCGGACCCGGAAAATCGGCTTACCCGGACAAAGGGACAACGGGCACGAATGATGACGAAGAACATCACCATGAAGACCGCCCTGACCGGAAAGGAAGAACTCGCCATCTTCCTGGGGCTGCTGCTCTGCGCGGCCTTCTTCAACGTGTCGGTGACACCGTCCTACGCCGCGGAGCCCCTCAAGCCCGTCTTCGGCAACGGCCGGGTCCACGTGCGGCTCTACAGCGACTACTTCTGCGGCCCCTGCTCCAGGCTCGACCCGGAGATTGCACAGCCCATCGCGGACCTCGTGAAGAAGAGCGCCATCCGGGTGACCTTCGTCGACACGCCGGTCAGTCCCTTCACCACGCTCTATGCCCGCTATTTCCTCTATGCGATCAACGAGAAGAAGGACATCGACTATGCCACCCGGGTGCGGCACGTCCTCTTCCAGGCGGCCGCGCTGAACATCACGGACCGGGAAAAGCTCGAGGAATACCTCAGGAACAAGGGCATCCGTTACAAGGTCTATGACCCGACGCCGACGTTCAGCTTCCTGACGGGCCATCTCACCGAGGACAGGGTCCGCTCGACGCCCACCGCCGTGATCCTCGACAGCGGCAGGAAGCAGGTCTTCAAGGGCACCGCCGATATCGTCAGGGCCATCCGGGAAATCAAATAGAGAAGAACCCATTCTCCGGCCCCGGGGCCCGGCGGTTTGCCTTGTCGTCGCGGTTCGGGCCGCCCCTTCCTACGGGGCGCTCCCGATCATTTCCTCGAGACTCTGAAAGTGGTCCCCCGCCAAGTCGAGACACGTCTTCCGGATCGCCTCGTGCGGATCCGCCCGCTGCCGGGACATCTTGTGCGACCCTTCCTGCAGGACACCGCGGTTCCGGGTCATCTCCGGATCGCCTCCCCCCTGCTCCCACACGGCCGCCATGGTCTTCATGTCGGCCTCCCTCCGGGCCTTTCAGAGCCGCAGGCTTTCCTTCGATGCGCTCTTCAGGACCGATCCCCCGCCTCTGTTTTGTTGACCTGAAAAAGCGTCACCCGGCATCCGCGCAGGCAATCAGAGCTGCAGGACGCAATTTTCGCCGCCGTATGGATTCGGCCGGCGGATGCGGCAAGCCGGATCGTCGACCCAGGTCCCGTCGACGACGAATCGGTATTCATGCACGCCCGGAGGTAGATATTTGACGGCTTTCCAGCCCGAGGGCTGCTTCTTCAGGGGATCCTTGCGCGGGTCCCAGCCGTTAAACGTACCGGCGACGAAAACTTCCTTCGCAACGGGCGCAGGGCAGGAAAACGTCACCCTCCGCCTCGATTTTTCCTCGATCCTCTTCATGTGCATCCCCCCGAGGTCTCGAATATCGGTCACTCCCCGCCGCGGACGATCAGCACATCGCAGGCGGCATGACGGATGACACGGTCCGCCGTGCCGCCCAGGAGATGTTCCTTGATCCCCGTCTTGCCGCGCGGGGCCATGACGATGAGATCGACGCGCCGGTCGGCCGCATCCTGCACGATCTGCTCGTAGGGGATGCCGCTCCGGACGTCCGCTTCGACCGGGACCCCCTCGGCCTGCGGGAACTTTCCGACGAACTTCGCGACCTCGTCTCTCGAGGCCTTCTCGATGTCGGCCTGCACGCGACGGATCAGCGGTTCCTCGAGCCAGTAATCCCCGACGCTCAAGGGCAGCACCCTCACGACGTGCAGGACGACGAGTTTCGCCGAATAGGCCTTCGAGATGTCGATGGCCTTGCGAAAGGCCCTCTCGGAAGACTCGGAGAAATCGGTCGGCACCAGGATGGATTTCGGCTGGAACATGGTTCACCTCCTCGGTTCTCGGGGGTAAATCCCCGGGTGGATTCTCGAGGCCCGCGGGGCCGCCGAGCCGCCCGCGCTTGCGGGCGTCGGCTTTCCCCCCGGCGCTTTCCCTACCCTGTCGACGGCCGAGCGATCGTCAAGCGACCGTTTGACCGGCGGCGTGTGTCATGGAACGGCTTTCCCGATGCGATGGCGCATCGGCGATCGGGCAATCGCGGCAACGCAGCAGGCCGCTCTTGTAGACGTAATCGAAGTAGTCTCCCTTCGTGAGGTCCGTGAAATCCTCTCTTCGGGCCTGCGATTTGCGCCGCCTGCAGCCCCAGAGAGTGATCCTCAAGTTCCCCGGCTGGTAAGGACACCTGATCATTCGTCTGCGGTTTCTGCGAAGCCATTCTTCAATCTGATACGCTGTCATCCTCATGATCCAGACTCCTTTCCGCAACCGACAATCCGGGACAGAAGAACCTCTCGACCTTGTAGATGAAGCCGGGCGGCAACCGGGTTCTCGCCCGCAACAAAGAGCAGGCCATGAAGACACGAAACGGCACGACGGGACTCGGAACATCGGGTATGAGCGAAGCAGAGTCCGGGCAATGGACGAAACGCCTTGGACGTTTGGAAGATAACCGGTATTTTTTTACTTTTTCCGCAGCAGGAAGTAGATCGTCCCCTTTTCGTCTTCGATCCGAATCGGACGGGTCTCGACGGGACACGGGAAATCGATGCTCTTACCGGCGGAATCGCCCCGTGCTGCACCCCCCAGCATCAGGCAGGTCTCCGCGATCGATATCTGGAGATCCCCGGGAATGCCGTCGGGAAACGACAAGGAAACGACGATGGCCTTGACCCCGTCCCACATGGTGATTTTGGGGTTCTTGCCCTCGCCGCAGGTGACATGCGCCCACGGGGAACGCTGGAACCCGGGTTCCCGCCGTTCCCTTTCCCCCGCCTGTCGGCCGAGCTGTCCGTCAGGTTCATGGATGGACGGTGCCATGGGGTCCTCCTGCTCTTCTATCGCGCGAAGCCCTTCCCGAGGTGGTAGTCGAGATATCTGTCGAAGGTCTCCAGCATCGTGATCTCGTCTTTCAGGCTTCGGGAGGCCTCCCCGCTTACTCCGAAAAAGCGCTGCATGGACGCCTTGAAGGACGATTGCGCCGCGCGATCGTTTTGCCGCCCCGACGCCTTCCTTTTTAAGACGATCGAGATGAGCCCATTTTGGTTTTGCACTTCCACCTCATCGTCATCGACCGCAAAAGGCAGATCCAGCGCATGGCTGAACGTCTTCGCGGGTCTCCTCACTCGATGATGTTCCCTTTTTCCGGACGGCAAGTCCGAGCGGAGATTTCCGTGGAAGGTCAGGCGCGTGCCCTCTACACGAATCTGGAGATCCTCCAGACCGAAGCCGCGCAGATCCGCCGAGACAAAAAGGCTGTCCGACCCGGCCCACAGGGTGATTTCAGGGGCCTCCGTTCCCCCGGGGCCGCTCGGTCTGCTCAGGGGCACCGATCTGGTGCGGATACGGCTCAACCCTTCCGCTCGCGGCAGGGGCACATTCGCCCGATACGCGTGCCGAGACATGGGGAAACTCCTTCCACGTTCAAGAGGGCTTGTTTCCTGACGGTGAACTTCTGACCCGAAAATCGGGGACACGGAAACGGCGGCTGCCGGATGACGCTCGAGGGGCCTCTGATCACCCGCCTGTTCTCTCTCTGGTTGAAATAAATAAGTTGAATTGCCCGGAATTTCAATAATGAAAAAATAGTGGATGAATAGTGTAAAAAACCACTATTCCATGAGGGAAGAAAGATACGTCCTCAGATTGGCTTTCTTGTTGGTCAAGCCCAGCTTGCTCCTGATGTGGGCGCGGTGGGTGTCGATGGCAAACTTGGACAGATCCATGAACCGCGCGATTTCTTTTGTCGTCTTGCCTTCCCGGATGAGATTGGCAACCTGGATTTCCTTCTGCGTGAGATGCAGAAATTGCAGGGACAGCTTCTGCGCAAAGGGGGATATGATCCCCTGCAGATTCGATTCCAGGATCTGGAGGCGGGTCAGTTCCTTTTGACCGGACAGGCATTTCTTCAGCTCCCGGAGGTGCGGGATGACAAGCTCTTTCATGCTGGCCAGGATCCTCTTTTCCAGCTCCGTCTTGTCCTCTTCCCTTTGCTTCAGCAGCACGCGCAGCGCCGCATTCATCTCCTCCAGGGCATGGGTCTTGGACGTCAACTCCTCGGACATCGTCCGGAGGGATTCCTCGTTGCGCTTTCTGTCGGTGATGTCGAGAAGGGACAGCACCGTTTTCTTCGTCCCCGGCATCATGGCGACCGTCGCGTAGACGTCACGGATCCGCCCCTTCCTGTCCGTGTAGCGAAACTCGTAGTTCCTCGGGGCCGCTTCCGGATCGAGCCGCCTGAGACGGTGATACCCCATCACCCGGTCCAGATCCTCTTTCAGGATCAACTCGGTCCAGCTTTTTTTGCCCTCGATCTCCCTCGCCTCATATCCCGTTTGTGTCGCGAACTCCCTGACCATGGAGATGGTCGTGTCCTCCTCGATGATCATGGTCGCCGCAGGCGTCGTCTCGAAGATGGTGCGGTACATGCTTTCCGACTTCTTGAGCTCTTCCTCCACACGCTTCATGTCCGTGATGTCGGTCAGGGTGCCGATCCATTCCCGGATCCCTCCGTCCTCATCAAAAAGGGGAACAGCGCGGGCGAGCCAATGCCGGTAGACGCCGTCGTGTCTGCGCACGCGGCATTCGATCTCGTAGGCGCTTTTCGCTGCTTGGGCCTTGCGCCAGGCCTCCAGGGCACGTTCCCGATCGTCCGGGTGAAGCGCATCGGCCCATCCCGCGCCCTTGATGTCCTCTTCGCTCTGGCCCGTGAAAGCCCTCCATGCGGGAAGATCCTCCACCACTTCCCCGGCGGCATTGGCCGTCCAGCCCAATTGACCGGTCAGCTCGATGTAGGACCGGTGGCGCTGCTCGCTCGCGCGCAGGGCCTTGGCGGCCCGCTGCCGCTCGGTGATGTCCTCGACCATTTCGATCGCCGCCACGACACGTCCTTCGGCATCCGTGACGGGTGTCGCGATGATGCGGAAATTCCTTACTCCTCCCTTCATGGGCGTGTCGGTCACGGCCTCGTGGACCTTGCCGTCCCTCAGCGTGCGGACGGTGGGACAGTAGGGACAGATATCTCCTTCCGGCGGGTCGTTGAACGCTTCATAGCAGAGGGGCTTCATCGAAGGGTCGATTGCGGGGAACCATTCCCGCATCTGCCGGTTCAGGGTCTGGATCCGCATCTGCGGGTCGATCATGGCGACGCCGACGCCGATGTTTTCGATGATGTTGCGGTACTTCTCCTCGGCCTGCTTCAGTTCGAGCATGAGCCGTTTCATGGCAGCGCGGGGTTCGGCGGCGGATGACCCCCGCCCGCCCTGCGCCTTCGATCCAGCCCGTCTCCGTTCGGCTTTCTTCCGCTGCGGCATATCCTTCACGTCCACGGCAAATGCGGTTTCATTGTATCGGGTGCTTCATGGAATGGGCAAGGGACTTCTGCGGGCTCTGCCGTTTCCCCGGGGCCCTCGGCTACAGGTGCTCGATGAGGATCCGGACGCCGATGCCGATGAGGATGAGACCCCCGGCAATCTCCACGTTGCGGCCCATCCAAGGCCCGACCCTCCCGCCGAACACCATCCCCGCCCAGGTCATGGCGAAGGCCGTGACCCCGATCACGGCGCTCGGGTACAGGATCGCCTCGCCGACCAGGGCGAGGCTCAGGCCCACGGCCAGGGCATCGATGCTGGTGGCGACGGCCAGCATCAGCAGGGTCCACCCGCGGGTGGGGTCGGCCGCTGAGGCCCTTCCCTGCCCGTCCTCCCGGAAGGCCTCGGCGATCATCTTGCCGCCCACGAAGAACAGCAGCGCAAAGGCCACCCAGTGGTCATAGGCCTCGATGAGCTCCGCAACGACGCGGCCGGCGGACCAGCCGAGCAGGGGCATGGCAAACTGGAACAGGCCGAAAGAGGCGGACATGCGCCAGACGGCCGCCCGCGGGGGCCTCCCGAGGAGAACCCCCGTGGCAATGGCCACGCTCAGGGCATCCACGCCGAGGCCGATCGCGATGAGGAGAATGGAGACGAAATCCATGGTGCGCGCCCGCCCTGTTCAGCTCCGGTCCGGGGGGTTGAGATGACGGAGGATCGCCCCGGCCAGCTTCGCGGTGATCCCAGGGACCTTCACGAGATCCTCGGGCCCGGCCCTTCGCAGCGCGTCGAGGTCGCCGAAACGGCGCAGGAGCGCCTTTTTCTTCGCCGCCCCCACGCCCGGGACGCCGTCCAGCACGGAGAGCGCGTTCCGTTTCTCCAGCCTCCGGCGGTGATGGGTGATGGCGAAGCGGTGCGCCTCGTCGCGGATGCGCTGCAGGAGCAGCAGCGCCGCCGGGTGCCTGTGGAGATAGACGGGGTCCTTCCGGCCCGCCAGGTAGACGTGGTCCTGCTCCTTCATGGAGGGACGGCGGCGCGCGCCGCCCGCCTCGCCTGCCGGCGGGGACCCCTTGGCCAGGCCGATCACGTCGAGGTTCCCGATCTCCAGCTCCCGCAGGACCTTGACGGCCATGCCGACCTGGCCCCTGCCGCCGTCGACCATGAGGAGATCCGGCAGGTCGTCCCGGCCCTCGAAGCGCCTCTGCAGGACCTCGTGCATGCTCGCGTAGTCGTCGGGGCCCTCGACCCCGCGCACATGGAACAGCCTGTAGCCTGACTTGTCGGGCCTGCCGTCCAGAAAGGAGACAAGCGCCCCCACGGGCAGCTCGCCGCCCAGGTTCGAGATGTCGACGCATTCGATCCTCCGGGGCAGCCTGTGCAGGTGCAGCTTGTCCCGCAGCAGGGCCAGGGCCGCCTCCTCGTCCATGCGGACGGCGCGCTCGGCCTTGAACGAATCCTCGGCGTTCTGCCGGGCGATCGCGACGAGGTCCCTCCTCGGCCCCCTGCGGGGGACGATGAGCTCGACCCTCTTGCCCCGCTTCTCCGAGAGCCACTCGGCCAGGACGCCGCCGTCCTCGATCTCCTCGGGGATGACGACCTCCGCGGGGATGAAGAGCTCCCCGTCGTAATACTGCCCGAGCAGCGACGAGAGGACCTCGGCGTCGGCGGCCGCCGTGCGGACGGGCGCGAACTTCTTCGTGCCGAGCGTCTTGCCCTCGCGGATGCGCAGGATGCAGACCTGGACCTGGTCCTCTTCCCGGTACAACCCGAAGACGTCCCGGTCCTTGAAGTCGGGCGAGACCATCCGCTGTTTTTCCACCGTCGCCTCGATGGCGGCGATCCGGTCGCGCAGCCTTGCGGCTTCCTCGAACTCGAGGTTCTCCGCCGCCTCGGCCATTCTCTTTTTGAGCAGGTCCAGCAGCTTCGTCCCGCGCCCCTCCAGGAACAGGACGGCGTCGTCGATGAACTTCCGGTATTGCTCCTTCCCGGCGAGGCCCACGCAGGGGCCGACGCACTTTCGGATCTCGTACTCGATGCAGGGCCGCCGTCTCGTCTTGAACTCCCGGTCCTTGCAGGTCCTGAGCGGGAAGAGCTGATGGAGGTATTTCAGCGTTTCCTTGGCCGCGAGCCCCGACGGGTAAGGGCCGAAGTAACGGGCCCCGTCCTTCCTCGTCTTGCGCACGAGCTGGAAGGCGGGGAAGTCCTGCCGCGTGTCGAGGCGCAGGCTGAAGTAGGTCTTGTCGTCCCGGAAGATGACGTTGTAGCGGGGCCGGTGCTCCTTGATGAGGGTGTTCTCGAGGAGGAAGGCCTCCTTCTCGGTGCCGGTGACGACGAAGTCCAGGTCGCGGACGCGGGAGACGAGGAACGGCACCATCGCTCGGGTGTCGGTCCCCTGGAAATAGTTGCGGATGCGGTTCCGGAGGTTTTTCGCCTTGCCGACGTAGATGACCTCCCCCCTGTCGTCCTTCATGAGGTAGACGCCGGGGCGCGCGGGCGCCGCCTTGATCTTGCGATCGAGCGCCTCCGCCGCTTCCGATCGGGTCTTGTCTTGCCGTTCCGTCTCCATGGCTGCCGTCCAGGGGGCTCGGGTAACGGGGGACGACAGGGCGGCGGCTTTCACGCCGCGCTTCTCCCCTTCTCACCCTCTCACCCTCTTACCTTCTTACCTTCTTACCCTCTTCTGACCTTCTCACCCTCTGCCCCTCACGCCGCTTTCCATCGCGCTTCGTGCTTCCCGCCGGCCTGTCGCCCGGCTCGGCTTCATCGTCCGGCGTCTCCCCTCCGAACCCGATCTCCAGCTCCGTGAGCTTGCGGATGCGGTCGCGCAACTCGGCCGCGCGCTCGAACTCGTACTCCCGGGCCGCCGCCTTCATCTCCTCCCGCAGCCTCGCGATCAGTTCCGGGACCTCGGCGACGGAGACGTACTCCACCCTCGGCTCCATGACGGGCACCGTGACGTAGTCGGCCTCGTAGACGGAGGCCAGCACGCTGTCGATGGACTTGCGGATCGTCTCCGGGGTGATCCCGTGCGCCTCGTTGAATGCCCGCTGGATCGCCCGGCGGCGCTTAGTCTCGTCGATGCAGGCCCGCATGGCGTCGGTGACCCGGTCGGCATACATGATGACCTGACCCGCCACGTTGCGCGACGCCCGTCCGCTGGTCTGGATGAGGGAGCGCTCCGAGCGGAGGAACCCCTCCTTGTCGGCGTCCAGGATGGCCACGAGCGACACCTCGGGGATGTCGAGCCCCTCGCGAAGCAGGTTGACGCCGACGAGGACGTCGAATTTTCCCAGGCGCAGGTCCCGGATGATGACGACCCGCTCCAGGGTGTGCACGTCGGAATGCATGTACTTGACCCGCACGCCGAGGCTCCCGTAGTACTCCGTGAGGTTCTCGGCCATGCGCTTCGTGAGGGTCGTCACGAGGACCCGCTCGCCCCGCTCGGCGCGCCTCCGGATCTCGCCCAGCAGGTCGTCCACCTGGTAGGTCACGGGGCGGACGACGATCTCGGGGTCCATGAGCCCCGTGGGCCGGACGATCTGCTCCACCACGCGGCCGCGGGCCTTCGTGACCTCGTACTCGGCCGGGGTGGCCGAGATGTAGAGCCTCTGCTGGGGGAAGCGCTCGAACTCCTCGAACATCAGCGGCCGGTTGTCCAGGGCCGAGGGCAGACGGAACCCGTATTCCACGAGGGTCTCCTTCCGGGAGCGGTCGCCGCGGAACATGCCGACGAGCTGCGGCACGGTGACGTGGCTCTCGTCGAGGATGACGAGGGCGTCGGCGGGAAGGTACTCCATGAGGGTCGGCGGGGGCTCGCCCGGCTTCCGGCCTGTGAGGTGCCGGGAGTAGTTCTCGATCCCCTGGCAGTAGCCCATCTCCTCGAGCATCTCCAGGTCGAACCGGGTGCGCTGCTCGAGGCGCTGGGCCTCGAGGAGCTTGCCCTGCGCCTGCAGAACCCGGAGCCGCTCGCCCAGCTCCTCGCGGATGGAGGCCAGGGCCGCCTTCACCGTGTCCCGCGTCGTGACGTAGTGGCTCCCGGGGTAGATGTCCGTCTTCCACAGGCGCCCCAGCTTCTTCCCCCGCAGGGGGTCCACCAGCGAGATCGACTCGATCCGGTCGCCGAAGAACTCGACGCGGACGGCCTGGTCCTCCTCGTAGGCCGGAAAGATCTCCACCACGTCGCCGCGGACCCGGAAGGCGCCGCGGTGGAAGTCGATGTCGTTGCGCTCGTACTGGATGTCCACGAGGCGCCTCAGCATCGTGTCCCTCGGGATCTCCATGCCCTCCTCGAGGGACAGGGCCATGCCGAGGTAGGTCTCGGGGGCGCCGATGCCGTAGATGCACGAGACGCTGGCCACGACGATCACGTCGCTGCGCGACAGGATCGAGCGCGTGGCCGAGTGGCGCAGCTTGTCGATCTCCTCGTTGATCGCCGAGTCCTTCTCGATGTAGGTGTCCGTCGTCGGGATGTAGGCCTCGGGCTGGTAGTAGTCGTAGTAGCTCACGAAGTACTCGACGGCGTTTTCCGGAAAGAGCGTCTTGAACTCCTGGTAGAGCTGCGCAGCCAGGGTCTTGTTGTGGGCGATGACCAGGGCGGGCCGCTGGACGGCCTGGATGACGTTGGCCACCGTGAAGGTCTTGCCCGAGCCGGTGATCCCGAGGAGGACCTGGTGCGGGTACCCCCTCTCGACCCCCCGGGCCAGCTTTTCGATGGCCTGGGGCTGGTCGCCCCGGGGCTCGAAGTCGGAGACGAGCCGGAAGGGCCGCCGGTCGATGTAGTCGCCGCCCGCCTGGTATCGGTTCTGTCGAGGGCTCAAATCGGGATTCTCAACTCCCCTGTATTGACCCGGGGCCTCGGCCCCCGGCCCTGAAGGTCCTTCACTATAATGGACGGGAGGGATCGAGGCAAGCGGCAACCTGCCGTCCAATTAACCCTTGACAAACATTCGGGATAATGGTTTAAGGTACGTCTTTAGCATTTCACCCAACAGGACCTTCACGTTATGAAAAAGACACTCACGACCATTACGAATCTCAAGCGCAAGCGGGCCCACGGATTTCGAGCCAGGATGGCCACCAAGGGTGGGCGGCTGGTCCTGAGCAGAAGGCGCGCCAAGGGGAGAAAGAGACTGACCGTCTGAGCCGGGTCCGGGAAGAGTGGAAGGGTGAGCCCAGCCGCAGGAAACCCCCCAGCCCTCGAAGGCAGGTACACGCTCGCAAAAGGCGAGAGGATCCGCAGGCGAAGCGAGTTCAAGGCCCTTTTCGAATCGGGCAAGCGGATTCACACGGAGTACCTGACCGTCATTCACTGCAGGAACACATCGGGCGTGCGGCGCATCGGGCTCGTCGTCGGCAAGCGGGTGGGGAAAACGGCCGTAAGGCGCAACCGGATGAAGCGGCTCCTGAGAGAGTTCTTCCGCTTGAACAAGCACAGGCTTCCGGCCTCGCAGGATATCCTGATTGTCGCAAGGAAAGACTTCTCCTTCATGAAATGTCAGGACCTCTGCGGGGAGCTGGAGAGGGTCCTCGCAGGACAAATGAAAGCCTGAACATGCTGAGGCATTTTTTCCAGACGCTGCTTGTCGCTCTCATCCGGGCCTACCAGATCCTCGTCTCCCCCGTCCTGCCGCGCAGTTGCCGCTTCCACCCGACCTGCTCCGAGTACACCCTCACGGCGATCCGCATGCACGGACCGCTCCGGGGGATCCTGCTCGGCATCCGGCGGCTGATGCGCTGTCACCCCTTTCACCCCGGCGGCTACGACCCGGTCCGGTAAGTGAGCCCCAGGAGGCATTCATGAGCACGAACATGCGGACATTCCTGGCGATTCTCCTGTCCTTCCTCGTCGTCTTCGTCTACCAGTACTTCTTCGCGAAGAACATCGAGACCCAGAAGCAGGAGCAGGCCCAGACACAGACACAGACACAGACCCAGCCGACCCAGGGCCCGGTTGTTGCACCCGGTGGCGTCCCGGCGGCTCCCGCGGCCCCGGCTCCCGCCCCGGCCGCCGCGGTGAAGGCCGCAGCGGCCGCCAGGGACATCCGCGTCGAGACACCGCTGTACACGGCCGTGTTCAGCACCCGCGGCGGCGCCCTCAAGTCCCTCAAGCTGAAGGAGTACAGGGCCACCCTCGAAGAGAACAGCCCCCTCATCGAGATGGTCCAGGTCCAGGAAGGCGCCGAGCTGCCCCTGTCGACGGCCTTCACCGACTCTAGCGTCGTCCTGCCCGGCGACATCGTCTACGAGACCGACCGGAAGGCGCTCGACCTCACCGGGGAGGCCAAGCCCGGCAAACTCGTCTTCACCTACGCCGCACCCGGACAGTACCGCGTGGAGAAGATCTACACGTTCCGGCCCGACCGATACTCCTTCGACCTCGAGGTGCGGTTCCTCAACAATGCGAGCGCCGCCGTGAACCAGAACCTTTCCATCCGGTGGCTCGAGGAACTGAACAAGAAGGGCATGGAGGAGGAGGGGGCCATCGCCCAGGTCAAGAACTCGACGGAGCGCGAGGCCGGCGCAAAGCTGGAGAGGAAGGCCTACGGGCCCGACATCCAGTGGGGGGGCTTCGAAAACAAGTTCTTCCTCGCCGCGATGATCCCCAAGCAGCCGGCGCTCACGACGGCCTCCTTCGCCAGGGATGCCAGGGGGCAGATCCTCGTCACCCTCGACGGCCCGAAGAACACGATCCCCCCGGGCCAGGCGGGGGTCTTCAACTACACCCTCTTCGTGGGGCCCAAGGAATACAACCGGCTGAAGGAGGAGGGGGTCGGGCTCGAGGCGGCCATCAACGTCGGCAACTGGATGAAGTGGCTCGCCTACCCGATCCTGTTCCTGATGCAGTACCTTTACAAGTACGTGGGCAACTACGGGGTCGTCATCATCCTCATCACCATCCTCACGAAGCTCCTCTTCTGGCCCCTGGGCAACAAGAGCTACAAGTCGATGAAGGAGATGCAGAAGGTCCAGCCGAAGCTCGCGGAGCTCAAGGAGCGCTACAAGGACGACAAGCAGAAGCTCAACGCCGCCGTCATGGAGCTCTACAAGACGCACAAGATCAACCCGCTGGGCGGCTGCCTGCCGGTGATCATCCAGATCCCCGTCTTCATCGCCCTGTACCAGCTGCTGTCCTACGCCATCGAGCTGCGCCACGCGCCCTTCTTCTGGTGGATCCAGGACCTCTCGGCCAAGGACCCCTACTACATCACGCCCATCATCATGGGGGCGACGATGCTGATCCAGCAGAAGATGTCGCCGCCCATGGGAGATCCCATGCAGCAGAAGATGATGCTCCTCATGCCCGTGGTCTTCACGTTCCTCTTCCTCAACTTCCCCTCGGGGCTCGTGATCTACTGGCTCGTCAACAACGTCCTGAGCATCGGCCAGCAGTACTACATCAACAAGTCCCCCGCCGCGTGAGGTGCTGAACCATGAAGGTCCTCGAAATCGAAGGAAAGACCATCGATGAAGCGATCGAGAAGGCGTGCCGGGAATTCGACGTCCCCCGCGAGAAGCTCAACATCGAGATCCTCTCCGAGGGCTCCTCGGGCTTCCTCGGCCTCGTGGGGTCGAAAAAGGCCAGGATCAAGGCCAGCCTCCTGAGCCTGGACATGAGCTTCGAGATGCCCGGGGAGAAAAAGGGAGCCCCGACGGGCGGGGCGCCGGCGGCCCGGCCCCAGGAGGCCGCCGAACGCCGTGAGGAACGCCCGCCGCGGGAGCACCGCCCTCCGAGGGAGGTCCGCGAGCCCCATGAGCCGCGGCCCCCGAGAGAGCCGAGGGCGCAGGCCGAGCAGCGGGAGGCCCGGCCGCCCCGGGAACACCGCCCGCCGAGGGAACATCGCGAGCCCCGCGAAGCGAGGCCCCCGAGGGAACACCGGGAGCAGCGGCAGACCCAGCCGCCCCGGGAACCCCGCGAGGCCCAGGCGCCCCGCGAGCCCCGACCGGAGCCGGTGCCGTCGTCCCCGGAGACCCTGGCGGCGGCAAGGGAAGCCCTCCTCGGGATCCTGGCCCGCATGGGCATCGAGGCCGAGGTGACGGTGGAGGACACGCCCGACGCCATCAGCCTCACGCTGAAAGGCGCCGACGAGGGGCTTCTCATCGGCAAGCGGGGCCAGACCCTCGACGCCCTCCAGTACGTCGTCAACAAGATCCTCAGCAAGCAGGGCCGGGAGAAGAAGCAGGTCGTCGTCGACACGGAAGACTACCGCAAGAAGCGCGAGGAAGCGCTCGTGGCCCTGGCGGAGAAGGTCAGCCAGAAGGTCCGAAAAACCAGGAAACCCGTCACGCTGGGCAACATGACGGCCCGCGAGAGGCGGATCATCCACCTCACCCTGCAGAACGACGACTCCGTCGTCACCAAGAGCCGCGGTGAGGGCCCCAATCGCAAGATCATCGTCAGGCCCGGCAGGAGCAGCCGCCCCTACAGCCCGAGACCCCGGTGACCCAGACAGACACCATCGCGGCGATCGCCACGCCGCCCGGCACGGGCGGCATCGGGATCGTGCGGGCGAGCGGCCCCGGCGCCGAACGGATCGGACAGGCCCTCTTCAGGCCCCGGGCGGCATCGGGTCCCTTCCGGTCCCACCGGCTCACCCACGGGGAAATCGTCTGCCCCGCCACGGGACGCGTGCTCGACGAGGTTCTCGTGGCCTTCCTGCGCGCCCCTCACTCCTTCACCGGCGAAGACACCCTCGAAATCCACTGCCACGGAGGTCCCCTCGTTCTCAAAGAGGTCCTCCTGGCGGTCCTCCGCGCCGGGGCCCGCCCCGCCGAGCCGGGGGAGTTCACGCGTCGGGCCTTCCTCAACGGCCGTCTCGATCTCGCACAGGCCGAGGCCGTCCAGGAGATGATCACCGCCCGGTCGCCGCGGGGGCTCGAGATCGCCCTGGGGAACCTCCGGGGCGATCTGTCGCGCCGGATCGCGGAGCTGCGCGCATCCATCCTGGATACCCTCACCCTGCTCGAGGCCGAAATCGACTTCCAGGAGGAAGAGGGCCTCGAGGCGACCCCGAGAGAGGGCATCCTCGACGGTCTGCGCGACGTCACGGCCCGGATCGAGGAGCTCACGGCGACCTACGGCGAGGGCCGGATGGTCCGCGAGGGGGCCCGGGTCGTCATCACGGGGAAGGCCAACGTGGGCAAGTCGAGCCTCTTCAACCGCCTGCTGGGCGAAAACCGGGCCATCGTGACGCCCCACGCGGGGACCACGCGGGACTTCATCGAGGAGGGTGCGAGCATCCGGGGCATCCCGGTGCGGTACGTCGACACGGCCGGCATCCGGGCGGCACAGGACCCGGCCGAGCAGGAAGGTATCGAACGGGTCTGGCAGCAGTCGGCCTCGGCCGACGTGGTCGTCATCGTGCTGGACGGCAGCAGCCCCCTGACACCGGAGGATCGGGACATCGCCGCGGCGAACCGGGACCGGAACCTCGTCGTGGCGATCAACAAGTCCGATCTGCCCGAGGCCCTCGGGGAGGAGTCCCTGCCCGGCGAGCTCGCCGGGCGTGCCGTCTTCCGGGTCTCGGCCAAAACGGGGGAGGGGCTGGCGGCCTTCCGGGACGGCGTTCACGCCGCTCTCGGGCGCACAGCCGGGGAGGGACGCTCCGAGGCGGTCCTCACGACCCTGCGGCACAAGATCGCGCTGGAACGTGCCCTCGCGTGCCTGCGGAAGGCCGAGCAGGGAATCTCCGGCGGGCTCTCGCCGGAGTTTGCCGCCTTCGACCTCCGGGAAGCCCTGGATGCCCTGGGCGAGGTGACGGGCCAGACGGTCACGGAGGAAGTGCTGGACCGGATATTTGCGACGTTTTGTATCGGGAAGTAAACGGCCGGTGACCTCGAGCACGGCCTTCAAACCGGAGAAGGCAAGAAGGTCGGAGAGAAAAAACCGTTTGATGAGTCGGCGTCCATATTGCGGCTCTTTGCTTCTCCAACCTTCTCCCCTTCTTCCCCTCTGACCTTCTGCCCCCCGGGACATTCTCGGCCCGCGACCCCTGGCCTGCCTTGCACGAACACACCCGGAGCCCGCCATCGGAGGGCCCGTCTTGACAGCCTGACTCCAACCCATAGATTGAGGTAAAGAGGTTTTAGAAGGGAGGTGGAGCCGGTCACCCTGTGCAGCGGGTTTTCGACAAGAGAATAGATTCAGCTCCGTCGCGGAATGCAGGATCGTCGGCCGGGGAAGGACGGGGATCGGAAACGAAAACGGCAACCGGGTTGCCGCCGCGTGACGATCACGCTCCATGAACGGCCGGCGGCATGGGTTCCGCGCGGTTCGACCCTTTCTCCGGAAAGGCGGATGAACGCATTCGAAGAGGGTCACCCGGTGCGGTCCGAAGACGCGCCGGCAATGTGACGACTTCCTCTTCGCTTGCGTTTCTTTTTTCTCAGCCCTCCCGCATCCCCTCCAGCAGGGCCATGCAGTTGTGACCGAGGACGCGATGGTTGTAGCCGCCCTCGAGGATGGCGAAGAACCCGGCGCCGCTCTTGCGGGCCGTCTCGCGGACCATCCGGCCGATGTCGGTGTAGTCAGACTCGCCGAGCACGCCCCCCCAGTCCTCGCGGGCATAGTCGAAGCCTGCGGAGATCCCGATCACGTCGTATGTCTCCGCGGCCAGGGCCTTGTCGACCTGGCGGATGAAATCCGACGGGGAGTTCGACGAGGGGTTGACGAGGGTGGCATAGCCCCTGCCGCCGAGGATGTTCACCGTCCCGTCGCCGAAGTGCAGATCGATGTCGAGGACGAGGGCCTTCCTGATCTTGCCGTCCCTCTTGAGCTTCTCCATGGCGATCGCCATGTTGTTGAAGAAGCAGAAGCCCCAGCAGCTGCCGGCCGAGGCGTGATGGCCCGGGGGCCGGATGAGGCCGAAGCAGGGCTCCCGCATGCCGATCTCGGCGGCCTGGATGGCGCCCCCGGCGGCCAGGGCCGCGATGCCGTACAGGCCGATCTGCCGGATGTGCGCGATGTGGGCGCTCGTGTGGCAGGCGGCGATGTCCTCCTCGCCGGCCGGCCGGGCCTCCACGAAGGTCACCCTGTCTTTGATGACATCGAGGATCGCCTCCATGCGCCCCGAGGCGGCAGCCGGGTCCATCGTATAGGACTCGATAAACTTCTCGCTCCAGACCACTTTCATCGGATCACCTCCTCCATCAAGATACAGGGTAGCGGCTTAATCCCCCTCTTTTTCCCTTCGACGAAGGGGGATGGAAGGGGGCTTTTTTCATGAAATGAATTTCATCTGCACGAGCAGCCTGCGCGTCGTGGGCGACAGGTTCAGGGCCGCGGCCTCGTCCGGTGACACCCAGCGCGCGTCGCTCACGTCATCGGCGGCCTTCGGCTCGCCTCCCAGGTAATCGGCCAGGAAGTCGACGATGATGTAATGATATTTGATCTTCCCTTCCGCGTCCCGGTCGATGAAGTCGAAGATGAAAAAGGCCTCCCGGGCCCGGACGCTGACCCCCGTCTCCTCGAGGAGTTCCCGCTCGGCCGCCTCGCGAACCGTCTCCCCCAGCTCGACCAGGCCGCCCGGGATGGCCCAGAAGCCCTTGCCCGGGGCGCTTGCCCGCTGCACGAGCAGGATGCGCCCCTCGCGGATCACGATGGCGCCCACCCCCACGCGGGGAAGCTCCCGGTACTCACGCCCCGATTGTCCGCTCTCGTCATGCATGTCGTACCGGTCAGGCCTTGAGTTCTTTATCCAGACGTTCCGCAAGAAAGATCTTGATGAGGGACTGGTATGGGATGTCGCGCTTGTTGGCCAGAAGCTTGATTTCCTCCAGCATCAGTTCGGGCAGGCGGAGGGAAATCGTCTTCACCGAAGGCTTGAGGCGGGGGAAAACCACCCTATGCGCCTTGGACCAATCGAGGTATTCCGTGGATTCTTCCTTGGCCCAGAATCTTCTTTCTGCGGCTTCCGTACTGAATTTCGGAATCTTTTTCATAACATTTCGTATGCCTTTCTTTCCTTGCGGCTCATGTCACGGGCCGAAATGACACGGAGTTGTCTTCTTCGCACCGTGAATACAACAAAGAGGTGCCTGCCGGAATCGGATTGCCCCAAGGCGAAAAACCGGGGCTCGTCGGCCGAATGTCGATCGTCCGGCAACGCCACCAGTGGACGGTTAAAAAATACCTGCTCGCACTCGATGGCGGACACCCTGTGCTTTTCCCAATTCTTCAGCAGGTTTCCCTCGTCCCATTCGAAACCGACACAGTCCGTGATGCGTGCCAGGATGTCCATGGGCATACGTATATGCTAAACATATACATCGGTCAAGGCGGAATTTTATGGAGGAGGGAGAAAAGCAGGACCCGGATTTTCAGAAATGGGACGGCAGGCACGTCAACAGCCATGCCGATGGACCCCCAGCAGGGCGAAAGCCCTGCGCGCCTCCTCGACAAACGCCCGCACCCGGGCGGGGTCCTTCGCCCCATCGGGTGCCTCCACGCCCGTGTGGGCGTCGACGCCCGCGGGGCGCACCCGCAGGATGGCGCGGCCCACGTTTTCGGGCGTCAGGCCCCCGGCGAGGATGACGGGCCTCGGGGCCTCCTCGACGATCCGCCGGCTGGCCGCCCAGTCGTGCGCTTTGCCCGTGGCCCCGCGCGCGCCGGTCTGCGGGTCCCAGGTGTCCGTGATGAAGGCGTCCACAGAGGGCCCGAACTCCCGGGCATCGCGCAGCAGGGCCTCGAGATTCCCCGGCCGCACGACGAGGGCCTTGATCAGGAAAAGACCCGCGGGAAACTCCCTGAGCCGCCTCGTCTCGACGGCCGTGATGTCGCCGTGCAGCTGGACCCGTCGGCACCCGAGCCTGCCGGCCAGGCCCGCGATCTCCGCCGCCCGCTCCAGGTACGTGATAAGGACGGCTCGCTCGCCGATGCCGAGGGAGGCGATGATCGCCGCAGCCTCCCCGTCGGGCAGGTCCTCGTCGTGCCGCTCCAGCCGCAGGGGAAAGCCGAGCCAGTCCACGCCCGCGGCGAGGAGCATCCCCGCCTCCTCGAGGCCCCGGATGCCCGCGATCTGGACGATGCCCTCCACGGGGTTACCCTCGGTCCGCATCGCTGCGGGAAACGGCGAACTCGAAGCGGGCCGTCCCGGGCGGCCCCGGCTTCGCATTGAAGTTGCGCTCGATGAACGTCACCCGGTCCTGCCGGTCGACGTACAGCAGGGTCGACGAGCGGGTCCCGTAGACGGGGCTCGTGATGAATCGCGCCGACAGGATCCTCTCCCAGTCGAGCCCGACGCCGGTATCCGGCAGCAGGCGGTCCTCCGCGATGGTGCGGTCCGACAGGATGTCGAAGAGCGCCTCGGGCGCGGGGTCCTCTCCCCGGGACAGCAGACCGCCCAGGGCCTCCTTGCCCCGGGCCACCTTCGGCCAGGGTGTGTCGAGCAGGTGATTGCTCAGACCGTAGAGCCCCGGCGTCAGCGCGATCACGCCGCCCTTGCGGTTGGAGTAATAGTAGAGCTCCCGGGTCGTCCCGACGATGAGATTGAAGCCGTTGTAGGCGGCCCCCTTGCGCCTGACCTGTTCGAGATACCCCGCCGGGTCGGTCTGACCGAGGAGATAGTCCGTCAGCAGGAGGCCCCGCGATGGCGCGTCGTCGCGGTGCGAGCGGGGGTCGCGGTAATTCGTGACGGCGGCGATCCGCCCGGAGCGGGTGACGCCGAACCAGGTGCCGCCGCCTTGAAGATCCTTGCCGGCCAGGAGCTCCGGCGCCTCGGGCCAGAAGGCGGCGGGCCGCGACGGGCGCTCGTAGAATTCGTCGCGGTTGGCGGCGATGATGAGACGGTATTGCGGGTGGACCTCGAAGGCGCAGAAGAACAGGCACATCAGCCCGGCTCCCCCCGGGCGCCCGCGACCCCCAGGATTCGCTTCACCGCCTCGAGGACCAGCGGCATGACCTCCCCGGCTTTCCCGTGGATGACCAGATCGGCCCGGTCGTCGAAATCCGTCACGGTGAGGTTGACGATCGCCACGGCGGCCCCCGCCTCCTTGGCATAGACCGGCATGTAGGCCGCCGGGAAGACCACCAGGGAAGAGCCCACGACGATGAGCAGGTCGCACCGCCGGGAGTGCTCGACGGCCTGACGGAGCGCCTCCGCGGGCAGCTGCTCCCCGAAAAAGATCACGTCGGGCTTGAGGATGCCGTCGCACTCCGGGCACAGGGGCGCCCCGTCTTCGAGCCGGATGCGGGAAAGCAGATCCGCCATGGCGTAGCGCTGCCCGCAGCCCAGGCACCGGGCATGGTTCATGGTGCCGTGGAGCTCGTAGACCCGCTCGGGGGCGCTGCCCGCCTTCTGGTGGAGGTTGTCGATGTTCTGCGTGATGATGCAGTCGAGCTTCCCGAGCCTTTCCAGTTCGGCCACGGCGCGATGGGCCCCGTTGGGCCGCGCGTCGGCGATGAGGCCGCTCTCGATCAGCAGCCGCCACTGCTTGAGGCGCGTCTCGGGGCTCGCGAGGAACCGGTAGATGGTGAATTCCTCGGGGTCGAACCGGGACCAGATCCCGCCGGGGCTGCGGAAATCGGGGATGCCCGATTCGGTGCTCACCCCGGCCCCGGTGAAGACCACGATCCGGCCGGCCCCGGCGATCAGGGCGGCCAGCTTTTCGATTTTCCCGCTCAGTCCGTCTTCGGTCACAGGGCACGTCCGGGCGTCGGTATCGCCCCGCCGGCACGGCGGGGCCCCGCCTCGACATGCATAGTATATTTCGGGGGAAAAGAAAAGGTGTCAGGTGATCGGCGGCAGGTTCGGGCCTGCAGGGTTCTTCTCCGCTCCCCGCCGCCTCTTTCGGGCATCAACCCGGTTGGTGCAGGATCTCACGGATGCTTTTCGACAGGTCCCTCAGCTTGAAGGGCTTCTGGATGAAGCCGTCGCAGCCCCGCTGGATGATCTCCGTGGCCTCGCCGTCGATGCTGTACCCGGAGAGCAGCAGGCACTTCATGTCGGGGTTTATGCTCTTGAGGCGGTCGAACACCTCCCCGCCGCCCAGGCCCGGCATGACCACGTCCAGCAGGACGAGGTCGATCGCGCTGCCCCGGCTCTCGTAGAGCCGGATGGCCTCTTCGCCGTCCTTGGCGGTCACGACCTGATAGCCCATGGTCTCGAGCAGGGCCCGCCCGATCTCGAGGACCATGTCCTCGTCGTCGACCAGGAGCACCGTCCCCTGGCCCCGGACGATCCCCTCCTGGCCGCGGTGGGGCTTGGAGATCTTCTTGGACGAGGCCGGAAGGTAGATGGAGAAGGTCGCGCCCCGGCCGGGCTCGGATTCCACGTCGATGAAGCCCCCGTGGCCCTTGATGATGCCGTAGGTCGACGCGAGCCCGAGGCCCGTCCCGCGGCCCATCTCCTTGGTCGTGAAGAAGGGCTCGAAGATCCGCTCCTTGGTCTTCTCGTCCATCCCGACCCCCGTGTCGCTGACCGACAGCAGGACGTACTTCCCGGGCCTCGGGTTGTAGAGCTTGCCCTTCATCTGCTCGTGGGTCGTGTTCGCCGTCCGGAGGGTGACCGTCCCGCCGCCCCGCATCGCGTCGGCGGCGTTCACGAGGAGGTTCATCAGCACCTGCTCGACCTGCCCGGCGTCGGCCTCGATGGGGGCGAGATTCCTGTCGAGCCGCAGCTGCACCCGGATTTCCTTCCTCGTCCGGCTGAAGGTCTCGCAGGCGTCCTGCACGGTCTGGTTGAGATCGATGGGCCTCACCTCGTAGCGGCCCTTGCGGGCATAGCCCAGCAGCTGGGCCGTGAGACGGGAGCCGCTGTCGACGAGCTTCTCGATGTTGCGCAGCCGCTCGTAGTGCTCGTGCTTCGGGCTCAGGTCGAAGAGCATCAGCGAGGCGTTCCCCTGGATGGCCATCAGGAGGTTGTTGAAGTCGTGGGCGATCCCGCCGGCCAGGGTGCCGATGGCTTCCATCTTCTGGGCCTGGCGCAGCTGGGCCTCGAGGAGCTTCCTTTCCTCCTCGGCGCGCTTTCGCTCCGTGATGTCCCGGGCGATCCCGTAGATCCCGCGGATCTTGCCCCCGCTCTCCTCGGAGAATTCCTCCATGGCGGAGGCCCGCAGCTCCACGACGCAGATGCCGTCGCCGGCCGCCGGCCGGGTCCGGCAGCACAGCCGCACCTCCATACAGTCCGACAGGGGCCTCCCCTTGGCCGCGGCCTCGAAGAAGGCGCGGACCTTGTCCGCATCCTCCTCGTGGACGATCGTGGAGAAGGCCTTCCCCCGCAGCGAGGCGCTCTCGTAGCCCAGGAGGCTCTCCACGGTGTCGTTGACGAAGAGAAACTCGCCCCTCTCCCCGAGCGTGAAGATGATGTCGGGCGAGTGGTGCACGAGATGGCGGTAGCGCTCCTCGGTGACGGCCAGGCGGTTCCGGAAGCTGTCCCGCTCGGCCCTCAGCCGTTTCTGGTCGAGGGCGTTCTCCACGCGCTTGACGAGCTCGTCGTGCTCGAAGGGCTTCCCGAGATAGTCGTAGGCGCCCCGCTTCAGGGCCTCCACGGCCGATTCGATGGAGGCGTGGCCCGTCATCATGATGACCGTCACGTCGGGGTACCGGTCCTTGACGAAATCCAGCAGATCGAACCCGTCCATCTCCGGCATCATGAGATCGAGGAGCATGAGGTCGCAGCGGTTGTTCTCCAGCCACGCCACGGCGTCCCGCGCCGAAGGGCACGTCTCGATGCGGTAGTTGTGCTCCCCGAGAAGAATCCGGACGCTGTCGCACATCCGGATCTCGTCATCGACAACCAGGATCCTGGGGGTTCCCGTCATGGTCTGCTCCGTTTCACGTTGTTTTCGCGGGCCCGTTCAGGGGGAAGCGCATCACGAAGACCGTCCCCCGGCCCTCCGCGCTGTCGCACCGGATCGTCCCGCCGAGGTCCCGGACGATGCTGTGCACGACGGACAGGCCGAGCCCCGAGTGGCCCTCGCCCTTCGTCGTCACGTAGGGCTCGAAGAGCCGCTGCCTGACCGCCTCGGGCAGCCCGGGCCCCTCGTCCCGCACCGAGATCTCCACGGCCTGCTCCGCCTTTCCGTTGGGCTGGCCGGCCATCTCCTCCAGGTCCTTCGAGACCAGGCACCTCGTCCGCACGAAGAGATTGCCGCCCCGCGGCATGGCCTCGATGGCGTTTTTCAGGAGATTGATGAGGACCTGCTTGAGGCCGTTTCGGTCCGTGACCAGCCCCGGCAGGGCCGGGTCGAGATCGAGATGAAAGCGGATCCGGCTCGTCGCCGAGAAGGACTTGTCGATGATGACGGCCAGGTCCCGGATGAGCCCGTTGACGTCCACGGCCTGGCGCACGCGCTCCTTTTCGGCGGTCAGGTCCGTGAGCTGGCGCACGATGAGCGCGACGCGGTCGATCTCCTCGTTGACGATCCGCAGCTCCTCCTGGGCCGCGTGGTCGGCCCCGAGCTTCATGCCGAGGATCTTGAGATAATTCTTGATGATGCTCAGCGGGTTGTTCACCTCGTGGGCGACCTTGCGGGCCAGGGCCGACGAGGCGGCCAGGCGTCCCGCCTGGTAGAGCCGGGTCTGGGCCATGCGCATCTGGTCGAGCCGCAGGGCCAGGGCCACCTGGTCGCCGTACAGGGTCAGCAGCCTCGACTCGGCCGCCAGCGCCTTGACGGCGGCCCGATCCGCCCCGATGACGAAAAGGCCCACCTTTTCCTTCTGGCTCACCAGGGGCAGGCACAGGATCTCTTCGCCGCCGAGCAGGCGGATCAGCATCTCGTCCATGATCGTGAGCGCGCCCTGCTCGCGGCGCTCCAGGGTGCCGAGAATGGCCCGCCGGTTCAGGGCCTGCACGGGAAGCGAATCGTTGCGGCCCATGGGGATGGTCAGCTCCTGCCCGGGGGGGAGCCGGGAGCCGACCGTTCCCTGCAGGACGAGCAGTTCGCGGTCCCGATCGTGGATGAAGAGCAGGACCGCCGGTGTCCCGAAGAGGATCTCGAGACCCTGCCGGGCGGCCCTCTGGATGGCCTCGCGGTCGACGGCTTCCATCAGGCCCTGCAGGGCGGCCTGCAGCAGCGCCACGTCCCGGACCCGGCCGTTGAGCGCCGCCTGCTTCTCCTCGTCCCTCTCGTCGAGGGGCTGGGGCTGCGGTTCGACGGGGTCGATCGAAATCCCCAGCGACTCCGCGAGCTCCCGCACCTCCTCCTGCGCGGCGGTGAGCATCTCCGTGATGTCGGTGAAGCCGATCCCGAAGAGTTCCCGGACGGCCTTGTGCCGGCTGAAATCGGGATCGGGCATGCCCGCCAGCAGGTTCGCCGCGTAGACGATCTTGATGAGCGGGAAGGCGCCGTGGATCCGTTCGAGCGGTTCGTGGTGGTATCGCGCCGCGTCGGCCGTGAAGGCATCGAGGCCCCAGCGGGCAAGCAGCCAGGAGCCCACCTCGGCATGGGTGATCCCCATCCGGCTCTCCCCTTCCAGCAGCGGCTCCGAGCGGCCCCCCGCGGCCGCGAGCACCTTGCCGTATTCCTCCGGGAAGTGGACCCAGAGCACCACCCGGCCCACGTCGTGCAGGATCCCCGAGAGGAAGCAGAGCTCGGGGGCCTTGAAGGATGTCTTCTCGGCGAGCCGCCGGGCCAGGACGGCGCACAGCAGGGCATGGCGCCAGTAGAGCTTCATGTTGAACGGGCCGCGGCCGTTGACCCGGGAGAAAACCTGGTGGATGGACGCGCTGACGGCGATGCTGCGCACGGCGTCACGCCCCAGGTGGAGCAGGGCGTCATCGACGCGGGCGATCTTCTCCGCGCGGCGATAGAACGGGGAGTTGACGATCGACAGGATCCTGCCTGAAAGGGCGGAATCGCTGTCGATGATCCGGGCGATCTCCTTGATCGTCGTCTCCTCGCTGCGGCAGGCCTCGATGAGCTTCAGAAGCACCTGGGGCAGCGACGGCAGGACCCTCGAGGCCGCTATGCGCGACAGGAACTGGCCCGCCCGGTCATCGGGATTTGATCGCGTGTTCTCCATAAGGGCAACCCGTGAACATCAAAGCAACTTTTATGCCGGACCCCGGGGAGAGGGCGATCAGGCCGGAAGGAGCCCGCCCGGCAGGACGGCGGACCCCCGCCCCGTCGCCGGTGCGGGTCGGGTTCGGAGGGGCCTCCTGCATCCCTACCGTCCCCCCGTCAGGGGGACAAACCGGACGGGCAACAGGCTTTTCGTCGTGATGTTTCCCGCCTGATCCTTCTCGACCAGGATGATGTGCTGGATCGTGGCAGGGCTGCCCACGGGGATCACCAGCCGCCCTTTCGCCTTCAGCTGGGCAATGAGCGGCGGCGGAATGTGGCCGGCCGCCGCCGTCACCATGATGGCATCGAAAGGCGCCTTGTCGGGCCACCCGGCATAGCCGTCCCCGGTCCGGACCTCCACGTTGCCGAAGCCGAGGTCCCTGAGACGTGCCCTCGCAGACTCGGCCAGCTCGGGGATGATCTCGATCGTGTACACCTTCCGGTAGAGGTGCGAGAGAACGGCCGCCTGATACCCGGAACCGGTGCCGACCTCGAGGACCGTCCCCGAGCCGTCGGGCCGCAGGAGCTCCGTCATGTACGCCACGATGTAGGGCTGGGAGATCGTCTGGCCGCTGCCGATCGGCAGGGGCCTGTCCTCGTAGGCCGAGGAAACGCGCTCCTGAGGCACGAAGAGGTGGCGGGGCGTCATCCGCATCGCCCTCAGGACGCCCTCGTGGCGAACGCCTCGGGCGACGATCTGCTCGTTGACCATCGCCTCCCGCAGCGCCTCGAAATCCTTCCCGGAGGGCTTCCGGAAGAACCACCCCCCGGTATCGCCCGGCAGCAACGCGGCGAAAACCGCAACCGCAAGGGCCGCTGCGCTGAAAACCGCGACGCGGGGTTTCATGAGGCCCTCCCCTGTGGTATCATCCGAAATATGCTGTACGCGATCCTCGCCGACATCGTCATCGTGATCCATTTCCTCTGGATCGCCTTCGTGATCCTGGGATTCCCCTTTTTTCTGTGGGTCAACAGCGCCCGCTGGCGCCTCATCCACCTGGCCGCCGTGATCGCCATGATCCTGATGCAGATCACGCGCTCCATCTGCCCCCTGACCTACCTTGAGGCCTGGCTCAAATCGGAGGGGCGGGGGGCGGAAGTCTACCCGGGCAAGTTCATCATCGAGACGATCGAACGGCTGATCTACGTGGACACGGTCACCCTGGAAAAGATCACCTGGGCCACCGGCGCCTACCTCGCGCTCATCGTCCTGTCCTTCCGGTTCCGGCCGATCGCCAGGAGAAGAAGTTAAGAAGTTGAGAAGGTAAGAAGGTTGGCGCATCTCCAGGTACATCGCAAGTCACTGGCTTCTCCAACGTTCTTACCCTCTATTTTTCTTATAGCACAGATTGCGGGGCAGGGAAACGCGCAGCCCGGGCGTTCGCGGGTCCCCCTTGCATTCACCCGGGCGATCGGATACCCTTGCGCCGATGAATGAGAAGCCGGCCCTCCGAACGGACATCCAGATGATCATGACCCTCGTCGAGGGACGCCGGGTGGTCGTCTTCCAGGACCCCTACGACCTGAGCCGGCAGCAGCTCGCCGTCGACGCGGGCGCGCTGCCGCTTCTCCAGATGCTCGACGGCCGGCACGGGATCCGGGACATCCAGCGCGAACTGACGAACCGAAGCGGCGGGCGCCTGGTCTATCTCTCCGACATCGAATCCTTTCTCGAGAGCCTGGACCGGGCCTATCTCCTGGACAGCGAGGCCTTCCGCCGGGAGATGGAGACGCTCTGCCGTTCCTTCGACCGTGCCGAGCAGCGGCCCTGCGCCCATGCGGGGAAGTCCTACGACGCCGACCCGGAGAGGCTGGCACGGTTCATCGAGCAGACGGAGTCGGAGCTGCCCGAGGCGGAAACGCGGCCGCGCGAGGTGCACGCGCTGGTGGCCCCGCACATCGACATCCGGGTGGCGCGCCACACCTACGTCAGCGCCTACCGGCATCTCAGGGGAAGGCGCTACGACCTCGTCGTGATCCTGGGGATCAATCACCACCTGCAGGACGGCCTGTTCTGCCTATCGGCCAAGAACTACCTGACCCCGTTCGGCGAGCTCCGGACGGACCGGGATTTCGTCCGTTCCCTCGAGGGCCGCGTGCCGCAGGGCACCCTCTCGCAAAGCGATTTCGGCCACAAGATCGAGCACTCCGTCGAGTTCCAGGCCCTGTTCCTGCACCACGTTCTCGGGGAGACCCCGATCGTGCCCGTCCTCTGCGGGGGCCTGCACGAGTTTCTCCTGGCCCGAAAGACCCCGTTCGAGGACGGCCGGTTCACGGGCTTCGTGGAGGCCGTCCGGGAGCAGGCGGGCGAACGGGGCAACGTGCTCTTCGTGGCGGGGGTCGATTTTTCGCACGTGGGGCTCAAGTTCGGCGACAGGCTGCCTGCAGAGTCGATCCTGGCCCGTGCGCAGGCCAATGACCGGCGCATCCTCGACGCCCTGCTCGCCGCCGACGGGCGGGCGATCTTCGAAAACGCCGCCGAGACGGCCGATGCCTACAAGGTCTGCGGCCTTCCGGCGCTGGTCCTGCTGGCGGAGTTCATGACGGGGAAAAAGGGCACCCTGCTCGATCACCGGACCTACCGCGAGGCGGCCACGTCGAGTGCCGTGACCTACGCGGCGGCGATGTTTGCGGACTGAGGAACAGGGTATCGGGTAAACAAGGAAACGGCGGGACAAGTCCCGCCGTCAGTGTTTCCATCTCCTCGCCCTTTGGCCGATCCCCCGCTTTCATCCCCCCGCCGTCTGTCCGAAAGCGGTGTTGGCGTAGAGGTATTCCATCTTCTCCTTGTGCTTCAGCTCCTCGGCGGCCATCCGCAGCAGCAGCTCCTTCACGGGACCCTTGGGATAGAGGTCCGCCAGGCCCTTGTAAAAGTGGTGGGCGTTGGCCTCGCGGTTGGCCGCAACGAGGAACACCTCCTCGGAGTTCATGTCTTTCTGGATGTCGGGCTGCTTGAGGTGCTCGGCGACCTTGTAGTCCACGGGCGTGTCCGGCCGCAGGACGATGTCGCAGGACATCTCGTCCTTGCACTTGACGAGGAAGGCCTTGTGCCCGGCCTCCTCGTCGGCGAGGTATTTCAGCGTGTCCCGGGCCGCCTTGTCCTGGACGACGTTGCTGAGGCTCAGGTAAAAGTTGTGGGCTTCTTCCTCCCTTTGAATCGCAAGGTCGATGACGGACTGCAGCGTGTCGCTTCCCATGACTCCTGACCCCCTTGTGGAAGGCCCCGGCAGGGGCTTTTCTTTCGGTCTAGGGTAGTCCGTCCTCCCGCAAAGTGCAAGCGGAAATCGTTCCGGCAGGCAGCTTTTGATTGCCTCGAAAAGCCCGATCTGATAGACTTCCGGCGACTTGTGGAAACGACCCCAGAGACGACCGGGAGGCACTCATGACGATGAAAACCAATGACGACCACGTCTTTTACAGGACCCCGACCAAGTACTACCCCACCGTCGAGCGCGGCGAGGGCGTCTACATCTACGACAAGGACGGCAGGCAGTACATCGACGGCTCGGGCGGCGCCGCCGTGGTGAACATCGGCCACGGGGTGAAGGAAGTCGAGGAGGCCATGCTGCAGCAGGCCGGCCGGATCGCCTTCACCCACGGCACGCAGTTCACGAGCGAAGCCGCAATCGGCCTGGCCGAGCGGATCGTGAAGATGTCGCCGCCGGGCCTCTCCCGGGTCTACTTTCTCTCGGGCGGCTCCGAGGCCGTGGAGACGGCCATGAAGATGGCCCGGCAGTACCAGGTCGACCGGGGCCTGCCCCTGAAGTACAAGGTCATCTCCCGCTGGGCCAGCTACCACGGCAACACCCTCGGTGCCCTGGCGCTCAGCGGCCACACGGGCAGGCGGCGCTACTACCAGCCGCTGATGCTGCACACGCCCCACATCGCGCCCTGCTACTGCTACCGATGCCCCTTGAACCTCGACCCCGAGCGCTGCAGCGTCGAGTGCGCCGACGAGCTCGAGAAGGCCATCCTCTACGAGGGGCCCGATTCCGTGTCGGCCTTCATCGCCGAGCCCGTCGTGGGGGCCACGGCGGGGGCTCTCGTGCCGAAGGACGGCTACTTCCAGCGCATCCGCGAGATCTGCGACAAGTACGACGTGCTGCTCATCGCCGACGAGGTCATGTCGGGCGTGGGCCGGACGGGCCGCAACTGGGCCCTCGACCACTGGGGCGTCACGCCCGATCTGATCGTGGCCGCCAAGGGGCTCGCCAGCGGCTACACCCCGCTCTACGTCGTCGTCGCCCGGGAGGAGATCCACCAGGTCATCAAGGAGAAGAACGGCACCTTCGTCCACGGCCACACCTACAGCCAGAACCCGCTGTCCTGCGCGATCGGGTCGGCCGTGCTGGATTACCTCGTCAAGCACGACCTCGTGGCCGCCTCGGCGAAGAAGGGCGCCTACCTGCTCGAGAAGCTCCAGGGGCTCCGAAAGCACCCCATCGTGGGCGACGTGCGCGGCCTGGGGCTCTTCGCCGGCATCGAGTTCGTCAGGGACCGGAAGACCAAAGAGCCCTTCGACCCGAAGCTCCGGGTCAACGTGCTCGTCGGCAACAGCGCCTTCGCCAGGGGCCTCATCTCCTACCCCGGCGGCGGCGGCGCCGACGGCGTCAGGGGAGACCACAGCCTTCTGGCCCCCCCGTTCGTCATCACCGAGGCCCAGATCGACAGGATGGTGCAGATCCTGGACGAGGCGATCGGGGAGACGGAAAAGAAGGTGCTCGGGTAAGCATTGCAGGGCGATGGATCGGGATTCTGGAGAGCGAAGTCATACGCATTGCAGTCGACCGCTCTTCGCGAAGCGGAACGTCCGCCGCGCAAACGGTTTGAGACCGGAGGCAGAGTATTAGCGCCTTCAGCGGAGTGCGAGTTGGAGCGGTCTAAAACCGTCTGTTTGCCGTAAGCATGCCGATCAAGAGCCCCTCTGATTTCAGGCATCGAATTTCACGACAGCAAGAGGACACCTTATGGAAAAAGTCATCATCACCGCAGCCATCACCGGAAGCCGCATGATGCGGGACATCGCCCCGTACATCCCCATCACCCCCGACGAGATCGCCCAGTCGGCCATCGAGGCCTGGCAGGCCGGCGCGTCGATCGTCCACATCCACGTCCGCGACCCCGAGACGGGTCTCGGCAGCCAGGACATCAACCTCTTCCGCCGCGTCGTCGACAGGATCCGGGAGAAGACGGATCTCATCCTCAGCCTCACCACGAGCGGCATCCCCGGGCGGAACCTGCCGACGGCGGAGCGGCTCGCGCCGCTGCAGCTAAAGCCGGAACTGGCGTCCTACGACGCCGGCTCGATCAACCTGGGCGGCAAGGCCTTCATCAACGACCCGGCCTTCCTCGACGAGGCGGCGAGGATGATGAAGGAGGCCGGCGTGAAGCCCGAGATCGAGATCTTCGATCTGGGCATGATGGTGACGGCCCTGCGGCTCCGGGATGAGGGGAAAATCGACGAGCCGATGCACTTCCAGTTCTGTCTCGGGACCCCATGGGGGGCGCCGGCCACGGTGAAGTCCTTCCTGCACCTCTACGAGCACATGCCCTCGAATGCCTCCTGGTCCATCTTCGGCGTGGGCCGGGGCTTCCTGCCCATGGCCATGATGGGGCTGATCATGGGCGGGCACATCCGGGTGGGCATGGAGGACAACATCTACGTCAACCCCGGCGTGCTCGCAAAGACGAACGCCGAGCTCGTCGAGCGGGTCATCGGGATCTGCCGCGCCTATGGCCGCGAGGTCGCCACCCCGGCGGAGGCGAGAAAAATATTGGGCTTCACCAAATAGGGCCCAGGGTACAGGGTTCCGGGCACAGGGGGAAAAAGACACCCCCCGGAAACAAGAGCGGCGGGAATGACTCCCGCCGTTTTTTTTGCCTTTCTCCGAACCCGACACCCCAGCCCGCGGCCCGATTATCGTCATGCCGGTCAAAAACGCCCGGATGCGGGGGGCCTTTCCGGCAGAGGGTAAGAGGGTGTGAAGGTGAGAAGGTTGGAGAAGCACGAACTATGCGTTTGCCCGCCGACTCATCCAACGTTCTTCCCCTCTCACCTTCTTCCCTTCCAGGGGGATCGGGATGCGCCCACGGTCATAGGCCTGCTACTGTTTCAGGCCGTACTTCTTCATCTTGTAGCGCAGCATCCTCTCGCTGATCCCCAGGATGCCCGCCGCCCGGGTCTGGTGGTGGTCGGCCTCCTCGAGGGCCTTCAGGATCATCTGCCTCTCCAGCTCCTCGATGGAGTCCTTCAGCCTGCCCTCCCCCGCCGTCTCGGAGGCCCCCGCGAAGCGGTCCCCGAAGGGCAGGTCGGCCACCGTGATGATCGAGTCCCGCGCGATGACCACGGCCCGCTCGAGGATGTTGATGAGTTCGCGCACATTGCCCGGGTAATCGTACTTGATCAGCTGGTCCCGGGCTTCCTGGCTGATGCCCTCGATGTCCTTGGCGTTTTCGGCGGCAAACTTCTTCAGGAAGTGGTCGATGAGGGCGGGGATGTCCTCCTTGCGCTCCTTGAGCGGCGGGATGTACATGTCCACGACGTTGAGCCGGTAGAAGAGGTCCTCGCGGAAGGCGCCTTCCTTGACCCTTGCCTCGAGATCACGGTTCGTGGCGACGATGATCCGGACGTCGGAATGGAGGACCTGGTTGCCGCCCACCCTCTGGAACTCGCGCTCCTGGAGAAACCGCAGGAGCTTGATCTGCACGGCCGGGGTCAGCTCCCCGATCTCGTCGAGGAAGAGCGTCCCCCCGTCGGCTTCCTCGAAGCGTCCGATCCGCCTTGCCGTCGCCCCGGTGAAGGAGCCCTTCTCGTGGCCGAAGAGCTCGCTTTCGAGCAGCGTCTCGGGAAGGGCGCCGCAGTTGACCGCGATCAGCGGCCGTGCGGCCCGGGGGCTCAGGTTGTGGATGAGGCGGGCGAACAGCTCCTTGCCCGTTCCGCTCTCGCCGCGGACGAGAACCGTGGCCCGGCTCGGGGCGATCCGCCCCGCGAGGTTCACGAGGGCTTCCATCCGGGGGCTGCGGTACACGATCTGATCGGCCGTGACCCCCGTCTCCTGGAGGCGCCGGCGCATCAGCTCGTTTTCCCGCAGCAGGATGCGGCGCTCCGAAATCCGGTTGACGTGAATCAGGAGCTCGTCGAGATCGATGGGCTTGGTGACGTAGTCGACGGCCCCCGCCTTCATGGCCTCGACGGCCGTCTCGATCGTGCCGTAGGCCGTCATCATGATGACGTCGAGCTCCGGGTTGAACTTCTTGACCTCCTGCAGGACCTGCAGGCCGTTCATGCCGGGCATCTTGTAGTCCATCAGCAGAAGGTCGAAGTACGACGAGCGGACCTCGGCAAGGGCCCTTTCGCCCGTCTCAGCCTCGGCCACGGTGTGACCTTCCTTGCGCAGGAAGTCGCGGAGCATCTCCCGCTGGATCTGTCCGTCTTCAACGATCAGGATGCTGAGTTTCTTCATGCCTCTCCGTGCAATCCGCCCCTTTCCATGCCGGCGCGCTGCGCCCTGCCGGTCGAATTACCACATTCGGGGGGACTTTGCCACAACCGGCCGTCCCTCAGCGCGCGGGGGGTGCCGCGGAAGCCGGCCGGGTCGGCAGCGTGATCTCGAACGTCGTTCCCCTGCCGACCGCGCTCTGGACGCGGATGGCCCCGCCGTGCCCGCGGATGATTTCATAGGCGATGGGCAGGCCCAGGCCCAGCCCCTTTTCCTTGGTGGTGTAGTCGGGGTCGAAGATCTTCTCGACCTCCTCGGGCGCCAGGCCGGACCCCGTGTCGGAGATCCGGACGACGGCCCGGCCGCCCTGCGGCTTCTCCATCACGATGTCGATGGACCCCGAGCCGTCGATGGACTCGATGGCGTTCTTGACGATGTTGATGAGGGCCTGCTGCAGCTTGTCCACGTCCATGGGGACCATGAGGGCGTCCGGGCCGGGCCGCAGGGTGAGCTCGATCCCGCGCGCCCGGGCCTCCTCGCCCATGAGCCCCGCCAGTTTCTGGACGACCTCGGTGAGCGAATAATCGCGGAGCTCGAGCCGCCTGCTGCGGGAGAAGGTCAGGAAATCCTCGATGATGACGTTCAGGCGGCGGATCTCGTCGCGGATGACCCCCGTGAGCCGGCCGAACTCCTGTCTCTTGTCCTCCTCGCAGGGCAGGTACTCCCGCTGGAGCCGCTGACTCGCCATGCTGATGGCGTTGAGGGGGTTGCGGATCTCGTGGGCCACGCCGGCCGCGAGCTGACCGAGGGAGGAGAGCCGCTCCGACTGCTCGAGGCGCTTGCGCATCTCGTCGAGACGGGCGAGGTGGCGCTTGTGGTTCTGGAATACGAACCACAGGGAGAAGAGGCCCGCCAGGACGATGAAGCCCATGGAGAGGAAAAGGAAATGGCGGTTGTTCTCCAGGATCTGGTCCATGCGGTCCCTCTGGAAGCCGACCCGGACGATCCCGGCGGGCCGCCCGTCAAGGGCGAGCGGTGCCATGACCATGACGTGCTCCCGCTCCCCCAGGGTGACGCCGCGGGCGGTCACGGCAAGCGTCCCGGTCAGAAGATCCTTCTCCTGGGCCGTCATCTCCTGGATCGCCGGCTGCTCGCCCCTGGAGCCCAGCACGGCGCCCCAGCCGTCGAGGACGGTGACGAAGACGACCCCCGGCGTCTGCGCCGCCTCGTCGACGGCCCGCTGCATCGCGATCCGCATGCCCCACCACTGCAGGGCATCCTCGTCGAGGGCGATGATCACCGTCCCGTTGCCGCCGCTGCGCCGCAGGGCCACGACGCCGCTGCGGCCCGCCTTTTCGGAGCGGCCGAACAGGTCGATCACGAGATCCTTTTTCTTCCGCACGGCGGGCTCGGCACGCGCGAGGATCTGCCTCGGGAGAGGCCGGCTCTGAAAGAGCACGCGGCCCGAGTCATCGACGACGGCAAGCAGCCAGAGCCCCTCTTTCTCCATCACGCCCTTGGCTTCCTCCGGGGAGATGGCCCCGGAGGGCCATCGGGTGTCGATCGAGCGGATCACGTTGACCAGGGCCCGGATCAGCGACTCCTGGGTCAGGAAGGTCTCGTCGGTCAGCGGGATGAGCGTCTCGCCGGCCGCCTCGCCCCGGAGCATCTGCATGATGCTCGTGTAGCCGACCAGGGCCTCCCGCTCGATCTTTTCCGCCACGTCGAGGCCCCTGACTTCCATGAAGTTGACGAGGGAACGGTCGAGCCGGTTGAGGTCCATGAGGCCCATGACCAGGATGAGGATCACGAAAATCGTGCAGGAGATGATCAGGGTGATGGGGCGCAGGAGGATCTGGCTGGCTGAAGGGATTTGATTCATCCGGCTATCCGATGGAAAAAGGGGTTCTCGGGCCCGCTCATCGGACGGGCTTCTTCGTCGCCGGCTGCTGGTCCATGGCGGAATACCAGCGCCGGAACTGCTCGGGGGTCAGGATCTTTCTCATCTCGATCTCGAAGTCGATCCTCTCGCGGATCAGCTGGGTGTCGATGGCCTCGATCTCCTTTCCCTTGGCCCGGATGCTTTCCTCGGAGGCGGAAGGATCGCGCAGGAGGTCGCGGTACTGAATGCTCTTGCCGATGATCTCGCTGCGCAGCCTCAGGATCCGGTTCGAATAGAGCGTCCGGATCCGTTTCATTTCCCTGTCCTGCGCTTCCGTCAGCCTCAGCTCCTTCACGAGGGACACTTCGCGCCCCGCCGCGTTCGAGGAGTCCGGCCGGCTGTCGCGGCCGACGACCTGGGCCTGGCTTTCCGGGACGAGGCAGATCAACAGGATCAGAACAGGAAGAATGCCCCTCAGCTTCATGGTCGACTCCTCTTCGGCAGCCTTTACGGACCGGCGCCTGCCTTTACCTGTCCCGCCGGGATTTCCCGGCAAAAGATGAACCAGTGAACCCCATCACGAAATAAATGTCAAGCATTGCTCCCAGGGCGATCGCCGCCGACCTTTTCGACATTAATGTCGAAGCCGTCGAGAGAGGGGGATTGCATAAGTGCTCGGAAACAATGACATTTACAGAATGCCCTTCCGCGGCCGACATTTCTTGCCTCGCCGCCCTGCCCGGAACGACGGCCGAGAAAAGAGAATGAAAGGGAAAATCCATTAATATCAAGTTCTTGCAAAATTACCCTTCCCGTGGCACGCTACCTGCAAAATCAAAGGGCAAAGCTTAACTGCAAATGAGGTGCCCAACTACAGCGAGGAGGGCCTTCATTCAAGAGCAGCAGCCGATTAAGAGTTTCGCAGAAACGGTTCAAATCGCTTAAAGATTCTCCTCCTTCACATAAGCGATAAACTCCGAAGGGGAGGTCGCAAGACCTCCCCGCCCCCCCTATTTTTTCCAGCCCCCACCCAATTCATACATGCAGTTGATGCGGTTCACCCTTGCATGCCGGCGTCCCTCTTATTATAAACGCGGCTTGCACATGACCTTCTCGCGGCTGTCCGCCGCGCGGCAAGAAAACCCATGCCTGCGCCTTGACAGACGCACGCGCCGTTGACAGAAAAAAAAGTGGCCTTGCAGAGAAAAGACGTCTATAATCGCCGCAAATTCAAGGAAAGGGGAAAGACATGAGCAGCTACCAGGGAAGCGACATCTTCCAATTCGCCATCCGCATGGAGGAAAACGGCGAAAAGTTTTATAATTACGCAGCGTCCTTGACCAAGGACGCAAAGGTCTACGGGATATTCACCAAGCTGGCCTCCGAGGAGGTGAAGCACAGGAAGCTTTTTGCCGACATGTTCTCCAAGATCGACACGATCATGCCGAAGGAGAGCTACCCCGGCGAGTACATGGCCTACCTGCAGGCCAGCATCGACGGGAAGGTCTTCTCGATGTCCGCGGCCAAGGAGCTGGCTGACGTCAAAGACGTGATCGCGGCCCTGGACTACGCCATCGGCCGGGAACTCGATTCGGTTCTCTACTACTCGGAAATGAAGAAATACGTCACGGACTCGGCCCAGGGCCTCCTCGAGCAGGTCATCGACGAGGAGCGCAAGCACGTCGTGATCCTTTCGGAGATCAAGAAGAACCTCTAAGGGCCCCGCCGGAGGGCCTCTGAAGGGGCTCGACGCCGGCCGGGTTCCCCGTCGGCGGCTGCCCGGATTCAAGGGATCGCAGAGACGGGACGATAGGGTTACTGGGGGCCCGCTCCCCTGAAAAGCCCCGGGAAGCGGCCCATCCCGGGAGGTCCCGGGCCGCAGGGATAAAAGATGAAAAAGTTCAGCGGCGTCATCGCCGCAGCCGTCCGCGAGGGCGTTTCGGACATTCACATCACGGGCGCGCACCCGGTGGTGTTCCGGAAGAACGGCCAGATCCAGCAGGACCGTTCCATCAAATGGACCCACGCCGAGGTGGACGCGCTTGTCCGCAAGCTGCTGACGCCCCGGCAGATGCAGATCCTGCGCAAGGAGTGGTCCGTCGATCTCGCGGTGACGATCCAGCACGTGCGGCTGCGGCTCAACGTCTTCAGCGCAACCCGCGGGCTGAGCCTCGCCATCCGCCTGCTTCCGGGTGTCATCCCCACGATCCAGCGCCTCAACCTCCACCCCTCGCTGCAGCAGATCGCGGAGCTGCGCTCCGGCCTCGTGCTGATCTGCGGGGCCACGGGCACCGGCAAGTCCACGACGATCGCCGCCATCATCGACGAGATCAACCGCAACCGGGCCGCCCATATCGTCACCCTCGAGGACCCCATCGAGTACCGGTTCACCTCGAAGCAATCCTTCGTCGAGCAGCGGGAACTGGGCACGCACATGCCCTCCTTCGAAAAGGGGCTCATCGACGTCCTGCGGGAGGACCCGGACGTGATCGTCGTCGGGGAACTGCGGGAGCCGGAGGTCATACGCCTCACCCTCAACGCCGCCGAGTCGGGGCATCTCGTGATCGCCTCGCTGCACGCCACCAACGCGGAAGACGCCCTGTACCGGATGTTCAACTCCTTCCCCCTCGA
>Ga0209201_1000068_pt1 | contig 160057 bp, 123 predicted proteins | sample AD_UKC055_MetaG_FD_184411 | JGI IMG/M metagenome (GOLD analysis project Ga0209201, IMG submission 184411) | Active sludge microbial communities of municipal wastewater-treating anaerobic digesters from USA - AD_UKC055_MetaG (SPAdes) (version 2) | ecosystem: Engineered > Bioreactor > Anaerobic... | reverse complement strand
TGTCCTACTGGGGTGACAGGCAGAGACGCCTGTCCGCCCGGGATGACAGGCAGGGACGCCTGACCTACTGGGGTGACAGGCAGGGACGCCTGTCCTACTGGGATGACAGGCAGGGACGCCTGACCGCCCGGGATGACAGGCAGGGACGCCTGTCCTACTGGGGTGACAGGCAGGGACGCCTGTCCTACTGGGGTGACAGGCAGGGACGCCTGGCCTACTGGGTAAGTCATTGTCTCCGTGCCTGTCGTTTGCACATGGTTTCTTCTCCCCCTTTCCTCTTAAACCCTCTCCGCTCTGGACCTTTCCCCGTTTTGATTGGTACTATCGCACAGCAAGTGGTAAGGAGAGAAGGCGATGCCTGAATTCCGTAAAGACCCCGTCATCGGACGATGGGTGATTATTGCAAAAGAACGAGCGAAACGCCCCACGGATTTCGTTCGGCAACCCCGACCACAACGAGCGGGGATGTGTCCGTTCTGTCCCGACAATGAGGACAAGACGCCCAAGGAGGTGCTTGCCTACCGGGAACCCGGCAAGCCACCTAACTCGAAAGGCTGGTGGCTCCGTGTTGTTCCGAATAAATACCCTGCGCTGCGTGTGGAGTATGAACTATCCCGGTCTGGGGACGGCATGTACGACATTATGCAGGGGACCGGCGCGCATGAGGTCATCATCGAGAGTCCGGATCACAACGCCTCGTTCGGCACGTATGACCAGCGCCAGGCCGAAGAAGTCCTCTGGGCCTATCGCGACCGCGTCCTGGAACTGAAAAAAGACCCCCGCTTTCGATACATCGTGCTCTTCAAAAACCACGGACCGGAAGCCGGGGCGTCACTCGATCATCCTCACAGCCAGCTGCTCGCCATGCCCATTGTTCCCAAACGGGTCAGAGAAGAGCTCGACGGCGCGGAACGGTATTTCGGATTCAAAGAACGCTGCGTGTTTTGCGACATCCTCCGGCAGGAATACCTCTCCATGGACCGGATCATCGAAGAGAACGAAGAGTTTATTGCCATTGCCCCGTTCGCGTCCCGATTCCCATTTGAAACCTGGGTCCTGCCCAGACGTCATGAGACTCATTTCGACAGAATTGAAAAACACCAGGTTGTTCTGCTCGCGCAAATGATGCGCACCATCCTTGGAAAGGTCCGTCGAGTTCTCGACGACCCGCCGTACAATTTCATGATCCACACGGCGCCGACGACGGAAGGACCGCTGGCGCACTATCACTGGCATATCGAAATGATCCCGAAGTTGACCCACGCAGCCGGATTCGAGTGGGGGACAGGGTTCTACGTCAACCCAACTCCGCCGGAACAGGCCGCGTATTACCTGCGGGAAGAAACCACGGAGGCGTCAGAGACGGGGGAGCCTTCCCACTCCAATATCGTCTCCCTGACTGCTTGAGGAACCGAATGGCACGTGTTGCACTGACCCAGATTGAAATTCCCGGCGTTCGCCATTTCAAACGCGGAAAGGTTCGCGATATCTTTTGTGTAGATGATTCGCTCATTCTGGTCGCCACGGATCGGATCAGCGCGTTCGATGTAGTAATGAATGAAGGCATCCCCGATAAAGGCCGCGTTCTGACCGGGATGTCCGCTTTCTGGTTCGAGCAAATTCCGGAAGCCTCGCCGCATCATGTTCTCTCCACGGATGTCAATGATTACCCCGAACCGTTCTGCCGTTACCCGGATCGGTTGAAAGGACGATCCATGTGGGTTCGTCGAACCGACCCGTTGCCCGTGGAATGTGTCGTTCGGGGCTATCTTGCCGGGTCCGCATGGATCGAGTACCAGAACGGCATCCCTGTCGGGGGGAACCTTCTTCCGAAAGGACTCCGGGAATCCGAACGTCTGCCGGAACCGATTTTTTCCCCGGCGACCAAGAGTACCGAGGGACATGATATCAATATCACCTTCGATCAAATGGTAAAGATGATCGGTGGTCCACCAGCCGAAGAGGTCCGGTCCCGATCCCTTGCCATTTACAAGAAAGCCTCCGCTATTGCCGAACAGAAAGGCATCATTATCGCCGACACCAAGTTCGAGTTCGGTCGTTCTTCCGAGGGCCTTCTGTTGATCGACGAAGCGCTGACACCGGATTCCTCCCGCTTCTGGCCTGCGGATGAGTACGAACCGGGGCGGTCGCAGCACGCTTTCGACAAGCAATTCCTGCGGGATTATCTCATTTCCATCCACTACGACCGTAATCCGCCGCCGCCTCCGCTTCCCGACGACATCATCGCCAAAACACGGGAACGTTACCTGGAGGCATATCGGCGGCTTACCGGTGAGAATCTCCCGATGGACTGACCATGGCCCAAAGCCGGACAACCGATTCCTCTCCAGAGCCGACCGACTCCCGGTCACTGTCGCCCAAGATTCCCGATTCCTTTACTTTCTGGATCGTTCTTCTCGGTACAGCCTGGTTCTGTTTTGTTGTAATCCATTTCTTATTCCTGAATCCGACTTTCAGTGTTCCGCTCTGGCTATATGTACCCCGGTCACTCTTAGATGTCGCGTCAGCGCCCGGGCCTTTTTTGTCCGGCCTTCTTACAGTCCTCTATACAGCGCTCATTCACTCTCCTTTTTTACTGCTGTTCGGCGTGACCGGCTGGATTTATCTATTTCGACGCCTTCGGCCTAAGATGGATTTCCCGTCGATCAGCCTGGCGATCCTGTTGGGAATAGCGATCATCGGCATTCCGCTGCATGTTCTCGGCTCCCTGCATGTTCTTGGAAGATGGCCCACGCTTGTGACCTCTGCAGTCATCATTCTCGTGCTTCTGCGGCTGCCCCGGCGAGACCCTGTACCCGATCCCCCCAACGAATGTTCTGCGCCGACTGACCGGGGCATCGTTTATTACATTTCCTGGGGATTGACCTGGATCATTACTGTGTTCATGTTTTACCATTCTCTCGGTTTCCCGGTGGATTACTGGGATGCGTTAATCTATTATGTCGACTACGCGCAGCGAACGTGGGAGGAAGGCGGATTTCCCACGATTGTCTGCGGGCAGGTCGGGATCGGCTTGGGCGCGAATTATCCTCATTTGTTTCATGTATTAGAGGTTGTTGCGGCCCATCTGTCCGGCCGATGGTCCGATCTCTACGGGCAATTGCTCCCACCTGTTTTCGGTGTACTTACCGTGGGTCTGCTCGCCGGCCTGCTGAGGAATCTTTTCGGAAACGCAACGGTTACGGCCCTGGGAGTACTGTTCTTTCGCGCTGTTCCGTACGGATTTTCCTATCAGATTTGGGTTTCCGATTACAGCCTTGTTCTTGCGGCGACAGCCGGAGTATTCTATTGCCTGGAGCGATTTCTATCGACGCGCGATCGCCGCTGGTACGAAGTGACCGCCGTACTGTGCGCTGCCATGCCCACAATCAACTACCTTGGCTGGATTTACTTTGTGCTTCTCGCGCTCGCACCGTTTCTCCGCTGTTCGGAGCTTTCAAACCCCATTCCGGTCATTCGACGTTTCGCCCCGCTGTTTCTGGTATCCTTTCTATTAGCCGTACCCTGGTATATCCGAAATGTCCTTGTCACCGGCAATCCGGTGTATGCGTTTTTTCATCAGATTCTCGATGGGAAATATATCGACCCGGACGTGATGGCCTCCTGTAACCGGGAATGGGCGGCCAACGGTGACGGCCCCATTCTTTTTGGTGACAATATAATTCAGCGGTTAATCAATACGCCATACTATTTTCTGCACGATAATTACAGTTGGAAATTCGGACCTTTGTTCAGCGGACTATTCCTGCCGGGATTCCTTCTTTCGCTCCGTAACGCGAACCGTCGCCCCGTTTTTCTGCTCATGATCCTGTTTAGCCTGCTTCTGTTTATTTATCTTTATTTTATTTCGGGTCTGTACTTCTATCATACATTGGGGATACTGTCTGTTTTTGCCTGTTGTGGCGCGTTGCTTGTTCATCATTCGGGCGGACGGGTCCGAGGTGTTCTGGTCGCGGGGACGTTCGCTGCGGCGCTTTGTCCCGGTATAGCCGATGTTCTTATGGGTCCGAAATTCGCCGTTCCCAGTTTGCCCGCTTTGCGGTACGGTCCCATGGATCCGCCGAGTTATTACCGGATCAAGTTTCGCGATGAATATCCGGTATGGAGCTTCATCAATCGTGAATTAGCGCCCGATTCCAAAATCCTGACGCACGAGAACCGGTATCATCTCTTTCGCCGTGATTTGCACTTTGTTCACCTGGACGATTGGGAGATATCGCGTTTGTATGGGCGGCCTTTCGATGAAATTCACCGCCGGTTGAACGAGCGGGGAGTCGGCTATTATTTGAGGATTCGGAATGAGAAGAACCACCCGATATTGGCGTGTTTGGGCCACCGGGACTATCTGAACAATCCTGCTTATTTTCAGGAAATGGTCCGTTCCGGGGAGACGGTGTTATACCGGATTGTCCCGCCCGCAACTCCTGTCCGTTCTGCCCGCTTCTCCATGCCGCTCTTCTCCACATGTCTGCCGTCGGTAGAGGGTTCGAATTTCCAGGAAGACCTGTTGATGATTCCGGTAGTCCGGATAGGTCCAGGGAAGAGCCTCGAACCTTCCGTGGCGATAAAACATGGTGACCTCCGCATAAATGCCGTCTCTCAGGTAGACACGGTGATAGAAATGTTTGGTGCTTGCGAGGATGATGTTGGCGGAGGAGAGAAGGCCGGGGTCCAGGTTTACCCGGCGCCTGCCGTCCGGCGAGGCAAACTCGGCTTCGAGGCGGTTCGTGAAATGTTTCGTCTCGGCCAGCAAGTCCGGGAGAACCAGGTTTTGGAATGAGAGGTACTGGCGTTTCAGGCCCATTCCCATTTCCTCGTTGTAGTAATCGGTTTCCTTGAAGGGGAAGACCGCGCTCCGATAATCCGCCGGGCCGAAACGTTCCTGAAGCCGGAAATCGACCTGTTCACGGATCTGCGGATCGTGGAACAGGATGCCGCAGATCAATTTGACCGATTGTGCCGGACGGATTTCGCCCATGGTTTTTCTCCCGGATGAGGATATTCAACCTTCATTGTTTCGCGCGGTGCGTCATGTTACAAGTACACACATCCCTCAATTCGATTTGAGACTGAGGACATTCTTGACATGGGAGACCTGAGCATGGCCAAGAAATTCATCTCTATTGCGCTGATTGTCTGTAGTACGGCGCTGTTTGCGGGGGCGCAGGACGAACCGCCGACCCTGAAACTGACCTTGCACGAGTGCGCCGAAGTGGCCCTGGGCCGCAATCTTTCCTTGAAAATCGAGCGGTTTAATGTGGATATCGCTTCGACATTGATCGAAGAGGAGCGATCGGTGTTCGATCATGTTTTCTTTGCCGGGGTGGAGCGTCAGGATATGGAAGCGCCGAATACGAATCCGTTGACCGGCGGTTCTTTCGGCCAACAGGGAACACCGGGCAATGATCCTGTGCTGATTGACTTGCTCACGGACAGCAGGATGACATTGAGCGAGTTCATGAATTATTTCGATTTTTTCGACAGATTGAGTTCGAGCGGCGATGTGAAAATCACCGAATACAGTGAGGAACACAATTTGGCCCAGACGGGAATTTCGAAGCGATTCTCATGGGGCACTCAATACCAGCTTGAACTGGATGTGGATCGGCATGAAACGAGCAGTGCGCTTGAGGGACTCAATCCGGCGGCCGATACGTCCCTGCGTCTTCTGATTACCCAGCCGCTTCTCAAGAACTTCGGCCCGGATGCGAACCTGGTTTCCGTTCGGTTGGCGGAGAACAATCGCGAGATATCCAAAACCGATCTCCGCGCCCGGATTCTCCAAATCATGGGCAGCGTGGTGGAGGCCTATTGGATGATGATTTTTCGCCAGGAGCAGCTGGATATCCAGAAGGAATCTCTCCAGCTGGCGGTTGATTTACTGAAAAACAACACGGCACGAGTGGAGGCGGGAGTGATGGCTCCAATTGAGATTCTGTCGGCCTCATCGGGGGTTGCCTCGCGGCAGGAGGGAGTGATTGTGGCAAGGAACGCCCTGGAGGACGCCGAAGATAATCTCAAGCGGGTTCTGGAACTGCGAGACGGCACGGAGTTGTGGAATATCCACGTTGTTCCGGCAGAACGTCCGCTGTACCTGCCCACTTCCGTGGATCTGGATTCCAGCCTGGACACCGCGCATGAGAATCTTCCGGTACTGAAGACACTTGCCCTCTCAATAGAAAATGCCGATTTGACGGTGAAAGCGGCGAGGAATCAGTTACGTCCGCAATTGGATCTTTCCGTGGGGGCCTGGACGAGCGGACTGGAGGATCATGCGGATGAGAGCCTCGACTTGATGAAGGATGGGGATTTTACGTCCTACACCGTGGGATTGACCTTGACCTATCCCCTCGGAAATCGTGGAGCGCGTGCGCGGATGCAGCGTTCCGAATTACGGGCCCAAGCGGCGCGAGCCAACCTGGAAGACCAGTTGCGCGAAGTTGATCTTCAAGTGCGGGCCGCCGTGCGCCAGATTGAAACCAATCAGCAACGGGTTGATGCCACAACCGTCGCTGTCGACCTGGCCAAAGAAAGACTTCGAGCGGAAGAAGAAGCCCTGGATGTCGGACTTTCCACCAGCCATGATGTCCTGGATTACCAGGAGGATCTCACCATCGCGCGAGGGAGCTACACCCAATCCGTTATCGACCACATTCTGTCCATCGCGGATCTGGAGTTATCAAAAGGAACCCTGACAGAATGGCTTGGTTTCAAAGTCGAGGAATGAATGGAAGAAGTGCATCGGCAGAGAGAGCCTGAGAGAGGCCGGCCCTTCCACAGGCTGAGGAATCGGTCTTTCGACAAAGGAACTCCCATTCATTAGCGGAACAGCATTTTGAAGAAGGATGGAGTTTTGTGATAAGAATCGGGGCGGCAGGCGCGCCCCGATTCCAAGATGCTATTTGTTCGCGGGAGCGATGGGTGTACCAGCGAACGGATTACTCACGTTCCTGTTTGGTCACCCAGAGTTTCATATTAGCGGTGATTTCGCCGGTCAGCCGAATCGGTATAGTATAAATGCCGAGGGCGCGAATAGGTTCCTCGATCACGATTTTTCGTCGATCCACCTCAATGCCGACCTTTGCCAGAGCATCGGAGATATCGGCATTGGTCACGCTTCCGAATACGCGATCTTCCTGGCCGGTGCGGACCGGGATTCGGATTTCCTGCGACTCGATTCGTTTGGCCAGATCGGTGATGGTTTTCAGTTCCCTTTTCTGCTTATCGGCCAGAAGGCGACGCTGATGATCCACTTTCCTGGCGTCGGCGCTTGAGGTCAATGAGGCAATCCCTTTGGGAATGAGATAATTCCGCGCATAGCCGGGTTTGACAAGGACAATGTCTCCTTCCTGGCCCAATCCGTCCACAGCCTCACGCAAAATAACTTCCATGGTTCATTCCTCCGACGGTCTCCGGGAATGTTCGCCGGGAAGGTCTATTGATCTGTCCCGGGCAGAAGCGGTGTTTCCCTTTGATCCCGCTTGACGATGGTGTCTTTTTTCCAATGCTCATCGTCGGTGTTTGGATACTCCAGAATGTAGTGAAGTCCCCGGCTTTCTTTTCGACTCAGGGCGCACGCGACAACCAGTTCGGCGACTTCAACCATGTTTCTCAAGTCGAACAGATCGCCCCGCGTGTATCCTGCCTCAATATAATCGGTGACTTCCTGTCTCAGGGTTGTGAGACGTTCTCGAGCGCGGTTGAGTCGATCCTCGGATCGGACGATTCCCACATAATCCCACATCAGGCGTCGCAGTTCGTCCTGACAGTGGGAAATGCGCACCCTCTCCAGATCTCTTTTGGGTTGAACGCGCACGGAACGAATTATGTTATCGGGATAAGACTGCTCATGCAATCCTTCCCGACGGGCGAACTCCACGGATCGTTTGCCGAACACGACAGCCTCCAGGATGGAGTTGCTGGCGAGTCGGTTGGCTCCGTGAAGGCCGGTACAGGCAACTTCGCCTGCTGCGAACAGCCCCTTGATAGCCGTTTCCCCCCAGAGTCCGGTTAGAATGCCGCCACAGGAATAGTGGGCAGCCGGAACCACCGGAATCATATCCCTGGAAAGATCCAGGTGGTGATCCCGACAATGCTGGGTGATGTTGGGGAAACGCTTGGCAAACTCCTGTTGAGGAATATGGCGTACATCCAAAAAGACATTGGAATCGCCACGCTTCTTCATTTCTGCATCGACCGCTCGGGCGACAATATCCCGAGGAGCAAGGTCTTTCAATTCATGGTACCGCTCCATGAAAGCTTCCCCGTCTCCTGTTCGCAGGATTCCCCCCTCGCCTCGAACCGCCTCCGAGATCAGAAACGTACGTTCGCCCGGGCAGAAAAAGGCCGTCGGATGGAATTGAATGAACTCCATATTGGCGATCGGGACGCCCTGGCGATAGGCCATCGCCACCCCATCACCTGTTGCAATTGAGGGATTTGTCGTGTGAAGGTAAATCTGGCCCAGGCCACCCGTGGCAAGGATGGTTACCCCGGCCGTGAAAAAGTGCAGTTCATCCCAGGTGTCATCCCAGATGATGCAGCCCCAGCACCGGGGTTCCGGTGAATCCAGGACAAGCAGGTCAACCGCCATTGCGTGACGGAAGATTCGGGTTTTTTCGTGACGGTGGACCTGTTCCAGCAGCGCGCGTTCCACCTCTTTGCCGGTCAGGTCTTTTGCGTGAACAATCCGGCGGCGGGAATGGCCCCCTTCCCGTCCCAGTTCCAGGGAGTCGCGGCCGTGGTCTTGCGTGAAAACCGCCCCCCATTGGCGCAGTTCTTCGATGACTTTCGGGCCGTGTTCGACCGTTACTCTCACGGCATCTTCATGGCACAGTCCGGCTCCCGCCTTCAATGTGTCTTCGATATGCGACTCGAAACAGTCCAAAGGATCTAGAACAGCGGCGATCCCCCCCTGGGCGTAGTTCGTATTGGACTCGAATTCTTCTTTCTTTGTTACCAGGTTGACTGTTCCGTAGTCCGCCGCTTTGAGTGCGCAGGTGAGCCCGGCGACACCACTGCCGATAACCAGAAAATTGGAATGAAACACTGCCATGTTCTTGGGTCCGTTCAGAAAGGGAGGGGGGCGGAGGACGCTCTCCTCGGAATTGGAGAACCGAGATAGACTTCTCGTTGATCCGTGTTGAGAATACGTGAGTTGACAGCGTCCGTTCAAGGGATTTCCCGATGGAGGGCAGCAGGCCATGCACGGAGAGGCGGCTTGAGAATTGTCGGCAAGGCGATCCAGGGCTTTCCGGGTTACGATCACGCAAATGACCTATAGGGTGTGCTTGCCTGCCGCGCCGCCAAGCCACACACTGACAATCTGTGCCAATTCGGTTGTGGACCCTGGATTGCAACCTGCGCCGGAATGATGGAATGCGGAGGTATACAGGGTGGCGCCGGCATCCTGTCGGTGGTTCTTTTTTGAACCGACAGGATATTCTGTTACATCACACTCGGGAATACGCAAGAGGAAAGTAAGTATGAACATGGAGAGAACCCTTCTTTTTGTGAAACCGGACGGGGTCCGGCGGAAACTGGTCGGTGAAATCATCAGCCGTTGCGAGCGAAAAGGCTGGAGGCTGGTCGGCATGAAAATGATGCAGGTCACACGGGAACACGCGGAGAGGCACTATGCCGAGCATAAAGGCAAGCCGTTCTTCGAGGGGTTGATCGAATATGTTACCGGCGGGCCGATTGTTGCGATGGTCTGGGAAGGAAACGAAGTGATTCCGATTCTTCGCATGATGATGGGGGCAACAAATCCGGTGAATGCTCAGCCCGGTACCATCCGGGGAGACTATGCCAATGATTTTACCCAGAACATTGTTCACGGCAGCGATTCCCCGGAAAGCGCCGCGCGTGAGATACCCCTGTTTTTCGCCGATGAGGAATTGCACAGGGAATGATCCCGTCGGATTTTTTGCCCGCCGGGAAGCGCATCGCGCTCACGGGACGTCGGGTGGAGAATGAATTCACCAGCTACCCGCCCCGATCTCCGTTTTGAGAATGCCTTACACCAACACAAACGGGCGCACCGGAGTGCGCCCGTTGAGATGCAATTCCCCGCTTTCCAGAGGATCAGGCCGAACCCCCGAGGCCGTCCTCGAACGAGGCTGTAGCGATCGGGAAGCACAGGTTTTCCCTGACATACTGCACACCGCCTGCGCTGGTGGCATCCAGATCACGATAGGCGCTTTCCGCCTCAACCACCAGCGGCGCAGTCTGTGTGCCCATGACCTTGCAGTAGCGGTCTTTGTACCCGATCTGGATCATCAGTTCTGTGAAGCGCATCAGGTTGATATCGCCCGTATTCAAATCCGTGAATTGCATCCCTCGCTTCTGCCAATCGCCCTGGATGGCGCGCCTGGGAATGTTCGGTCGGACAACATGGTTCTTGACATGGCAGCCATAGCAGCGGTCCGCCACTTTCAGGAACCGGGTCTCCCAACCCTCGCCTTCCCAGCAGTGGGAGGGATCAACGTTGACGGCGAGGCATTTGTCGCCGTCGCAGGCATCCACCAGCATCCGAAAATCATCGGCGCACATTGCCCCCGTTCCCGGATGAATCTCATGGCAGAGATAGATTCCCAGGGAATTGGCTTTCTGGCGCAGTTTGGCAGTTTTCTTGACGAACCGCTCCAGACCTTCCTTGATTAAGTCATATCCCGGTCCGGCGAAGAAACCCCACGGGTATCCCGTAGCGATTTCCCATCCGTATACGACACCCCAGAACATCGGAAGGATTTTTACTCCGAGCTCGGCGGCGTAATCCATAAACCGGAGGAGGTAATCCTCGGCCCATTGTTCGATTTTCTCAGGACTCATTTTGGCCACTTCCGGCGAGAGAAACGGACGCATGGTGACCGAACCGGTCCAGGCGGTGGTATGCACCCAGAAAACACAGTGGGTGGAAATACCGTCCAATTTCAGCCCTCGCTTAGCAAATGCCTCTTTCACCTCGGCAACGGGCCGGAATCCATTGCCTTTATCAAACATATAGTTGGACGGCTGCGCGCCTTCCGCTCCGGCTTTCTGAGCGAAGTCCAGAAATCCCTCGAATCCTTTTCCTCCGTGTTGACCACCCTCGAGACTGACATGGAATAACCTTGGCATTGTTTCATTCTCCTTTCTACGAATCGTCCTGGTCTGACGTTTTTTCCCAGGTATTGCGCCGTGCGCTCGGCAGGGAGATGCCTTGCGAACCGGCAGCGGTTCCCTGTTCACTTTCGCCCACCTTTCGCGTTCTGTCTACCCTGGACCACCCATTCTTTTTCCGGTTGCGGTTGACTGAAAAGGAATCTCATGTTCCCATTGTCCGTTATTTTGGATCATCATCAAGATCAGAAAGTGAAAAACATGACTTTTAAGACAGTTCTCTCCCGTGAGAATCGACAGGCAGGGACGCCTGTCCCACCAGTGGGCCAGGCGTCCCTGCCCGGCAGCTCCCCAGTAGGCCAGGCGTCCCTGCCCGGCAAAGAAGGGCGGGAAACACACTTTCTTTCTTCAATCACCGGCCCCGCCGGAGCGAGGCTCGCGATGACGGGACGGGTACGGCCCCGCAGGGCCATGCTCATCCTTACGGTCGCAGGGTTTGCCCTGTTTCTGAATCCGATCCCGTCATCCGGGGCTGATTTCCAGGATACCAACGCTCGAATGCGCGAAATGGCCGGCGCTGCGATTTTTTTCGGCGATGAAGTCCTCGCGAAGGCGAAGGAACTGAAGCCGGGCGAGAAATTCACGATTGATGAGAACGGCGACGGCGACCCGGATATCCTGATCTTCAACGACAATGACCCCAAACACACCATCCAGCCGATTCTTGTGAAAGTGATCGACGAGGATGACGATATGAAATCCGATGCTGAGGGCGATACGGACAGCGACTGCTGGGTTGCGGATTGGTATGGTGATGGAGTGATTGATTGTGTTGTGGATTACGAGGACAAGGACGGCGACAACGATGTGGATCTCCTGGTCCTGTACGACAAGGATTTCTACGGTCGCACCATTGCCATTGTCTGCGAAGACCATGGCGATGACAACCGCCTCTGGTACACCCGGAATTACGCCTACGACCAGCCGGGCTGCCAGTGGCTTTCCGATTTCAACGGCGACGAACTGTTCTGTATGTACGATTTCGATGTGCAGACCGGCGAACTGTTCCCCAAGTTTGAGAATCCGTTCTGTTTCTATGATATCGACGGCGATCAGTGTTCAGAGATTGCAATCCGGTTTTCAGGCGAGGACAGGGAAACCAATTTCCTCCGGTACAGTTTCGATGTGGACAACGATGCGAAGAAAGGGAATCCACACGATTACGATTTCTCATTCAATTGCGAGGGGGCTGCGCTCATTCCCCCGGACGTTATTACCATGCCCAGGTTTCGCCACGGAAAAGCGCGGAACGGCCATATCGCCTGGGAAAAAGGCCGAGAAACGGCGAACGCAATGACCTGGAAGAAAAACATGTTTATCTGGGATGAGGCGGACAATACGGCCAATCCGGCCGATGAGGTGGAAAAACACCACGAGCGCTGGGAGGGTGTAGGCGGGTATCGTCTTCCGAAATGCAATTTCCGCCGGGAATACGATGCCGACTTCAGCGGGAAGTATATGTTGTATTGGTGGCCTATCGACGGGCGCCTGCACCAGTTTGGGGCGGAACACGGCGAGCTGTACGTGGATTACAACTTCGACGGGAAAGAAGATATGGTGTTTTTCTATAAAGACACCAATGAAGATGGGTATTTCGATGTTTTTCAAGTCGATCTTGACGCAGATGGTTCCATCGACCGGGAATTCCAGGACGAGCGGTTGCCGGTTGTGAATGTGTCGATTGAAAATTATGAGAACCTGCATTCGTTTTACGTGAACCAATTGAAAAAGACATTGAAAGCCAACCGGGAAGTTATCGAAGCGATGAAAACGGTCATGGGACGTCGCGAACCGACCCGCATTGAGGAATGGTTCACCCGAACCATGCCGAAAGAATATCATGCTGCCAAAACACTGGCCTCCAGCCTGGAGGCGAAACGATATTATCAGGACATGACGCGGGAGGTCCTCTTTGCGGAACTTCGGAGATTTCTGGCAGATCAAGGGAGACCCTTGAGTCCCGAAGAGATCGCCGTGTACGGTCGTGGAGAATACGAAGCGTTTGCCGAGCTGTCGGGAAAACTCAAGTGAACAGCCTCGACAACTTGCAAGGATAAAAAAAACAAGGGCAAGATGTGGCTGTTACTTTCTTTTCTCTCCCTCTGGGAGAAAGGTGGAAGAGGGATTCTTCGGATGAGGGATTCCTCGGGTGGCACAGGCTTCCAGTCTGTGGTCCTGAAATAGAAGGATAAGAATCTCTGTAAACACCACAATGCAAACCGATTGGTAAGGTGCGTAAAAAAGGAGCACGATTTATGAACGCCAATCCATCAGAAAAGCTTGCGATACACGGCGGCGAACCGTGTCGCCGGGAGCCGTTTCCCCGAAGAGTGATGTATGGTGAGCCGGAGATTGCCCGTGTCACCGAGGCGCTTCGGTCACAGACACTGTTTCAATTCAACGGCAAGCTGGTCGCGGAGTTTGAGCGGAAATTTGCCGAGGCGTACGGCATGAAATACGCACGAGCGGCGACCTCCGGCACGGCGGCAATCCACACCGCCGTCGGAACCGTCGATCCCAATCCGGGGGACGAAATCATTACGGCTCCCATCACCGATTTCGGGTCCATCGGCCCGATCCTTCAGCAAAATGCGATCCCGGTTTTTGCCGATGTCCGTCCCGATACACTCACCATGGACCCGGCGGATATCGAAAAGAAAATCACCTGTCGCACACGGGCTATCATTCTTGTCCACCTGTTCGGCACGGCCGCCGATGTGGACGCCGTCCTGGAAATTGCAAGACCGAAAGGGATTCCGGTCATTGAGGATTGCGCTCAGGCACACCGAACAAAATACAAAGGACGCTGGCTTGGAACTATCGGGGACCTCGGCTGTTTCAGCTTTCAGGAATCCAAGCATCTGAGCACAGGCGATGGCGGCATGGTGGTGAGCAACCGGGACGATTACTGGGAGCGAATGCGTCTGTTTGTGGACAAGGGATTTGCCCGTTCGGGCTGGGGACCACGCTGTTACCAGTTCCTGGGGCCGAATTACCGCATGTCGGAACTGACCGCAGCGGTGGGGTTGTGCCAGTTGGACAAGGTAGACGGCGTTGTGCAGCGTCGCAAACACATCGGTCGGCTGCTCTCGTCTCTTCTGCAGCCGATTGACGGGGTTCTTCCGGCAGCCTCTCTTCCCGAATCGGAGCATAGTTTCTGGCTGTACCCGCTTCGCATAACCCACTGGTCCTCTGTGAAGTTTGGCGAGACACTCAAAGAGGAAGGAATCCCCAACATACCCGGATACACGGGAGTGCCGATGTACCTCTGTTCCAAGGCGCTCACCGAAAAAAGGACCTTCGGGACATCGGGATTCCCCATTCAGGATCGAATCTATGCCGAGGGTCTCTGCCCGGTAGCTGAAAAGGCCATGAAGGAATTCATCACCATCTGGTTTCATGAAAGCTATTCGGACGACGATATCCGGGATATCGCCGGTGGAGTGGCTAAGGTTGCGGAGAATCTGGAATGGGATAGATAGGACGTATGAGACCGATGGGAACTCCCAGAGGTGAAAGAAATCCTTTGCCGTCATCGCGAGTTTCGGCTCCTGAGTCTGCGAAGGAGCCGGAACGTGGCGATCTCTTGTTTGCGCAGCACGGCGACGAGATTGCCACGCTTCGCTCGCAATGACGGATGCGCGATCGATTTCTGTCGGAACAAGGTAAGACAATCTTGACAATTCACGAACAATAAACGGAGAAGCATTGTGGACAACATCGGAATTGGAGTAATCGGCAGCGGATTTATGGGACGGACCCATTCGGAGGCATTCTCCAAATACGTAAACGGGGCGTCATTGCGCGCGGTGGCGTGTGGAAGTCGTGCCCCGGCGCTGGCGAAGGAATACGGAATCGATTGCGTGGCATCCGCTGAGGAACTGGTGGCCCGCAAGGATGTCGATGCGGTGGTTGTCGCCACACCGCATTACCTTCATGCAAGTCATGCCATCCTGGCCATGGAAGCCGGAAAGCATGTGTTGATCGAAAAGCCGGTTGGCGCCACTCTTGGCGAATGTCATCAACTGGAGAAATCACTGGAGGAATCCGGGGTGATTTGCCAAGTGGCATTCACACAACGCTACCGCCGTGCCAATGAAATCGCCAAAGAGATCATCGCCTCCGGGCGGATCGGCAAGGTCCTTCAAATCCTGGAAATGCAACATGACCGGCACGGGCTGGCAGGTTTGCCGAAATGGCAGAGCGATCAGCACAACCTCGGCACACTGTTCGGACATGGCTGCCACTCCATCGACCGGATCCGATGGTTCACGGGCGAAGAGATCGAAACGGTATTTGCGCACTGCCGAAACTCGCTGACCGGAGTCGAAGTGGAAACCATGTCGATGGTAATGATGGTTCTCAGCGGCGATATCGTGGCGAATTTCTGGTGCTGCTGGGAATCGCCGAAACCGGGATTTCCGAACTCGGCGTTCCGTGCCCGCATTGTAGGAGAACGTGGACTGCTGGATGTGGATGCTTACGGAAAAATGCAACTGTGTGCGGATGAGAAATGGGAAACGCTATACGAGCAGCCGCCGCTCGACTTTCGTGGCGACTACCTCGCGCCGGTCCGCATGGAGTCTTTCGGGCGTCAGGATCAGGCGTTTGTGGATGCGATCAACGAAGGGAAACAACCGGATGCCAACCTTCGATGCGGTCTCGTAGCGGCATACGTCGCTTTCGCCGCCGAAGAGTCCTCCCGTGAACGAAAAGCGATTTCACTCAAGGATCTGGAAGGAGCAAGATGATGCGTCTCCACACGGTCTTGATTCTTATTCTCGCTTTCTGCGGTCTGCCTGCGGCTTATGGGGATAAAGTCACTCTGGATATGCTGGTGTATTGGCAAGGCGACGATACGGAGTGGCAAGGCACAGCGGAGTTGACCGAGGGAGATTTCCTGAAATGGGAGGGCTACCACTGGGAAAACCGATTCGATTCCGAGGAGCCTCACCGGGACCAATTACTTGAGTCGAACAATAAAAAGGTTTCCTGGAAATCGCACACGGCCAAAGAAGACGACGGAATCTGGCTTGTCGCGCAGTTGGATGCGGACGAGAACATCACCGTAACCTTAAACGGAAAAGCGCTTCAAGTCAGCCCGAACGGTCTGGCAAGCGCAAACTCACAAATTCAAGATGTGAGCGGTGATGCCTATATCCTGTTGCTCAATCTCAAACGGCTCAAAGAGAGGGTTGATGTGGACGGAGACGGCGACTCGGATGAACTGATCCTTGACGAAACCGCTCGGCGCGCTCCCGGTCGGGGCGGCGAGTTTGCCAATCCCAAACAGGCCGCCGAATGCCCGCTCTTCCCGATTGCGGTGCGGGTGATTGACGACGATGACGATATGACCGCCGAGGCTATCACCGGCGATGAAGACAGCGATTGCTATCTTGCCGACTACGACGCGAACGGGGAAATCGACCGGATGCTGGACCGGATCGACAACGATGGGGATGGCGATGCGGATGAAATGGACCTGCGCTATTACCGCAATGGCGAGTTGGTGTGGGGATGGTTCTGGGAAGACGTTGACGACGACAACCGGATGTGGTCTGTGGCGAATTACGAATACCGGGAAGCGTTTGCCTCAGATATGTACGGCGACGATATTTTCTTTCTTCAGAAGTACGATCCGCTGACCGACACTTGGCTGCCCTATTCGGAATGCCCCTTTTCGTTCCATGACCTGGACGGGGATGGCTGGTCCGAAGGCGTCGTGCGGGTCAGCGCGGTTCCGGAACCGGAAAACAACGCAAACAGCTATGACGAGATTTGGGGGCCGAATCCGATCAAACCGGTTCAAGTAAGCAATGTCCGATACAGTTTCGATATCGACAACGACAGCAACGAGAAGAATCAGCTGGATTACGACTTCGGGTTCACGCTGGTGGGGTCGTTGCCCTACCAGGGATTCGATTATTTCAATCCGAAACGCCGTCCGCCCCAGACCGTGCAGCGGATTTCCCACAACGAAATCCTTGCCCTGGCGGACAATTACACGGCGGACCTGACAGGATTCTCCTGGGATGAGTTCGACTGCAATCGCCGCTGGGAAGGGATATTCTGGAGCGAAGAGGATTGGATACGCATTACGCTGGCGAATGCCGGCGGCCCGCCCTGGCGCTGGAACATGCGTCGTGAATTCGATTGCCGCCCTTCCAACCAACGGCAGGTTTATTACTCCCCGATCGACCAGCGAATCCACTGTTTTGGAGCAGAGTGGGGCTGGATCGAACACGGTTACCTATGGTCCGAACAGAAATTCGCGGAAACAAAATGTTTTGATTCCAACGGCGACGGATTCTTTGACCGATGGGAGGTCAACCTGGACAACCGGGGCAGCCCAGAGCGGGTTGCTGAACATGTCCAGCAGGTACAAATGCTTCCCTGGGACTACGCGACGATTCAAAGTTTTTACCTGGACCTGCTTCCGAAAGTCATCTCCGCCAATCAGAGTGTGATAGCATCCATTCGGCAAAAGGGAATCTCGGCGGCGGATACCATCTTTCCGACAGCGGTCGAAGAAATGGAGGCGCATCTGGGCGAAATCAAGAGTCAGGAGCGTCTGCGTTATGTGACCGACCTGCTGAAAGAATATTACATGCACGCGGTTCTTGTGCGTTTGGAGGAAATGGCGGCGGCAACCTCTATCCCGGAACGTCGTGCCGACTTGTCCACCCTGGGAGAGGCCCTGGATAACGCTTTCAACCGGGGATACATGGAAGGAGTTATTGCCCTTCTGGAGCAGGTACAGGAACTGCCGAAACCGAAACACTCCGAACCGAAGAAAATCGGGGTTCGGATCGCCAATCCGCTGGACCGTGCGCGCACCTCCGTTCCGGTCACGATTCGATTGGCCGATCTTCCTGAAGATTTTAAAACGAGTCCGTTTCGCGTTGTGGATTCCGACGGAAAAATCCTGCCCAGCCAGATGGACGATCCGGACGGAGACAGTGTGAAAGATGAGATATTCTTCCAGGTTTCTCTCGGCCCGAAAGAGACACGAGCGGTCTCCATTCGATACGGGGATATGGACGCGCAGCAGGCCTACACTCCTCGCGCCCATGCGCAGGTTGGTCAGAAATTCTACGTCAGCTGGGAAAGCGATCTGTGCGCATTCCGTTCCTATTTCGGCAAAATCGACGTGTTCGGCAAGAAGAGACCCTGTCTGTTCATGCAGGAAATGGAATCCCCCTGGGTCAATACTCATGTCATGCAGAAGAACGGCATGGATATTCTCAGTGTCGGCCCGACTTCGGGACTGGGCGGGCTGAATATCCGGCAGGAGGGGAAACCGTATCAGGTGGATTCTTACGGCGAAAGCGGGAACCGGGATATTCGTTCGGAACCCCACTTCCGAATCCTCGCGGATGGGCCGGTGCGGACCCTGGTGGATATTGTCATGCCGCATTGGAAGCTCGGCAACCGGCAGTTTCAAGCGTCCACGCGAGTGGTGGCATGGGCCGGGCGACGCGAATGCCGGCTCAGCACGAAAGTCCGCAGTCTCGATGGAAATCCCTTTGAATTCGGCCCCGGGCTGACTATCGTGGGCGAACAGGCACACTCGGACCCGGAGAATCGCATCCTCTGGTGCTGGGGGGAACAGAAGGATATGGGGGCCGGTGAAGTCGGACTGGCGATTCTCTATCCGTCGGAGGGTCTTGTTCAGCAAGAGGATGGGAGCGGAGAGAAATTGCTGTGGTATCAGAGTCCGGGTGAAGCCACGCTGGATCTGATCATTGTCGGGGGATGGACCCGTGACGGGCGGTTCAAGAACGGCGACGATTGGTACGCTTTCTTAAAAGACTTACGGCGTGAAATTGACACTCCGGTTCAGGTGGAAATAGTCAAATGAAAATGAATCAACTTGCAATTCATGGCGGTACACCCACGTTTCAAGGAACTTGGCCCAAATGGCCCATCTGGGGCGAGGAGGAACTCGATAATATCCGCGCCGTGCTGGACAGCCCCTATTGGGGCGGAACCACACGGGGACCGATGCTTCAGCAGATCGCCGAACAATTTGCGGCGTATTGTGACTGCAAGTACGGCGTCCCAATGGCGAACGGAACAGTCACCCTGGAACTCTCGCTGCGGGCGTTCGAGATCGGCGAGGGAGAAGAGGTAATTATCCCGCCATATACGTTTGTAGCGGTCCCCATGTCTGTGCTGAATGTCGGCGCAACGCCGGTGTTTGCCGATATCCATAGTGAAACCCTCTGCCTGGACCCGGATGCCGTCGCCCAGGCAGTCACCCCGCAAACAAAAGCGATCATCGTTGTCCATACGGCAGGCCAACCGGCGGATATGCCGCGCATTCTGGAAATTGCGCAAAAACACGGCCTGAAAGTGATCGAGGATTGCGCCCAGAGTCACGGCGCAATTCTGAACGGCAAAAAAGTCGGCTCTTTCGGTGACTGCGGTTCGTACAGTTTCCAGCAGTTCAAGAACATGACGTCCGGCGAAGGCGGCATGGTGGTTACGAATAATTCCGAGCTGGCGGAGTTGCTGGATTTCGGACTCTCCAAGTTCGGCCGAATCCGGGGCGGCGAGTGGTATGACCACCATCGCTTGGCGACAAACGCCACTCTGACCGAGATTCAGGCGGCAATCCTGCTCGCTCAATTTGACCGGCTGGAAGAACAAACCGAGCGGCGGGCCAAAGCCGGCAAGCGGTTGCTCGAAAGTCTTGCGCAAATTCCGGGCATTCGAACCTTCCCCTGGGCGCCCGGAACGGGTCGGCACGGTTACCACTTGTTTGTGTTTGCTTACGATGCGGAGCAATTCGGGGGCATGTCACGAACCGATTTTGTCGCGACTCTCAACGCGGAGCTCAACACAAAAGACCTTGCAGGCGAGCTCTATCCGCGAACGCTTTACCGGACATCCATGTTCAACCCGGACAGGAAAAGCGTGGCGGGAGCGCCGGGACGAACATTCCGCGTTCAGGACTGCCCGAATGCGGAAGAGGCAAGCCGCTGTGTGGTGATGATCCATCAGCGCGCATTACTGGCCAAGAACGAGTCCATTAACGCGATTATCGAATCGATCGAGAAAATCAGGCGATGCGCCTCCGACAGGTAAATGCGATATGCTGACTTTTACTGATTATGCTGTTGTTGTCATCTATGGAATTGCCATGCTTGTCCTGGGATTTATTGCGAAAACAAAAGTAAAAACAGTGGAGGATTATTTCGCCGGTGGGCACGGTGTGCCCTGGTGGATTGCGGCGATCTCGCACCATGTTGCCGGATACAGCGCCGTGGTGTTTGTCGGATTTGCCAGCCAGGCATACAATGTCGGGTTCAGTATCTGGTCCCTGTTTGCGATTCCGACTTTTTGCGCAATGCTGATCGGGGCGTTTGTGTGGGCGCCACGGTGGGCCAAACTGAAAGTCTTCTCGGCGGTGGAATATCTGGAAGAACGATACAATAACCTGATTCGGCAGGTCATTGCGTGGGGCGGAATCGGCGTCAAGTTCATCGATGAAGGGGTGAAACTGTATGCCCTTTCTGTTGTGGTGAATGTCTGCACCGGCTGGCCCATCGGACCGGTGATTATCAGTGTTGGCCTGGTCACGATTATTTATGTTCTGATCGGCGGCCTGTGGGCCACCATGCTGACCGATATGGCGCAGTTCATCGTTCAGGTGGGCTTTACGGTATTTCTGGTCCCCCTGGTGCTGAATGCAGTCGGCGGCTGGGATGCAATGTGGGAACAACTTCCGCCGGAAAACGGGCGACTTTTCAGCAGCGCAATTCCGGCGGAGATGGTGTTTGTGTATCTGATTGTGGCCACCTTGAGTTACAACGGTGGAACCTGGGGATTAGCGCAGCGATTTTATTCCATTGGGAAACCACGGGATGCTCAAAAAGCGGCGCTGTTGTCTGCTCTGCTTTTCCTGGTCTATCCCATTGTCCTGTTCATCCCCGCATGGGCCGCGCCGATCCTGCTGGATGTGAAGGAGATTGCCAGCCCGGAACATGCTTACATCCTTGTCGCGGCAAAAGTGCTCCAAGGTCTTGCGCCGGGTCTCATCGGGCTGCTTGTCATTTCCATGTTCTCCGCGACCATGTCCATGATCTCCAGTGATCTGAACTCCCTGGCTGCGGTAATCACCAAGGATATCTACCAGCGGAACTTCAATCCGAATGCTCCTAATCTGCATCTTCTTCGAGTGGGTTTGGTCGCCACCACTGTCCTGGGATTCCTGATGATTGCCAGCGCCATGCTGGTCTTGTCGAATCCATCCATGGAGAGGGCATTCAACGTCACAATCCAGTGGTTTGGCGCGTTGCTGGGGCCGGTGACTATCCCCCTGCTGTTTGGGATGCTGTCGAAGCGATCCTCCTGGCGGGGGGCGCTGGCCTCGGTGATTGCGGGTCTTGCCACATTTGCTATTCTGCGACCGCTGACCGACCAGTTCGCCATTTACACCGGCTGCGAGCTCTTCGTGTCTTTCCTTGTCTTCTTTGGGGAAGGATATTTCTTCGGGCCGACCGAGGCGGAGAAAGAGAAAATCGCGCGGTTCTTCCGCAGACTTGAAGAAACGAACCCCTGATTCACGCGGGGCGGTCCCAGGAACAAAACTTGAACAGAAGGCCGGTTTTCCGATCCTGCTCGCGAAACCGGCCTTTTGATGCTACTTTGAAAGCCGCGATTGACCGCAAAACCGTCTTGCCCAAGACTGGAAAAGATACAGGGGGGGCAGGTTTACGAACGGCTCAAATCATCTCCTCTTCATCGCCCGGCCGGGGAACCAGGATCTCCCCTGATTCCTCCAGGCGGCGGATCACTTCCACAATTCTCTGCTGGGCTTCCTCCACTTTTTTGATACGGACCGGCCCCATAAACTCGATTTCCTCGTTGAGATCCCCGGCGGCTCGCTCGGAAAAATTACTGAAGATCTTATTTCGGACATTTGCATTCGCTCCCCGCAGCGCAATGGCCAGATCCTTCTTATCCACTTCTCGGAGGATGTACTGGATGGCCCGGTCGTCCAGAAGCAGCACATCCTCAAAGGTGAACATGCGCCTCTTCACCTCCATGGCCAGCTCGCGATCCTCCCGTTCCAGACTTTCCATGATGGTCTTTTCCGACGACCCCTCCATGCGGTTGAGAATTTCGGCGAGAGACTCAATCCCGCTGGCGGTTGTGGTTTCCTGGGAGAGAACCGTTGCGATTTTTCCTTCGAGAACCCGCTCCACTTCCGAGATCACCTCCGGCGCGGTCTGGTCCATTGTGGCAATCCGCACAGCGACCTCTTTGCGCAGTTCCGCCGGAAGGGCGGACAAAATCTGCGCGGACTGATCGAACTCCAGGTGTGCCAGAACCAGGGCAATGGTTTGCGGGTGTTCGTTCTGAAGGAAGTTCATCAATTGTGCCGGATGGGCCTTGCTCAAAAAATCGAACGGCGCACCCCGCAATGGTCCCTGTAACTTCTGGATAATTTCGATGGCTTTCGCCGGTCCCAGCGCTTTCTCCAGAATCTCTCGCGCCGTGGTCACTCCGCCATGGTGGATATACTGCCCGGCCATACAGGTGTGATAAAACTCTTCTATCACCTTGCCGGTGATTTCCGGCGATATCGATCCCAGATTTGCGATTTCCATGGTGATCTGCCCGATGTCCTCTTCGCTCATGTTGCGGTAGACATCGGCGGCCACATCGGCGCCAAGAAGAGTTAGCAGGATGGCCGCTTTCCGACGGCCTTTCATCTCTCCGGAAGGTTTCTTGTCCTGAACCATGACAGTCAGCTGTGCGCCTGATTCCACCGGCAGAAAGACAACCGGGAATAACCCGGGATTGCATCTGCACGGCCCTCAACCTGAAATGATCTTACACCCAATGTAACTCTATTTTGTCAGGAATCCGCCCGCGGGTCAAAGGAATTCCGCGCCGGCACAGGGAATAATTGTCATGTTGAGAGCGCCGGCGGCCCCCAAAGGCAAAACCGGTCGCCGGAGAGAGGAAATCCATGGAACGCCAATCTTCTGAAAACGCCTCACGATCCGGGAATATGCCTGCACCCTTCTCTCCCTGGACGCCGGGAGATCCAGAGAAAGTCGCGTTTGTCACACCCATCCCATCCGCTTTTGTACTCAACTGCCCCGATTCGTATCTTTTGAGACAATTATCGGCGATTTTCGGAAGACGGGGGAGAGAAATTGCGAATTGGGGATTGAACAAACAGGGGAACACGGGGATTCCTTCGTGGGGAGCGGTAAAATATCTATTCTGTGCTGTTACAGGCCCGATGAAAAAGGATGTTGTCTGGAAATGCTTCATGATTTTGTTGTGGTTGTTACGCTGGTTTTGTTGGAAGGGTTGCTGTCTGCAGACAATGCGCTGGTTTTGGCGATTCTGGTCCGGCACCTCCCGGGCAAACAGAGAAAAAAGGCGCTCAAATACGGGATTATCGGGGCATTTGTTTTTCGGTTGATCGCCATTCTGATCGCCCAGCATCTGATTCGTTTCTGGTATTTCCAGCTGGCCGGCGGGCTGTACCTGCTGTATATCTCCATCGGTCATTTTTTCCGTCATTCCTCCACGGGGGGGACCACGAAACGCAGTTTTGGTCGAGGATTCTGGGGAACCGTGATTGTGGTAGAACTGACCGACGTGGCTTTCTCGGTTGATTCCATCCTGGCGGCTGTGGGATTGTCCAACAAGATATGGGTTATTTACACCGGCGGAGTGTTGGGGATTATCGCAATGCGTTTTGTAGCAGGGGGATTCCTCCGACTTCTGGACCTGTATCCGGGCCTGGTAGCCGCTGCCTATTGCCTGGTGGGATGGATCGGACTGAAGCTGTGCCTGGAGGCCACCGGCTTTCCGCTGCCGCACTGGCTGTTTTGGGGAGTGATGGTGATACTGTTCGCACAGGGATTTTTCCACGGCAAAGTGGAAGAGGGGAAATCAAAAGAGGAGATTTTTGCAGAGGTCACAAAGGAAGAAAACAACGGGACAAGCGGAGACGGAATTATCACTCCAAACACTAAATAGCAGACAGGAAAACGTTGTCTACTCCATCGCGTAACGGACCGAATGTGAGTGAAACAACTTGTGCGCGATAGGGCTTGTTTCTGGGCGCTCCACAGGCAGCCGCGCACATTGACAGCCGTGTCCTCTCGGTCGGCCGCACGCCGACGACCCAGTGCATTCTGTTTTATATCGTGATTCAGGAACTCGTCGGGATTCAACTCGGGACTGTACTTGGGCGAATCCGGTTCGAAAGTTTCCTGATTCAGTGAACGTGCATCCGGTTTTGTCATGGTCATGCAGTCCAGCTTAATCAATTCAATAGTCAAACCATCTGCCTGCTATTTATTGTTCGGATTCGTAATTCTTAATCAGTACTCCATTCCCGCCAGCTGCACAATATCGCCCGCGCTTTTGATCCCGTTGCTCGGGTCATAGACAAGGCCGGGGCCATCTGAGACACCATCCGGTCCGGGATGTGTGACCCAGAAGGACCGTCTGGGGAATTTTAGTCCGACGACTACCGCCGGTTGACCCTGCGCGGGATCGGGCCAGTGTTGAATATTTTCCATCGTTTTGTGCCAATCGTGAGCCGTGATTGCGCCTTTCACAGCGACTCTGTTGTACATCGTCAAAGCAAATGCGCCATTGTTAAGGCTCTCATAGTCTGGCATTTGTGGTGGCGGACAGACTTCCGTAACCGATACCACTAATGGCGTGAACGCTTTGAAAATTCCCGAAGCCCAGTTCATCAGGGCCTGGTGCGGTGCAGTGGTGGAATAGATCACGTCGCTGCTGATGTCCGGGTTCGGTGTCGGCGTGGGGGTGAACATCATCGGAGGCACTGCTTCAAGGGTCGTGGGTATTGATGTCGGCGTTGGAGATATCTCCTCCCGTGGGGCGATTTGGTGAGCAGCTGCCCACCACGGTTTGTTCTTAATCTCCGGTCGGGGTATAGGACAAACCACTACTGCATCGCACTCCGGGAGTGTTCGAACTTCCTTGATGTCAGGAGTGCTGCGCCAACGATGACGCGCGGACAGCACAGCCGGCAACTTCTTCGGCGGATTCGGCAGCAGTACGGAGGCTGTAACACTCGCCCCCTCAATCTTCTGATGGATTTCCTGTTCTCTCGCTGCAAGGAGATCGCGACTCCGTTCCGATAAGGCCTGATACTTCGATTCATCCGTGTCGATCCAATCATATCGACTGAATTGCAGATCCCCTGAGACCCCGTAGCTGTAACCATACCCGGTCGCTAAGCCCTGCAAATAATCCAACTTCGGCACGTCTATGTAACCGATACAATAGGACCGATTCCATTCGTCAGGTAGAAAATATTCGTCAATTCCATGTATCCTCATGAATTGTCTAATCAGCAGTCTGGGTTCCGAAGTGACATACAATACCAACGAGGCGCTTTGCGGCGTGAGCGCGGCAAACTGCTCGGGAGTGGGCCAGGCTCCGTGTTCGTCGCGCCAGATACGGGCTGCGTAGGCGGCCTTGAGCGCCTTGGCCCGATTGCGACGGGCCGCATCCGAGAAGTCACGTTGAATATAGAATCTCTCATCGTCATAACGATAAGAAAGATAGATCAATCGTGGAAATTTCTTGATCGTCTCTGCGGAAAGCAGGGGGTCGGTTTCAAAAAAAGAATCGGGAATTCTTTCCGCGCGTTTCCGCATCGCGGGTTCGGTTGTCCATTTCCTTGCGAGACTTCCCATGCGGCCATAAGATACATTCCCCGAGGGGATCATGCCCGCCTTAAGGAACATATCCGTCATCTCCGTCCGCGACTTGTCATACACGGAGGAAAGGATATTCAGCACGGCTACCAATTCATCATTATATCTGAATTCCGTACGCGATATATGCTCAAGATAATATCGTAATTGCGGGATCCTCTGACCCTTGGGTGTCCAGTCGTCTTCGTGAATTTCCTCGAGGCATTGCGCGATGAGCCGATTATTTCCGGGTGATGGATCATTCCAGGTAATGAGATTCATTCCGGCAAAACCATTCGTGCACATCTCCTCGAAGATCCATTCTTGCGAATCTGGTGATCTACGGAAAGAGTTTCCCAGGTAAAATATGTTTGCAAGAAGACGTATGGCTTCATCGCGCGATCCCTGCAACCACTTCTGCATAGCAACCATTCGAATCCACAGCATGACAGAGCGTACATCTGCTTGGATCGAGGGATAGTGGCCATATTCAGCCGAATCGAATCCACTCTCGTTTTTCGATAGGATGAACGGTCCTTTTTTCAGCAGATTCGCCAAATCGTCCTGAAGCGCATTCAAGTTTCGAAATATGTCTTTTACAGGTTCCGGGGCTTCGTCCACAGCCGGGAAGCCCTGCAGTAGTCCTTCGCGATCTGCAAGCAGTTCGGTCAATTGGATGGAGGAAGGAATCCGTTGTTCATACTTGGCGAAAAAATCCCGGTATGCCGTTGTCTCCCCTGGACCGATCCGATTATAGATATCCTGGTTCAAGACAGCGGGCAGTCCTTTGGCACTGGCGCGCAATTCCTCGTAGCGTCTTGAATCCAGGTGATGAACAATGGCCGTCACAACGAGGGTCAGAAGGATGAAACATTCCATGAATCGTTTTGTGTAATTACTCATGATTGTGATCCCCTTATCCGATACCGAGGTCGATGGAGGTGATGAGATAGAACAAGTCGAGCCAGCCAACCCGTGTGAGAATCAGCGTTACCGCTATGACAAACAGCAGAAGCCGCGTCATGTACACGAGTCTATAAAACGTCCCTTCTGCAAACACAGTCCGGTCCCGCACGGCAACCCATGCCGCCAGAACCAGGCCAAATACCAAAAGAAACAACGGATAGGCAAAGCGAAATAAGGAGAAATCGGGACTTCTCGGTCCCATGTGTACTCGTGCGACGGGCCGTGAAGATATGTACTCGGAAATGAGTTTGGTGGGTCCATCGAAGCTGAATTGTGCCGGAAAAATCAACTGTGTGACGAATAACCCCGCACCGATAGTCACAAGCGCAGCGCCAAGCGCCGCATAGAACGGATTTCGAAAAGCATACGTTGTCAGTAGCCCACAAAAGAATGGGAGAAGACAAGCCGTGACGGAAATTATCGCTGCTACAATATCCGCCCCAAGGGGGCGCGGCCCCCTGATCATCGCGGAGATCGAAATCGAGAGAAGAAGCGCCGGAACAAGGCTGGTAAGGAACTTCGTCCAGAACAATGTACTCCGTGAGATCGGATGGTGATACAGTACACAGCGTACCGCATCCTTGTCGTCCGCGTTGTATACACAAACTCCCAGGACCGCCGAATGCAATATCATCGCCATTACAAGGATTATCTCATAACCGCCCGACAGCGGGCTGTCGGGAATCATTACAAATCCGCATACCGCCAGAACCAGGGCGATTCCATAAAGTAGAATATTCTCACGGACCTGTTTATCTACAATGGCCTGGATTTTCGAGCGGTTTTCTCTCTTGCTCCTGATGAGTCCGGCGAGCAGAGTGGAAACACGGTTACGGCTAGTCGGCAATACGGAGATCGCGGGCACAACGATCAGAAGAAGCACAATCAGCACAATGGGCCATCGGATGGATGCCCAATGTCTGCCTAGGCTCATACGCAGCCAGAGACCGGAAAATTCAATCCCCAATCCGACCAGCACTACTCCCATGGCCTGATTGAATATGCACGATAACGGCAAGCCGACAAGATATGCGGTAGTCGCTACAATAAAGATATAAAGGCCGACATATTCCTGCGGGTCCCACAATTCACAGCCGAATGTCAGGGCGATGGCCTGCCAGAGGTGCTGAAGAACGACTACGCCCAGGACAATCGTCAGTCCGGCGGCGGCTTTCTCGCCCCAGATCCGTTTTCGCGATGCCGCAAGCCGTCGCAGAAACCGGTCGTGTTGTCCCGCTCGTTCCTCAACCGACCACTGTGCCGCCGCTGCCAGGGCAATCACCGCGCTGATCGCGATCTGGACTTTCGGGAACCAGTCGCGCAAGCCCATCTCCCAGGGTTTGAAATGACGAACAATGTCGAAAAGAGAGTTATAGACAGAGGGAATACTGATCAGAACCGGCACGATGATCATCAAGATCAGTTGCAGAAGCAGGGCCGCAACGGCTTGTTTCGCCAGCACACGAAGATCTTTGCGATAGACCGGATATGCGTCGAGAGTCATTTTCCCACCCAATCTACAAAGATGTCTTCCAGGGTCATTTCCTCAATCTGGACGCTTGCAGCGCCCGTTTGCGCCAATGCCTTGGGCGTCCGTTCGGAGTCGAATTGCTGCACGGTGACCAGGCATTCCCGCCCGTTCGAGCGCACAGCCAGGGCGCCCTCGAACGAAAATCCCGGCGGGACCTGGTTCTCAAAGACCAGCCGCGCGCGTTTCATCCGCTGGTGAAGCGCGTCCGTGGAGGACTCCAGCTGCATCCTGCCGTCCTTGATGAACGCGACATGATCGATCAGGCCGGAGAACTCATTCAGCAGGTGGGACGAGACAAAGATGGTTTTTCCTTCTTCCTGGTACCGGGCAAGGATCGTCTCGATAAAGCTGCGTCGCGCCGCCGGGTCCAGGCCGCCGGTCGGCTCGTCCAGCACCAGCATTTCCGGCTTGAAACTCAGCGCCAACAGCAGCGCCAATTTCGCCCGCATCCCCTTGGACAGGGCATCCACCTTGCTGTTCCCATCCAGGCCGAACTCCTGTTTGAGCGACCGGCACAGCTCCCAATCCCAATTTTCGTGGTACGGCGCGACCAGGCCGATGGTGTCGTCCACGCTCATCCATCCGTAGAATCCGTGGATTTCGGCCACATATCCCACCCGGCGGCGGATCGCCACGTCGTCCTCAGCCGAGTCGATACCCAAAACCCTGGCGCGTCCCTCGGTGGCGGGAAGAAGACCCATCAGGACATGAATGGTGGTGGATTTTCCCGCGCCGTTCGGTCCCAGAAACCCGTACACTGTCCCTTTCGGCACACACAGGCTCAGGTCCCAGACCGCCCATTTCTTGCCGAACTTTCGACTGAGTCGCTCTGTTTCAATTGCCCATTCCGTCATGATTCTGTCTCCTTACCGAGCTCGGCGGCGCTCTCCTGAAGTAACTGAACGACTTCCTCGGTCGGGATGCGATGATGAAACGCCTCGACAACGAGGTCATCGGTCAGGCGTTTTAGAAGCCGGATTCGTTCCTCCCGTTCCAGCGTGGGGCCGTCATCGGTGACATAGACTCCGGACCCCTGGCGCGGGCGGACCAGCCCTTGGTGTTCCAGCTCCAGGTATGCGCGACTCACCGTGTTTCGATTGACACGCGCCTGCACCGCAACATCCCGGATTGTGGGCAGACGGTCCCCCGGTTTCAGCGCCCCGGTGGCGATAGCGCGCCGAACCCCCTCCACAATCTGGAGATACGTCGGCTTTGGATTGGATAGATCGACCGTAATAATCATTGTACTAGGTATATTAGGACAATTTACACCGGATGTCAAGTGGTCGGATCAATTTTTTTAATTTTTTTTGTGGTGGCGAAAGTATTGCACGCGGCTTCGACCACTCCCGAACCGATGAAGAGATGGCGTGCGCGGAAATCGGCATAGCTCATCCGCGCTTGGTTTTTCTCCGGACATGCAAGTTCGGTTTCCGCCGATTTGGGGAAGGCTCCGGGGATGGCGGGACCACCTCCGGCTCGACCGCTCCCCTGTTCCGGCGTCTCCAACCACCCTGCATGCTGGAAGAGTAACGGCTCCCCTCTCCCTTTCTCCGATTTCCGTCCGTACAAGTACCGCCGCAACCGCTCCACCCTTTCGGCCGGCAGAACTCCGCCTGTGTCAGAGCGCTTCATTCCCACGCGATCATCATCCCTCGCCAGCGCCGGGAACGCTCCGTCTCCTCGCCTCGTTCTCTCTTTGTTCGATTTTTCACCATGGCTGACCTCCATGGCTACTTTACACCCAACCGCTCCTCGCACAACCACGTAGTTTATCGAACGGTTACCTTGTCTCCGCTTTGACGTGAACCTATCCTGAACAAATATGACACCTCACGGACGCATGTGCGCTCTTGCCAAGTACTGTATTTCACCTGTAAAACCGGGTAATTTACCCGGTCACCCATCCCTCGCCCGCATATTCTCTACCGCCCGGAATGGCTACCGGGGGTAATGGGATCGGGCCGAATTCGATCTTTTCAGGCGCAAGAGTTTCATTGGAATTGAAGGCTTCCTCCCAGGTTACCTCTTGCCCGCTGTATTCCGCCATGCGGCCCAGAATCGCATACATGGTACTGATTGCAATATCTTTTGCCATGTTCACACCCGTGCCTTCGCGAATGCTTTTGAAAAGAGCGCGATTTTCGTCTATTTCCTGCTCCGGTGCGCTCGCGTCCCATTCCTGTCGCTTTCCGTCAGCCTCCACGAACGTCTTTAAATCCGAACTTCCTTTTGTTCCGACTACAAATTCGGAAACATTGGTTGCGCAGTATGGGGTCTGACGGCACATACTCGCCAGGTGCATTCCGCTCTCAAATGTAAAATCTACCGCGTGGTGATCCCAGATATTTCCCAGTTTCTGCCACGCGCGTCCGCCGCAGCCGATAGCCTTTACCGGATGCTGCTGAGTTCCCCAGTGAATCATGTCCAGATTATGTACATGTTGCTCGACAATGTGGTCGCCGGACAGCCACAGGAAATGGTACCAGTTTCGCACCTGGTACTCCAAATCGGTCCATTCGGGCTGCCGTTCGTGAAATCCGATGGCCCCGCCCAGCCAGTATGCCCGCGCCGCGACAATTTCCCCGATGGCCCCGTCGTGTACTCGTTTGACCGCCTGGACGCGGTTCGGCGCAAAGCGCCGCTGCACCCCGGCGACAATCGAAAGTCCTGAAGATTTCGCTTTCTCCCCGGCCGCAATTACCTCTCTCACACCCGGCGCATCCACCGCCGCCGGTTTCTCCATAAATACATGTTTCTTTGCCTCCACCGCTGCGGTCAGCATCGCCGGGCGGAAAACCGGCGGAGTCACAAGGTAAACACAATCCACATCGGTCTCCATCATTTTTTTATAGGCATCCAGGCCGAGAAAGCATTGCTCTTTTTCGATTTTCGCGCCGTATTTTTCCGCGAAATATGTCCGTGCCTTTTCCATCCGGTCCGGGAACAGGTCGGCCAGCGCGGTGATCTGGATGTCGGTCGATCCTTTGAATGCCATATCGATATCATTCTTGCCTCGCCCACCGCACCCGATCAGCCCGATCTTCAGCGGAGCGGCGGCCCGTGTGTCTTTGGAACCGAGGATATTGAATGCGGTGACGGTTACGGTCGCCATCGCTCCGCGTTTCACAAATTCTCTTCGCGATAAATGCTCTGTGGGTTGTACCATGGTCTGTCTCCTTTCAATTTCCGCCCGTTTGTTGTGTCGGCGGCTGACTGGAATCCTCTTTCAAAACGCAGAGTTTGTCGAGTTTGGCGGGTACGTTCCGCATTTTGCGAAGACTTTGAGAATATCGGAAAGAAAGGCGCGGGATCTTCTCGAATTCGCGAAGAAAACAAGAATTTGCGCGAAAGATTTTTGCGGAGCGGTCCATGTAATTTTTGTTCACAAAATCATTGTGGAGGACAGGACCCATGTATGAAAGGAATCAACTGATGGGGATTTCGTGCGCGATTGACGCGGTTCGGGATCGAGTGGACGCGGTAGCCCGAAGCCACCACCCGGTTCTGATTCTGGGAGAGCGCGGGACCGGGAAGAATCTCTGCGCCGCCGCGATCCATGACGCAGGGAACCGCCGGGGACGGCCGATGGTTTTCATCGATTGCGCGGCGTTGCCCGGCACATTACTGGAATCGACCCTGTTCGGTCATGAGCGCGGGGCGTTCACCGGTGCGGTGAATCGTGTCACCGGACGCCTGGAGGAGGCCGACGGCACAAGTCTATTCCTGGATGAAATCGGGCTGCTCTCCCTGGAAAGCCAGGGAAGACTGTTGCGATTCCTGGAGGAGGGCAAAATCCGACGAATCGGCGGCAAGATCGACATGAAAATCGAGACACGGATCATCGCCGCTACGAATCGAGACCTGCAACGGGCCGCCGCCGAACGGGAATTCATGATGGACCTGTTCGACCGGTTGGATGTTCTTCGGATCAATATGCCGCCGCTGAGGGATCGACCGGAAGATATTCCTATTCTGGTCGAGTACTTTTTATCCCGATTATCCGGCGGACAAAGACCGATACTCAGCGATTCGGCTCTGCGGAAATTAGCCGAATACGCATTTCCCGGAAATGTCCGCGAATTGCGGAGCCTCTGCAACCGTCTCGAAACATTTTTCCCCGGCAAAACGGTAGCCGATCAGGATATCGCACAACTGCTCATTTGAGCGATTTCACCGGGTTGCGCAGTGTCCCAATTCCCTGGATCTTCGCGCTCATTACCTCGCCCGGGTGGACCTCGCTGATCCCTTCGGGTGTTCCGGTAGAGAGAATATCTCCCGGAACCATTGTAATCCATTGAGTTATGAATTCCAGCACAAAGGGAATATCGAAGATCATATACCGGGTGTTGGAGGACTGACGCACATCGTCATTGACACGCAGTTCGAGATCCACATGCAGCGGGTCCGGCATGTCGTCCGGCGTGACGACCCACGGCCCTGTGGGGCAGAAGGTATCGAACGATTTGGACCGGAACCATGGGCCGGCCTCGGCCATGTCCTTACTCTGCATGGCCCGCGCGGTTACATCGTTCAGAATCGTGTACCCTGCAATCATTTGCGCGGCTTGTGTTCGGTTAACCCGGTATCCCCGTTTACCGATAATCACGGCGAGCTCAATCTCATGATCTACTCTTCCGGTATCCGGTGGAATGACGACCGGGTCCTCATGCCCGATCACCGACATGGGAGACTTGCAGAAAATAATCGGTTCTTTCGGAACGCTGAGATTGCTTTCGGCGGCGTGCGCCGCGTAGTTACGTCCCATGGCTAAAATCTTCTGGGGGCAGGGAACCGGCGGAAGGAATCGGACCGGACCGGCTATCGTTAACTCGTCGGTCAGGTGATGTTGTTCAATGAAATCGACTAATTGTTTCCGGGCTTTCGGAGCGCTGTACTCACCGGTCAGAAAATCTACGACCGAGTCCGTGTATTTCAATTCCAGACCGCGTGCCGCAGCATAAGAGGCTGCCGCACGAGACAGATCTAATAAGTCGCCTTCGGGATTATATGAATCTCGGGGTGTCGCCAACAATCGTCTGCCTTGACATTCCACATACGCCAGTTTCATCGATTCACCTCGTTCATGGATTGATATTCAGATTGTTCCCGTTCTCTTTATGAAAGAACCGTTTTCGGGTTCCTGACGCGCTTCCGCATCCTCTTCCTTCTTCGGTAACCACGTGGAAGTATCGGAACATACCATCCCCGACGAAATTACCATTTTCACGGCTTGCTCCACAGTGATGTTCACCGGGATGATCTGATCATTGGGAACCAGCAGCAGGAAGCCGGATGTGGGATTGGGGGTTGTAGCCAGAAAAACATAGCTGAGGTCCCGGCCGACACTTCGACTGATCGGGCCGTCTTCTGGGGCGACAAGAAACGCAATCGCATAGATGCCTTTTCGCGGATATTCGACAAGCACGGCCTGTTGAAAGACTCGCCGATTCTTGCCGAAAAAGGCATAACTGATCTGCTTAATCAGGTTGTATAACCAATTGACTACAGGAATGCGCGAAAGAACATATTCCACAAGAAGCAGCATTTTCTTGCCGACGTAAAGCCGTCCCAGAAAACCGACTGCGATAATCAGGACGATGGTAGTCAGGAAGCCGACACCATACCGGGGAAACTTGTCTGGGATACCGAACGAGCTGAGCGTATTGTCAAGTAACCTCGATTCCCGAAGCCATTCATCCAGATAATTGAATATTCCCCAGATTATGTATATCGTGACCCCGATAGGAACCACGATAAACAAGCCGCTGATAAAGTAATTCCGAAGATCTCGAAGTGAATTCTTAAACATTTATCCTCTATTCGTGTAGTACTGATTCATCGGTTCCCTCTCCCTCGAGGAAAGAGTCGAGGTGGGGGATTCACCGGCCTTCATCCCATATCTACACCGCCCCCCTCATCGGGGTTGATTTTGTTCATCCGTCTTGTGTTTCGTTCCCCGGATGTTCCTCGGAGGGCCGTCGGACCAGTTTTACCCGCTTAATACGCCGATTATCCGCGTCGAGAATCGTCATTTCAATCGTGCCGTATACAATCACCTGGCCCGTGCGCGGCAGATCTCCCAGGAAACAGGTAATAAATCCCCCCAGGGTTTCGAACTCCGCATCGGGCAAGGAAAGATCCAGGTCCAGATCCTCCCGGAGAACGTCTATGTCTACTTTCGCGTTCGCGATGATTTCGCCGTTTTTCCCGACATAGTAATCCGGCACTTCTTTATCGTGTTCATCCTGGATTTCGCCGACAATTTCCTCCAGCACATCCTCGATGGTTACCAGCCCGGCGATCCCGCCATACTCGTCTACCACCATCGCAATGTGAGTGCGTTCCTGCCGAAAGGTCTGAAGAAGGTCGTGTACTTTCTTACTTTCGGGGATGAACAGCGCGGGTCGAACAATATCGCGCAGTTGCCACTCCTTCCCATCGGAATACTGAAAGGCCAAAAGGTCTTTTGCGTAAAGAACGCCGATAACCCGGTCGATGTCGCCGTCATGGACGGGAATCCGCGAGTGCCCCCCCTCGATGACCGCTTTTCGCACCTGGTCATACGGGGTCTCCACGTCGAGAGCCTGGATATCGACGCGAGGAGTCATGATCTCGCGCACCACGGTATCCTCGAAGTCGATGATGTGATGAATCATCTCCCGTTCTTCCTCTTCGATCAGTCCCTCCCGCTCACTCACCTCGATGAGCGTGCGTACGTCCTCGGCGGTGACAATGGGCACTTCTTTGACCGTCTGGCCGCCCAGAAGTCGAATCAATGCGTTGGAGATCGCCAGAAACATCAGGATGAACGGATACAAGATGTAATAAAGCCGATCCAGCGGGCGAATCACCAGGACCGCGATACGTTCCGCATGTTGTTTCGCGAATGTCTTGGGGGTGATCTCCCCGAAGACCAGGAGCAGCAGGGTCACTGTGCCGAATGCCAGCCCACCCCCCGCCGCACCGGTGTGATCCCAGCCGTATTGTTCCAGAAGTCGCGTGAATATCCCGGTCGCCAGAACGGAAGCGGCGATGTTCACGATATTGTTCCCGACCAGAATGGTGACCAGGTATTGGTTGGGATCGTGAAGCCAGGGTTCCAGTTTCTTGTACGAACCGGTCCCTTCATTGAACAGGCCTTTGATACGCAGCTTCGTCATCGAAGTCAACGCGGTCTCCGAGGCCGAAAAAAAAGCCGATAGAACCAGCAGGATAAAGAACCCCGGAATCGAGATACTGAAAAAGAAAGTATTGTCCACAATATTGCCGATGGGTTTACGGAGAAGACATTCTCTCCTTTCCTCGATCGGACTCACTCCGTCCTTTCCAAGTCTATAACGTGATGGGAAAGTCCGAACCGGATAGCGGCTCGGTTCCATTCCTCGTGGCCCGCTCCATGATGCTCGAATCCCAGGAGATGGAGAAGTCCATGCTCGGCCAGGTAATGAACTTCCTCTTGAACGCTGTGTCCTGCCGAGGCGGCCTGTCGACGTGCCGTGTCGGCGGATATCACAATGTCACCCAAGTGACGGCTTGTGCGGTCGAACTCATCGCGTTGGGGAAATGATAATACATCGGTTGGCGCGTCTTTGTCCAAGTAGCGCCGAGACAGATCCTGAATGGTCTCGTCGTTCACGAGCGATACCGACAATTCCACATCGGTCTCTCCACCGGACCGCAGGGCCGTTTCGAGAGCTTCACGCAATGGAACGGCGTCAATTTCCGGGCATGAAATGTCGTACAGAATATCGATTTCCATAGATTGTCCGATGCTCAGGCTTATTTTTCTGTAACTGTCTCAGAACTTTCGAGTGATCCCGAGACCTTCTTTTCCGAAATTGGGGGAAACACAAAGCGGTTTAATTTTTATGCCACCCCCAGCCTCGGCGCTCGGGAAAGCGGGGTATCCTCTTCCGCATCGGGGTCTACCGGTCCTCCTTTCTTAGGTGGGCGGGGAGGATACTTGATCCGCTGGTGCAACATGTGTGTCAGGCTTTCGGAGAACGAATCCACCAATTTGCGGAGGTCCGCCAGCGTCAGCTTGCACTCATCGAACTGGCCGTCGAAAAATCGGTCGTTGACAATTTTTTGGACGGTGGCTCGGATTTGTCCTTCGTTCGGCTCCGAGAGAGTTCGCGAAACTGCTTCGATGCTGTCGGCCAGCATGACAATGGCGGTCTCTTTGCTTCTTGGTTTCGGTCCCGGATATCGAAAATCTTCTTCGCGGACGGCTTCTGACGGTTGTGCGGCCAGAACCTGATTGTAGAAATAGGCAATCAGCGTAGTCCCGTGATGCTCCGGAATGAAGTCCTGGATGACTTTCGGCAGTTTGTATTCCCTGGCCAGTTCCAGGCCGTATTTGACGTGGTTCCGTATGACCAGCACACTCATCTGCGGCCGGAGTTTCGCATGACGGGCCTTGTCGGCAGCGGTCTGCTGGTTCTCGGTGAAATAGGTCGGTTTGATTATCTTTCCAATGTCATGATAGTAGGCCCCCACTCGTGTGAGCAGCGCGTTCGCTCCGATGGCTTCGGCGGCCGATTCCGCCAATGTGGAAACCGTCATCGTGTGCTGGTATGTTCCCGGAGCCTCTTTTTCCAGTCTCTGCAAGAGGGGGGTTTTCTGGCCCAGTTCCAGAAGTTTGATGTCTGTCGTGACTCCCAGCATGTCTTCGAACAGCGGCAGGGTGGCAATGGAGAGCATGAACACCAGCGCGCCGTTTACCAGTCCCCATTGCAGGGTCCATTTCATCCGGTCCATCTCGCGGCTCAGATGGTCGAAATCCTGGATATCCAGCACATTCAGGGCCAGGATTATCAGCACGGACGTGATTGCCACGAGGAACCCTGCGCGATACAGATCGCTGCGCTGACGAATCCCGTGGACGGCCATAATTGCCGCAAATCCGGACCAGGCCCCGACCATGGTGAAACGCAGATCGTATTCCATCGAATCCGCGCCGTAGATCAAACCGGCATAAACCGATCCCATCGCAACAAGGAACGCCGCCAGGCGACCGCTTGCCAATAGCGCGATCAGCACACCCAATGCGCCGATCGGCACGGCAAACCCCACGTCTTCCAGATCGGGTGTCAAACGCGCCAGGTAGGACGCGATTCGCGCCAAGGTCAGCGCCAGGACAAAAATCAACAAAATGACGGCCATCTGCCGCGGATTTCTCGACAGGGGACGGTGATAGCGACGCAGGTAAGCCAGAATAATCAGGCTGGTGCCCAGCGCCAGAATAAACAACCCGATCTCGGAAACCCACGACAGGCCCAACAGTTGCTGGTAAGCCTGCAGAATCATCACCTGTCTCGCCGAGATTTGCTCTCCTTCGGCGACAAGAAGCATCCCCTCCTTGATCGGAACCATGACCGGCGCGACTTCGGCCCGTGCCTGCTCTTTCCGTTTCTCTGTGTCCTCTCGCAGATAAATCAATGTCGGAGCGGTTACGATCGCTTCGAGAATATCCCGTCCCAGCCTTCGCAGAATCTCCAGCTGCTCGCCGGGAAATTCTTTCCGAAGAGTCTCTTCGGCGAGGCTGTAGAACTCTTGCAGAGTCAATAAGGAGTCTGTGTTGGTTTGCAGGAACTCCTCTCCGTCCACTGATCTCAGAATGATGCCCATGTGGAGGTTTTTCTCTGTCGCCAAGTCCGCTTTTGCACGGGACAGGTCGATCGGCGCCCGGTCATCGACAATTCCCTCTGTCAGTTGTTTATCGATAATTCTTCCCAGCGCCGACCAGAAACTTTCATATTTTCGATACTCCAGGAGCGCGGCCCAGGTTCCCGACGGACCGGCAGACAATCCCGCAGTGGCCGGCAGATTTCCATATAGTTTGTTGTCAAGTTGAATATGCAGGTCCTGCTCAACAGAGGCGACCCATTTCTGAAGCGAACCGACGTCGATCGGCTGCTCGTCGAGTTCCTTCAGTCGTGCCACCAGGGCAACGTACGTTGCAGAGGTCCCACGGATGACATCATCGGCAATCCGGTAAACCGGTCGGACTTGAGCGGCGGCTTCCGCGCGCCTCTTTTCCGTTTCGTCTTTGTCTTCGTATTCGAAGGCGAACGCGGCCTTAATGGGACGGCTGGGGATATCCCCTTCTTTCAGCCCTCGGAGATAGCTGGACCCGGAGGGACGAGCCAGCAGAAACAGGCAGATCATCATCGCGAGCACAATGCAGCCGCGCAGAAACCGAAGCGATTGCTTTGTGAAAAAGGCGCGAATTTCCCGGAACCGCAGAACGATACCGCCCCCGTTTCCATTTCTTGTGCTGCGGGTCCATTTACGCAGGTGCGGTATACCCGGCCAGCGCATCAATCGTTCCTTTCCGCTTCCACCCGGACTTGTCCGCCGTTCCTGTCGCCATTCTCCTTTGCAGCCGTATACCGCCCGTATGCCGCCACGATCTGCTGAACCAGCGGGTGCCGGACGACGTCTTGATGGGAGAAGTATACAAAGGAAATGCCTTGAATGCCCTCCAGGATACCACACACCTCCACCAGCCCGCTCCTCCGGTTTAAAGGCAAGTCGATCTGAGTAATATCGCCCGTAATAATCGCTTTGGATTGCATTCCCAGGCGAGTCACAAACATCTTCATCTGTTCGGATGTGGTATTCTGGCCCTCATCCAGGATCACGAAGGAACTATTGAGGGTGCGACCGCGCATGTAGGCCAACGGAGCGATTTCAACAATTCTCTGGTCGACATACCGGCGGACCGTTTCGGCGTCCAGCATGTCATACAAGGCATCGTAGAGCGGTCTGAGATACGGATCGACTTTGGCTTGCAAGTCTCCTGGAAGGAAACCGAGCGACTCTCCGGCTTCGACAGCGGGGCGCGTCAAGATGATCCGCCGCACTTCCCGCCGCTCCAGGGCGGCAACTGCCGCCGCTACCGCCAGATAGGTTTTACCGGTTCCCGCCGGGCCGATACAGAATACAATGTCGTTATTCGCAATCGCCTCCATGTAGCGATGCTGGTTGATAGTCTTTGCCTTGATGGTTCCTCGTTTCGCGCGCAAAGCGAGCGGCGATTTCCCAATGTAATCCGAAATGGCCGGTTTCCCCGGTTCGCTCTGCATGTCCAATGCATACTGGATCTCTTGCCGACGAATTTTCTCTCCTCGGCGTAACAACACCAGCAGCTGGTCGAACAGGTCCACGACACGCGCGACATCCCCGGCGACTCCCGTAATCTTGATCTCGTCCCCCCGCGCCACAATGTTTGCCGCAAAACGTTCCTGGATCATCCGCAAATGCTGATCCTGGCGCCCGAACAGGCTCAATGCCTCTTGTGCGTTCAGCAGTTTGAAGGTGTACGAAGTTTCAGTGGTGGGTTCTATACTCATCGGGCAGTTGATCCGCCCGCCTTCGCAACGGTTAAAATGCTTTTTTCTATTGATTTACGGCGTGCGGGATGTGAATTTGGAACGGAACAGGCATCCGGGCCTGCAAACAAGTCCATTCCAGATGTTTCCGGCAAACTATCAGTTTCCAATGATCTTCTCCTTCATAATAAGTCTAATTACTCCCTGATTTCGTGTCAAGCAGAAACATTCTACGCCTTTTTCGACACAAATCGTATTCCACTTCTTTTCCTCCAACCCACCCCTCTTTTTTTCCGTTCTCTCCCCTTATTCTTCAATCTTTAATTCTTAATTCACCCTTCGGTCCTATCCAATGTTCCTGAATGGCCTTCAGCCGTTGAAACAGACAGGCGGGAAGGATACCGGAGATCGCTGACTTGAGAGTCGCGGACTTCGGATTGAGATCCCATTTCATCACCCGCCGTCTGCGCAGGACTTCCCATTCGGTAAACTCCGGAGTCCGCACTCCCGCAAAATCCATGTCATACACCACGTTCTCCCCATCGGGATGGATGAGGTAATTCCTGGCCCTGCATTCCTCATACATAGGAGTTCCGGGATACGGTTTTGCGATGAACACCTCAAAACGCGTCGCACCAAGTCGCCGAAGTTTTCGCGCGTATTCCCATCCCTCACGCCAGAGGGCGTCCGTTTCGCCGGGATATCCGACGATGAAAAAGATCACCGTGCGAACACCGTGCTTCCCGCACCAGCCGATCACACGTTCCACCGCCTGCAGGTTTTGCATTTTGTTCATCTTTTTCAGCATTTCCCGGCTGCCGTGCTCCACCGGAAGGTACAGCGTTCGATTACCGGATGGGGGGCACATTGCCACAAATTCCTCATCCAGCGTCTCGGTTCGAATCCCGTTGGGATTCTCCCACGTGAGCGGGATCCCTTTCTTTTTACGTTCAATCAACCCGTTCAGGATGGTTTTGACACGATCCAGGTCAATGGTCATGTTGTCGTCTTCAAATTCAAGATGATTGATGTGCCATTGCTCGATCAGTTGGTCGATTTCCTGAAGCACCCGTTCCGGCGCACGCGGCCGCCACAATCGCCCCGCGACCGGATGCACCGAGCAATAATTGCATTGAAACGGACATCCCCGCGATGAGATCAGCGAGGCCGAACGTCTGCCGATCAGCCCGCGAGGCGAATGCCGCACATAAGTCTCCATGGGCAACAAATCCCGCGCCGGAAAGGGGAACCGATCGGGATTCCGTTCGAATGCGACCGGGCCGGTCTCCACAATCTCCCCGTCCCTTCGAAAAACAAATCCTGGAATCTTTTCGGGAGAAACTCCGTCGGCGAATGCCACAATGGCATGTTCCCCTTCGCCGCGAATTACATAATCCACAGTTGGGAAAAGGGCATCCGCCGGTTGCGTGGAGGGAAACACTCCGCCCAGAAGAAGCGGGATATCGGGGAAACGATTCTTGATCGCCGAGGATAATTCCCGTGCGATGATACGGTTGTTTGTGAACGGAACCGTGATTCCGATCGCTTTTGTGTGCGCCGGAATCCGTTGAACAATTTCAAGATAATCCAGTCCCCAGCGATAGACCGTTTGATATTTCAACGGAACGCGGATTCTTTTGGTCGGCGCCTCGGCCACCGCATCCAGAATTGTTACCTCGTGACCCGCCTCACGCAGACAGGCCGCCAGGCAGGCCAGGCCAAGATTCTGCGAAAGGAATTCCAGGCGCTTGCCGAAAAACCACGGACCATTGATCAATGTCAGGTGCATGGAACCGCTCAATGATGAGATTGTCGCGGAATGTTTTTCTGCCGGATGATATCTGCAGAACGTGTCATATCTGCACTTGTCATCGGCCTCTCAATCTCTTGTCAAAACCAGATATACCGCGCCACAAACTGCAAGTCAAATGAAACAAAGGGATTGCGCCCCGGTGAACAATTTTCATCAAAGCGCTTCCCTTGAAGGCTTTTTATAGGTATAATGATGGTGTAGCGAAGAAGTGAAAGCGATAGGTCGTTTCGCTCGCGAAAGCCATTTGAAATGAATGGAAATCAGTGCATTGAGGTTAAGGGATCATGTCACAAATATCTTATTATCGATGCGCGCAATGCGGGGCGATTGTTTCCACCGCCTATCACTCTTTCTCTGTCGATGGGGAAGATGGCACACGCGAATTGGAGGCGACCGATAAGTGTTTCTTGTGCGGGTATGTTCCTTTTCGTGTCCGTGATTCCGTGAATGACCTTCAACCCCAGCTTACGACCGCCGACTGGATGGAATAGATTTCCTTGTTCTCCCAATTTGTTTTATCGCAGGGGCACGTTGCAACGTGCCCCTGCTTCCTATCCAACCCTTGCCCTTCCCCTGTCCATTCTGTTCTCATTCCCTCATGCATGCGATGGCCCCATTGAATTGGTGCGACACGCCTTCTATTCTTCGCCGACCCGACCTGTTGGCGGTGTTTCTATTGTTATGTGTGGTGATGGGGCTTCATTCGCCGATTGCGTTTGAAGGGCGTCTGCCTCTCGATGAAGATACCCTGCTTTTCTTCTATCCCTTGCGGGCAATCTCTCAGGACCCGTTCGTCGGACTATGGGACCCCTACCTTTTTTGCGGATTTCCCAGAGATGGCAATCCCCAATCGCAGCTGTTGTATCCGCCAAACATCCTATTGAGTTTCCTGCCTGCGCCGCGAGCATACGCGGTTTTGCTGATCGGGCATTTGGCAGCGGGAGTGATCGGCGTTTATTTTCTTTGTCGTTTCCTCGATTGTGGCGTTCTTGCCTCATTCGTGGGCGCTCTGGGGTGTGCGGGCGGTTCGTTCTGGTGGTGCAAGGCGGTTAATCTCGGCAACATGGAGGGCAATGCCTGGATTCCGTTTCTCCTGCTTGCATTTCTCAACGGATTGGAGCGTAACTCCCTGTGCTGGGTGATCCTCGCGGGTGTGTTTGGTGCGCTGATTGTGGGAGCCGGTGCGCCGCACCCCGTCATTTATTCCGCCATGCTTTGTTTGTTTTTCTGGGCGTGGATACGTCGTTTCCATATTGATCGCCAAACGGCGCAGTACGCGCTGATTATCATTGTCGTTGCTGCCGGTCTTTCCGCATGGTCCTGGATGCCCGCCGCCGAGTACCTCTCACGTTCGAATCGTGCGCCGCTCGGCCCTGAAGAGGCTTACCAGGGCGCGCTCGCATTGCGCGATTTTCCCGGCGTTTTGCTCTGCGGCCTGACCCAACCCAAGGTAACCCGTCTGGACCCGTGGGAAGGCACGCTGTTCTTCAGCATCACGGGCCTGATTCTTGCCGGTTTCGGCGTCGTCGCGCGAAAAGGACGGCGTGAAACATGGGCCTTGCTGACAGCCACTGCGGTCGGATTCCTGTTTGCATTGGGGCCGAATACACCGGTCTACCCGCTGTTCCATCGTTTCGTTCCGGGGGCCGCGTACCTCAACCTGCCCAACCGCGCGCTTTTGATGGCGGCCTGGTCGATTCCAGTTCTGATCGCTTTCGGCGCAGAGCGCATTTTGCGTGCCGGCGTTTTACGCAAATGGTTCCTGCCGGCGTTTGTGCTTTGCATAGTGGGTTGTTTTGCATTACTTGTGCATCTCGCGTTCAAACATTCGCTCTGGCTTCTTTCTCTAAGAAATCCGGCTTTTACCGCAACCTTCGATGCGAACGCCGTGCCGGACATGGAACTGATGATTGCCTTGGCGCTCTTCGGTGTGTCTCTCACAGCGCTGGTGTTATGGTTGCCTGCTCACCGGGCGTGGGGATATGCGCCTCACCTGGCGGGGATCGCCGTATTGATGTTGGTCCAGATGTTCTATGTAACTCCGCGCTTTTTTGTTGAATACACATCGCCGAATTTTTTCGACCCGCCGCCTGCGGTTCGATGGGTCCAGGAACGTTATCGTGTGCAGCAGGGAAGGGTACTGGGACATTCGAAAGCCATTTCCGATTCGGGCGATGTGCGTTGCGCGTGGAATGCTCCGCATTTGGCACACCGATTTCCGGAAATCTTTCGTCTGCGGGAAATCCAGGGCTACGAGCCGGTCTATCCGAGACAGTATGGAGAACTGATTCGAGCATGGGCAGGCCAATCGCGCGCCTCCAATGCTCTCCGCAATGTTCAGTTGGAGACCGCCCCGCCGCGATTGATTGATTTTCTGGGTGTAGAGACGATCATCGGTAATCCTGCGGATCGTTTGTGCAAACTCCCCCAAGTGATTCTCAAATCCGGCGAACGGAAGGCATTATCCCTGTCCGATCCGATACGAACCGATCGCCTGTTCATCCGGCACACGTGCAGGGACATGTCTGGATTGCCGGATGACACAGTTATCGGCACGATTGAAATTCGCAATGTGTCCGGCGAGTTCCGGGAATTTCCGGTGCGCTACGGTAGTGACCTTGCCGACTTTCTGCCGGAGGACGCGCGCGGATTTCGACAGGCGCAGGTCTTTCACTGGTGGCCCGTGCCGTATATCCGGGGATATCGCCCGGCGGTGAGTTATTGGGCGCGATGGGCAGTCGATCCGCCCATCGAGGCGACCTCCGTTGCCTTTCGTTGCGACGCGCCCCGTGGTGAGTGGTCGCCGATAGAGATGATGCTGACCGATACCGAGCGGGAGATTTATCCGCGCATATTTGAGAATAACGGTGTCGAGGTCTTTGAGAATCCCACGGCATTCCCACCCGCCTGGATCGCAACGCATTGGGAATTGATTTCTGACGCAACCGAACGAATCGAGATCATGATCTCCGGTCAGATCAACCTGCGCGAAACAGTCCTGTTTGACCAATTCCCTCCTTCAGACTGCATGGTCTCTAACCGGGAGGAGGCAATCTCCATCACCATCGAACGCCCTTCCTCCGATGAAATCCTCTTCCAGATCTCGCCGAATACCGAGGGATTTCTTATTGTGACTGAGGGCTATAGTCCCTGGTGGCGTGCCGAAATGAACGGTGGGTCCGTGCCCGTTCTGCGGGCGGACCACGCATTCATGGCGATTCCCATTCACGGTGAGGCGGGAATCCTGCGCCTGCGTTATCGGCCCATAATCTTCTATCTGGCGTGCTGTCTATCGGGGATCGTCTTGCTGGGGGGGATTGCAGCTGCAACAATAAAGGTCAGAAATTCTCTCACAGGTCGGAAAGGTTCAATCGCTCGCGGAGATTTCTGCCTTCGGTCGAAATGACAGGACAATGTCATTGCGAGCCTCCCTTTTTTGCCAGGCAGGGACGCCGTAGATGCCAGGCAGAGACGCCTGGCCTACTGGGTGGCTGCCAGGCAGGGACGCCTGGCCTACTGGGTGGCTGCCAGGCAGAGACGCCTGGCCTACTGGGTGGCTGCCAGGCAGAGACGCCTGGCCTACTGGTAGCTGCCAGGCAGAGACGCCTGGCCTACTGGTAGCTGCCAGGCAGAGACGCCTGGCCTACTGGTGGGACAGGCAGGGACGCCTGGCCTACGGTGGCTGCCAGGCAGGGACGCCTGGCCTACTGGTGGCTGCCAGGCAGGGACGCCTGGCCTACGGGTGGCTGCCAGGCAGAGACGCCTGGCCTACTGGGTAGATGCTAGGCAGGGACGCCTGGCCTACGGTGGCTGCCAGGCAGGGACGCCTTGGCCTACTGGGTAGATGCCAGGCAGGGACGCCTGGCCTACGGTGGCTGCCAGGCAGGGACGCCTGGCCTACGGTGGCTGCCAGGCAGGGACGCCTGGCCTACTGGGTAGATGCCAGGCAGGGACGCCTGGCCTACGGTGGCTGCCAGGCAGGGACGCCTGGCCTACTGGTGGGACAGGCAGGGACGCCTGGCCTACTGGTGGGACAGGCGTCCCTGCCTGTCGATGACCCGATATGAGATTGCCAAGTTGCGCTCGCAATAACATGACTCTGCAAATGGAATTTCCTTACAGGATATTGAATATGCCCGGCTGGCTTGACTACATTTCTAAAGCGGACCGCGAGATCACCTTGCAGATTCTCGCCTCGCTTGTTTTTTCTATTCTGTTTTTCATTTTCTGGCCGACAAATGTAGTCTGGGATGATGCCGGGATTATCCTCAAATATATGGACAATTTTGCGGATGGGTATTTCTATACCTATAATCCAGGTGATGGCCCGATTTTCGGCATTTCGGGTTTTATCCACGGCATCGTTGCAGGCTTATTCGCCTTTACCCACATTTTTTCTCCCCTCAACAGTCTGTTTGCTTCCAATTTTATCGGTCTATTTTTTACATCTTTTCTCTCCCTGCGATTGCTTTCACGTTACTCGGACAAACAGATTCTCATCTATTCTGCCTGGTTTGTTCTGATGCTTTGCTCACCCAGTTTTGTGATTTGCATCAAACAGGGACTCGAGACACCGCTGCATCTTTCCATCATCCTGTTTTGCTTCTTTCTTTTGCTTTATGGAAAATCAAAGTATTTTTGGAGTGCATTATTGTTGGCGGCGATCTCAAAACTTGACGCCGCCCCGATCTGTGTTGTCCTTGCCGTTGCCTTCCTGATTCGCAATTGGCTCGATCCCGCACCGATTCCAGTGCGCGCCATTGCTAAAGATTTGCTGTTCTTCGGTATCCTTCCGGGGCTTGTCTGGGTTATTTTTACGTATATTGTCTTCGACGGTCCGGTTCCGCATACTGCCGTGGCAAAGTATTATTATCACAAGAATCTCTCCGACCACTGGTTTCCGTATCTTCTCTCCTTCGCATTGTCTAATACGATGATATATGCAGCGCTGATCCTGTTTATATTCTACACAGTATTGTGCCTTTCCAGAAAGGAATACCGAAAAGCAACCGATATTCCTGTATACGGATTTGCAGTTATTGGCTACCTCATTCTGTACTATTTTTACAACCCCAAAGAACGGATGGTGTGGTACTATGCCGTCCCGGAGTTTTTGATTCTGCTTCAACTTCTTGTCATCCTATTGACATCTCTGCCGACGCTGCTTCATAAATACTCGACAGCCGCCGGCGTCCTTGTCATGGCTGCCGTTCTCTGGATCTGCTCTCCGCAGGTCTTTGCCGCAGTGCAGAGATGCCTTCATTATCTGCATGTTGTCGAGACCGAGCGGATGGCGGTCGGCGATTGGATTCACGAGAACAGCAATCCCTCGGACACATTGCTCTGCGGCTTCGGGCACTTTGCGCGGAATTCCCGCCTGTACACGATTGATATTTCCGGCCTGAACTCACGAGTGGTTCTCGATTACGGTCGAAAACTGGTCGAAACGGTCCAGAATACCAAGCCGACCTGGATCGCCCGGCATGGTCTTTTGGAGTCAGGTCTTCAGATCCATGACAGATATCGCCTTTGTAAATCGTTTTACAATATCGCCGGAATGGAAAAATGGCCTTCCTGGAGAGTGTTCAAAAAGACTCTGGGACAGCCGAACATCCTGGCTGTTCGCATCGAGGCAAATATGGTATCCGTCACCGGACAAGGAGCGAAAGTAGAGGATCTTCCCGAACTGCTCATTCCGTCCGGTGAAACCATCGTCTTTCACAACCTGCCGCCGAGTACTTGCTTGTCCGACTTCATTACCGGAATTATGAAGAAAGAATCTCCCCTGTTAGTCAGGGCCACGGCCTGTGACACAAGTGGCCACGTAATCAATCGTGAGATCTTCCTGGTAGACAAACGGAATGAACAATCCCCTGTGGATGGGTACACCGGCGAAATCTGGTTCCGGTTGAATCCCGACCTCGAGATCGGCTCCATCGAAATCACCGCGCAGAACAGAAGTATCTCAGCTCCGGAGACAATAACGCTTGTGGATCCCGTCCTTTGCACCATCCTGCAGAATCGATCCGGTCACGGTCGGCGATTGGGTGAAGAAAGTGTGTTTCCCGCCCTTCTTTGCCAGGCAGGGACGCCTGGCCTACTTAGCTGCCAGGCAGAGACGCCTGGCCTACTGGTAGCTGCCAGGCAGAGACGCCTGGCCTACTGGTAGCTGCCAGGCAGGGACGCCTGGCCTACTTAGCTGCCAGGCAGAGACGCCTGGCCTACTTAGCTGCCAGGCAGAGACGCCTGGCCTACTTAGCTGCCAGGCAGGGACGCCTGGCCTACTTAGCTGCCAGGCAGGGACGCCTGGCCTACTTAGCTGCCAGGCAGGGACGCCTGGCCTACTTAGCTGCCAGGCTTAGCTGCCAGGCAGGGACGCCTGGCCTTAGCTGCCAGGCAGGGACGCCTGGCCTTAGCTGCCAGGCAGGGACGCCTGGCCTTAGCTGCCAGGCAGGGACGCCTGGCCTACTTAGCTGCCAGGCAGGGACGCCTGGCCTTAGCTGCCAGGCAGGGACGCCTAGCCTACTGGTAGCTGCCAGGCAGGGACGCCTGGCCTACTTAGCTGCCAGGCAGGGACGCCTGGCCTACTTAGCTGCCAGGCAGGGACGCCTGGCCTACTTAGCTGTCAGGCAGGGACGCCTGGCCTACTTAGCTGCCAGGCAGAGACGCCTGGCCTACTTAGCTGCCAGGCAGAGACGCCTGGCCTACTTAGCTGCCAGGCAGAGACGCCTGGCCTACTTAGCTGCCAGGCAGGGACGCCTGGCCTACTGGTGGGACAGGCCTCCGTGCCTGTCGATGGGCGTCGCAGCCCTTCGCAGACTCCGGGCTGCTCCTCGCGATGACGGGTTGGGCGCCACCGCGAGACCTAGCTTTCTTTTTCCAAATCACCGGCCCCGCTGGAGTCGTGCTCGCCGGAAAAGCCGCCAAATGTAAAAAGTTGTCACATTTTCCAACTTCTATTCGGTCTTTGCTACTTAAGAAGCAGGGAGGAACAGGCAAGGTTTGTCGGTTCATAGAACGGGGGTCCTCCCGGGGAGGTTCAAAAATGTCCTTTGAAGGGATCAATTTCAAACGGTTGCTTCATGGCGCAAATGATACTCCGCTCACGGTGGAAGAAGAGCGGAAATTGATTCGTCGGTACCGTCGAGGCAGCAAGAAGGCCCGGGATCGGCTGATCGAGAGCAACCAGCGATTCATTATCCGTCTCGCGCTCCGGATGCGCGGCCAGGGATTGCCGCTGGTTGACCTGATCCAGGAGGGCAACCTGGGGCTGATCGAGGCGCTGGAGCGGTTCGATCCGGGTCGCAACTGCCGGTTGATCTCGTACGCGAGCTGGTGGATACGGCTCTACATGCAGCGGGGAATCGAATACAAATCGCGACCGGTCAATATCCCGGTCAACAAGATTTCCCTATTGAAGAAAATCAAAAGTTTCGAACACACGTTTTCGAAAAGCAACGGACGACTGCCGACGCTGGAGGAAATCTCCGCAGAGATAGGAATACCGGAGAACAAAGCCGAATCCATTCTGGCGTTATCCGGCACATTTCTTTCGATTGACTGCGCCGATGAGGAAGGCACATCGCTTGAGGACCTGCTGCATTTTCATATCAAAGGCGCGATTCATCGGAAGGTCTGGCTCGAGGAGCTACGGGATCGGATTTTCCGGGTGCTGGAATGCCTGACTCCGAAGGAACGCGCGGTGATTCTGCACCGGTTCGGGTTGAGCGGACTGGTAGAGCCGACCAGTTTGCGCCAGGTGGGGCTGCGACTCGGTCTTTCCGCAGAGGGAGTCCGCCAGATTCAGCAGCAGGCGCTGCAGAAACTTCGCACAGCAGATGATATCTACCTGCTGGAGGGATTCCTCAGCGTGGCGTGAGGTCATATTTCATCCCCGGAAGTCCTTCTTCCTCCCCCGAAGATCGGGGGAGGTGAGGTGGGGGTTGATTCCTCAGAAAGCCCAGGCTGGGGTTGATGCGGAAATCCTGCAATCTCGAATCACCCCCCCCTCGTATTCCGCAGAACTTGGGGGAAGCAGAAGAAGCCCAGCGGATCATCTGTCACTCGCATGGTTGGGCCGATGCTGCAACTATTTTCGGCAGCTCATACCGGCAAAATCCTTTCTTTCCCCATGTACCCCTGCAATGCCCGAGGGATCAGGATGGAGCCGTCTTTCTGCTGGTAGTTTTCCATCACCGCGATGATCGCCCGGCTGGTAGCGACAGCGGTTCCGTTTAATGTATGAACCAGCCGGGGTTTGCCGCCTGCGGGACGGTAACGGATATTCAATCGTCGAGACTGGTAGTCGGTACAATTGGAGGCGCTGGTTACTTCACCCCACTCGCCGCCATCCCCGCGACCCGGCATCCAGGCCTCCAGGTCAAACTTCCGGTATGCAGGACCGCCCAAGTCCCCGGTACAGCAATCGACTACCCGATATGGGATTCCCAAACCGGAGAAAATCTTTTCTTCTAACGCTACCATGTGCGGATGCTGATTGTCGGAATCTTCGGGCGTGCAGTAAATAAACATCTCTACTTTGTTGAATTGGTGAACCCGGTACAGCCCCCGCGAGGCCCGTCCGTGCGCACCGGCCTCCGTCCGGAAACAATGCGATACCCCTGCCAGTTTCATGGGCAGATGATCCTCTGGGACGATTTCGTTCGAGTACATTCCGCCCAGTGTAATCTCGGCGGTTGCGATCAGGCACAAACTATGGTCGGACAGGGAGTAAATCTGGGTTTCCGCCCCGCGCGGGATATAGCCGGTTCCTTCCAGGATTTCCGGTCGCGCCAGATCGGGCGTGATATGCGGAACAAATCCATCCTCGATCAGAATGTGGAGCGCATATTGCGCCAGCGCAAAATCCAACAGAACCGCATCCCGCTTGAGAAAATAGAAGTTCTGGCCGGTCACTTTCGCCCCGGCATCGAAATCGATGAGGTCCAGTTCTTCTCCGAGGATTACATGATCTTTCGGTTTGAAATCGAATTGCGGTATATCGCCGACAATTCGGCATTCGCGATTCTGCTCGTCACTCTCACCGGCAGGCGCATCGGGGTGTGTGAGATTGGGGATTTTGCCTTGTTCCTCGCGGATTGCCGATTCGATTTCGCGCAGTTCGGTTTCCAGCGCGGAGACTTTCGGCTTCAGTTCCCTGGCTTCCTCAGAGAGATGCTGACGTTGTTCCGGCTCCATTTTCTGCCGAAACAGTTCGGCGATTTCGTTTTGTCGTCGCCGGATATTGTCAACCTCTTGGATGAGCGCAGACCGTCGCGCGGCCAGCTGTTCGAGCCGGTCAAAGTCGGCAGACATTTTCCGGTTCCGTGTGTTCTCTTCGACTAGCGCGCGATTTTCCAGGATAAAACGAAGGTCCAGCATGATTCTCAGTCACACCTGTACATGAAAGGGCAACCACGGGGGGTTGCCCCTGCGATTTGATTACGACACCGTAGAGGCAGGCGCCCTCACGCTCTTCTCCCTCTCTCTTCGGCAGAAAGTTGGGGTGAGGGAGAAAAGCAGTTCAGCATACCATCCGAACATAAATCTCCCTATGAATCCTCCTCTTCCCTGTCCAGCAGCGGGAACTCAGCCTCCGGGATCTGTGGAAAATCGACCGGATGCGTCTCGAATTTCGAAAACAACTGCTCCTTGCGCAGCGCAGGCGGCTCGAGAATCATCTGTCGAGCCGTCTCCAGGTATTCCGGTCGGATCTCATAGCCCACGCCGTTCCGCCCCAGGTATCGCGCCACTTTCAGTGTCGTGCCGATTCCCAGAAACGGGTCCAGGATCGTATCGCCGGGATAGGAATAGAGATTGATCAGCCGAAACGGGATCTCTTCCGGGAACGGGCAGGGATGCGGCAGGTGATTCGGCGGTACGGGTGGGATATGCCAGACCGTATTTGCAATCTCTCTCTTGAACAGATCATCAATGGGTTGTTGTGCCTTTGCTCGAACCTCTTCATCCACCTGTCTGTAAATCGCCTCGCCCTCTTTGCTGAAAATTAAGATATACTCCGTCATGATGTTCGGATAAAAATATCCCGGAAGCTGTTTTTGAATAAACACCCCGGCACGTTTGACTCCGCCGGTGACTTTGTACCACACGATATCCTGGTGAAACCGCCAACCCAGCCGGACCATGCGGCCGGTGAAATCAAACGGGAGCGGATAATGACGACCCTCCAGCAACACCGTCCCGATCACCACCGCGCAGAACCCGCCGGGTTTCGTCACCCGCAGGACCTCGGCAAAGCAGCGATCCAAGAAGTGGAGGTAATCCTCGTAGGGAGATTCATCCCTTGTTCGGTACCATTGACTGGGATCGAGGCTGTGCTGTTCGTAGTCGATAGCATTCCAATACGGCGGACTGGTCACAGTAAGCGCAATTTCCTCGCTCAGCTCGACGATATGTTCGCAGGTATGCGCGAAAAGTCGGAGACTCGGCCCTTTCATCATCCTCTCCATTTTCCTACCCTCTCGCTCCCCATCTCTGTCCGCTCCTTTCAATCCGCACCCCCCAATTCTTCCTTATCCGGCAAATCCTTCCTGGCAGATTCCCTTATCTATTTCGTCTGATCTCGTAAGAGATTCTATCTCAAGAACTTATGAAATCGAGTTCAGGGTAGATCTTGTGGCATCGACTTTGCTTCTCTCTCGAAGAAACTGCTTCTTTGGCAGGTTGGGAATTGCATCTCGGCGATTCCCTGCGGTTCAGGATTTGAGGCGATTTCTATCTGAGGGACAAGGACTATGACTGCGTACGAACGAGATTTGTTGTGCCGTCGCGAGGCGTATATCATGGCGAAGCGGTCGCCATGGCATCTTTGGTCAGTCCAGGCCCTGCGGGCCGGGTATATTCCACCGCTGATCCCCGGCACGATCCCGCCGGACATTCCGCGCATCTTGCCGGTCGGTTTTCCTTTTAACTCCATGGATTCTTTGCCGGCTATGGACATGCCGAGATTGGCCCCGACGCCTGCCGGTCGTATGGCGGTTTTGGGCAGGGCGGTTCTGAGGATTGTTTTGTCGGTGGCGGTTTGCGTGATGGCAGGCTTGGTGGCGTATTCGTTTATGACGGGCAGCGAGTTCCAGATTGCCATGCTCAGCCAGTTCGGGCGCTGATCGAGGATTGCCCTCTGTAAGCCCTATGTTGTGTGGGGTGTCGGTTCGATGTATTTCACCAGGCGGAGCAGGTTTCCCCGTTCCGGGACGTGGTTGTAAATCACTTCATCCATACAGGTTTTGATGATCTGGAGACCGTAGCCGGATGTTTTCATACTGGCGATCAGGTCTTGCAGTGGAGTTTCACTCTGGAGATTCCGGGAGAAATCGCGACCGTTATCATATACGGTGATGGCGATACTTCGGCAATCGTATTCGACATCCAGCAGGAGATGTGTCACGGGGGATTCGCCTTCGATCTTGCGGATGGCGCGGATGGAATTGGAACAGGCTTCGTCCAGCGCCAGTTCAATCTTCGCGACATCCGCCTTGGAGAATCCGATGTGGCCTGCCAGGCTGGAAATAAACTGGCGGACAAGCACAAGATAGTGGGTCGCAGCGGGCAGCTCCACACGAACCGATTTGGCCGACAGTTCCATTCGGGAACCTCCACGCCGGAAAAGGTGTTTCCGGCAGACCCGAAATCCGCCCTCGAACGCCGCTCCTGGTCGTGCCGCCTTTTAGAAGGGCAGAACGCTCAGCTCCTGAACATAAAAATCCCGATCCGTCTCTCCTTTCTCTCTACTTGTAATACGTTTCCACGCTCGTTTTTATTTTCTTTTTCTGTCCGATCAGACCTTTTTTCAAAATCCTGACCGAACTTAATAGCTGTCCTCCGGAGATTCGCCGCCCTTCCCGGACTCCGACATTTCCTTGCCGAATGCCTCCAAAGCCTCCTCTATCGTGCCGTGAATTCTCACCAGACGGGAAAATCCGAGCATATCGAACAGATTCCGAATCTTATCGGACATGTTGGCGATTTTCAGGTCCCCGTTATGCTCTCGGACCTCTTGCAGCATTCCCATCAGTACCCCGAGACCTGCGCTGGAGATGTAGTTTAAATGCCGGAGATCCACAATAAACCGATAATTCTTCTGGCCGATCAAGCCCGAAAGACGTTCCTGCAAGTGGGGAAACGTACTGGAGTCGAGGTATCCGTCCACGCGAACAATCTGGATGGGTTTCCCCCCGATTTCTCGGCTGTCCGTCGATATGTCGAATTTCTTCCACATGGAGTCCTCCGAATGGGGGGTGGTTACATTTTCATCTGGGGGTATCATACCACAAAGTCTCCTCAACACAGAGCGATTTTTCGTTTTTTTTGTGTCAGGCGGCGGAGACCTCCTGCAAGCGTCTCGGTCCGACTTTGAGAACCAGCAACGTAAGATCGTCATGCTGGGGTACACCCGATGCAAATCTCGCCAAGTCCTTGTTGACCGCCTGGATCAGCCCGGTGGGATCTTCATGCCGCATTTGAATGATATTCCCGATGAATCGTTTCAATGAGTATTCCTGACCGTCGGGATTCATGGCCTCGGTAATTCCATCCGTGTAGAAAACCACAATATCGCCGCTTTCCAGGTCGATGATCTCTTCCTTGGTGTAGTCTGCGAATGTCTGTCCGCCCACAAGACCCAGCACGATACCGTCCGGCTGGATCAAATGGGGCTGTTTTTCGCCCTCTCGGAGCAAAATGAGCGGATCATGGCCGGCGCGGGCGATTTCCAACTGACCGGTCTCCGTATTCAGGACGGCGATCATCATGCTGATAAACATGTCCCGCCGGATATCGTGAGCGATGAATTCATTGAGGCGGATCAACAGGTCCCGCGCGCCATCCGCGTGCCGGGACAGCGCCCGCAACGCGCTGCGAACCATCGCCATGGTCAGCGCCCCCGGTACGCCTTTTCCCGAAACATCCGCAACCACCAGCGCCAGACGCACATCGTCCACCCAGATAAAATCATAGTAATCCCCACCCACCTGTCGCGCCGCCAGCCCGTACGCTCCGAATGAGAATCCGGGGATGTCCGGTGTGGTGGCCGGGAGAAGCAGACGCTGGACTTCGCTCGCCAGCTCCATCTCTCGCTCCAGCCGTTCTTTTTCCTGCAACTCGCGGTGCATCACAGCGCTCCCGATGGTGATCGCCGCCTGTTCCGCCATGGCTTCCAGAAGAACACGATCTTCGTCGGTGAACATTCCCGATTTGGGGTTGATTACCGAGACCGCCCCGACAATTTCCTCGCGGACTTTCAGCGGAACCACCAGAAGACTTCGGATTTTCAAAAAATCCTCCGATTGCTGAAGAATGGTCGGATCGTTGATCGCATCCGGGATAAACAAAGTCTCCCCGGTTCCAATCGCCCGGCCGACCAGGCTGCCCTGTACCGGAACGCGCTCCGATAAGACCAGTTCGTTCAGGTATCGCTGACGCATGGCAACATGCTGAAGCCTGGAAACATCCGTCACGGGCGGATATGGACCTTCCACAACCCGTGCCCGGATATGGGTATCCCCGTGAGAATGATCCTCTTCACCGGGATGGTACTTCTGTAACAGAAAAATGGCTCCCGCAGAGGCTTCGGTCAGACCCAGTGAGAAATTCAGTGTCGTTTCAAGTACGCGATCCAGGTTCAAACTGCCGGACCAGCGGTCTCCTTCCGGAGCCTCCTCGATCAGGCTTTCATCCGCTCCGGTCACTTTCTGGAGAAATGAAATCATCACCTCGACTTCCCGCCGGAATGATTCCCCGCGCTGTTGTGTATCCTCCGTGTGCAGAAAACAGGCTTTTTGGAAAAAGTAAACAAGAGAGATCAGCAGCAGCGTCTCGAACTGCCATAGGTTTGTCCACGCGAATACGCTGAAAAGCGCCCAGAGAACCAGCGTGATGATGACGGATCCCCGCAATGTATTCTCGCTGTATCGAAGATTGTAATAGGTATACGCCAGCATGAACAACTGCCACAACGTGAGAAAAACCAGACAGCCGGTGTGCGGCCGGCCCGGAAACAGCCCAATTACGAATGCGCCCCCCAGAACCCACAGCCCCACTCGTTGAAGCAGATCGATATGGCGGAAACTTGGCGCGCTTCTACCCTCACGGATGGGGAATGCTGCGAAATACATCAGGCCAAGCGCGATGAACATGGTCGCGGCGGTGAAAATCAGCGCGAAAAACAGTTCCAGCAACCGGGTGAAGAACGGATAGGAAACCTTCCATTGGATCAATCGCATCACCAGGGAGACTCCCCACAGGAGAAGCCCGATCAGCAACATGCGAAATTGATCCGGCGTTAATAGCGGTGGAAAAACCGAGCGGCGGGCGGGATACTGTTGATGTTGAAACCGGCGCAGATGCCGCAAGAACAGCAGAATTACAAGGACCAATACAAGGTTTGCTACCAGAAAAGGCATAATTCACCCGGGGAATCGCATCGCCGCAAGGTCCGGTACATGGGCGGACCCTGACTCATCGGATCGGTATTTTATGGCTCAGATCGCTTGGATCGTCTTTCTGTCTTGATTTATATTATAGAATCAATCACACTTGCATCCTAGCGGTGCCGAACATGCTAGCCTGACTGGGTACGGTAAAAAGTATGCCTTCCTCTTCTTCGCCACTTCTGATCGCCATGAATCGAATGGAGGGTTATGAGATTGTCGCTGTTACTCGCAAGAATCAGCTGACGGATCTCCTGGTCCAGGAAAACCTCCCGACCGGAGGCAGCACAGCAGGAAATATATACAAGGGTATTGTGAACGCGGTTGTGCCGCATCTGCAGGCAGCCTTTCTCGATATCGGCGTGCTGAAGAACGGATTCCTGTCCATCGACAACCTGGTGTATCGCCTTGTAGACCGGGAGGGCCATCGGGGAGGTCGGCGAACAATCGAGAGCCTGCTGCGCGAAGGGGACCAGTTGATGGTTCAGGTGGAAAAGGAAGCCCTCGGCGAGAAAGGACCGTCTTTGACAACCAAGATTTCTCTTCCGGGGCGGTATGTGGTTTATATGCCGTACGGGCGCGGAGTCCATATTTCCCGCCAGATTACCCAGGAAAAGGAACGGAAGCGCCTGCATGAGATTGCCGAGGAGGTTTTTCAGAAAGAGGGCGGGTATATCATTCGCACCGCCGCTTCCGGGCGCAGCAAGAGCGATCTGAAAGGGGATGCGGAATACGTTCACCGCCTATGGAAACGGATCCAGCGGGAATACGAGAGAACCGAAGGTATCCGACTGCTTCACAAGGAGTTAGGCGTGGTCGAACGTGCCCTGCGGGACCACTATCAAAAGGAGGTCAGTGCCATCCTGGTCGGGTGTGAGGAACACCGTAACAGGGTCTGCCAGTTCTTGCGGGTCATCGCTCCACGCACCGATGTGGATCGCCTGGTTCAGAAGATCGATCCCAAGGAAGTCTGGCGAAAGTCCGGTGTCCTGGAACGACTCAAGGAAATCTTCAGCAATCGAGTCCGGTTGGAATCGGGGGGAACGCTCATTATTGAGGAAATGGAGGCCCTGACCGCTATTGACGTCAACAGCGGGAAATTCAGCGGTGGTTCGGGTTTGGATGAGACCATCTATAAGACCAACATGGAGGCGGCCGTCGAGATCCCCAAACAGCTCCGGCTTCGACAGATCGGCGGAATCATCGTGATCGACTTCATTGATATGCGGCTCAAACGTCACCGTGACAATGTGTACCGTGCCCTGGAACGGGAGATGGCTCATGACCGCACACCGTCCGATACCCTGCAATTCACGGAAATCGGTCTTGTCCAGATTACACGGCAGCGCACCGGAAGAAGCCTTCGGCAGCGACTTTCCTCTCCCTGCCCTCACTGCAAAGGCGCGGGGTTCATTCCACTGCTTCAATTCGAGTGAAGGTCATAAACAAGGGGAAGAATCTTTTCTCCCTCCCCTGTTTATGGACGGACAGGGGGAAGTTTTGTATCTCTCCCAGGGAGAGAGGGAATAAGGTGGAACTGTAAGGAAGATGGGACAAACAGGACCAACGGGAATACTCAAGTCCCTGCCGAGCTGCCGATACTGGAGAAGGGATGTTCATTGAATGTACCATGAAGGGGTCGAGGAACGATTATGGTTTTCAATTCACTGCCCCCGGATTTTCAGACGCCTTTTTCGAGGATTCTGGAACTCAATTTGTCCAGAATCGCCGAAGGGCGACCGATCAGCGGCCAGGTGATTGCCGATGAGGGCGGGGGTCGAGCGACGGTGATGTTGGCGGGACGTCAGTTCACCGTGAACCTCGGAACCGCCCAAGTGTCCGTGGGACAATCGTTTACGGCCCAACTGATCGGGGGGAAACTGCAAATCCAGTTCGGTAATCAGAGTGCGTCCGTGCCTGTGGAAAGCCTGATCGGGCAATCCACACCCAGGTCGCTGGTTTCTGTGCTGGCCAACCTGGGCGCTCCTGCAAACGCGGCGGCTCAGGTGGTGGCACATTCTCTCCTGAACTCGCAGATCCCCCTCTCTGCCGAAGCGATTCGAACCCTTGCCGCCCTGTTGCCTCAACTGTCCGCAACGGACGTATCCACACTGTCCTTTCTTATCAACAAAGGAATGCCGATCAGCGCTTCCATGATAGAGTCTGTGCAAAGAGTCTTGGATAATCGAACGAAAATCGGCGAGAAGCTGGCCGAGCTGGACGAAGGATTGGGAAAGTTGGAACGACAGCTCGATGCTATTCAAGACCGCGTTGTTGCCATCCAACGTCGGGATGAACTGGCGGAACGGCGGCGGAACCTGAGACAGGAGTTTGTCAACCTGAAGGACGGGGACTCGGAAAAGGACCGGGATGACCTGGCAGAGAAACTCGAGAAATCCGTTCGGGGGCAGTCTACCAGCCCTGAAGCGGTCCTGTTGTCCGGGGCGCACGGCTCGCGGCTGGGGATTTCTCTTTACGATTTGTATTTGTATCTTTTGCAACTTCAGCAGATGCAGATTCTCGGCGATGAGGTTCCTTTCTCGTTATTGCTTCAGCAAGTAAACAATTTATATGAATCCCTTGCCGGGCAGAACCTGCACAATCTCCCGGATGAAGACCCTGAGTGCCCGCCTGTGTATTTTTTTCAGATCCCCGTTACGCTGGAGCGTGAGAATCGAACGCTTGAACTGCTGTATCGTCAGCACTCGAAGAATCGAGAAGATGGCGGTGTGCTGTCCGTTCGCCTGGATCTCTCCCAGTTCGGGCCGATCAGGATCGATTTCAATCTCCGGGAAGGAATGTTGAGCGTCACCATTACCGTTTCCAGCGCGGAATTGAAAAAACAGGTCGAGCCGGAAATGGACACGTTGAAGAAGGCTTTAGCCGACGCGGGATTTCGGGTTGCTTCCGTGGGGGTGGTTCATGGTATTGTGCCTTCGACCTTGCGCCAGATAGCCCCCGAGACCACGGCGCCTGCCCACAAACCAAGAGGATTGGATTTGAAGGTGTGAAAATTGGCGGTTCTGTAGAAGAGAACGGAACGAATAAGACCAATATTGTCACACATCGGGACTATAGCCTGCCGAATTCATGCCACGGATCTTGTTCAGGTCCTTTCCGGACACGGTTAACAGCCGTCGATTGCCGATTTCGCGAATCCGAAAGACCTGCTCGATTTCGCTGGGGATTTTTGGCAGGAAGCTGAGGCGGACTTTGAACTCGCCGCAAATCTCTACAATGAGACGGATCTCCTCCGTTGTGCAGGAAGCATCTACAAGTACAACCTCATCGATTTTGCGCGCGGCGACAATCTTTCTCAATTCATTGAGGTTTCCCAGGTCCGGCAGGGTCTCTTCCGAATGGTCGCCCTCGGTTGAGAAATGAATGCGCCCCAGAGGGATTTGACCGAAAGCGGGCTGTTTCAATAAGGGCGAGGCAAAGGCTTCACAGGCGCGTCGATCTCCAATGAGAACGAGCCGATCCGCGATCAGCCCCAGTTTATGAAGGCCGGTTTCGAGTATACGGACAACGGTACGGACCAGGGTCAGTCCCGCGAAGTTCACAACACCGAACAGCGCGAAAAACCCCCGTGAATATCCAAGCAGATAAGGGATAAAAATCTCTTTGGAGACAAACGTGAAGGCGATCAACAACACCCAGGTTGCCGATGCGGCAACCGCTGTCCGACGGATGAGCGCCGGAAAAGTCCTATACGAGCCACGTCGGTATAAGCCCGTTCCCAGGATTACCAGGAAATTGATAATTACAACGAACGGCACCAGGGTAGAGTAGGCCGGGATCTCCGTGAACGCCGTGTTGGGGAATGGATCCCGATCCGGGGCCAGCCATCGGAAGTACAGCAGATACGCGAGGACAAATCCGCCTGCTGCCACCAAGGCATCCAGCAATGCCAAAAACACGGGGCGAATTCGCCGCAGAAGGCTTTTCTGGGAACGATAGGTCCTTTGATCCAGCATCAGCAGAAAGAACAGGGGCGCATTTCGGAGGATTCTTCCCAAGATCTCCTTTGGGCGCCGGATCATGCGCCAAAGAGATTCCAGGCCCCAGCGTTGAAGACAGACCGGCGCACGGCGTTCCCGACCGGCGGCAAAATTGAACGCGGCCCCGACACCGATCATCACCGGAACCCCCAGTTGTTCCCGATATCGTCGAATCCATTTTTCCTGGCGTGGAGTTCCAAGGGCAACAAACAGAATGTCCGGTTTTGATTCCACAACTCGTCGAATGGTTTGTTCGTTTTCAATGGGATCGTTTTCAAAGTTTACGGGTGGAGAGTAAGTCCCCGCGACCATCAGTCCGGGATATTTCTCCGCCATACGGCGAGCGACCTCGTCTGCGACTCCCTCTTCCGCGCCGAGAAAGAACACACGGTATCCCCGCCCCGCAGCGGCCCGGCAGAGAGCCGGCAGCAAATCAGCGCCGGTTACCCTTTCCGGCAGTGGGGTCCGGTTCAGGCGAGACATCCAGACAACAGGCATTCCGTCCGCAACCACAAGATCGGCATCCCGGCTCACCTTCGCGAAATCGGGGTCGCGACGGCATAGCATGAGGTGAGAAATAGAGGGCGTCCAAATCTGGTGTGGTCCGCCTTCTTCCACAAAAGCAAGTGCGCATTCCACCGCCTCTTCCTGTGTGACCGGATCGAGGTCTATGCCCAGAATTTCCACGCGGTCGGCGCGATTCCGCATCCGCATTCTCCTATCGGGAGGAACTCAATAAGAGGTCATCATAAAGGGCTTCTACCTGTCGCGTCATGTCTTCCGCAGAACCGATCTGTTCGATTCGCCGTTTCGCGCGGCCTCCGAAATCCTCGCGTATCCCGGGATCTCGACATAGTTTCACCAGGTAGTTTCGGAGCGCCATCCGATCTTCCGGAAGAATCAGAAAACCATCCTGTCCGTTTCGGATCACATCGCCGATTCCGCCCACCCGGCCGGCCACAACCGGCAGCCCGGCGGCCATCGCCTCCAGAAGCGCCATTGGGACTCCTTCGGAACGAGACGGCTGCACATAGATATCGCAGGCAGCCAGGAAAAACCGCGTATCTTCGATAAACCCGGCCAAATAAAAGCGATTTGCCAGACCTGCGCTTTCTGCCTTCTTCTTCAATAGCCCCGCCTGGGACCCTTCCCCTCCCAGCAACACCACAGAGTGACTCGGCAATTCCACCAGGCAATCGAAAAGAAGATCATATCCCTTGATCGGTTCGATCCGGCCCAGCGAGCCGATGACCGTTTGATCCTTACCGATCCCGAAAAACTCCCGTGCCTGCCTGCGGGTTTCTTCACTCACCGGGACAGGGAAGTCGATTCTGTTAGGGATCAACTCGATTCGTCTTGGGGGCCGAGGCAGCGACTGAAAATAGTCTCGAAGCGGGGTGGAGATGACCTGTACCGCATCGGCCTTGCGAAGCAGGCGATTGTTGATTTTGTGAAAGAACCATCCCAGAAGGCGGTTGCGATAGTCGGTGTAGTTCAAATTCGGCACGCGGGCCACCCACGGAATGCCAAGTTCCCTGGCCACAGGCCCTGCAACCAGATTCGAGCGAATTCCGAACGTGTGAATCAGGTTGATATCATTTTCTTCAATAATGGAGATCAGGCGTTTCCGGGCGGAGCGGACAGCGAGTCTGGAAGACATGGGAATGGGCGAAACAGGAACTCCCATTGCTCGCGCGGCCTGAGCCAGTTTGTCTTCGCAAACCAGCGGGGCAAGATGCGGTTGATACCTCGACAAATCTAAGTGTTTGAAAAGGCAGAGGATATACCGTTCCGGTCCGCCAAAACATCCATCAATTCGCATGTAAAGAATTCGCCGCATTTCGGACATCCTGATGAGCCGATACATGACCGAGTTTGAATGTGCCTCACGTACCGGGTATCCTATCATAGGAATTCCTCGAAACGATAAGTGACATCCGGCGACATCTCCGAACCTGGAATTTCCGATTCCCGCCGACAGGACGGCGCTTTTCCGTACGAATGTGCGTTCATTCCAATGCAGTTATGACATCCTCGGTTGAGAATTATCGTGAGGCGCTTCAATCCGCCGAGAAAAACCATCGCAATGGCGCGGGCGGTAGTGAAATCCTGTCGCAGATTACACAGGCGACGGATAATCTGCTGATCGGTGTACTACAGGAAAAAGCACGAGAATTGGGGATGCATTTGGAGGAAGTGGGGAAACGGATGTGCCTGGTGGCGCTGGGCGGGTACGGGCGCAAGGAGATGCACCCGCAATCGGACATCGATGTAATGTTTCTCTTTCCCGAAGATCCGTGCCGGGAAGACGAACAGTTGGTTTCGGCCATGTTACGTCATCTATTTGACGCACGCTTGCAGATCGGGAATGTGACCCGCGATTTCGACACGGCCCGGCAGATGGCGCGGGAAGATCTTCCGTCTCTCACTGCCATGGTGGAGGGACGCTTGATCTGGGGCAATCTACAGAATTATGAGGCATTCTATAACCAGATCTCCAGGATTCTTGCCTGGAATGGAAAGAAATTCATGAGTGAGAAAATCGCCGAACGAAAAGCGCGCCTGGCCCGTTACGGCAACACGATCAACGTTCAGGAACCCAATCTGAAAGACAGTCCGGGGGGTCTGCGAGACTACCACCACGGATTGTGGCTCGCTTCATTTCTTCGAGGCCATAAGGTGACCCTGGCCGAATTGTTTCGTCTGGGGATGATTTACAGTCGTCAATATAACGGTCTCCAGGATGCGCTGGAGTTTCTCTGGCGTCTCCGCACCGAACTGCATTTTTTCACACGCAAGAAAACCAACCTGATTTCAATGGACTTGCAGCATGAATTGGCCAAGCGGCTGGGGTTTAAAGATCAGGAGAATCGTTTGGCGGAAGAAATCCTGATGCGGGAGTACTATCGCGCAGCCCTGGTAGTACAGGAATTCGCCGATCATATAACCCGTCAGACAACCCCCCGTCCCATGTGGGAGCGGTGGATCGGACGGGTTCGGCGATTGGACCTGGGGGACGGTCTCTCGCTGCAGAACAATGAAATCGACACTCCCTGGGATGTGCATTTTTTTGAGAACAATCCGCAACGCATCCTGGACATCTTTGTCCATGCGGTGAAATCGCGGGCGACATTGACCCAGTCGGCCGCGGCGGCCGTCCACGAGAATCGTCGCCTCATTGATGAGGCATTTGGATCTCAGGAGGATACGGTCCGCAAGGTCCGAATGATTCTTGATTGGCCGGGACGAATTGTTCCGGTATTGCGAATTATGAGACGGCTCGGCATTCTCCACCGGTTATTCCCGGAATGGCGCGGGATTGAGAACCTGGTCCGAAATGATCTGATCCACCGATATACCGTGGACGAACACACGCTGTTGGCATTGCATCATCTGGAGACTCTGCACGAAGACACGCTGGAATTCACAGACGAACGAGTAGCGCTTTGGCAAAAAGGTGTCTCTCGCGAGGTGTTGCGACTGGCGGTGTTTTGTCATGATATCGGGAAGGGAAGCGGCGGGGACCATTGCGAAATCGGCTCGGACCTGGCGGACAGAATGGCCTCTCGGCTTCTTTTTTCGGAAAAGGATCGCTCCGATATTCGCTTTCTGGTCGCCAACCATCTGTTGCTGTCTCACACGGCCCAGCGGCATGATTTGACAGCGCCGGAGGTGGTGACCGAGTTTGCCGAACGGATCGACAACAAACGCCGCCTTGACTTGTTGTATCTGCTGACCCACGTGGATACCAAGGCGATCTCCGAAGATTTCCTGAACGAATGGAAGAATCACCTGTTAGTGCACCTGTATCTTTCAACACAACAGGTACTGGAAGGAAAAACGCTGCCGGGTCCGAGTGGCGAATCCGTGCAGGAACGTCGCGAGGAGGTGATCCGCACGCTGGCAAAGGACTACCCGGAAGAGTTTGTGCGAAAACACCTGGAACTTCTTCCCGACAGTTATGCGTGGTTTCAACCCATCTCGACTATTCGTGCGCACCTCGATCTGATTCAACAATTCGACGGGACAACACCCAGGATCGGCTTTCAGGCTCAAGCGAATGAATCCATGCTCGAAGTGTTTGTGGTGGCACGCGACCGAGTCGGGCTGTTCAACCGTATGGCCACGGCAATCATGCTGGAGAACTTTTCCATCTTCGGCGCTCGCTTGAACACACGGGAGGACGGTGTGGTTTGCAACAACATCCTCATCTCCGATCTGCTGGGAGGCGGGCCGGTAAACGAGATGCGCAAACAGCTTTTGCGTGAGCGATTACAACGTCTGCTCGTTTCCGAGGGTGCGCTTCCCCCCATTCCACCGGATCGATACGGCCCCCGCCCCAAACGGGCCAGTTTCGAACCGAAAGTTGATATTTACGATGATGCCGGCGGGCGATGTTCGGTGGTGGATGTTGTGGCCGTGGATCGCGCAGGGCTTCTTCAGGCGATTTCATCGGCGATTTCAGAGATGGGAATGAATATTCTGTTCGCGCGGGTCCTTACAGAGGGCAGCCGTGCGGTAGACGTTTTTTACGTAACGGACCAGGATGGGAACAAGATCATCGATCCCGTTCGGCGGGAAAATCTCAAAAACCGTATCCGTGCCACTCTATGAGTTTCAGGAGGGCGGGGCCGGTGATTGGGTGAAGAAAGCGTCACCACACACATCGCAGACGAAGGAGTGGAGATACGCACAACCCTCTCTCTCTGTCTCCCCCAAACTCTGGGGAATAGTTTCCTGTCCCGAAGATCGGGGGAGGTCAGGTGGGGGTTGACCGGATCTCGCAAAACTCCTCGGCGCGATGGTTGTGACCGAGATTTCTCGGGAGAATAGAACTGGAACAAACTCGACGGAACCCGTATCATGGTAGGATGAGTCACGGCGGACAACGAGAGTCACGGAGTTGATAATCAGCAAACATGGCCCTGTCGGAACCGGCGTTATACTTGCGGCTTCTGGATATTGCGGCGAATCCGCATATCGTGTCGCTGTACAATAGTCTTCGGAATGTTTTGCCGGAGGCGGTCTGGTGGGTCAGCGATGAGACCCTGGGGAGGATTCCGTTCCCGGCGGCTCCCACCACACCGTTCTGCAGTGAAGCCCTTTTGAACGAAAACCTGCGCAACCTTCAGATTGAAAAGGCGCAGGAATTGCACCGGAAGCCTCCTTCACCGGGGGAAGTCGTTCCCTGCTGTCCCGGATTCTGCCAGGGCATGGCTGTCTTTTCGTATCGCAGCCGATCCCTCGGAGGGATTGGGCTGTGTCATGTTCCCGAGAGTCAGGCTCATCTTCTCGGCGGGATTCTCACCCTGTTGAGCGGATACCTGAACCTGCTCAGCCATACGCTGGAAGGGAACGATGACCTGGAGATCGTGCGCAGTCTCTGGTCCGAGACGATTACAGTTTTGGATCTGAATACTCTCCTGCGTCGAGTGATGGACGAGATCTTTCGGACCATTTCTGTGGATAGCGGACTGATCTTCCTGGCGGATGAGGATGGGATGTTTTTTGTTGCCCATGCGGAGGGGGTGGATCTGGAGACGTTTCAGTGTCGACCGCCCGCTATCGGTCGGATCAGCTATGCAAAACAGATTGCCCGCCTGTTTCAAAAGGGCGCTCAATGTCTGGATGCGGATGATCCGCTGGCGGTCTGGATTCGGGCGAATTGGCCGGACTGGGCCGACAAGAAGATCCTGGTCGTTCCTTTTTTCCGAAACGAGTATTTTGTCGGCCTGTTTGCAACCGGTGTCGCACAGCCCCCCGCTTTTTCCCCTTCTCGATATCGTCTGCTGGACCTGTTGAGCGCCGGGGGGGCAACCGCCCTGGATAACGCTGTGATATTCAAGCGGCTGAACGAACGCCGCACGGCGCTTGCTACTATCCACACAATCCACCGCCTCATCGGCAGCACAGACACCGTACAGGACCTTATTTGCCGGGTATCCCAGCAGGCACGACAGTTATTGAAAGCAGGGAAATGCGCGTTGTTTCTCTATGACAACCGGCGGGAGAACCTGATTCCCCGATTCACACTGGGGCTGGACGAAAACGAGGTCGGGTCTCGTCCGGTCAAGCCGGGTGATGGATTGATCGGCTGGGTTGCCGAGAGCTATCAGGCCATCATTTACAATCCCATTCCGGAATCCTGCCCGCCCTGGCGTAAAGACGGGAGCCGGTATCCCGAACGTTCCTATCTGGCGGTTCCCCTGGTGGATGAAGACCTGGAGGGAGTATTGATGCTTTCCGGTCGCAAGGACCTGTTTACGCCGGGAGACCGCGAGACATTGATTACGATTGCCGAGCAGATCATTCTCGCCATTCATAATGCCTTTGTGCGGGAAGGCGAGCGTCATCTCGCGATCAACACCTTGCGGGGAATGGCCAATCTGCTCGAACGGGGCGATCCGACAACGACCGGATGGACTGTGGAAATCGCCGATTTCAGCGACCGGCTTGCCCGGCATCTGCGACTTCCCGAACGCGACCGGAACGATCTGCTGTATGCTTCTCTTCTATGTCGCGCAAGCCTGCTGCGATCCGCAAATATGTTTCAGTCCGACCCCGCGTCTTTTCCCCGTGTGGACCTAAAAATCAGCTGCGACTTTATCCAGAGCCTCGGCCTGTCGGAGCGGGTTCAGCGGATTGTTTCTGTCGTGGGCGAACACTATGACGGGAGCGGGGAACCTGAAGGACTGGCAGGGAATCAGATCCCCATCGCATCACGCATCCTTGCCGTGGCAACGGCTTACGTTGCCATGACCTGCTCCGGTATGAGGGCAGATCGGAAAGTACTCACCCCCCAGGAAGCCGTGGAGGTTCTCCACCGTCGCGCCGGAACCTTCTACGACCCGGTGGTCATCAAGGCTCTCGAAGAAATCCTTGGCGCATCGAATCCTCAAATCCACACAGGGTAACCGGACACGATCAGGATTCGTCCGGTCTTTTCGGATTCTCCCGGTCGAAGAAAATATTCTTTCCCGTGACGGACAGGGGAATGCCTATGACAATACGCAGGTCGGGCGCGGGAAGTCCCAGGTCGCGCGCGGCCATCCCGAGGCTGTACATCACTCGGCAGTCGATGTGGTGTGCGGCGGCGACCGAAACCGCCGAGCCGACAGCGATGCCCAAATCATGGCCGTTGAAGACACACGTCCCGCCGGACTCCCGGGTTGCCTTGCAGGACGGATGCCCGCAGAGGCCGCAGTAGAAATCCAGGCCCATAGTCTCCATGGCGGTTCCCAGCAGTACGGCAGCCGGGGCCGCATCCAGATTTGCCGCGTCCCGGATAAAGAACACTTGTTTTGTCTTCTCGCCGATCTCCCGCATTTTGGCGGAAACCTTTCGTTTTGGTTCGCCTTCCAGGATGCCGGTGGTGAGAAGATCCCGTCCTTTTGCCTTCGGTGCAGTTCGCGCGGCGGCGCACATCAACTTCGCCACCGTCAACAGTCCTTCTACTTCATGTGATCGGTCCATTGTCGTTCTCCATGGATCATCAGGTTGATTGGTGTACAGAATGGCCTGACGCGGAAACACCGTCCAGCCTTCCCGCATTGACCGGGAGATACCGCGCTCGTATGCTTGGTCAACGGCACAAGAGAAGAATCAGAGGAATCGCCGTGCGTGATCGTGCAAAACAGGGAAAGGAACTCTTACTATGAAAGCCTGCCATTTTGTAGCCGTAATCGAGAAAGACGAAAACGGATACTGTGCCTTTTGCCCTGAATTACAGGGATGTTACACCAGCGGGGAAACCTATGAGGAAGCTCGAGCGAATCTCGCCGATGCCATCCGGCTTCATATCGAAGACCGCATTCTTTCCTGACAATATGACAAGAAAATGTGAAGAGACGAGCCAAGCCTGAAGTTCGTCTGGGTTTACTGGAGCGCGGCTTGATGGGAAGCGACCTGTTATTCCCTGTCCGAATACCTTGCCGAAAAACGATAGTCTCCTGCCGCAAGAAACACGACAAACGAATCTCTTTGCGGCTCGACCGAATTCGGCATTTGTCCGCGGACTTGCAGCGGTGTGCCGCTGTCGGTGGTCGGTAAAATCAACGTCGCCGTCGTGTTGGGCGGAACACTGCATTGATAGGTGAGACCCCCGTTTTCGATCTTCCAGGAGGAAACAATGTCTCCATAGAGCGTTTCGACTTTCCCTCGCGCGTAAGTCAGGCCACCCCCCGGTCGCGGGCGAAGGAAGAAATGCCGATACCCCGGCTCTTCCGAGACGGGGCAAATACCCAGAATGTTGCGATACATCCACTCGCCGACCGCCCCGATCGCATAGTGGTTGAATGAATTCATTCCCGGATCCTGAAATCCTCTTCCTTCCACCCATCCATCCCATCGTTCCCAAATGGTTGTTGCGCCCTGGTCGATTGGGTATCCCCAGGAGGGAATGGTCCGATTGTTCAGCAACTGATAAGCAAGGTCCGCATGACCCCGGTCGGCTAATTCGAGCATCATCCGATTTGTCCCATGGATTCCTGTCGCGACATGATTGTTATATTCCCCGATCTTCCGCAGCAGATGGTCCAGTGCAACGGGGCGCAGGTTCACCGGCAGAAGGTCGAAATGAAGCGCTAATGCGTAAACAGTCTGCGTGTCGCTCTCGATTCGTCCGTCCTCTTTCACATAATGGCGAACAAAGGATTGTTTAATTTGATTGGAGAGATTGGAGTACTCTTGAGCATCTTTTGAGCGGCCGAGAACCGCCGCCATTTTCGCGACAATCTCGGTGGAGTAAGCAAAAAAGGAGGTCGAGTAAATCTCTCTCGGCGTATCCGCTCCCTTGCGAGGCCAGTTTTCCAACACCAGCGTATCGCCGTTCAGCCAATCGCCGTAATCATTTCCCCGCCCCGATGTCCAAATCAAGTCTGTGCTGTGATCGCGGACATACTCCACCCACCGTTTGGCTGAATCGTAATGTCGTTCCAGAATGCGGGTATCTCCATAATTCGTATAGACACGCCACGGAACAATTACTCCCGCATCCGCCCAGCCCGGCGAAGCCAGGAACTGATTCCTTTTTTTCAGCGGATTCGGTGAGAAATCGGAATAGGCTCCATTATCCGCCTGTGCCTCACGAATATCCCGGCACCATTTTGTAAAGAATCCGGCCATATTCATGTTGAAACAGGCTGCCTGGGAGAAAATCTGCGCATCCCCCATCCAGCCGAGACGTTCATCCCGCTGCGGGCAGTCCGTCGGGATGCTGTGCATATTCCCGCGTTGCGTCCAGACGATATTTTCCATCAGGCGATTCAGCATCGGCTCGGAGCATTCAAAATGCCCCGCAATCGGCACGGCGGAATGAATCACGCAGGCCGTGAGATCGCCCAACACAGGCGGTTTCTCAAGCCCCCGGAGTTCTACGTATCGAAAGCCGTGATAAGTGAAATGCGGCTCGAAAGTCTCTTCCTGTTCTCCACCACAAATATAGAGATCCGCTTGATAGAGTTTGACCGGATCTCGACGATTGTTTTCGCGCAGATTCTCCGTATAAACCATGCCATCCGGACTCAGAACCTCCGCATGGCGCAAGCGAATTTCCTGCCCTTCTCTTCCACGGATTTTCATTCGGCACCAGCCCACCAGGTTCTGGCCGAAATCGAACACATAAACTCCCGGTTTGGGCTCGGTTACAGCAACGGGAGAAAGTTCCCTGGTGATTCGGATCGGCTCGTTGGGCTGTGCAGTCAATCGGATGGAGGGCCGGTTCAGAACCTCTACCTCGGTCCATGCGGCATCATCGAATCCCGGCGAATCCCATCCGGGTATGTTACGGCGGGCATCAAGGATTTCGCCCCGGATGATATCGGCAGCGCGGACGGGGCCTTGATTCGTTACCCGCCAACTTGAATCGGAAATCACCGTGATATGCCGTCCATCCGCGGCTGTGATCTCCAATTGGCAGATCCATCCGAGCTGACATCCATACTGCCGGGGACTCATCAATCCGACGAGACCGGCATACCAGCCTTCACCCAACAACGCGGCGACAGCATTCGAACCGGATCGAAGAAGATCCGTCACATCATAAGCCTGGTATTGAACCCGTTCGTCATAGTCCGTCCATTCCGGCGCGAGGATATTCTTGCCCACGCGTTTCCCGTTGATCCGCATTTCATAAAGACCGAGCGCGGAGGCGTACACCATCGCCTTCTGTACTTCAAACGGTATTTCAAACTCTTTGCGAAACATCGGCGATGGAGAGGGCGGTGCAAAAGATATCTCACGGCTCCCCTTCACCCCATCGGCAATATGCTCCACCGACCACGCATCGGATTCAATCGTATCCAAGGCTGTTGTGCGACAACCTGTAGAGAGAACCTTGTCCCCCAACAAGATTTCCATTTCGGACACGGCGAATCCGTAGTTGTTTTCATCCCGTTGCGCCAGGCGGGTTACGGTCAAACGAACATATCGAGCGGACTCTTTGGGGAATTTGTAGACCTGAACCGCACTCCCCGGATTCGGCTGATCTTCCTTTGTGAGGTCAAGAACGGTTCGATAGCTGAAAAATGCCGAATCGTTGGAAACATCCAGGCGAAACCGGACCGGAAACAGGAAACCCTCTTGTTTGATATCACGAAAGGCTTGAACCGGGTAGATCTTAACCGTGTCGAATTCCATTTGATCTTTGAGACCGATCTGAATCCATTTTTGATGGCTGGGCGAGGATTCGAGTCTGCTGTGATATCCGAGGTGGGCGGGGATATTATCCGGCAAAAGTCCGGGCAATGCGATCCATTTCGCTTTCCAGTCGGACGGCTCAAGAAGTCCCATTTGCCAGAAAGCGGGCTGGCTGTATTGCGACGGTTCCGGGCCAATGCCCCACACGCGAACCTTCCAATAATACCGTCGCCCACTCTCCAGTGGATTCCCGGCATAGGGAACCTGAATGGACTGATCGGACTCCACACGCCCGGAATTCCAGGCATCCGCCTGCTTGTCATTCAGAAGGCTCAGATCGCTCGCGACCAGGACCTGGTAAGCGGTCTGTTTCTTAATCTGTTTCGGGAGTTGCCAGAAAAGGCGCGGGGCGCTTTCCTCAATCGCCGGTGGATTCTCCAGATATTCGCACAGCATGGAATGCGGCGCGGAAGATCGGGCCGCTTTTTCCGCTGTGACAGTGACACAGGTGCAACAGAGAAACATGGTGGAGGATGCAAAGAGGATTCCATTTCTCATGACGATATTCTCACTGATTTTCTGGATTCTTCTGGAATAAAGATTATTCAATCATAGTGGAGTGGGATCAAAATGTCTTGATTGTCTGTCCTTGGAGTGCGGGAGCGCAGCTCCCGCTTTGAGATGGATTGCGGGCGCGTACCGGAATAGCAAGGGAGGGAATCAGAAATGGAGGGATGAGTCGTCAACCTGCATTCTTCGCCTTTTTGCGCTCTTCCTCTTGTTCCCTTCGAATTTCTATATGCCTTTTTTGCCAATAGGCGATCTTCTCCTCGACGTTCATTCCTTCGAGTTGCTCATGGATTCTAAGGGCGGCTTTTCTTTTCATCTCGACACAATCACAGGTCTTCGTTGTCATGGATAACCACCTCCTGCGGAGTATAAATCGCAAGGTTTCCATAATGGTTCATGGCATTGATGGCATTGTATAAGGTAATTTTCTGATAATTGACAAGATGCTTGAAATTCCAACTCACAAGGACCTGACATTGGGAAATTGTTGCCAATGCAACATGTAATGCATCGGTTTCCCACTGGGGTCCAACAATACCTGCTTTCAAATACTCCTCCTGGAGAAGCACAACCTCCTGTGATATCTCAGCGTTCTCCGATATATCCTGCATTTCGGAAAACAGGTTTCTCACCTCTTCTGGAGCATCCCTCAATTCATCGTAAACCAGATCCGATGTGACCAATTGAAATATCCCGGCGCGCACCTGGTCAAAGAATAACCGGCTGGTATCCCGAAACTCTTCATCAAATACCCCTCCATATACTAAGGTATCCGCATACACCCGAAGCGGCCTCATGTTCTGACCTCCCGGTACCGACTTCGCCCCTTCAAAATTATACACGCTTGCCGGCCGTTTCGCGATGCTGCTCTCGTCGGCTGAAACTTTTCTCCATTAACCGGATTTCCTTCCGTATCAACCATTAGAGGGTGCGCCCCAGCCGATTCTGCGCCCATGGAGTGCAACGGCGCAGCCGCCGCCTTGGTTCGATCTGCCCTTCCATCATTGCCATCATTCCGATGGAGACTTGTGCTATCCTACTGCCCGGACAAAAACTCACCTGGAAAAGGACAGGCGGAACAAACATGGGAACAAAACGGAATTTCTCCAGACGCAACTTTGTAAAAACCGGCACGGCGGTGGCGACCCTGGCCGCCGTGGGATCATTTCAGAGCGGCACATCTCACGCGGAACCGGCTGCCGATAAACAAGCCGAGCAGAAACCACTGAAGTACTATCCCATCACCCATGCGGCCATCCGCCCGATTCAACATCCCCGTCTGGGTATCGAGGTCGACGGGCAAACAGCGGTGCGGTATCTCCGGTTCCTGAGACCCACACGAATCGACCGACTGGAACTCGGAAGAATTGTTTATGGTCGCTGGATTCCCAAAGTGCCGGTCCATCCCGCGCATATCATCATTTCCACACTCAATGAAACAACCCGCCGGTGGGAGACAGTCCGCGAGGTTGACTTACCCGAAGAACCGGAGATTCGCGGCGAAGGGCTGAACCAGGGAATGAGCGCAGAGGAGATGGACGCCTATTTCGACCGAGTTCTTCAGAAACCGCCGCACCGGATTGAACTGGACGGGATCGTAACGGAGTCGCTTCGTGTGGAATGCGACCGGGAACATCCGGTTTGGCCCAATCATGGAGAATGCAACGGCGGCATACTGAATGTCCCATTCGGAGCATTGAATGAGCTGCGCGCTTACGGAGAGTTTACCGGTCCCGAACCGCCCTGGCCGAGCTACACTCCCATTCTGAAGGCAGCCGAATTCTCGCCGAAAGCGCCGGATGGAATGCAGGTCCGTGACCTGCCGGAAATGCTTCTGTTTGAGGGAAAACATCTCACCGTCGGTTTCTCGCTTCGGCGCCCGATGCTCTATCACCTGGGCTGGGATATTCTGGGAGAAGGCCAAGCCATGAACAACCGCTTGCTGGTTGCCAAGACCGGGCCACGCGACCATGCCTTTTACGGAAACGGACTGAGCGGCCCGATTCTCCGTACGTTCGGGCAGGATTACGGCGCGCATCGCTGGACCGGCGAGGTCTCCGTGCAGAACAACCATGTTTTCTATCGGAATTTGCAGGCAGTTCCGGGGGTAACCGTAGACGCGACGTTTACAGTGCAACCGGATCGCATTCTCATTGAATTGAGCCAGACCTGCGAGAAAGACATGCCGGTCCTGGAGGCGGAGGCATGGCGTCTGAATTGGGACCTGCAAGCCGGGATCACCGGTGCGGCAGCGCTGCCTACTCTCAAACCCGGACGAAACGGAGACATCCAATTGCCGTTCCAGTGGGCCACCGATGGGGTCGGATGCCTCTCCTGCAAAATGCTGGAACATGACGGCGAGACGCGGGTTCAGGTGGAAAGTTACCGTAACGCACAAGTTGTCACAGGGGGATTTGTCCTGGCAAAACATCCTGCTCCCGATGAGTGCCTCTGTCTGCCGGCCGGAACACAGAAAGCCACGTTCGAACTCGCGATGTCGAATCTCGAACCCGATTTTGTGGAAGGCTCTCCGAAACCGAGCGCAGGCATTCGGAGACATTGGGCGACTGTGTTTTCCTGCTTTCGACCGGAATACCGCGGATTCTCTAACCACTCCGCCTCGGTGAACTGCCACCTGTCGCAGGGGCCACCGATTGAGATCGCGGCACACACCCGCCGCCAGGCTGACATGCCCAACCCGCTGGACCTGGCCCGGTATACCATCGGCCGAGCGTTCAAGGACGGTGGCGGATACGGATACTGGCGCAACCTGTACCTGGATTCCGATCCCATTCTGGTCGGCGCTGCCGGACGAATCCATCAGACAGAACCAAATCTGAACTGGCTGCGTGAGATCGAACCCGGACTGACCGAAACCATTCATCGGATGGAACAGGAAATCGGGAAAGAAGGACTGTTGGTCTGCAAGGATTTGTCGGGGAATTCCGGCTCTTATCGCTGGAGTACAAACTCCATGGATGTGGTCGGATTTGGGCATATCGACGCTTATGTTAATGCCTGGGCATACCGGGCGTTTCGAAATGCGGCAGCGCTGATGACCGATCTGAAACAGGGTGATTTGGCGAAACGATGCAGAGACCTTGCGGAAGGAATCCGGAGTGTTTATGCAAATCAACTGATCAACCCTGAAACCGGTTGGGTGGCCGGATGGCGCAGCCGGGATGGGGAACTGCACGATGCAGCCTACACCTGGGTGAACGGAGCCGCGCTGGCGTTTGGGGTGATCGAACCAACCGTTGCGCGAAAGGCGATGGAGAAACTGGAGGAACTACGGGACCGTGTCGGGCCGCCATCATACCGAGTGGGCTTCCCCTGCAATCTCTTGCCGATCAAAGAAACGGACCACATGCTCCCCCGAATCACCGGGGTTGTAGAACCGACCTTCGAGAAATACACCGATGGAAGCCTCAGCGGGTGGCCTGCGACCTATTATCTCCGGGCGCTTTCGATCTGCGGACTGAAAGACCGCGCGCGCAAACTGGCCGATGAAATGAATGAAGGATTCGAGCGCGGTATTTTCAATGGCGGTATGGGAGAGGGACATGAATTCCGCTCCTGGGAGGGAGTTCCGAACGGGTACGAGGGAACGCTAATCGGTGTATTCGGTCCCATGTATGCCATCGCCATCGAGCAGGGGCTGATTAAGCGGCGTGATCCCGAATGGTGGCCTGCCGGCGGTTGATCCTTGCCCCAATTCGCCATGAATGTTCGTAAGTGATTGATTGTATTGATGTTAGTCTTTATTATCGGCGCTACTTTCTGTATTTCTGCTTGCAGTGGGGATATCGGGTCACACGGTGCGGTGATAAGGCCGGTACGATTGCCCTTTTGCGGAGACCCTCAACCGCTGATGCTCCGGTAAAAAGTGTCAAACGGGTTCCGTCTATAAAAGGGAGTTTTTTCTTTTCCTCTGTGCCACCAGGTGCGAGAGCCAAGTCCGAACGCGCAATGGGGGCCATTCTCGACCGCAGGCACTGAGAGAAGGCTTTCCACGCCATTGGATTTCTTCCAAAACCGCCTGTCCGCACCGGAGAATGTTCATTCCCAACACTTTCAGCCTTACCGCAAAGCGCACCGCTCCCATTCCCCCTCACTTTTTTCTCAATTGTTCCTATCATTCTTTCGAGTTCACGCCGTCGACTTTTTGCCGGGGCGTCAAGACTGGGAAAGGTGCAGGGTGGGTTTGAGGGGGCTATAGAGGCGCCGGGTGAATGAAAAGGACCACGCGAAATTGGAATGCGGCCATGCGGTCTGGCGGCGGATTTTTCTGTCGATCGCCGGTATCGGTGCGCTTATTGCCGTGGGGATGGCTTGGCTGCCGCTTCGGGTTGGTCTTTCGCACTTTGTGATCGAGGATATGCACTATTATATGACTACTGCGCGGAATGCCGTGCAGGGTCAGGGAGTAACTCTGGATGGAAAGCATCCCACAAATGGTTTTCATCCTCTCTGGATGCTGATCTGCGGGCTGGTGCATCTGGCGGTCGGTTCGCGGGATGTTCTTGCAATGCACCTTGTGCTGACGGTTTGTGCGGGATTCCTGATTGCAACAGGTTATATGATCTATCGCTGTATGGATCGCCGAGCCGGGCCGATTCTGGCGACGGCATTTGTGGCCTGGTTCTTATGCAATTATCGGATTATGGCTGCCGCACTGGGCGGGTTGGAAACAGCGCTCAACGGATTCTGCATTTCTCTTATGACCGTGTATTTGATTCTTTCCGGCGGGATTGATACCCGGCGGAAGTCGGTTGTTCTTGGGCTGCTTCTGGGACTTGCGTATTGGTCGCGGATGGATGCGTTTCTTCTTGGGGGAGTGGTTCTGCTGTGGGTGACATTTTCGGCAGGGTGGGCGCGGATTCCCGCTCAGTTTCTGCGGGCGTTTGTGGCGGGAGCGATTTCGGTAATCACGTTGATTCCCTGGTTTGTGTTCAGTTTAGTCCATTCAGGCACATGGCTTCCGAACAGCGCGCGTGCGATCAACGCCTGGGCGGCGCCGACTCCCGATCCGGAGTCCGGTGCGTTGACTGTCATTCAACGCCTGGTTAAAAGCCGTGTGGATAATCTTGTCGATCCGGCAAACGATATCGGCAATCTGCTGGGGATCTGGCCGTTTGTGCCCAATCCCGAAAGTCCGATTCTGGCATTGGGCGCGACAGCGCTGTTTGTCGGTGTGTGCTTTTTTGTCGGATTGATCTGGAAAGTCCGACGGTCTCCTGCGATGAAAGATCTGTGGTGGATTCCGGTTTATGCCGGTGTTCACATTGGATTCTATATTTCTTTCGGGCAGCCGGACATTCGCTGCCTGTATCCGGCTTTTATACCTTTATTGATCTTCGGCGCAGCAGCGGTGCAGGTGTCGTGCGAACAGCAGGCGCAACGCGAACTTTGCTTCCGGAAGGCCCTGCTCACCCTATTCATTTTTATTTTATCAGGTGGTATCGCGGGAGTTTTCGCGTTTCAGAAGGGTTTTGCGACCTGTCGATATCATTCCCTTCATGCGGGGTTGTATGATCTTGCGCGGTGTATCGAGAGGCACAGCCCGCCGGATGCTGTCATCGGCAGTTTCAACGCCGGGATTATCAGCTATTACTCCCATCGTCCCACGGTCAATCTGGACGGAGTCATGAACGATTCCGTGATTCCCGCCATTGTGGAGAAGCGGCTTGCGGAATACCTGGACCGTGAGAAAATCGGATACTTGGCAGATATGCGTGGGGAAATCGAGAAATTCATGACGGGATTCGGTGGCGATCCCGATTGGACATCAAAATGGCAGGTGGTTTATGAGATAAAATGTCCTTGGGGTGGAGGAATCGGGGCGGTTCCGATGGTGATTATGCAAAGACAGAAACAAGATTTTATGCAGAATCCCTTTTGAATCTTTTTCAAAGGTTGGGGGAGAACTTTTGAAGTTCATTCTCTGATTTTGAGGTAGATTTCTGCCGAACCGCGCATGTTAAAAGAATAGAAGGGCAATAAATCGTCCATGTTTGGCATCTTATTGGCTTAAACTGAAACAGGTTATTGCATTTGTGAATGGCCGGGAAGACAGGAGAGTTTTTGTCTTCCACAATAATTCGAGCGAGGAATTCGTGTGACTTTTTAAGGGGTTTTTTCCGCGATTCGTTCAGTTGGGGGTATGGTTGCACCCGACGGAAAAGTGAAGATTGTTCATAAGTTTTTGTTTTTCAATGGATTATGGATTGGGATAGGAAAAGACCGAGCGACAGGGATACGGCAAATTTTGCAATTCTTGACCAATTAAGGGGGCGAATTAAAAAAAGTGCAAAAATATGGGGTATTTTATTCGAAAACCGTCTTGACAAAACCTGGTCTTTGCCCGTATATTTAAGGAGAGCATCAACGTTGCTCTTCCTTTTGTGCTTCTTCTCGTATGGAGTTTGGTTGGAAAGCCTGCTCCGCAAAGCCGGCGAAAGGAGGTTTGTACGGAAGGCGACCTTTGTATTTGGATTTGGTGTATCACCAAACAAAAATCTAACCCTTAGAAAGGGGGGAAATAACGAATGAGACAATTCTCGGTTCTAGTTCTGGTTACCTTGGTCATGGTCGGCAGTGCGTTCGCCGCGACGGATGTGGCGACGGATCCTCCGGACATTCGTTTGTTACCGGCAACTCCGTTGAACAATGCTTTCGACCTGAACGACTATTTCTCGGGCAATGCCGGTGGTCCGGTAAATATCGCCGGTTCCGCGACAATAGGCGTTCGGGCAGAGCAGTATACCGTTGGTGGAATCACTGTCAGCCACAAGGTCAAGGTTTCCTCGTTCCTGGTTCAGAACGGTGCCGTTCTCGATGGGGCCAGCGCTAATCCCTTCGTGAACGTCCTCCGTCCCGGTGTTGCTGTGAACTCTGCTCAAGGTCTCGTGGGCGCTCCCGAGGGCGCTCCCACGGGCGGCGGTTCCCCCGCTGGTGGTTCCGCTCCGGTTTGGTGGATCACATTCGCAAACGTAACAAGCGCGTATGATCAGGGTCTTCGGATCCGGAATACGTCCTTGATCGCGCAGTCTGACGGCCCGACACTTCAGGCCGGTGGCTTGACGGCGACGATCGGTGCGAATGGGGTTTATACCCTTACCGCAGATCAGAACTTCATAGGTCCCGTGATTGTTACTTTCATCAGCCAGATAGGTAACAATTTGGACGGTGCTTCCGTTCTGGCGAGCAAAAGCATATCCGTGGGCACGAATTACGCGGGTAACTTGGATCAGGGTCAGCTGGTGGATGGCTCCGCCGCTGTGGCGCAAGTTCCTCTGTCTGAGGTGGCCGTTGGCGCCGGCGAAGTAACAATTTCCGTTGATGTCGTTCCCGGCACAACAGGAATGCCGGTCGCTCTCGCAGTACTCAATGGAGGTTGGGACTTCAATAACCTGGTCTACGAGAACCCTGGTGCTGGAGGATCCGCTGTAGCGGGTCAGAAGATGACACTTATGTGCACCTATGATCCGCCGGCGAATTCTCTGATTCCGCTTCTGGTTGCAGCAGGCGGAAAGGCCACTTTCAGCAACCTGAAGATCTACAAGGCTCCGGCCATTGCGGATCTGTCGGTGGGTGCAAACGAAGTGGATCTACATTCGGGTCTGTTCTCGACTACCGGCCCCGTCATTGATGGCAACCTCAATGCCGTGACCGATGTCAATGTTCTCAGCCCGAATGCCCCGAATGCGGCCCCGGGTAAAGTGAGTCTGTCCACCCAGAACAACTTTGGCGCTTCCGGCAAGAGCGTTGCTCTTGGTGAAGCAGGAGACGGTTACGACAATATCACATTGTTGGTCGATCCGGATCCGGGCGCGATTACAGCCCGCGCTTGGGTCAAGGGCAATGGCCACTATGATCTTGTTATGACCGCCTTTAATGCCGCCGGCAGTGGTGTTGACCGTTCTATCGGCGGTGCCTTCGAGGGCAACTTCGCGAACTGGTCACCGATCTCGGTGAGCGGTAATGTCGGAAACTCCGCAATGATCTGGGTAACGGTTCAGGGCTTTAGAGGCGGTCAGGATGCGCTTCTGGCCGACGATCTGAAGGTTCTTCAGGTCCAGGATCTGGATGCGTACTTTGACGCCGATCTGTATGCTCTGTAATCGTGGCGCAGAGTCGGTAAATCGAGGGGCGTGGAATTCATTCCACGCCCCTTTTGCTTGGTGGGGGGAGGAATCTCCGCCCCTCAATGTCCCTCCTTGTCTGAACCCTGATTCGCATGATTAAAGGATTGGCTTGATGAAGAAAGGATAAGTCAAAGGAATCGGGGAATCAGACGAATCAAGGTTCGGACGTTCCTGGCAGGGAGAACAGTCCGCCCGACTTCGATATGCTGATACAATAAGCAGCATTATTCAGAGAGAGCGTCAGTCCAGTCAGTAACCCCATGCGGAGACTCTTTTCCCGGTTCGTGTCGGCTCGAGGAAGCGCAACCGCGCGTTATCCCGAACCGTGCCTGAAAGACCTGATCTTCTTTGTGACGGATCGGTGTAACATGCGGTGCAATCACTGCATGTTCCGGCAACGGGTGGACCACCCCGGACCAGAATTGACTCTCGAACAAATCTCCACCCTGGCACGCTCGATTCCCCGGCTTCGCACGGTTGCGGTGACCGGCGGAGAACCGTTTCTACGAGAGGATTTATGGGAAATTATCAAGTCGTTCTGCCTGGAAAACCGGACTTTCCACGTGCAGGTGGATACAAACGGCTCCATGCCGGATCGGATGCTGGAGATTCTTGATCGGTTCGCAGATCTTCAATCGGGCGCCTTTATGACCTTTCAAGTTTCGCTAGATGGTTTGAAAGACACCCACGAGCGCCTGCGTCATTCACCGGGGAGTTTTGACCGTGCTGTCACGGCTCTTCAAGCCTGCCGTGAACGTCAGGACAGCACGCCCCATTTTCGGGTGGTTGCCCTGACCGATATCCATCGCGAAAATGTGACGGAAATCGAGCCGCTGGCGGATTTACTGAGCGGTCTTCGCATCCCACACGTGTATGATTTTGTTCGGGGGGTGGACTATAGCTCGTGGGGCATTCCGGCTGAGATTCGGGCGGACGAAAACCCGCACGACTGCGGATTGCCGCCATTGGAGGATTTGCCGGACCTCGTGGAGAGAATCGCAGCGGTCGATCTTCGGGAGGGGGGACAATTCAGCCAGTGGATGGAGCAGCTCCGAATCCAGGTGGATTTGTATCGGGGCGGGAAGCCACCGTTTCCGTGCCTTTCTGCCGGGCGGACCGCCGGGGTGGTTTATAGCGACGGCTCCGTTGCAGCCTGCGAATTTACCCGGCCGTTCGGCAACTTGACGGACTGCCGGTTCGACCTGAATGCACTCTGGAACGGACCGGAAGCCGAACAAAGAAGGAAAAAAATTGTGTCATGCAGGTGTACCCATAGTTGCTTTCTTCTCACCAGTCATCAACAATGGTTAGAGCAAACCGGACAGACCCCGGCATTCGGGTCTGCTGAGTCCGGCGGATAGACCTGTATTAACCATATTAACCAATGAGCCTGCCCCCGCCTTCCATATCGGCAATCCTGGTGACCTGGAATCGGTGCGACTTGCTTCAGGCCGCTATCGACTCCCTGGTCAGGCAGGAATACCCTCGCCTGGAGATTGTGGTTGTCGATAACGGTTCAACAGACAATACGGAAGGAATGCTCTCGGGGTTGCCGTTTCCCGTGCGCTATCTCTATAACAGCCGGAACCTGGGAGCCTGCGTGGCTCGGAATCAGGGCGTACTGGCATCAGGCGGTGAAATGCTGCTGTTCATGGACTCGGACGCGGAGATCCTGACCGAAGGCGCCCTGATGCGACTTGCGCGGAAACTGGCTGGAGACCCGACTTACGCCGGAGCCGGGGGGGTTCTCTATTCCGACCGATTGGCGGAGAAAATCTGGTGCTGGTCACCCTGCATGGACGCCGAAGGATTCCACGATCCCAAGGCCTCGGTTCTACCCAGAGAGGATGTGAAGGCTCTATCCACCTGTTTTGCGATGTTTCGCAGCGATGTATTCATCCGCTTGGGCGGATTCGACCCATACTATTTTTACCTGTATGAAGACGCGGACCTTTCCGCACGGATTCTGGCGGAAGGCAGGCAGCTGTTGATCGACCCGGAAGTCAAGATACTTCACCATTATGACGAACACGGACGAACCGAGCGGAATCCGGTGCAATATCACCGCTACCATGAAAGTCTGCGTTTGTATTATCTGCTGAAGATTGAGGGGGTGAGGGACTGGGCCGCATCGGTGTCCAAGTACCTGTTTCATCCGCAACGGACCCGCGCGCGGTTTCCGTATTTGAGCTGGATGAAGTTTCTGGAGGTTTACGCGGCTCGACCTTTGTGGCAGTTGTTGACCTTGCCGGGTATGCCCAGGCGAAGGCGATATGACTGGCTGGCTCATACCCCACCGGCCACGCGGACCGACGCTCTCGGAGGCGTATCGCATGGGGCGTGAGCAGATCTTCAAGATTCTTGCCATCGCCGTTGCGCTGGTCTCCGCCCTCGTGTTTTCGGAGGTTCTTTGTCGAACATGGAATATGGGATCGCCTAATCCGCACACAACCGGCGACCGGGGGTTGTTCGTTCCCGATCCCGACCCGAAGATTTCCTACCGTCTCAAACCGGGTTTTGATGGCCCCGTTTATGGCGCAACGGTACGGATCAACAGCCGGGGCTTGCGGGAGTCGGAATTCCTGATCTATGACCGTCGGGAAAACGTTTATCGGATCCTGTGCCTGGGAGATTCCGTTGTATTCGGATTTGGGGTTGCACAGCCTGAAGCGTTTCCGGCCGTGCTGGAAAGACTGCTCACCGAGCGGGAAAACAACGAATTTGAGGCGATCAACACCGGCGTACCGGGATACAATACGGTCCAGGAAGTGCGGTTCCTGGAAGTAGAGGGATACCGATATCATCCCGATCTTGTGCTGCTTTTCCTCGTAATCAATGATCCGGAAAGCACGCGGACCCTCGATTCGGAGGGAAATCTGCTTCCCGCGCCGGAAGATATCTGGGTCCGCCTTTCGCAACGGTACGGGGAGTTGGCTCCGGCGGATACGGTCTGCTACACGTACAATGCGGTTCGCCGCGCATTATTCCCTTTTACCGCACGTTATCGCAAGATTCTGAGTGAGGCCGTTCGGTATCAAACAGAGGAAATTTTCAACAATCCCGGCTGGGAGGAGTGCAAGAAGGCATTGGCGGAGTTACGGGCCTGGTCGGACTCCAATGCAGTTCCTGTCGTGCCGGTGATCCTGCCGGTGCTGGCGGATTTTAAGAATCACCCGTACAAAGTCAGCTATGATCGGCTATCATCCGCGTGTGTGGAGAACGGCCTTGCTCCTGTATCCGCATTCAAGGCTTTAAGCCGATATAATGCCGAACAGTTGCGGGTACACCCGCTGGATGGGCATCCGGGGATATTCGGTCATCGGATCATTGCCGAGTTCCTGGCGGATATACTGAAACAGCAGGGCTTTTGGAGCAAAGCGAATGGATGATCTCCAGGGAAATTTCTCAACCCAACCCTGCTCCTCTCCAATCTTGGGGAGGGAAACGACTAAACACTCTCCCCCAGGAGTGGGGGAGATACAGAGGGGGTTGAATTCGCCAATCCCGCACAAATCCCGTTCGATCTCCGAATGGTTCCTTCGCGGAATTCTCTTGCTTGCCGGCCTCCTGGTTGGTTTTGTGTGCGTAGAGGTTTTCTTCCGTGTTCGGGAATCCAAGGTTGAGATCAATCCGTATGCGCTTTGCTTTTATACGCATAACGGACAACGCATTTCCACCGCCGAGGGGCCGCTGAAACTGGCGATTTCCCCGTTCACACTGTACAAGAACCTGCCGAATCAAAAGACGGAGACGTTCACGATCAATTCTCTGGGGTTTCGAGGGCCGGAAGTCGATCCCGTGCGGGGACCGAAACCGCGCGCCATCATGGTAGGGGGATCGGCGGTTTTCGGATTGGGTGCGCACAGCGACATGGAGACCCTTGTCGCATGCCTTCAGCGGCGCAACAGCGGCGCCGAATGGATCAATGCGGGGGTGTGCGGGTTCCTTGCAGGACAGGAACTTGCATACACGGTTACGGAACTGATCGACTTGCAGCCGGACCTGATTGTAGTCTACGACGGGTGGAACGATTTTTTCGGGGCCTGGTTTCATAAGTACGCCCTCGGCCATCAGAAAACCCGCGAGGAACTGCGGTCCAATCTGTTCGTGCTGACCCAGATTGAGACCGAGCTTCTCGCGAATTACAAATCACAGACACAAATCTCCAGCGCGACCGCCCGTTTTTTTGGGGCATTACTTCACAGAAGTCGCGCTTATTCCGAAATTCGAAAGAGCCTTTTCAAGCCGAACAATGCAGTTCCTCCTATACCGGACCGAACGGCTGAAACAATACCCCCCTCCTCGGATTATCTACAGGATCTTGTGGATGTCTACACGGGGATTATTCTGAAGTTTCGCGATTTGTGTCGTGCCCGGAATGTGGTTTTCCTGTTGGTATTTCAGCCGGATCTGGGGCAAAAGCAGTTCCACACGGAAGAGGAAAAACAGATTGTATTGCACATGGAAACATTCTTGAGGGAAAATTATTCCGATTACGGTAATGATTTTCATATTCTGTATGGGGAATTCATCAAACGATCCGCGAATGTTCTCGAACAGCAGGGGATTTCCGTATTGAATGTCGGCGATATTTCCCCGTTTTCGGAGAGTCAAAATACTGTGTTTGAAGATATTGTGCATACAAATCCGACCGGAAACGAATTGATTTCCGGGATCATTTTCAATCGATTAAAGGAAATCAGGGCGCGAACCGGAACCAGTCCCGATGAATGAGCCGAAACTCGGTTGGAATCGAGTACTCCTGGGCCTGTTTTTAATCGGCCTGGTGTGCCGCTTTCCGTACATTTTCCGGCCCGGATTTCAGCAGGATATGCTGTATTACCGATCCTGCGCCGAATATCTATCTGAGCATTCGGTTCCGTCTATCTATGCCCACACGGACCAAATTGCAGGCGGTGTAGTAAATTATCCGCCGGTTTATTTTTATATTCTGCAAATACTGGGAAAGTTCGCCCGCCTGTTCTCCGAGAATCCGTTTCAGACAACCGGATTTTTAGTTCTCATAAAGAGCGTCAATATCCTCGCAGATTTGGGGACAGCCTTCTGTCTTCTCTATTACTTGAAAAAAAGATTTGGATCATCTTATGGTTTGTTGGGTTTTGCATTTTTCTGGCTGAACCCGGCGGTAATTTATATCGGTTCGCATTTCGGGCAGACCGACACGATCTTTTCATTTTTCCTGGTTCTTGCCGCCGTTCTGTTGCAAACGTTACCTTTTGCGGGTGGGATATTCTGCGGGGCGGCGCTGGGAATGAAAATGCAGGCGTTACCGTTGCTGCCGCTGTTTTTTCTATTTCCGCTTTTTGAAAGGAAATATCGCGCGTTTTGCATGATGGGACTGGGATTGTTGATCTCGATGGCCGTGTTGCTGCTTCCGTTTTATTTCACCCAACAACTATCTTTGCTGATTCGGTCCTGTTTCTGGGAACCGATGCAGTGGGGGACACAGTTGACTTACGGGGCGTGGAATCTCTGGCAGCTTCACGCGGACCCTTCCGTTTCCGATCAACTTCCGTTTCTTTTCCTGTTCGGTTCGGACGGCGATCTACCCGCGGACAGTATTCTCTTGTGGTTTTCTTATCACCGATTCGGATTATTCCTGTTTTTGATTTCCTATGTGTTTATCATCATTCGATTCTGTTATTGGCGCGATGAAGAATGGTCGGGGTTCTGGTGGGCATTATCGGTCATTTCGCTTGCGTTTTTCTTTTTTCCGACACGAATTCATGAACGTTATTTATTCCCGTTTTTCGTATTTGCCGTACCGCTTGCGACCATCGGCGGTTCCGGTCGTCGAATCGGCTATACAGTTTTGAGTATTTTTTTCCTGCTGAACCTGATAGCGGTGTGTCCTCCCGACAGCCGGACAGTCTCTCTTTCAGAGGTTCATGCTGGGAGCAGCGATGTTATGGCTGTTGTGGGGCTGTCGGCAGCGGCATTCTGGATCGGGAAGCAGTGGTCGCGAACAGATCGTGTGAGATGGGCGCTGCTTGCCGCATTGGGGTTCATTTTGATGGCGGCTCTGATCGAGAGGAGAACCGCTCCGCTGCCGTTGTCGGCGTACCCGATGCGTTCCTGGACACAGGAATGGAAAGACCCACAGCGGGATCGTTCGATAAACGGCCATTTGCTCCAAGTCGGCAATCGTGTATATGCCCGTGGGATCGGGACTCATGCTTCGTCGCGGATTGTATTCGATGTGCCGGAGAATGCGCAACGGATGAGCGGTTGGATCGGTCCCGATGCTTCTGTAATCGGCGGCTATGAGCGAACGAGTGTTATCTTTGTCGTGGAGCTGGACGGGAAAGAAGTGTTCCGCAGCTCGCCATTCACTGCGCATTCTGCCGCGCAGAAAATAGAGATTCCGCTGTCAGGGAAGCACGAACTGGTCCTGATTGTGGAGGATGCGGGAGACGGAAACAAAGACGACCTGGCCGATTGGTGCGGATTGTTTTTGGAGTATGGTGGGCGAGAATTGTGACACTGTGGGGGCTATGGGATATGTCGTTTGTAATGCATTCCCGATGATTGAATCTCCGGCTTTTCATGGACCGGTTCTTTTTCGGGTTCCGTGTTCTTCTGGGGTCCTTTACTTTGAAGTTTTTTGAACAGACAGGTACGACAATAGGTTTGTCCCTCTTTGATTTCGCGTCCGCAGCCGGCGCATCTGGGTACGCTGGCTTCCTCTTCGAGGTCCTTGATGAGAGTCAGTCTTCCCTCCTCGACCCACTTTCCGATGAGAGGCTGCTCGATATCAAGTTCGTCCACCAGCTCATAGATCGTCGCCCGTGGATGGCTCCGCAGGTAATCCTGTGCATCCCGCAGTTCTTCGTCTTCTTCTTTTTGACATTGTGGACAGATGTCCACAGTAATCCTTCGGTATATCTTTCCGCATTTCCTGCAATTTGCGAGTGCCACGTCCGTTCTCCTCGCCTGATCGGGTGCGGCCCGACTCCACTCACCCAACCTTGATCTACTCTCGGCGCATTATACACCGGATTGCGGGCGAATTCCTGCATCGATATATTCTATCTGCCCATCCGGACCGAACTCCTGTTGCCAGTCCACTATTTCCGCATCTCCCCACAAGCGCTCCAGCCCATAAAAGTTCCGCGCTTCCGAGGAGAAGACATGAACCAGCACGGACGGATAATCCAGCAGAATCCATGCGGTACTTTCCTCCCCTTCGATTTTTGCATTCCGAAAACCAAGTCTTGCGAGCAATTCCATTACGCGCTCCGTGAGGGATCTCATGTGTACCACAGAGTTTCCTGTGGCGATCACAAAGAAATCCGCGCAGGCCGGCAGGGCGGAGAGATCCAGAAGAGCGATGTCTTCCCCTTTTCCTTCAAACAAGGCCTCCGCTGCCGCCACAGCAATTTCCCGACTTTCTTCATACATTTCGCGGGCAACCGCTTCTGTCTTCCGCGCTTTCGTCACAATATGCACATCCTCCTCGGCCCGACTTTTCGCGACGGACCCTTGTCCTTTTGAATCGTACCGATACACCCTATTGTACCATCAGATATCTCCACGGAACAGATGACGAACCCATGAAAATCGTTCTGGTCAATCATACTTTTCCCCCATTCAGCTGGGCCGGTTCGGAGGCCTGTGTCTATCACACCGCGCGATTCCTCCGAAGCAGGGGGCATGAGGTTCTCGTTTTTTACCGATACAACAATCCTGCCGATGAGGAATACCGTGTGATTGAGGAGACATTCGACGGCATTCCCGTTGCGCGGATCAACCATACCCACCGATTCAGCCGACAATTCGAGCGGACCTACCTGAACCGGGCAGTGGCGGCGATTTTCAGCCACTGGCTGGGGAAGGTCGCTCCGGATATTGTGCATTTCCACCATCTCACCAATCTCTCGATGGACCTTCCCAGAGAGGCGAAATGGCGAGGCATTGCCACGGTAATGACACTGCATGATTATTGGCTTCTCTGCCAGCGCGGGCAGATGCTCACCCCGGCATTGGAGCGATGTGACGGTCCGACATTGCACGGATGCCGGAACTGTCTTGCACCGCAGCTGTTGAAAGGACCTCTCTCGTCCCTGGCATCCCGATTGAGAACATGGACGAAATCCGCCCGAAAAGATCTTGTCGGAACATTGCAGGGCGCATCGGTAGAAACACCCGACAAGCGGTTTGTCGCGGAAACGATGTTCGATCTCGACGGACGGCCGGTACCGACAATTCAAGCCCATCCGCCGTCCACGATTCGCAGGAAAATTCGTGTGCCGGAGCAGGCCCGCTTGTGTTTCTCGATTGCGATGCACTCATCCACTTATGACAAACAAGGCGAGGGGGTTGAGTTTGCGGTGGAGGTAGACGGCGAACCTGTTTTCGAGCAGTATCTGGACGCAAAACACAAGCCTGCGGACCGGGGCTGGCATCCTGTTGAAATTGATTTGTCTCCCTGGCGTGGACGGGAAGTTGAAATGACCTTGTTCACTGCTCCGGGGCCGGGCGGTTGCCTGGATTTCTGCACGGCCGGTTGGGGGGATTTGCGGTTGTGTGAAGATTTTGGGAAGTCAACCCCCTCTGTATCTCCCCCAATCCTGGGGGAGAGGGGTATGGCGAGTCCCGCAATCCTGAGGGAGAGGGTTATACATTTCCTGGCCCAGTATGTCTCCGGGTGGGTGACTCGATTCAGCCCACGCGCCACAGCCGGTATTCGTCACCGTCAGCGATTCACCCGCGAGGTCTTTCAGAATGTGGACCTGTTCATTTCGCCTTCCCGCTTCCTTCGAGACTTTTTTATCCGCCATGGACTTGACTCCGAGAAGATCGTGTACCTGGACAACGGATTCCCGCCGATGGAGAGGACGCCTGATCTTGCCCGCCCTGTCCACCGCCCTGTTCGATTTGCATATATCGGAACCTGGATACCGCCGAAAGGTGTGGATCTCTTGATCCGGGCGTTTCGAGACATCGATCCGTCAAAAGGAATTCTTCGGATATATGGCTTTTTTCCGGGGTATGACGGTTATCCCGAATACGAACGGCTCTTACACTCCCTGGCGGCGGGTTCATCCGCGATCGAGTTCAAGGGACGCTACGATTGCGACCGCGTTTGCGATGTTCTTGCGGATGTGGACGTGATCGTGGTTCCGTCCATTTGGTGGGAGAATTCGCCGCTGACTGTGCATGAAGCGTTCCAGGCGGGGATACCGGTGGTGACCGCCAATGTCGGAGGGATGGCGGAGTTTGTCCCTGACGGTGTTTGTGGTTTGCAATTCCATCACAGAGACTGGCGCAGCCTCCGAGAAGTGGTGAATCGAATCTGCAACAGCCCGGAGATTCTTGACGAGTTGCGAAAGGGTGTCCCCCCGGCGCTTACCATGGAAGAACACGTTCAATGCCTGCTGGCTCTTTATGAAAAGGCATTGTATTCGCGATAGTGGACTAGCGCGGAGCCGCATTCGGGGAGATCATCCCATTTTACGAACTGGAGATCGAATACCCATGATGTATGAAGCATTTGCACGGATTTATGATCGAATCATGCGACAGGTGGATTATCCGTCCTGGGTGCAGCATATTGAGAATCTGTGCGAGCGGCACGGATTCAAAGTCCGGAAGATACTGGACCTGGCGTGCGGGTCCGGCGGTCATGCGCTTCTTTTTGCTCGGAAAGGATATGAGGTGGTGGGGATTGACGGTTCGCCGGATATGATCCGCGAGGCCAAAAGAAAAATGGACCTTGTGGGCGTTCATTTCCCCATCTATTTGGGGAAAATGCAGTCCTTCGCCCAGAAAGGGGTGGATCGGGATTTCGACCTGGTGACCTGCCTGTATGACAGCCTGAACTACGTTCTTGAAGAGGACGGGGTGATCTCCTGCTTTCAGAATGTTCACTCGCATCTGAAATCCGGCGGGGCGTTCATCTTTGATGTCGCCACGGAATACAATCTCGTGGAGAATTTCGCCGGGTACACATTCGCCGAGAATTTCGATAATTTCTCCTATATCTGGGAGAATGAATACAGCATTGAAACCAAGATCTGCTCTTCTCGTATTACGATCTTTGAAAGAAACGGTTCGAGTTATCAGAAATACGTGGAGAAGCACGACCAGCGAGTGTATTCCACCCCTGCATTGAAAACCTGGCTGAAAGACGCCGGATTCAAGGTCCTGGGAACGTATCACAATACGACCGAGGAACCGGTGCAACCGAAAGCCGAGCGGATTCATTTTGTGTGTCGAAGAGTGTAAGGCAATGTTACCCCCCCTCACCCCAAGCGTCTCCAGGAGGGAGAAGAGGACATTAGGGGTTTCCTGGCCGTGCAACGTGTTTCAGTCACAGGAGAGAGAATGCCGAATGTTGATGCGTTTGACTCATCTTGCAAGCCGGATTCAATCGGGGATTGCATGGTCTTCGCTGCACCGGCACTATGGCGAAGACGGTTCTCTGTTGAAAAGCCGGTCGGATTTACTTGCCCGTTTGGTCTCTTTTGCCTTGGAGCAGTGGGGAGACCGCAAGGTTCTCCTGGTTAGAGTGCCTGCCCGAGTCAACCTGATGGGGGTTCATGTGGATCACCGGGGCGGGTTTCTGAACTATCTGACGTTTGCGCGTGAAACGTTTCTGGTGACATCCCCGCGAGAGGATGACCGAATCACCGCCTGTAACGTGAACCCGAGTTACCCCGAAACCGAGTTCTCCATCGGCGAATGGCTGCCCCCCGAATCGAGAGGGAATTGGATGCGATTTATTGAGGGGGTGCGTCTCGAAAAGGGTCATTGGTCCAATTACCTGAAAGCCGCGGCCCTGAAAATTCAGGACCATTTCCCCGACCGAAACATCCGTGGATTTGACTTGTGCGTTTATGGGGATATTCCTCCGGGCGCGGGATTGTCCTCATCCTCATCCCTGGTGGTCGGCACGATGATGATCGCGAACCGCGTAAACAATTTGGGACTGTCTAATGAGGAAATGGTCCCCCTGTGCGCGGAAGGGGAATGGTTTGTCGGGACACGGGGCGGCGCGGGTGACCAGGGAGCCATGCTCCTGTGCAAGCGCGGCCTGGTGACCCACCTCCGCTTTTTCCCCATGGAATATCGGTATGCCCCGCTGCCGAAAGGATATTCGGTTGTGGTGTGTCATTCGCGGATCGAGGCACAGAAATCGGCAGGCGCACGCGAAACATTCAACCTGCGGGTAAGCGGCTATGCTCTGTCCCTTTTATGGGTCAAAGAGAGATTTCCTGAGTACGCAGACTGCCTGCAACACCTTCGGGATATTCACCCGGTTACACTGGGGGTAGACGAAGGAACGATTTATGAAATCCTCAAAACAGTTCCGGTTGAGATCACTCCCGAAGAATTATTGCGGGACTTGCCTTCTCGGAGAGACGAGATAGAGAAGATTTTTTCAACATTCGGAAGGTCATCTCAGCCTTATCCGTTGAGAGAAATCCTGTTATTCGGTCTTGCCGAATGCCGGCGGGCGGAGGTGTTTGCCGATCTGCTGGATCGAGGCGATGTCGAAACGGCGGGACGATTGATGTACCTTTCGCATGACGGCGACCGTGTTTCACGAACCCACGACGGCATATCCGAGCCGTACCGAAGCCCTTATGAAGACGAATACCTGGAGGCGAGGATTCAGGATTGCCGGTCCGGCGACCCGGGGCGGATGGAACGGGCCGCATTGCAGTACCAGCCCGGTGGCTACCGTTGCAGTGTGCCGGACCTGGACCGGATGGTGGATATCTGTTCGCGGGTGGAGGGGGTGGCCGGAGCCGGATTGACCGGTGCGGGCCTGGGAGGATGCATTCTGGTTCTGGTTCGAGAGGAGGCCGTGGAGAATCTCTGCAACACCTTAAATCGCGAATACTATCGTCCGCTTGGTCGGGAACCCTTTATGGAAGTCTGCATCTCGGTTGCCGGAGCGGATTTTATTGGAGAATCATGAGCGCCGCAGGGAAATCCGTGCTGGTTTTCGGCGCCGGGGCAGTGGGCTGCCTGGTGGGTGGTCTATTGGCGAAGGCGGGGTATCACGTCACTTTCATCGCCCGGCGAAGAATTGTGGAGGCGTTGCGTGCTTCGGGTCTGACCATCAGTGGGGTTTGGGGTGAACATCGTGTCTCCGGCCCGCTGGAGGCGTTTGAGTCTCTCTCGGATATTCCCAATGCTCCCCGTTTGTGGGATTGGGTTCTAATTACAACAAAATGTTTCGATACGGCATCGGCGGCAGGTGAAATCCGAAATCTTCTTCCCGGGATTGGATTTTGCATTTCCTTACAGAACGGTCTTGGTAATCTGGAGACCATCGCGCAGGAGATCGGTTGGGAGAAAACCCTGGGCGGCAGAGTTATTACGGGGGTAGAGATTCCTCATCCGGGCGAAGTGCGGGTGACGGTTCATGCGGATGAAATCCGGCTGGGGCACTTACGGCGAGAAGTTTCCATGTCGGCAATCGAGGAAATCGCCGCGCAATGGCGTTCCGCCGGGATCCCTGTCGCCGCCACGGAAGAGTTGGAGCAATATATTTGGGCGAAGGTTTTGTACAACGTGGCTCTCAATCCACTGGGTGCGCTTCTCGGAGCCACATACGGGGATCTGGCAGATCACGAATCGACACGGGAGATCATGAATGAACTGATTGAAGAAGCGTTTGCCGTGGCGATGGCGCACAGGGTCTCTCTGTTCTGGTCGGACCCTGCGGCTTATGAGGAGGTGTTCTACGGTCAAATGGTTCCGCCCACACGGGGCCATTATCCGTCCATGCTGCGTGACCTGGAGTTCGGACGTCGAACAGAGATCGACGCCCTGAACGGCAGAATTGTCTGTCTGGCGGAAGAAAAAGGGATTGAAGTTCCTGCCAACCGTCTGGTTGTGCGCTTGATACGATACCGCGAGAAGGAGGGGCTTGGACGGCAGAAAGTGGTGTCAAGTTGACACTTTTTCCGCACCATGTTACTTTTTCTTGTGGATTTGGATAGCCCTGTTTGCATCCCGCCAAACCTCATGGCGGCATAAAATCCTTTTTCACAACAGGATCAAACCATGATACGTTTTCGAAAGCTCCCAACCCTCGCAATTCTCATTCTATCTGTTGCTGTTCCGGCTTCTGCCCAATATGGCGGTGGTATGGGAATGGGCGGCATGGGAATGGGCGGCATGGGAATGGGAATGGGAATGGGCGGCATGGGCATGGGAGGATATGGATTCGGAATGGGGGGATACGGCGGGGGGGCCGGAGCTCAGGTTCCAAATTTTGTTATTGTGAAGGAAGGCGAGGCAATTTATTGCGCTGTGTACGGGGACTTGATTGATTATCGCGTGTATGCCAAGCAGGTTCCGGTGGATGAGGTTGCCGGGAAGTACTACGATGACGGTACTCACGGCGACGAGGTCCCGTTCGACGGCGTTCCGAGCAACATCGAGGAAATCCGGGACAAGTATCTTGGTCCGTTCGCAATTCGCTATAAAAAAATGTTGGAGAAGGTGCTGGTTGATGCCGTGATGACGGTCATGGACCAAGGCTCCTTCGCCATGTTGGAGAAAGCCCGGGCGAAGGCTCTTTTGGACAATCGGGAAGTCCTTTATGACCAACAGCTGGACCCGGAGCAGTTTAAACAGCGCCTGACGGAGTTCACGATCGCGGTTCTGGAAAAGAACAAAGCCGAGGCGCGTGATCCCAAGCTGGTGGAGCAGATCGATCAGACGATCCGCATGGCACAAAATAATCTCCTGTTGGAAGTTCTCGGATATGCTCGGGAAGCGTGGGCAAACCAGCGGACGGTAAAACGAAAGAATCCGATAGAGTTTTTCCGGGTTCCGGTTACTGCGGAAAGCGTTGAATCGGGTGTGATGAAGAAGGAAATCCTTGTGGCGAACCTGACCTCCAAGGTGGAGGATTGGACGCAGAACTTTCTGGGGCAGTTTATCGGCCCCGACGGGCAGCCGTATGATGACGAGACATACCGCTTCGAGCTGAATGTTCAAGTGCTTCAGAACCAGCAGGGGTTGGGTATGGTGGGGTACGGCAGCGGTGGCGGATACATGGGTGGAGGAGGGGGTGGCCCAGCCGGAATGTATGCTGTGGATCGCGCTCGGGAGGCCGCATCGATTGCCGGTGGAGAAGGCGCGGCAGAAGGCGGAGGAGGTCAGGCAGAAGCCGGAGGAGGAGCGGAAGAGGCTCCCTGATCTGTGGAGTCCTCACGCATAAAAACGGATTTAGAGAGTTGGCGGGGACTTGACCCCGCTCTTCTCTGTCACCAGATGGAGGTTCGGTTCGCGTACAAATGGCCAGTTGGAACGAACGTGAACGTGAAGAGATCGAGTTCCGGATGGCAGCAGTGCAAAAATTTCTGGAACAATGGCAGAAGCTGAATGCGATGTTCCAGCGAGCATACCGCCAGGAGGAAATTACCCAGCAGGATGAGGAAGAGTTCCTGAAATTGAAGTCGCTTGTGGCGCGTCGGCATCAATATCTTCTGGAGTATCTGGGCGAGGAATATGAAATGGGGCAGCCGATCACACCGCTTCTGTCGGATATGGTGACCTTGAGGAATCTGCAAGGCATCCACTGGGATTTTTACAAGAAGCTGCGAGGCCAGTGGCATGTTACCTTCCTGGCCTTAAATAGTGCGTTAGGATACCTGATGGTCCACCTGGAGGAGCAGATACCGCTTCCTTCCTGACAGGACCCGTTCGCCGGGATCGGCGAAATCGATTGGACATCTCAAAAAGCGATTCGGTCGTATGAATGGGAACCGAATCGGTTACGAAACACAGAGGAGTAGCGCTGTCATGAAGCTTACCCCGAACCGTTGGAGTATTGCCTGTCTAAGTCTGATTATCCTTCTGGGTCTGACCACCGGATGCAAGGGTCGGAAAGCCCGGAAAGCGATTGAGGAGGCCCGAGCCGCCCAAGCGCAAGCCCAGGAAAATATGGCGCCTCGATATACACCGGAAATCTATAGCCAGGCAAATAATCTGCTTGCCCAAGCCGAACAGGCAACCAACGCGGGAAATCACGATGAAGCCATTCAATTGTCGCAGGAAGCGATTGCTCGATTCCAGCAGGCGATCACAACGGTTCCCCAAGTGCGCGAGAAGATTGAAGGAATCCAGAGGGAGCTCCAAGGACTATTGGACGAGATCGCCGCAGGGATCGAGAAGGCCGTCCAAGAAGGCGTGGTGGACCAAGCCACGGTGACGGCATTGCAAACGGATCTGGAAGCGCTTCAGGCCCGCCGGGTGGAACTGCAAACTTCCATAAAGGAGGAAGACATCCAGGCAGCCATCGCGGATGCGCAGAAGCTGAAAGAACGCAGCGAGGCAGCAAAATTGGCTCACCTGAAACCACAGGCAGAAGAATTGCAGAAGCAGATTTTGAGCCTGATCGATGAATGCCAGCGCCTGAACGCAAATCAGCATTTTCCGAACGAATTGACCGCCATTCAGCCGTCAGTGGATGAATTGCAGAATGCCTACACGGCCGGGAACTGGTCGGGCGTGATCGACTCCGCGACCGGCATTATCAGCGGATTGGAGGAGATTGTTGCGAAAACCCGGCAGGCTGCTGCCGGGGAATATGTGGCGCAGGCAGAAGCAGCGCTGATCAGCGCAAAGGCGCTGGAAGTGCAGGATGTGCCGGAATACGCCACCTTCCTGGGACAGGCAGAGACAGCGCTGGGCCAGGCAAAGCAATCCCTCCAGGCGGGTCAGCACTCAGAAGCGTTTGCCGCAGCAGAGCAGGTAAACGGGTTCCTTCGTCAAGCCAGGGATTCCCTGGGGGCAAACGTGCAGAAGTTTCTGGATGCCGCCGCAGCGGGGATCGAGCAGGCCCAGGGGGCGGAGGTCCAGAAATACGCGGCATCGGAATTGGCGGCGGCAAACGCCGCAATCCAGTCGGCAAGAGACGCGCTTGCGGCGGGAGATTTCCTTACTGCATACAGTCAGGCAAAAAAAGCCCAAAATATCGCTTCCGGCCTGGGTGCAGCGGCCTTGCGCGGTCACGCCCAGCAGGAACTGGGGGCAGTTCTGGCCCGTCTGAACAAGGCTCGCGAAGAAGGCGCGGAACAATACGCCCAACCGGAATTCGGCCAGGTTGCTGCGGAAGTGAATGCCCTGAAAGAAATGGCCAACTCCGGACAATACCAGCAGGTGATTGAGCAGTCTCCTGCTAAACTACCGGCTGTCGAGAAATTGTTTGAGCGGCTGCGTGTCGGAGTGGAAGAGGCCATCACCCAAACGGAGTCCCGTATCGCTCAGGCTGAAGAGGCGGAGGCCGAAACCTGGGCCAAAGACACTTTCCAAAAGGCGCAGAACGCTCTGCAAAGCGCACGTGATCTATTGGCAAAGGAATCCTATCGGAAGGCGGCGGATAATGCCGAGAAAGCAGCACAATTGGCTGCGGAAGCCGAATCGACTGCCTATCAATTGAGGGCGGCGAAAAACTTGCGCAGGGCGGATGAACTGCTCAGTCTCGCCGAGAGGGCAAATTCCCCAACCCTTTCCCCGCTGGAATACGGCCGGGCCAGAGAGATGCGACGGAAGGCAGGCGAACTGTTGTCCACTGCAAAAGATTACCAAGTCGCGTGGAAAGCCTCTGCGGAGGCTCTGGAGATGGCGGATGTGGCCCTCAATGACCGGGTCATCACCGCCCAGAAAGCCTGCGATTCGGCTCTGGAGGCACAGGCGAGAGATTATGACCGGGAAGAAATTGATAGAGCTCTGGCGCTGCTGAACGAAGCAAAAGCCGCTCAGGAAGCCCAGAACTTCGACCGGGCCAATCAAGCCGCAAAACAGGCGACCGAATTGGCTGCCTCTGCCGAGGAATTCGCCTGGCGTCAGCGAAGCAAACAGCTCCTGATCGAGTTGGCCGGAACCGAGCAGCAGATGACTCTGCTTCAGGCAAGTGTGCATGTTCCGGCATTGGCCCGGCGGTTTTCTGCAAGTTTGGCGCAGGCGCGAGTTTATGAAATCGACGGCAAATGGGCCGAATGCTATGCCGCCGCCGATGATGCCAGGAAAGCCGCAGAAGAATCCTGGAAAGAAATGACCAATCAGCTCAATCAAATAATAGAAGAGCTGAATACAATTACCCAGACAGTCGGCAATATCGCCATGGACGACTGGGGACGGGCACAGAAAAGCGATTTCGTGTCCGTTATTGCGGAGGTCCGACGGCTTACAGAGCTGCATTCCTTTGTGGAGGCATACGCGGCTGCCGACGAGGCCCTGGCGGATGCCCGATCCCTGCTGGATGGGGTACAACGCCACAACCTCCAGGTGCGGGCCGAGGCTCTTCAAACCCAACTGAAAGAACGGGAACAAACCGGCTCAGCGAAGATCCTTGCGGGTCGAAGCAAGGAAATCCAATCGCTCATAAAGAAATTGAACAGTCCGGGCGACAAGTACGATTACAAGGAATTGATGGCGCAGGCGGACACCGCCGCGGCCGATTTGGCAAAGTTCCCTGAATTGGCTCAAGAGAACGCCATGCAGCGCACAACCCAGGCAAATGAGATTCTTCAGCAGGCCGAGAAAGCCGGAGCAAGGAAGTACTATCCTGACCGGTTTGAAAAGGCCGTCATAGACCTTCAGTGGCTTCGAAATGAAATTCAGGCGGGGGACTGCAATGGGATTTATGAGCATCTCAGCCGCCTCGAATCCGTTGCTCCCGGTCTCTTGGAGGACACCTCTCTCGCCTTGGCGGAAGATGAATACAAGGAGCGTTTGAGTGTCCGTCTCAAAGAGATGAAGGACCTCATGTTGGACTTCGATTACATTGCCAGACTGAACAAGGAAGTCCTGATTGCGGCACGAGCCACGGAGACAACAACCGACGACCCGACGGTTTCCGATATCTACAGAGGACTCCAGAAGCCTCTGACAGCAAAACGATTGTTGGCGGCTGCCGAGCTCCTGGAGCAGAATGTGAAAGCGGATAATCCGCCAAAGACATTGAACGGCCTGAAAGACCTGGCCATGGAGTCGTTTCGCCACTTCCGAAAGGCGGCAGAAGGATTTGCTGCATTCGGGGAGACGGACAAATTCGATACGGGATATCGGGAAGAGGCGTTGAGAGGGGCGTATTCTCACTTGGAGAAAACCCTGCGCCTGAACAAAGAAATCAATTACATTATTGAGCAGAAAAGAAAGGACAACCTCTGGGAACGGTTCGACTGGAAGCTGCGTAATTTCGAGGAAAATGTCTCGCGGAAGTTCTGGAAAGGGCCGCTGAACTGATCGGTCAGACTTGTTCCGGAGTCTCGGTCCCCGCAGCATAACGGTTATTTCGAACCGCGATCAGCCGAATGTATAGACATGAAGGGAGCATCCCAAGGATGGATCTGCTAGGTCTGGGTGCAGAAATGGATCTGGTCACCGCGGTAGAATTGGTGGTGGAGACCGGTGTCGTCATATTTGCGATCTACCTGGGCAGCTCGCTGGGCATTTTCCGCAAGTCGTGATCATAGGCTCTCGAACCCGGGAGGTTTGGGCAGATGAAGATGGATCCGAAAGACCGTGGAGCATTCCTAACCCGCCGGCTGACGGAATATCAGCAACTCTGGAGCAAGTTTATGGAGTATTTCAACATTGGCGTGAATAAGGAAGCCAATGGAATCACTGACGATGAAGAGAATACGTTTCTGGAGTTGCAGGCGGAATTGATGCGTCGAACGCAGTTCCTTAAGTTCCGAATGCCTAAGGGCGTGTTCGACATCGAGAATGATGTCAAAAAACTGTTTTCCCAATGTATCTCTCTGCGGACAATTCATTCGGAACCGGGCATCAAGGTCCATGAACTCCGCAGCCAGTGGCACGAGGTTTCCATCTCGCTGAATAAGATGTTCGGTCAGCTTCGCGCCGCCCTTGAAAACGAGCTGACCGGCGGCAGGAAAAAAAAGAAACGTCGCTGGTGGCGGTTTTAATCCCCTGTTGATTTGTCGAAATTATCAGCTGTTTTGATCCGCTCATAAAGCGCCCGTGCGGCAGCCTGAATGTCCGTCGTTCCGACGACGGCGGAAACTACCGCAATCCGGCGCGCACCCTGCGCCAGGACCTGATCCACATTGGCAAGATTGATTCCCCCCATTGTTGTGACAGGAACAGAGACCCGATCCAGAACGGTGCGGATCAGTTCCGGTCCGACGGGGGGATGGCCTCCTTTCTTTGTGGCGGTGGGGAAAATCGGTCCGACATTTACATAGGAGGCGCCTTCCTGTTCGGCTCGCTGTGCCTGTTCGAGACTATGCGTGCTGGCCCCGATAATCATGGAAGGTCCCAGGATATCTCGCGCTTGCGGGATAGGAAAATCGTCCTGGCCAAGGTGAACCCCGTCGGCCCCGGATGCCAGCGCCACATCCGGATGATCGTTCATCAGGAAGGTCACACCGGCTTCTGCTGTAATTTCACGCAAACGTTTTGCCCATTCCAGCAGATCGCGTTTCCCCATTTCCTTATCGCGCAGCTGAATGGCTCCGGCCCCGCCTGCAATCGCGGCTCGGGTTACCTCCAGGAAATCTCTTCCCCGGGATTGCTCCCGTCCCAGCACAACATACAGGGAGAAATCAAGTTTCTTTGCGATGTCCCAGGGAAGGAGTTTCTCGACCAGATTCTTTTCAAGTGTATAGGTTTTGTATCGAAGGTCCGCCAGGATTGGGGCGACTTCCGGGCGGATGGTGCGCCAGGTTTCCTCCAGCACGCGCAGGGACTCCTCCGCGCGTCGCGCATTCGCCCGGCATAGATCGACAAGGCTTTGATGTCTGCCGGGTTTAAACTCCCTGCCGACATCGGTTTCGCTGTCGCGCTCCAAGATAAGGCGATTCCGCAAAGTGGGGAGTTCGGCAAGGACCTCATGGATACGTCGTCGGATATTCCGCGCGTTCTCGGAAAGTATCGGGTCCGACAGAACAAATCGGGCCACCTCGCCAAGGGTCCGGAGTCCCTCGGCGGCGCGGTTGAGGTTCGCGTCCAGTAACCGATCCAATTCACGCATCGCGGTGGTTTCTCTCTCGGACTTGTTCTCTTCCACTCAGCGTGGCTCTCAGGGTACTCAGAAGAATTTTCAGGTCCAGCAGACCGGAAATGTTGCCGATATAGGCCAAGTCATAGCGAAGTTTATGCTCCACGGGGGAATCGTAATAGCCATGGATTTGGGCCAGTCCGGTCATGCCGGGCCGCACAGCGAATCGAAGCCGATACGCCGGAAAACGTTGACTGAATTCCTCGGCGAATTCCGGCCGCTCGGGGCGTGGACCGACAATGCTCATGTCGCCTTTGAGAACATTCCATAGTTGCGGCAGCTCATCCAGATGAAGTCGGCGCAAAATCCGCCCAATGGGGGTGACGCGGGGATCGTCCGCCCAGGACAGAACCGGGCCGGAGGATTTCTCCGCATCCTGGCGCATGGTTCGGAACTTGTACAACGTAAACATTCGCCCGTCTTTTCCGACCCGCTTTTGCCGGTAAAAAACCGGGCCGGGACTACTCAACTTGATAAGTAAAGCAATCAGAGGCAGAACCAGTAACAGAAACAGGAGACCAATCAGGGCAAAAACTAAATCTGCCGACCGCTTGAAAAAACTCCCCCAGTCGCCTAACGGTTCGCGGTTGGCGGTGATCAGGGGGATTCCGGCTACTTCGCCGATCTCCACGCGCCCGATGGTAACTTCATACAGCGCAGGAAGCAGCCAGACTTGCACATCCTCGATCTGGCATTGCGAGAGAATTCGGAGCAGATCATCCCGCCCGGCCCGCTCCGTGGCAACAATGATTTCATCGACATCATATTCCTCAACCAGTTTCGGCAATTGCCGCAAGGTTCCAAGCACATCCGCTCCGGGGGCTTTTTCCTCTATGCCGTCATCCACCAGACCCACAACCTCGTGCCCCAGCGCGGAGTATTCGGAAATATCGTGCCGAATACTTTCCCCCTGGTCTCCCGCGCCGACAATCAATACCCGGGTTCGGTCGTACGCCCAGCGCCGCCGACGGAGAAGGTACAAAAGTCGCCACGCGCAGCACCCCAGCCAAAACAGGGCGGGATCCCACAGAAACAGAATCGCCCGTGATGGCTGGAGGTCTGTTCCGGTGGACCAATACAACGCGACATAGTAAACGGTGAAACTCTCCACAACCCGTGAGAAAGCAACGGCTCCGAGAGTCAGATAGACAACATCAAACGGCGTGTAACGACGTCGAAAATCATAGAGTCTGAACTTCAGGAAGACAAAAAAGCGGATGGCGAACAGAACCGGAAAGAGATAAGCAATAAAAAGGAAATTCTGTGCCGGAAATGGGTACTCGCCGAACTTGATCCGGAATGCCGCGAGCATGGACGCAACGGCGACCAGGAGATCGACGATCACGAACTTGTATAGTGGCCCTTTGGGTACGCCTCGTTTTCGAGTGGAGATCATTGCAGGTTTCCGCATTGCCGTCGCCGTTTGATTTCAAGACAGCGAATTATCGTATCAACGGTTCAGATCCCTTTGGAGTGACCCGACTCAGAAGCGTCCGGGCGAAGAATATTCATGCTCCCCTGGAAAACCGGAGTATATCCGCTAAATTATAGCGGATGTAATTTCAAACAGGCTTTTTGAAAGCACTGTTTCTGCCGGTGTTGAACTACAGGCAATGAATACGGCTGAAGCCGAAACGAGACGGATGTCCGAAAAATCGCTTCCCAGGAGCGCGCAGGAATTGGCTTTGAAAGAAGCGCACCGACTGATGGAACGACTGGATGATGAGCCGAGTCACGCCCTTCAGGTCCGCCGCCTGGCGCTCGACCTGTACGACCAACTGATCCCTTTGCACGGTTACGGGAAGGAAGAACGGCTTCTTTTGGAATGTGCCGCGCTCCTGCACGATATCGGCTGGAGCGTTAAGCCGAATGCGCACAATAAAGGAGCGCGTGATGCTATTCTTACCGAGCCGTTTGTTGGCCTGGATAACCGCCAACGCCTGATCGTGGCGCTTGTGGCTCGTTATCATCGCAAAAGTCATCCTCATTCTCGCCATAAAGGGTACCGGGATCTCCGCCCGGACGACCGCAGGATTGTCCGGGTCCTCGCTTCCATCTTGAGGATCGCAGATGGGCTGGACCGAAGTCACACCGAGAACATTCGGCAGATCGACTGCGACTACCACGACGGGCAACTGCGGATCCGTTTTGTATCTCGTAGCGATCCCTCGATGGAGTTATTCGGTTTGCGAAAAAAACAGCGTCTATTTGAAGAAGAATTTGGAATGGCCGTTTGGGCAGAGCCGGTGAAGAAACTCTGAGAGATTTGTTCCCCCGCAGCGATGTTGAGTGGCCGGCAGTACTCGAACCTTCCCTCACTCCAACCTCTCCCGGAGGGAAAGGGAGATGACACAGATTTTCGGCCTGTGGTATGCGGACACAATAAGAGCCTTTCGGAGAAAATGAGCCGGTATCATTTGGTTCCGTAAGGCGGTCCCTCCACGGGTGAGACTTCGATTACAGTCGGTTTCTCATTTCCTGCAGAAACCGGTATGCCATTCCGCAATTCACCGCCCACGCAGGTCTTCACTTCATCACCGATACGGACCGTATACAGACGGTCCAGGGCGACCGTGTACCATTCGGGGAATTCATTGAGTCGTGTGTAGTTCACAGGCAGATTAAAGTACATTTTGTGCCGGGGGATATCGAATCGGATTTTTCCCTGCCATGGCTTCTCGGTTTCGAGCGTCAGTGTGACCTTGTCGCCTTCACGGACCGCACCGAGCCGGGTATCCTCGCGCCAAGGCTCGATCCAGGTTCCCTGGGATTTCATCAGGACATACATGAGAGCCGTTCGGACATAGTTGCCGTCGCCGTACCAGTCTTCAATAATTCCGTCTTCGCGCTGACGACTGAGGAATCGCTTTACACAAACATCCAACACCTCGGAAGTCTCCCCACTGGGAAGACGATTAAGAAAAACAATCGCGCTTTCGATAGCGTCGGAATAGGCATTGGAGCCGTACTTCCTTCCGCTGCCTTCCGGGTCATCCAGATAGGTGGGTTTCTCGGTGACTGCCCGCATGGCCCTCTCCGTCGCCCGCAGGAATCGCTCTTCGCCGGTGATGAGGTAGGTTGTATACACGGCGTTGAACAAATATCCCCAGCAATGCGCGTGGCGGGCATCCGTAACTCTCTTATCGGCCAGAGAAACCTTGGAATACCATACCCCATCTTCGTTGAGACCGCATTCCAGCAGCGTGTCAATCAAGTCTGTCATCGGGCCTTTGTAATCCGCAAATTTCGGATGTCCGGTCTCTTTCAGAAACAGAACCAGTTCCGAAAGTCCCCCGGCGATTTCATTTCCATGATCGCTGAACACGAAATCATCGGCGGCAGGCTTTCTTTCCTTGAGGTCCCACAGGTGCGCCGGAAGTCCGTTGCACTCGGGGATTACCTCATGGAAATAGAAATCGCCGATGGAGATCATCTGTTGAATATAGCGTGAATCATGAGTAAGAAACGCAAGCCGTGCCAGAACTTGCAGAAACTCCCCATTGACCTCTGCGCTGATCGAGGGCAATTTGCCGAAAGACGAATCGCAGGGGGCATGAGCGATCACATCATCCGCGATCCCGCGCATTCGCTCATACCAGGCATGATGCCCCAGCAGTTCCGTCAACGGGAGCAGGCCATCTTTCGCATATTCGCATGACCCGAAAATGATGGAATCCAAATCGATCTCTTCTTTCTCGAATCCTCCGCCCGCAAGCACATTATCCGACAGCATTCCCAAGCGGGTTGAATACCGGATCTCGTTTCGGAGGATTTCCATCAGGGTTGTCTCAAAAGCCGGACGGTCGGTGTAATAGGCTGCCATCACCAGGAAGGGGTACAGGTCCGCTGCGGAATCCCGGACATACCAGGTCGAGACCTTTCCCGTTCGCGGCAGGAGGCCCGTTGTCGGGTCCAGGCGTTTGAGATAGGCATCTAAGACCCGTTTGCTGCGAATGAGGGCCTCCCGGGCCTGTTCACCGTTGCCCCGGGCCGTCTCGGTGACATCTGCGAAAGAGGGAGCGGACAAACACAGGGAGATTGTGCAGAACAGGAGTACACGGAAGATCATGTTCACGGTCTTCTCCATGATTTTCTGAGATTTTCTTATGATTGTACGTCCGGCAAGCGGGGAGTGGTAATGGCAGCAACGAACCGGTTGAAATAGCGTTGAGCTACCCGACGGATGTCCGGTGCGGTCACTTGGGCGATTCGTTGCGGGTATTGACTAACCTGCTCGGCGCCCTGACCGGACAGTTCATAGATACCGAGCGCGGAAGCACGACCGGAATTGCTTTCCAGGCTCATGATCTGGCGGCCGATCAGATATCGCTTGGAACGTTCCAACTCGTCGTCGCCGACCGGCTCCTCCTTCAGTCGCTCGCATTCGTTCTCCAGAAGACGGAGGATTTCCGGGCGATTCTCCGGTGTGGAGACCGCATACAGCGCATACGCACCGCAGTGAAAATGAGGTGTGTATTGGCTGCCGACCTGGTAAACCAGCCCGCGCTTCTCACGCAACTCCACGAAAAGTCTGGAATCCATGGACCCGGCCAATATGGAATCCAACACACGAAACGGGGCGAAATCCTCGCTGTTGAAATCGGGTGCAAAGGTCCCGGACATAATCCATTCGGCCTCGCCTTCACGGTGTTCCTCGTGAATCCCATAATTGGCGGGTTCGCTGGGAGCGGCGGGAGGTTCGGGCAAGGCTTCCCCACAAAGAAGGGGTAATTTCAGAAACTGTTCGGCAACAGAATCCACAACCCCCGATCGTTCATCGCCTCCCACAAGAACCACAACCAGATGATCGGCCCGGCGTTGGCGAAGAGAAAAATTCACCACATCATCCCTTTGCACCCGGGCAACGGTTTCCTCAAGTCCCAGGCTCGGCCATCCATAAGGATGCGAGCCGAGCAGGAACTCCCGAAAGAGGCGATAAGTGAAATTGAACGGGGAATCGTCTTCCTCCCGAATCATCATCCGAACCACTTCGCGGTCCCGCGCGAGAGCTTTGTCCGGAAAGACCGGATCGCGCAAGAGGTCCAACAGAATCTCAAAGTCCTCGGCGAATCCGGCTTGTGTGGAGAGAAGCGAAACCGTGGCGGCGTCTTTGCCGCCTTCGGCGCTGAAATGCGCACCGTTCGCCTCCAGCGCCAGGGAGATTTCGTGCTCGGTACGCCGGGATGTTCCGGTCGGAAGGAGCCGGATGCTGAGATTGGCCAACCCTGCAAGCTCCGGCGGTTCCTGGACAGAACCGACCGGGGTCAAAACCTTGATCGCCACGATCGGGTTGGCCGGGCTTGCCTGGTGAACGATTACAGTCCCGTTATCGAGAACCCGCCGCGCAATCGGAAGATCGGACCATGCAGTCTCCGTCAAATCAAGCGCCATATTTTTGCAGCTTTCCGCTGTGTGCCAGGGCGAGCGACATGAGATATTCCATCGGAACTCGTCCGAGGCCGCCGGTCATGCAGGCTGTTTCACCGAAGACCTTTGCGGGATCCCGTCGGGCCAGCGGCGAATGAATCAGAACCGGAACCGGATGGAAGCTGTGAGCCTTCATCGGAGACGGCGTGGAATGGTCGCCGGTCACCAATATCGTTGACGGTTTGAGCGCAACCAACCTCGGCACAAGGGCATCCACCTCTTCCAGCACATGAACACGACCCTCGAAATTGCCGTCTTCCCCGTAACTGTCCGTTTTCTTAATATGAACATAAAAGAAATCGTACTCGTTCCAGTGTTTTTCCAGGCAATCGAATTCCGTCTCGGGTGTCTCTCCCGCATCGAGTACGGTCATGCCGACAAGGCGAGCGACGCCTTTGTACATGGGGTAGGTAGCAATGGCGGCGGGATTGAGTTTGTAGATTTCCTGCATGGTGGGGAGCGCCTCAAAACTGTCGAATCCGCGCATGAGGATTGCATTCGCCGGGTGATCATCTTTAAGAACCTCGAATGCGCGATGGAGAAACTGCTCCACGATCTTCGCCGTCCGGATCGCAGCGGGATTATCGGTGGTGGCACGGGGGACAATCGGTTTCGCGCCGGTTCGCTGGGGATCGGTGTCGCAAACCTGGCCGGACAGCCCCTGCCCGCGAAACACAACAGCGGCCCGATGTTCCTTTTCGGGCTGGACAAAGACTTCCACACCTTCGAGGGATATCTGCCGAAGTTTGTCGCAGAGACGAACACAAGTCTCCGTGGGAATGCGGCCCGCCCGGCGATCTGTCACCAGGCCGTTCTTGTCGATGGTGGCGAAATTGACGCGCGCGGCGACATCCCCCGCCTTGATTTCAAAACCGACTCCCAGGGCGGAGAGAATACCCCGTCCGATTTCATATTGGAGAGGATTGTATCCGAACAGAGCCAAGTGCGCCGGGCCGCTGCCGGGAGTGATTCCAGGAAGAATCGGGTCGGCAAAACCCACCGTTCCTTCTGCGGCAAGGCGGTCCAGGTTGGGTGTTTTCGCCACCTCCAGGGCAGTACCCTTTCCGGTATCCAGCCCTCCGAGGCCGTCAAAAATCAGAAAGACAATTTTGCTGTCCGTTTTTTCGGATAATCGTTTCAACAAATCCAGGATCATGATTTACTCCTTGCTGATGGCTCGAATACCTTGTCATTTTTGACATCCGGGCTGTGCCAGTCAAGCCCGACGGGTAAAATGGCCCATTTTCGCTCTGTGGCTTGATTCGAGAGACCGATCATGTTAGGAAGGAGCCTGTGGGCCGGCGCGCGGGTTTCGCGAGATGACAGGCGGGAGTCTCAGAGCCAACACGGACAATCGGGTGATAGGATGGCCGAACAGATTCGATATTCCTGGGACACGCCGAGGCCCCGACAGGTACTCGATGACTCGGTCGAAGTAACCGGGTGGTTTTATCTTCCCCAGGAAACACGCCACGAGATATTCGTTCAGATGGACGGGGCCAGATACCGATGCGAGCGCTGTGCGCGGGACCTGACTTCGGCTATCCCCAATTGCCCGAAAGAAAACTTATATGGATTCCGATACACTATTCCGATCTCCGGGCCTCCCCGTAGTGTTCCTTTGACTTTGTCCATCGTTCCTCTGGGACAAGCCGAACTGCCGGTGGAAAGACGCGAGGTATTCTTTCCGGGACCTCGTGGAGCGTCGCTCGACACTGAACCGAGATCGACCATTCCGGCACACCAGTCCGATCTTTCCCGGGATTTCTTTTATCGCAAGATTCCCGGACGGATTCTTCCCTGTAATGTTGCGCGACTTCGCGAAGTACTTGAAACGTTGCGATCGCAACACGGCACAAATCGTGTTCTGGATTTTGCGTGTGGGCACGGCGATGTAGTGCGGTATCTTCGTTCGTGCGGCTTCGAGGTGCAGGGATTGGAACCGTCGAAATATCTTGTGGAATTGTTGAATACCGAGGATGTCGTCCATCCTGCACAGAAGCCTCCTGTACCGGGTCGGTACGACCTGCTGATTTGCATAGATTTTTTGTCTCAACAGAACCCGGATCGAGTACAGGATTACCTTCAATTATTTCGCGAGATCAATCCGGCATTTCTATTGATCTCTGTCCGGCTTTTTTTCGACGTCGTTTTTCCGAATAATTGTATCCGTCCGGCACAATGGTGGCGAAGTTGTTTTCGCGGTTCCGGTTTTGAGATTGTAGAGGATTGCACATCCGAACGGATGAAATCTCTCGCTCTGGAGAAGTATCCACGGACTGCCCGTGCGCTCAATTTTCCTTTTCGGTCGTCCCCGGCGGAACAGGGGATGGAGGCCGCCTTCTTTCTGTTGAAGGTTTCGGAGGGAAGCCTCCCACTTCCTGTACTTGAGAAAAAACAGTGGAATCTGTATCGAAATCTGAATTTCGCCTGCCTGGCGCACAATGCCTGGAAACATTTTGAAAGCCTTGTGCGCATGGTGGATCCGCAGAAAGTCCGTGCGTTTACCTCCTGGTTCCTGACGGCGCCGCTGCTGTCTCAGGATGTGACGGAGAGCCGGTTGCGATCCTGCGGAATTGAGCCGATTGTGGCCGAACGGAATCAGGATATTCTCGATATCCTCGGTCCGAATGATATTTGGATGACCAGTATTGAAGGAGACGGGGATTATGGATTGCTGTATGCCGCATCGTACACACTGGCAGCATCCCTCTGCGGAGCCAGGACAGGTCTCGTTCAGCATGGAGCGACGCGGGGCAACACCCGTCCGGTCACCTTTTTCTCCGACAAGGTATTTGTGCATTCGCAGGCCAATGTGGATTATTACACGGGACCCGGCCCTTTTGTTCCCGATCTGCCGAGATACATGGTCGACCGAAGCCGCCTGGTCATCGCCGGTTCGCCTCAATTCGATGTCTACTTCAGGGACACTCCCTGCACTCTCACGGATCTGTTCGGAGATTATTACAGTTCTTTCAATATGGTTACCCTGATCGCTACCCATTTCGACCCGCAATGGGAGGATTATTCTTCCTCCATAGAGACCGTTTGTCGGACGGTATTGGAGTTTCCCGATATATTATTTGTATTGAAAGTCGGTCCGCATGAAAAACCGCCGATGTACTCGAAGATTCTGGATTGCGACAATCTCGTTTTCCTTTTAGACGATATGTGCCACGCCTTCGATTTTCATTTGACTCGCCTGTTGAAAGTCGTGGATCTCCTGATCTCCGTTCCCTCTACCTGTTACCTGGAAGGGGTCCTGGCCGGGGTTCCGACCGCATTGCTGTTGCCCCAGGTAATGCGGCTCTATGACGAACAGGTGAAAGAGTTTTTCGGCCGGGTACCGATTCTGAAAACCATCGAGGATGTTCGTACAATTATTGATGCGGTCCGATCCCGTAATCAGGCAGTCCTGTCGGATATTCGGGAGCGGAATGAACCGTTCGCCGAGAAAAACTACGCCAGGGAGATTCGCGGGTGTTCGACCGAACGGGTCCTTGAGGAGATGGAGCAGGAGCCGTGGACTCCTTCGTACCGCTCGAAAGAAGAACTGTGGAATCGATATAACATGTCAACACTCTTTTGTCAGTTATTTGCGGCGATGCGCAACCGCAAACCGCACCCGGCTCCCCGGATGTACAATTTCCCGGAGGATTACGTTCTCTGAGTGTCCGTTATTTGATCGCATCTGCAGGGATTGGCGGTCCCCGTCGAGGGAATCGGGTAACAGACCAATAGTTCGCTACGATTCGGCATCTTCGGAACAAGGACTTGAATATGACTGAAACAGACGAGCGGTTCCCGGAATTTCCTGAGCGCCTGTCCAAAGAAGAATTGCGGCGCAGATTCTCAACCGATATGGGATGGACCGCCGTTCCCCAGACAAAGCCCGGCGAAGCCGTATTTGCGCTGCTCTGGGAGGCTTCTCTACACTGCTCGGACACATCGGTGGTATTGGATATCAGCGCCGGGCAATGCCGTTACAAGGCTTTCTTCGCGCATTCCCAGTATCTCGCGATCGACTCCGGCATCGGCAATCCGAAATGGGACTACAGCAAACTGGACCTGATCGGCGATGCCCATGCGCTTCCCATTCATTCGGAAACCGTCGATGTGGGGCTGAATTTCACCAGCCTGGAACACTACACGAATCCGGCGCAGGCTTTCTCGGAGTTTTATCGCGTCCTCAAACCGGGCGGGCATCTGTTCCTTTACGTACCGTTTACAATCGCAGAACATGAAGCGCCTTATGATTTCTTTCGATACACACGATACGGTCTTGCGCACCTGTGCAAAAACAGCGGACTTGAAATCCGCTCTCTTCGGCCCTCGAATAGTCTGTTTGAAACCGCGCTTAGCCTTGTCGACTTCGGTCTCTCCATGGTCCCGCCCGAAATACACAGCCGGATGAATCAGCTTCTCGACCGGACTCTGCGTCCCCTGTTCCGGTCACTGGACAACATGGAGGGCGCGGCCCAGGAATATCCGAAAGCGGTCCCGATTCCGCAGATGCCGAATAATTACTGCCTTCACGCGACAAAACCGGGCGACGCGACCGTATCGGAACGTGCCGGCAGTAAAAGAGCGTTATTGGAAAGAATTGCAACCTGCCCGATTTGCCGAAGCGGAGTGCAGTGGGAAGAGCAATCCATTGTCTGCGGAAATTGTAACCGGGTGTTCCCCGTCCGAAATGATAAACCGAATCTTATAGTCCCCGTTAGTTGACAGGGGAGAATATAGTTGATGTTTATACAGTAGTCGAGAATTCTTATTATGAACATTTCTCCGCAGGAATACCCCCTGTCGCCGCGATCCTCCCGGAAAGGGCTGGTTCTTGTGTACACGGGCAACGGGAAAGGCAAAACAACCTCCGCGCTGGGGCTCGCCTTTCGCGCGCTGGGATGGAATTGGAGCGTGTTCATGGTCCAATTCCTGAAGGGAAAATGGAATACGGGCGAGAGAATTCTTGCGACGCATTTTCCTTTTCCATTCGAAATCCACAGTTTCGGAGAAGGATTCACATGGGAAACGCGAGATTTCGAGCGGGAACGTGCCGGGGTCCTGGAAGCGTGGACACTGGCGGAACAGGTCATTCGAAATGGGGTTCATGATCTGGTCATTCTTGATGAGATCAACTATGTCCTGTCCCGAAACTATCTCGAATGGAACACGGTCGGGAATGTGTTACAGAACCGACCGACATGGATGCATGTCGTGTTGACCGGGCAGGACGCGCCGAAAGCCGCCGTCGAGTATGCGGACCTGGTGACGGAAATGCGATCGGTTAAGCACCCGTTCGATACGGGAATCAAGGGCCAACAGGGGATTGAGTTTTAATGCATTCCTTGTACAATGATTGAGAGAATCGCGAGAAAAACAGGAGATGTTGTGCGATCTAATCCGATCGATAAACCCCGAAAAGGAGTGTCGTCATGTGGAACCGAATGGCTTTTATTCTGGTTTGTATTATTGTCGGCGTGCCGGCTATGGGCGCAAAGGAAGAGATCAAGCCCCTCGCAATCGGTAGCGTCGCGCCCGATTTCAACTTGCCCGGCGTGGATGGCAAGTCTTATCAGCTCAAAGACTTTGCAGACAGCGATATTCTTGTTGTGATTTTCACATGTAATCATTGTCCGACCGCCCAAGCTTATGAGGAACGGATCAAGAAACTTGTTACGGATTACAAAGACAAGGGGGTTGCCGTTGTAGCGATTTCACCGAACGACCCGGAGGCGTTGCGGCTGAATGAGATGGGCTATACGGATGTCGGAGACTCATTCGAAGAGTGCAAAATCCGGGCGAGGGACCACGAGTTCAATTACCCCTACCTCTATGACGGCGAAACACAGGAAGTGTCGAAGAAATACGGCCCCCGCGCGACACCGCATGTCTTTATTTTCGACAAAGAGAGAAAATTACAATATGAAGGAGGATTCGATGACTCGGACAACCCGGAACGAGTAAAGAAACATTATGTACGGGATGCCCTCGATGCTCTCCTTGCGGGGAAACCGATCCCTGAGAACAACACGCCGACGAGGGGCTGCTCGATCAAATGGGCGGCAAAACGTGACTCGGTTCAAGAATGGATGACCCAAGTCCGCGCGGAGCCGGTGACACTGGATAAAATCGACGCGACCCGGTTCGGCGAGTTGTTAAAGAACAACACCGATAAACTGCTCATGGTGAATTTCTACGCAACCTGGTGCGGGCCGTGCCAAATAGAGTTTCCCGAACTGGTTACCATCTTCCGTATGTATCGCCATCGGAAATTCGATTTTGTCACATTGAGCGTAGACGATCTGACCGAGAGACCGGAGGTCGAAACCGATGTTCTTGCTTTTTTGAAAGAGCAGGAATGCTCCGGCCGTAACTTCGTAGCGGAGGGTGATCTGAATGCCTTTGTCGAGACAACCGGACGGGTGTGGATGGGCGGAATCCCCATGACGTTGCTGATCCGACCCGGCGGCGAGATTGTCTATAAGCAGTTGGGGGTAATCGACTCGCTCGAACTGAGACGGAAAATCGTTGAGTTGTTGCGAGAGGAGCGGGAATAGCGGTTCCGCGCACGGGCGTTCTGATACCGGTCCGTTTCAACAGATCACGCTACGTGGTCATTGTTTCTCGCCTGATTCCGTCGGAATGTCGGATTCCGGTTCTGGAAAGGCTTCATAAACAATTACATCGAACGGTTCGAGGTTCAAGGAATAGGGCGAGTCCGCATGAACTTCGAGAGCGTGTTTCCGACTATCGGATTTCCAGGGGCTTTTGAGAATATAGACACGCGGCGCATCGGGCGGTAATTGGAACTGCTCCGCTAATCCCAGGGTAAATTTCTGCGGTTCGGGGCGGGGGTTCCGAACAGCAAGGACGGCTTTTTCTTTTGTCCAGGAAGCCCAACCATACGGCTCGCCTTCACCCGGATCCCCGCCGATCCAGTGCGTATCCACCAGGATACTTGAATTCTGGCGGTTCCAGAAAATGGCTTCCGCCAGGTCATCCCAATTCTGGGGTTTCATTTTTCCGTGTGTGACATACAATTCCAGAAGACCTGTGCCACAGGCGAAAAGGGAGCGTATTTCGCGCCGAATCTCCGCATCGGAATCGCCCATCTCGGAAGCCGGACCATGAGTGGCGTGGGCAAATCCCTGATTCATAATGGAGTTAATCGGATACAGGGGGGCTTGGGAAACAACATTTCGATAGGTAATCGTATCGCGGTAGTTGATCCATTGTTCGCGTTTGCTCCCTTCGCCGCTGAATCCCATATCCTCGCCGCCGCGCCAGGTAGAGTCGCCGTATTTCAGCCAGAACGGGGAGGGCCATGTTCCTGTCGTAATGCTGATAAACAAGTCGGTCTTGATTTTGCGGAGCGCCTGAGTAAGACGAAGCATGGCCTCCGTCTCCCGGATGTCCTGGGTAAGGCCGTCGAACTTAAAGAAGTTCGCCCCATTTGTGCGGATCATCTCAGTACAGGTTTCGAGAAATCGGGTATAGTATTTCGGTCCGGACAGCGCAAATCGTTCATTCTTGAATTCAAATCCCTGCTTGGCCCCATACATGTAGCGATCCGCCGCCGCCTGACCGTACCCGCCGAACGGGGACATCCAGAAGCCCAGGGCGCTGTCATACTTGCGGGCGGTTTCCAGGATCGTCGTGAAACCGTTGGGGAAATTCTCTTTCAGGGGTCGCCAGAGAGTTGCGGGATCATCCCAACCGTCATCCCATACATACGAGTCGAGCGCAACTCCCCGTTTCTTCAATTCCCCGCCGAACGATTCGACTACTTTCAGGCAATCTTCCTCTTTGAATTTCAAATTGGCCCAGCTGATGTCGTACCAGGAATTGTAATGCGGAAACGGGCGGTACGGGTGTGCCCGTTCGCGCTCCAGGTAGTAGAGAAATCCCCGACGCATCTGCCCCCGCGGCACGACGCCGACGACCGAGGACTGTGTGGTCGATTCCTTCGGTTTCAATACGCCGTCCAGGGTCACAAAGATCCGGGCATAGCGCTTTTCGAAATCGATAGCGGGAGACCCCGTCGGGTTATCTCCGGCCGTTGCCTCTTCCGTTTCTTCAAACTCCTGGATAGAACACGTGGCGTTGGGATGTTCATAAGCAAAAAACATATTTTCTGTCACCATTGGCGAGCCGGGTACAACACCCGACACCTCGACGCTATGGGGTGGGATTTCCACAAGAATGATATCCCGAATCGCGAGTTCCCGTTTCATGGCGGTCAATGTGATTTCCTGTCGAACCGCGTTGGAGTTATCTCGGAGTGTGGCCTGCCAGTTGACCTGGAGAGCGCCGTCAGGAGAGGCGAGAGTAAGCGCGAAGGCTCTTCCGGGGAAATGCCGCGCCAGAACAGCCGCGTCGGGAAACTCTTTCAGAAGTTTCACAGTCGGCTTTCCAACAATCTGAAACTGGGATGCATCGAGGCGGGTTCCATCTTGAAGGACAATCCGAAACACCTCGGATCCCTCCAGTTCCACGGTTGCCGAGTGCAGTCGATCTGCGATACGCAAGGCTTGAAGTGATCCCTGATCGATCCGCCACTCTTGGGAAAAAATGTCGTTATCCAGAGCCAGTCGATAGACGTCCGTTCGCGCATGGGCAATGCCGGGGTTCGGTCCGGGGAAATCGAGGGCATACGCCTGGCTTGCAATCACAGCGCCGAAAAGCAGGAGGGGAAGCGTTCTGGGAAGATGGTTCATGCGGAGGCCCTTTCGGTGTCGCGCTCGGTCTAAACGGCGACTATTCTGCTTCATCCGTGTCTGCTTGAACAGTCCGGTCTTTCAACGTATCCTTTTTTGTTTTGCACGGTGAAAAAGCCGCAAGAATGGAGGATCACGGTAAGATGTCCACACAAGTCACACGTCGGGATTTTGTAGTCCGAACCGCTTTGGGGCTATTGGGAGGCGTTGCGATATCCGCTCCTTCCGGAGCGGCGGGGACAGTTCAAGAGGGATGGCAGATCGGCTGTTACACGCGCCCCTGGGAGGAGTACGAATACCCGGTTGCGCTCGATGCGATCGCGGAAGCCGGGTTTCAGTATGTCGGCCTGATGACCGCCAAGTCGGAAACACGGTTGGTGATCTCCTATAAGACCACGCCGGAAGAGGCCGCGAAGGTGGCGGAAGAAGTCAAGAAACGAAATCTGCAAGTTCTTTCTGTTTACGGCGGTGGATTTCCGGTGAATGAATCGCCGGACAAGGGAATCGCGGCGCTCAAAACGCTGATTGATCACTCCGCCACGGTCGGTTCAAAAACCCTGATGACCGCCGGTATCGGAAAAGCCGAGTTGTATGACACCTATTTCAAAACAATTGCCGAATGTTGCGATTATGCCGAACAAAAGGGCGTCGCGCTTACCCTGAAACCGCACGGCGGACTGAACGCCACCGGGCCGCAATGCTGCAAGGCCATTGAGACCGTCGGCCATCGGAATTATTCACTCTGGTACGATCCGGGAAATATCTTCTATTATTCGGACGGAACATTGGACCCGGTGAAAGATGCCGCAACGCTCACCACGCCGGTTACGGGGATGTGCGTAAAGGACTATCGGCATCCCAAAGAGGTTATGCTGACTCCAGGGACCGGCATGGTGGATTTTCCGGGTGTGATGAAAGCCCTTAAAGCGCACGGATTCACGCATGGACCGCTGGTGATCGAAACGCTGACACAAGGCGATCTCCCCTTCATACTGAAAGAGGCGAAGAAAGCCGGAAAATTCCTGGAGGACCTGGTCGCCGCACTATAAAATCGCGCAACCGAGAGACCGTTTCATCGCCGGGCTGGAACGAACAACCCTTGCCGGGAGAGTTCCCCGTTTGGAACGGGTGTTTTTCCTGACATGAAGGCTTCAGAAACCGGACTTTCCGGATTCAACAAATCCGCCTTGCCTCATCTGCCGCCACCCATGGGGGAAGCCTGAATTGCACCGCCGTACCGCACAATATCGCCATGGCTGTTCAGGCCATTGCTGGGATCGTAAATACAGTTGTTGGCCTCCGTAACAGTGTTTCCCTGCAAATGGACCATGAGCGGCCACCAAACCCCGCCGGAATCTTTTTCATCCGGACCGTGCGAGGTCATTCCGTATCCTTCGGGGATCCGATCCAAGTCATTCTTGCAATAGGCATTCCCCCACTCGCCATGGTAATTCACATACACATAAGTCGGGTGGCTGCCGGATGTCTGGTAGGAGACCCAGAACTTTTTCGGCACAAACGGATCATCCATATCCACCGTGCTTATGTAAGAGATCGGCGTGGTCAGCTCGATCACATTGGCGATGTGGTTGGCGGTATCGAAACGATTGTTGATTCGCGGCCAGGGATACTGGTTGTTGTCGAGTCGGTACGAGTCGAGCGCGGCGCTCAGCGCGCGTAACTCTGCACGAACACTCGCAACTTTCGCGCGGGTCCGTGCATTCATAAAATTCGGAACGGCAATTGCCGCCAGAATCCCGATAATCGCCACCACGATCAACAACTCGATCAAAGTAAAAGCGCGTTTTTGAATGGACATGGGCCTGTCGACCTCCGATTGAAGCGCAAAGATACGCCGACGTTTGCAATCGGCGCCGTTAACCGAATACTACTCCGGGAACGGGATCAAGTCAACCGGTTTGTTCTCTCTTTCCGTGATCTTCTCTCTACCCCGGCGCGCGATCCGGAGCGCTTCTGCATTTAAAAATGCCCGAACGCCCCGTTGGTATGGACACAGCAGACAAATAATAACTAATAATTCGGCAGCCCCGGAAATCCGATCCATCTCCAATAGGTCGCCGACAGCAACATCAGGCCGGCCATGTTGGTAAACCACAAAATTACGCCCGCACGCAGGAAATCTTTTGCTTTCAGATAACCGCTTGCATAGACAATCGCATTGGGAGGCGTCCCGATAATCAGACAATAGGCAAATGAGGACGCAATGGAGGTACTCATAGCCATGAAAGGAATCATGCTTGTGCCGGGGTGCGTAATGCCCGCCATGGCCATGGTGACAGGACCGACCGCTGCGCACGCAGGGCCGTCCGCCATCAGTTGCGTGATTAAACCGACAATAACGCTTCCGGACAACAGTAAGCCGAGGCCCTCACCGAACCCCAAAGGCATTGTCAGTCGGAGCACGGTTTGGGCAAGCCAGTACGCCGCGCCGGTTTGCATCAGGACTCGACCGAAGATGATCGCACCCGCGTACAACCAGACAACACCCCAGTCGACATTCGTCTGATAATCGCGCCAATTCACTACCCCGGCGAAAATGTAGGCAATGCCGCCCATTACCGCCAGCACTCCGATCCCGAAACGGATTCCGGTCAATTTCAGAATCAGGTTATTCTCCGTGATCCAGGCAAAGAGTGTCACCAGAAAAATCACCACGGAGATCTTTTCCGGCCGCGTCCAGGTTCCCCCACGGACTTTCTTGACTTCTGTCTTGACCAGCGTCAGGGCATTTGCCAGATTCCGCTGGGTGGGGTGGAAACGCCAATTGAGAACAACCCAGGTAACCGGCATCAGGAAGAGCAGGAAAGGCGCGCAATAAATCACCCATTGCATGAATGTGATGGAAATACCGAACATATCTTCGGTATACCCCATCATGATCAGGTTGCGCGCGCCGCCCGATGGAGCCAGAGACCCGCCCAGGTTGGCGGCCATCGCGATTGTCATCATCAGTATCTTGGCCAGTTCGGGGTCATCCTTCCCCGACACATTGACAGTCCCCGTATACAATATAATGCCGATGGGAAGAAACATCGCCGTCAGCGCATGGTCCGACATAAACATGGTCAGGGGAGAAACAGTAAGGATAATGATAAGAGTTACCCATTGGATATCGGGGTGCTTCAAATTGCCGAACATCATCATCGCAATTCGTTTATCCAAACCGGTTTTGACAAAGGCGGTGGCAAACATCAGGCTGCCCATGATAAACCAGGTGGCATCCGACCAATACAATGCGGCCACACTGTTTCGGTCCACAATGCCGGCCATGAGAGCGATCACACCGATACAGAAAGCCACCATGGGTAGAGGAATGGCTTCCGTCATAAAACAGAATATGACAAAAAGCATAATCCCCACCGCCGCCTGCACATGAAATCCGGCTGTCTGGGCTTCGGCTTTTTCCTCGTCGGACAGTTGATCGAAAGCGAGCTTCTCGGTGACTAGAGCGTGACCTTCTTTCAGTATCTTCGTGAAGTCGTCCGGCGGGATTTGCCGGGCAAATTCACGAACCTGTTCCAGATGTTCGGGAGTGCAGGGAATGCCGTTCTGTTCGCACCATCGCCGGTTGCGTTTGAGAAAAGTCTCCTGAAGAAAAGAGGCGTTCCGTACGCTCTGCTCCATCATGCGTACCATCTGTACCTGCCATTGAGCCAGTTCCGTGACCTTCATCCCGAATAACCGGGAGGCGAAAAACTCCTGCGCGTATTTCGGTCCCATGGAATACTCCACTCCCACATCCAACATGCTGCGGGGCGTCGGGATTACAATCAGCAAAAGCAACAGTCCCAGCGGAATGGAGAACAGTTTCCAATTTATGAATTTATCATAACCTGACAATTTTATTTTGTCGGTTTTATCACTCATATTTCTCTCCTTTTGCATCTTCATCCCGAACATTCCGTATTTCAGCAGCAACGGCGTGATAGACGTCGGCTAGTCGAAGGATGCCCACAATCTCGCCCTGGCGGGTAACCAGAAGAGAGAGAGTCTGCCAGGCGACAAATCCGTGGATTGCTTCACCCAGGGAGGATTCTGCATCAATACTTTCATGGATCGGGAGCATGGCCTCCTTGACCGGCATCTTTCGTACTCGTCGACAAAGATCCGAAATGTCTTCCTGCCAGAATCGCAGATTTTCCACCATCCATTCGACAAATTCCTGACCCACTCCCCCCGAAGTCAGCGCATTGATTGTACACTTGATATGCTGTTGGGATTCGACGGCCTTCAAAACCAGCAGATGACCGATTTTCCCGACAATGCGCTTCTGCTCGTCCATCACCAGGACCGCTCGTGGCGGCTCTCGATCGGGCGGCCCGGCACTGTGGGATTCATGCAAGGCATTCACCACCTCCAATAGCGTTGCCTCGATTGAAACAACCGGGTATTCATCAATCGGCACCATCAGATCTTTGACTCGTTTTTCATTCACGGCCATTATTTTTCTCCTTCCCGATCTCTTTTCCGACATCTCTCCAGGGAAACCCATAAATCACCCTCTGCCTCTCCGGCAGTCCGGAGAAAGGTCGCCCTGGGCTGCGGGGCATTAGCGGTTTGAAAATACAAGCGTTTATGGTACATATCCTTGTATCATAATTCGAGGAATGCGCGATGATAACCGGAGCCTTATTGAGAAACCGAGATGGTTCCCGTTTCATTCTTACTCTCAGTTTGCGCATGGGTGGCTATGAGAACACGCTTTGAACGAAAAATAAAGCGACTGCCCTGCCCCACCCAGCATGGAATACACGGGGCTTCACCGAACCATCGGCTACCGGATGGCCCGCAAAGAGCAATTGATGAACGAAAAGCAGTGACAGAAACCTTTCATTCCGAGCAACCATGAAGACTTTCAGAAGACCAGGAGAATCGAGCATGACAGATTCTGATTTCCCAAGACGAGAGTTCCTGAAGACTCTTGCGGCATGTACATGCGTTCTTCCCTTCCCCGCCGGGTGCGGCACGTCACACCGCGAACAAACGATGCCCCCACCTGCCGCGAAACAAACAAACTTGCAGGACAGTCTGTTTGTCCTGGACACCTGGTTTTGGAAAAACAATCTCAGCATTCCTCAGCAGAATGAACTTCTTCGGGAGCTGGATATTCCTCGTACCACGGATTGCCGCACCGACTGGGAATCATTCCCCGAAACCCTGGAAAGGCTGGATCGGGATGGAATCGAGTTGATTGCAGTTTACGCGCCATTCAGTATCGATGACGAAACGCTGCCGGGGCATTTGAAAGACCTTACGAAGCGACTGGCCGGGCGAAACACGTTCTTGTGGGTTTCTCTCAACAGCCGGAAAATTCGGCCATCCGATCCTGCCGGAGATGAAATCGGGATTCGCCTGACAAAGCAGGCGGCGGAAGTAGCGCAGGAACAGGGGCTGCGCATCTCGCTTTACCCGCATGTCGGTTGCTGGGTGGAACGCAGCGGTCATGCATTCGAGATCGCGGAAAAAGCAGGATTGCGGAATGTCGGTTGCACGTTCAATCTCTACCACTGGCTGAAAACCGAAGGTCCGAACGACCTGACGAAAAAAGCCGAGTTGATCTTCCCCCGGCTCGACTGTCTAACCATCAACGGCTCCCCGCAAGACGTTTCCAATCTTCCTGTGGAAGAGGGGATACTGCCACTGGGAGAGGGGGATTACGATGTCAGGTCATTTGTGGAGATATTCCACAAAATGCGATTCCGGGGGCCGATCGGTCTTCAGGGATACGGGATCGGTGGGGACATACACGCCAAATTGGCGGCATCATTGGAGGAATGGAAGAAGTATAGCCGATGGATTGAGGGCTGATTTTGGGAATGCTTGCTCAACAGCGCAGGCTCCCCTGCCCGACCCTCTCCGTAAATGGAGTGCGAGAAGAAGTCCATCATTTCGGCACACGACGGAACTCCGTCCCGGACGATCCCTGGAGCGCCGTTTCCATTTCCTGCGCCACCTGCAAAGCGGCCTCTTCGAGACACTCCTCAACCAGCCGAACAATTTCCCGGCGCGACTGCTTGGCGTCCATTTCATTGGTGGACCGACGTTCATCCCGCGCCGCAAGGAAACTCTTGCGGAAAAGGATCTTCTGGTTCTCCACGTCAAACAGGGTGGCCATGAGCTGCACAGAGGCATGGAAGTTGGCGGGAAGAAACGATGAGGTTGTGCGATTCTTCTCACCGGGGAGGCGCGTGAGTTGAATCTGTCCGAAGAAATGGCGGATCTCGCCGCTGAGGATAAGCGGAACCCGCCCCGAACCGCGTTCCGCGATCCGAAAATCCTTTTGCCGAAGCGTTGTCCTGAGCACATCATCCACAAATGCCTGGGGTTTCAAGCGGAAATCACGGTCGCGCGTCTCGATGGTCAGGCTGGATTCGCTGCTGCCCTTCTGCTCCGGGTACGGTCGCGTATCCATAAACAGTTCCACCAGAACTTCCGGCCCGTTGGCCGTTCCGTTTGTTTGAGCAACCTGCGCCGAGCGACTTCCGCCCGATGTGCCGCAGGAAACCAGGGTCGGAAGGATGACAAGACAGGGAAGGAGTTTCCATAAGTGTGTCATGGGTCGAGATCCTCCATGCGATCGGTGTGTTCGCATGTCATGGAACCGGATTTGCAATGAAGTTCCGTTGACTATTATGCCATAATCTGGGTAGAATATTAGTTCGTGCCGATGTAAGCAGGAGTTGAACAAAATGAAGAAAGACATTCATCCCGAATATCATATTGCGAAGGTGACCTGTGCATGTGGGAATACCTTTGAAGTCGGATCCACCTCCAAAGCGATCCGCGTCGAGATTTGCTCTGCCTGTCATCCCTTCTACACCGGAAAACAGAAGTTTGTCGACACCGCCGGGCGGGTGGAGCGGTTCAAGAAGAAGTATCGCCACCACTACAAGTCTGCTACGGAAGACAAGCCCGCCACGACAGAAGCGTCCTGACCGGGGCACTACTGTTCCCTTTTGTCTGATGATTTGCAGGGTGGGCGCTTGATTCTAACCGGAGACAGAGAAATGCGTGTCAGACAATCCGCGTTCACATTGATCGAGTTACTGATTGTGGTGGCCATCATCGGCATCCTGGCGGCGATTGCCGTGCCGAATTTCATGAACGCACGGACCCGCTCCAAGCTGGCGCAGGTGTACGGCAATTTCGCTTCCCTTCGAACTGCCATTGCGTCATACATTGTGGACCACAATGAGGCTCCCGTGGATATGGGCACGGAAACCGAGGATGGCAGCACATACAGGCAGCTGACCACTCCCGTGGCTTACGTCAGCAGCGTGGATATCGCCAGGGATATCTTTCCCCCCAAGAACCAGCCACGCACGTATTACGATTACGGCGGGCGGATCAAGAGGAATGAGAACGACCGGGGCGAACCGGGACCGCGCGCGGCGGCCTATGACCAGGCGGGTGTCCGCTGTGTGATTGCATCGTCCGGGCCGGATGGCGATACGGATTTCGGCTGGACGGATGCGGTCGTGCCCCTGATGCGTCAGGACCCGGCGATTCGATATGTCTTCTACAGCGCCAGCAATGGCCTGAACTCCAGCGGGGATATCATCGGGACCAACACGACCATTTTTCAGAATTGAGGCAGATAAAGAACCCCACGCCAACCCTCCCCGTAAACGGGGAGGGAGAACCCCACCGTTCATTTTCAATCACCTCCCCCCGTTTACGGGGGGATTGAGGGGGGTAGTCGTCAATTGCACTCCGCTACCAGCGGCCCGCGCAACTCATTTACGAAGAATAATCTACCCGGCAACGTCGGCATAAACGTAGACGGAACCCACGGATCGGGGCCGTAGCGCAAGGTCATCCAGAAACTCATCCCCTGCCACTGCATTCCTCTCGACAGTACGCCATCACAACCGCCGATAATCCAGTCCGCCTGCAAAAACAGCCCCGGCCCGATGGTATTCGCATAGCACGGGACCAGCGTGGTGCGGCTTTTGAAACTGGTGATCGCGTTCTGCTCGATGGTGAGCGGGTGCAATTTCGCGCCGATCCGGCAGGTCTGCGCTTTCCATTCGTTCACGGAATCAAACTCGGCGGCGAAATGCGGCTCCCAGAACGCGATATGACATACGCGCCCAACGCCGAACACCACGGCCAAATCCGCCCCTTCTTTCTTGAGCGCGGCGATCCGTTCCGGGTACCGGGGAAGCAGCTTTTTCGTGGCGAAGAACCGCTGGTTTTTCGGCACAGTCAACTTGCCGAGCGGCCCGTAAAATGCCTCCTCCATGGCCCCCTGAAACGAGCCGACCTCCGTTGGCGGAGTCGAGTTGCCTTCTGCATCCGCCCACTCATCCATGTTGAATCCGCTGACATGCTTGCAGTCGATCCCCCATTCCTTCAGGAAATACACCGTCCACGCATACATCCCCATCGGCCCGACCGGAAGAATCAGCGCGAGTTTCTTCCCGGCCTCTCTGGTTCGGCGGATGGTCTGGGCGATTTCATGCCCCATTTTGGCGTCGAATTCCTGCACCGTCTCGCACGGAACCGGCAGGAATCGCTTGTTCCACCAGGGCTGACGCGCTGTGGCCTCTTCCGGCTTGCAGCAGCAACATCGGTCAATTTTTTCGAGATCCCAGCCTGCGGGGAAGAAGTTCTCCAGCAACGATCCTTTGATAGTGTTGATCAGATTGGGTGTGGCCATGATTCCAGTTCCTCCATTGAGAATAATTGTGTGACTGGATAGGATGCGCCGCCATCCATGGCAGGCTTCAATTACGCTATGCTATACCACATCAGGCCGGTCTGTATACCTTAAACCATGGGATCATCCGCACAAACCGGCGCGGATTTCCGCAATGGAGAAATTTAGACGACAATGATCGATACGATTCATGTTGCGCTGATTCAATTTCCCGGATCGAACTGCGAGTCGGAGACAGCGCGCGCCTTCCGGCAGTGCGGGTGCGCCGTTACGATGATCCGCTGGAATCAACCGGCTTCCGCCCTGGCCGGATATGATGCCTACGTTATCGGCGGCGGATTCTCTTATGAGGACCGTGTGCGGGCGGGCGTGATTGCCGCCAAAGAACCCCTGATGGAGACGCTCGCCGAGGAGGCCGCAGGGGGCAAGCCGATTCTGGGAATTTGCAACGGCGCACAGGTGTTGATCGAGGCGGGCCTGGTTCCCGGCCTTCATCCGGGGCAGGTCGAAATGGCCCTGGCGACCAATTTGATGAAGCGCGAGGGGCGGGTAGTTCGCCGCGGACATCACTGCCATTGGATCAATCTCCGGCATGAATCCCGACCGGGACGAACGCCGTTCACGCGGGGCATCGACAGACACCGGGTTCTCCCCATGACCATTTCCCACGGTGAGGGACGATTTGTGTGCCGGGATGAGAGTGTTTGGCGCACATTGGAACAGAACGACCAGATTGTCTGGCGCTACTGCGATGATGACGGCCATCTGCGCGACGATTTTCCGATCAATCCGAACGGTTCCTGGGGGAGTGTCGCCGGAATCTGCAACGTGGAAGGGAATGTCCTTGCGATGATGCCGCATCCCGAACGGGCGTTCTATCTGCGTCAGATTCCCTCCGCCTGGGGGACCGCCTGGGGAGAGCAACGTCGCGCCGCCGGCGGCGACCGCGCCGCCCTGGAATCCCCGGGGCCCGGCCGCCTTCTCTTCCGCAGCCTCGCAGGCTCCTTGCCTGCCTGATTCCTTAAATGCTTTCTTGCCTGATAGAACACATCGCAGAGGCGCACCGTAGTGCGCTCTTTCACCCGGGAGGCGGTTGGGGTAAGGGAAACGGATTCACCCAGCCAGCCGGTTCAAAATCTCTACCCCTCTGCCGATTACCGAGTCTTCCGCCGCATACGAAATACGAAAGTGCGTTTTTCGCTCCGAAAATACACTTCCCGGAACAACCAACAAATTATTTCGAATCGCCTCCTGTACAAAACTGTCTCCGTCATTATTCGGCGCTTTCGGGAAAATGTAGAACGCTCCGGCGGGCTTTGTAACCTCATACCGGTCCTTGATCCCGTTGTAAATCAGATCGCGCTTCCGCCGGTAGTCGTCTGTGTTTCGAGAGGTATCCTCATCCAGCGCGGCCAGTGCGGCCCACTGCGCAATGGAAGGCGCACACACAAACGAGTACATCTGGATATTTGCCATTGCCGCGACTACTGATTTCGGAGCGAGCGCATACCCGACACGCCAACCGGTCAGCGCCGCGGATTTCGAGAACCCGGAAAGCAAAATCGTATCGGGATACCATTCGGCGATGGAAATCGGCTTGGAATCGTAAAGAAAGCAGTCGTAAATCTCATCCGTCAGAATCGGCAGTCCGTACTGTGCGGCAACCTCCACGAGACCATGCAATATTTCTTTCGTATAGACCGCCCCCGCCGGATTGTTCGGGTTGTTCACAAGGATCATCTTTGTGCGCGGTGTAATGGCCGCCTCAATTTTCTGCGGGTCCGGTTGAAAATCGGGATACGTGTCCACAAACACCGGCCTTGCGCCGATAAAATTCGCCAGATGTTTGTACATCACAAAGTACGGATCGGGAATAATGATTTCGTCCCCTTCATTTAATAATGCAAGGAAGCACAACAGAATCCCACCCGATACACCGGAGGTAATGATCACATCCTCTGCTTCAACACCCCGCTGCCGATAGCGCTCGAGTAGCCGCTCGCGCAGCTCCGGGATTCCCGCTGTCAGCGTGTAGGAGTTCCGCCCGTCCCGGATTGCGCGAATAGCCGCTTCCTTGACACTCTCCGGGACATCGAAATGCGGCTGCCCGATGGAGAGATTCACTGGGTCCTTCATATCCGCCGCCAATGCAAACACCTTGCGAATTCCGGATGAATCGATTCGTCGTGTACGTTCCGCCAGTTCCATGATAGCATTATTCCTTTCTCATTCTGCTCAGGATGAACGACATACTCTATTCAAGGATCGTTACCCTGTCAACGCGGCTCCACAACCCCCCGCAACTCAAAGATCTCCTGACTCTCGAATTTCCGTACAGACCACGCAAACCGCCCGACACAATCCTCAAATCGCGCCTTTCTGTCCTCCAGGCCCTGTGAAACCCAACCCTCTTTTCCACCCCGCAGGATGTATTTCACGTGCAAGCCTTTCAGTCGTTCCGCTGTCTCCTCCGGGCCGACCTGGAACAGCCACAAATCCAGCATTTCCTTGAAATGCGCATCGCTGAGGATCTTCGGAAAATACAAGTAAAACGGATACCCTCCATTGTAAATATAAAGATTATACCGGTCGGATAGATTTTCCCGGATGTAGTGATACACTTCCAGATCTTCCTCCGTTACAATGTCATGGCTCAACAGGTACTTCGTTCGCGCTTGTTCGGAAACGGCAATCTGTCCATGCCAGTCAATCTGAGGGTAATTACAGAATGTCCATTTTTGATAAAGAAATGTCGCGGGGATCACGCACACCATGACACCGAAGAGGACCACGCCGATCCGGCTTCGCTTGCTCAGAAGAAATATCCCGACAGCAATCAGGACGGCGCCCATTCCGTACGTCACCGAAAACAACCGCCCGATATCCGATCCCCACAGGAGCGTGAAAAGCGGCAGCACAACTATGCCCGTGAGTATCTGCGGCTTGAATGTTCTCCATTCGATTACCAGGAGCAGCACACCTACAGGAATCAGGAAAAACAGCAAATCCGTGTTGAATGTCATCCACTGGACATTGTGCCACACCTGGCCCCAATACTCGCCGATTGTTTTTGAACGAGTAAGATTCAGCCCATGGTTTAAATCGTTCGAAAGCATCGCCTCGAGATATCCCTCACGTGCCCCGAACAGGCCGCTGAGAAGCGGATATAACGGATTTCCTGTATAGAGATACGACTTAATCATCCATGGCGAGAGCAACGTCCAGCCGATCGCTTGGTACTCGATCGGTCGCAGGATCGCGTTTCGCCAATTGCGTTGACAGGCCATCCATAGAAACACGACGGCCGTATGGAGCGACAGACAGAAGATCAGCGCGTTAAATTTCGTCCCCATTGCAATCCCGCACCAGAATGCCGATATCCGGAAATCGCTCTCCCGCTTTTCTTCCATCCATTTCCACAGAAACGTTGTTGACAGAAGAGTGAACAGCAATACCGCGCTTTTCACATTGACCATCACCGGCAGGCGGTGGTGAATCATAGAGAGGTAGAGAATCACGGCAAACAGGGCTGTTCGTCTATCGGACCATTGCCGGGTTAATGAATAAATCAATGTGCAGATTGGAAAGAATAAAAACACGACTACTATTTTTGCCGTTTCGTCGTTCCCGACCAATAGCGAAAATACATATTGCAGGTGGAAATTCATCGGGTAGTGGGACGGTAGACAAAACGGCACTTCACACAGTCGCCGGCGGATCAGGTAAAACTGCGGCACTCCCAAATGATACCAGAGCGAATCGACTTCCACCTCCGGCGTCAGCCCGGAAAGGAAATGTGGAATAAGCAGCACAAACGCAACGGCGCTCAACACCGGACTGGCACGCACGGTTTCCCACACCGGTGTCCGAACGCGGCGGAGAAGACGCTCCCCGGAACGTGCGGAGATAACGGTCAGCAGCAGAAAAATGGAAACGACCGGGACAGGTTGGAAGATTCCTCCCAGCAACAGAAAAAAAATCAGCGCGGAGGTTATCACCGTGCCGAGACCGATCGAAAGCGCAACCTCCTCGCCGAGGCGCAACGACTGCCGATAGCGGGACACAACCAGGCTTCCCAGCGCAAACAACAGCCAGCATTGCCAGAACCCGGAAAAAACGGCAATCATCGGTCCGTCCTGTCCCGAAGGTCAAAAAGAAGTTGACGCCATTTTATCATTATGATACTTTGCCGGATAGAATTCCGGATAGCGCTGTTTCAGCGCTGTCATCACGAAAAAGTATCCTGGACTTACCGATGAAAATGCGAATCGCTCGTTTCGGATGGCTTGGAATCACTTTTGTTCTGATTGGTGGAACAGCGTGGGCGGGGACGGTTAAGAGTTATGAGGTGCGTCGCGCGCTCACAACGCCGACAGTCGATGGGGTGGTAAACAGCGCGTCCGGCGAGTGGGCCAATGCCGCGCCCGCTGCGGGGGATTTCATGCAAATCGACACGGGCGATCCGGTGGCGGAGGATATGGCCGTCACCTTCCAGGCGCTTCGAACCGAATCGACCCTGTATTTCCTGATAATGATCCGTGACTCCGACATTTTCCCGATTCTGGCCGGCGGCGATGATTCGAATGCCGATGATGAGGACATTCTCGGGACCGATACCGGGCAATTTTACGCTTCCCTGGGCGATGATCTGGAAATCTTTCTCGAGCCGACCGAGGATGTAAGCCGCAACAACGACCCGCCGAGCAACACACCGGACCAGTACCATATCGCGGTCACTCCGGAGACCACCCATGCGGACCCGCTTTGGGGCATCGTCGGATTTGACGATCTGAAACGGGATGTCCTGGAGGAAACCGGCCCACCGTACCAGTTTACCGCGGCGGGTTACGACCTGGAGTTGGTGGATGGCGACCCGAATATCTGGGACCCGGCGATGCAGATCGGGATCACCCTCTTGCCGGATAACATCGCGCCGGACACCGCGATTGTAGAACTTGCCATACCGTTTTCCGCGTTCAACTATACCGGGGATATGCAATCGCCGCCGGTGTATGCCACTGATGGTGCGCCGGATAACAGTCTTGTCGTCACTCATGCGCCGCGCGATGGCGACCGCTGGGCGTTCCAGGTCGGACGGCTGACTAACGAGGCGATTACTCTCGTTTGGAATCGTCCCTCTTTCACCACCCTCTACGCCCGTCCCTTCGGAGAACTTATCTTTGCAGACGAAACCGGTGTGGCGGATTGGGCGGTGTATTGAGGGAGCGGCTTGGGGTTTACAGGGCCGGCGGTACGGACCGCTCCATGCCGGGTTGCTTGAGTCGTTGTCCGATCAACGATTTGCAGGCCGCTTCGACTGTTCCCGAACCGAGGCTCCCCAGCAGGTCGGACAGGATACCGGCGCCAGCGGCCAAAGCCGCTGCACGCCGTGCGGCCTCTCACGCTTCCATATCCACTTTCCGGGTGGCAATGATTCGGTCAGGGGCTTGCGCAAAACGTCAATCTCTGTTAATATCCTTCCGGCAAATAATCACACTAATTTGCTGAACAGTTTGTTGACGAAAGGAATGAGTATGGACATGAAGCACAAGAACGAAGCCTTTACCCTGATCGAATTGCTGATTGTTGTGGCGATCATCGGCATTCTGGCTGCGATCGCTGTGCCCAATTTCATGAATGCGCGTGTGCGGGCCAACGCGTCTCGATCCTTTGCGGATATGAAAACCCTCTACGATCAAATCAACATCCGGAAGATGGAAACCGGGCTTTGGCTGGTGGACGGAAATGACACTGGTACCGATCCGAGATGCAGTTTTCCGGTTTCCGGTAAGTTTTTCGGGAAAGTCCCGTCAGCGGTTGGCGTCAAAGACACGGTTGGCGATAATCATTACAATGGACAGATCTGGCAACAATTGACGACGCCGACGAGCTATATGAATTCCATCCCAGTGGATCCGTTCGCCAAGGGTGTCTTCTACGGATATGAGGACCGTGACTGTGCAAATACGAACGGGTCGCATTGGTTGATCTACGCGGCGGGGCCGGACGGCGATTATGGAGACTGGCTCGATAATCGCCAGGCCAAAGCCTACAATCCGTCAAACGGGATTATCTCAAACGGCGACATTTGGAAAGCAATGCAGTTACGTGGGGGCGAGCATCAGGATCTGTGGTCCGAAATCGGCCTGTTTGACACGTATTTCTGAAGAATCTGTCAGGAATTGGCGGACAGAGTCGGCCGGCTCCGACGAACGTGGGCGGGCACAGGTACATCCGCAAAAATCAGAAAGAAATTTGGAACCATGGGCGGAGCGCGGGTCGTTCTGTCAATGGTTCCATTTGTTTGTTTTTTTCGCTGCGGGAGTATTCCTTTCTCTGCTGTCTCCGGATTTTCCATTGTATCCGATCCTGCGAATACCCGATTCGGATTCCATCAACCTTTACAGGGGGGGCAATTCTGCGATGATAAACAGAGCGATACATAATACATAATGAACTTCAGCGGTTGGTTGTGAAGAAAGGAACGGAGAAATGATGCGAAGTCGGTATTTTCGATCCGGGGCTTGCCGGTTTTTCGGTCTGGTCATGGCCCTTCTGATTCCAGGAGTTTGCGAGTCCGGTCACGCCAAAGAGTACGTCGGTTTGGATAATGCGGTTGTGGTTGTGCGGAGTGGCAATGTCCCATCCGGCGAGAAAACGGCGGCGCGTGTGCTGGTGGAAGAGGTGGAGAAACGAACCGGGATTCGCTGGGAAGTTCGCACCGAATGGCCTCCGCAAGGAACGGTCATTGCTGTTACCTCCCGTGTGGAAAACACCGGCTGGGACCGCAAATTGCCCGGCGACGAAACGAAAATCAGCCTGAAACCGGAGGGGTATCAGGTTGTTGTTGAGGAACAGGCGTCGGAAGCATACACAATTTGGGTGATTGGGGCGGATCCGCGCGGGACGCTGTTCGGAGTGGGGTATCTGCTCCGGAAAATGGAGTTGTCGAACAATCGGGCCGTAATGGAAACGGGGATGGATATTTGCACCGCACCGGTGTATCCGATTCGGGGCCATCAGCTCGGATACCGAAACAAGGCGAATTCCTATGATGCTCTTTCACCGGAGCAATATGAACAATACATCCGTGAACTGGCTCTATTCGGAACCAACAGCATTGAGAATATCCCGTTCCAAGACAAAGATGTCAGCCCGCACATGAAAATCCCGCGTCGGGAGATGAACCGTCGGTTGAGTGAAATTTGTGCAGAGTATGATCTGAATTACTGGGTCTGGACTCCGGCGGAAGGCGACCTGTCCGATTCGGAGTTCCGTAAGAAGGAACTGGCGATGCACGAGCAGCTGTATGCGGATTGCCCGCGCATTGATGGGATTTTCTTCCCCGGCGGCGACCCCGGCGATAATCACCCGAAAACTGTTCTGCCGTTCCTGGAGGAACTGTCGAAAATCCTGGCGCAACATCATCCCGAAACAAGAATCTGGCTGTCGTTGCAGGGATTTGATGAAGAGAAGATAAACTACGTTCGGGATTATGTGCAAAAGAATGTTCCGAAGTGGATGGGGGGTATTGTGGGAGGGCCATCCAGCCCGCCGATGGCGGAAATTCGCGCGTGGCTGCCGAAACAATATGGATTGCGGGATTACCCGGATGTGACGCATTCGGTGCGTGCCCAGTATCCGGTAGTATGGTGGGACCCGGCGTTGGCGCTGATCCATGGCCGCGAATCCTGCAATCCACGCCCCGTATTTTATTCCGCAATTCACCGATGGACTGCGCCCTGCACCGATGGATTTATCTCCTATTCGGATGGAGTTCATGACGATGTGAATAAAGTCCTGTGGAGCATGCTCGGTTGGGAGGCGGATTGGGACCTTCGGGAAGTCCTTATGGATTATTGCCGGTTCTTTTTCGGACCGGATGTGGCGGAACCGGCTGCAGACGGGATTTTTGCCCTGGAGAAAAACTGGACCGGCCCCCTGGCGCAGAACGGTTCCGTGGAAAGCACGTACACGCATTGGACCCGGCTGGACGAACGAAACGATCAACTGAAACGGAACTGGCGATGGCAGCTCTGCATGTTGCGTGCAGAATACGATGCCCATATCCGTCACCGTCTGATTGCCGAGCGGGAATTGGAGGCAAAAGCGTATCGAATTCTTGCCGAGGCACAAAAACGTGGAATCGACAAAGCGATGGACGATGCGCTGGCGGTTTTACAAAGCGTGGACAAGGAGCCGATTCTCCCGGATCTGCGTGAACGGATTATCAAGCGTTGCGAGACGCTGTTTGAAACAATCGGCCTGCAAACCAGTGTGCCGCGTTTCAAGGGAGCGAACTCACAGCGCGGGTGCATTCTCGACTTCATTGACCGGCCCCTGAATAACCGCTGGTGGCTGGAGGATCAGTTCGCCGAAATCCGCAAACTGCCGAGTGACACCGAAAAACTGAAGCGGCTGGAATTGATCCGAACCTGGGAGAATCCCGGACCGGGAAGTTATTACGACGACTTGGGGAATATCGAGAGATCGCCCCATCTTTATCGTGGAGAGTCGATCGAGACAGGGCCACCGAATCATTCGGCTCCGACCCCGACATATTGGGCTTGGGATGGTGGGTTCAGCCGGATGCGGATTTCCTGGCTGGACACGATGACCGAACTGCTCGGACTTCGGTATGAGAACCTGGACCCCAGTGCAGAGTATGAACTCCGTCTCACTGGCGCGGGTGAGGCATTTCCCAATGTGAACGGAAAACGAATCGAGCCGACCGTATACAACAAGAAGGACGGGGAGTTCAAGGTTTTCCCGATTCCGAAGACACTGACTCAGGGCGGCACAATCGAAGTGACAGTTGATTTTCCGGATGAATCCGGGGTCAACTGGCGGAACCAATCCAGGATTGCAGAAGTGTGGCTTTTGAAGAAATAAGAACGGGAAAAATTGGGGAGAAGAGACGGAAGAGATGGAAAAAGGAACAATAATGGAGGCGGAGGACATTCGGTATCGTGGAAGTCCGTTGCCGGAGCATCCCACGATTGAGCAGGTGCGAGAGATAAGTGGGGATTATGTGGCGATCGCACTTGAGGTGATGAAAACTATTGCGGATCGATACAAACGCAATCCGGACTATGGCTGGATCGACACAAAAATCCACCTGGTCAGTGGGCGGGATTTTTCGCAAGAGGAACTGATTCGCGGACCACGAACGGTATACGGATGGATTCAGGGGCGGGGGCTTGAGGCGCTTGTGGGCCATGCGCGATGGTTTCGGAGTCATCTTCAGGGGCCGCAAATCGAAGCCCTGCTTCAGCAGATGGATCGCATAATCCGTGAAGTTCTGGAGCGGATTCGCTCTGTGAGGGAGCGCAATTCGGGCCACATGTTTTTCTATATGACCCCGAAAGGCGAACCGTTTCTGCTCGGTCGAGATGGCGGGATGCAGATCATCCGGCTTGGGACGGATGTACCGTACAACTTCAGCGACCTTTTTTGTGCCAAAGGAATGCTGGCGGCGGCGGAATACCTGGGAGATGGCGAGGCTTGTCGTGAAGCGGAAGAGTATTGCCGGGCAGTGGATCAGGCAATATGGAACGAGACGTTTCGTAGCGATCAGCAGTCGCCAGACCCGAAAAATCCTGCTCAGCCGGTCGCAGATCGATTCACGCATGGGCCAAGGATGATCCAGATCGGGACAGCCGCGCTGCTGTGCGAATGCACGCATGACCCCAGCTATGTCGATTTCGGTTTGAGACTGGTTCGACATATTCTGGATCGTTACGTGAATCTTGAAGGGCGATGGCCGGACCTTGAGGAATATGATTTTGTTGAGTTTCTTGATCGGGACAATCATCCTTATCGTCGAAACGGAGAGATTGTGTCTGATCCGGGCCATGCCCTGGAGTTTGTGGGATTGAGCCTGAAGTTTCTTTCAACTGTTCGGCGCATGGGTCTTGCCTCTGAGGGACAATTGCGGGAGACCGCAAAGGTAGAACGTGTCATGCCATCTCTATTGCGGCATCTGTTCGGCTACGGATTTCAGGATGGGCCGGGCGGGATTTGCAAGGCATTCGGTCTGCTCAAAAGAAGGGTGTTAAATGCAGAGATGCCATGGTGGAGTTTGCCGGAGACCATGCGGGCGGCGCTGTATTGTTGGAATGGGGCGGATGTGGATGAGAAACCGGCATGCCTGGATACGCTTGCCGCGTGCCACAACGCTTTCATCAAGCATTATGTGCGTCCCGATCTGCACCTGATGGCGGTGCAGACCCGGAATGCAAACGGCGAGGTAATCGACTCGATTCCGGCAACCTCCGATGCGGATCCGGGATATCACACGGGGTTGTGCCTGCTGGATTGCTGTTGTCTTCTCTCGTAAAATACCGCCGCTTGCAAGTCAAGCGCCTCGCCCGAAATCGGGGATCTTGAGTAATTCTCCATTTTTCAAACATGATTCATGCGCCACAATGCCGGGCGCGGTGTACGCAACGGCCTCGTAGACATCCACCGCAGGCCGACGGTTTTCTACCAGGGCGGAAATAAACTCGTGCGTCAGGAAAGTATGGGAACCTCCGTGACCGCTGTCGTGCCGGAGAGGTTCCGGCAGCATATCTGTTTGCCAATGAAGCGGCTGCTCAAACGGTTCCGGCTTCTGACCCCGGCGGCAGACCACGCCGGGGAACCCGGTAGCCGTAGGCATGAAGAAACTCATCTCATCACCATACCACTGTGCCCGTTCGCAGATCTCCGCGGCGACATAGCGAAACTCCGTGTGTCGGACAGCGTTACCGCCGCTGGTCTTATACAAGGCCATGGCATTACAGAAAGGATTTTTGTAGACATTATCCCGGTATTCTCCGGTATTCATTCTCGACTGGCCCAGGCACATCACCTCCGTGAGCCGCTCCCCGGTAACCCCCACATGAAAGGCGAGAGAGTGGGTCGGGTACAACATCGGGGGATATCCGTACCGCCAGGTCTTCTCCCCGTTGTACCAGTTCAGTTCGTTGTCCGGTTCGGTATGATGGTGATATTCCGCCTCGGTATAGAACAGATTGCCGAATCGGCCTTCCTTGAACCACTGGCGTGCGGTGATGGATTCCTGCCGATAGTAGCTCGTTTCCGCCATCATGTAAGTCATACCGGTTTTCTTTACCGTATCAATCAGAGTTTGGCAATCTTCCAGGGTCATGGCGGCGGGAACGGCGCTGATAACATGCTTGCCGGTATTCATGACCGCTGTGCAATGGCGGACGTGATCCGGGGCAGGCGTGAACACCGCCACGGCGTCCAGGGTTTTATCGAGAATCAGCTTTTCCAGCGATTCATACACGGTGTCGCATTTGAAGCGAGCGACCAGCCGGTCCCGGCGGTCCGCGCGAAGGTCGCTGACCGCCGCCACTTCGCAGTTCGGATGCTCATGCCAGCAGAACGCGGTTCCGAATCCGCCCCCAACCACGCCGATTCGAATCTTCCCCCCCTCCGAGGCGACCGAAGCCTGCGGATGAACCCATCCCGCGACCGCTGCACCTGTAATTCCTACCAGAAAATCTCTTCTCGGAAATCTTTCCGCATTCTTCTTTCCGTCGATCATTGTTTCCTCCTGAAGATGAATCAGCAAAGTCCCTTGCCGTTATTCATCTGCTGCATTTTGACACTATTCTCAGATACTTGTGTCCGTATGACAAGAGAACAGGATTTGTATCACGATCGGCGGCGCACACGAACCGATCCGGCCTGTTCGTTTGCGAAACGGGATGTTATGGGCCGTTGCGGGACGCCGAATCTGCGCCGCCGCCGCTGTCTCGATTATTGCTACTTTGCTCAGTTCCATCCGCTACCTCGCTACACCGGGGGCCTGTCAACAGAACGGTTGCCGGAACGGCGTGCCGTGCAAAACGGTGACCGACAGGAGTTCATTCGGGCAAGCCCCTTCCCTTGTCATCTTCAATAAAATTGTCCACATTTCTCCGAAGTTCGAAATCCGGTTCAAGAAAGGACAGAGGTCATGAGGACGGTCTCTCAATTCGTTTTGATTGGATTTGCGATGACTCTGCTGGGCTGCGCCGATATCCAGGCACGCGAACGTAAAACCGCAGCGCAGCCGGCGCAAAAGGAGATGAAGGAAATGGAACCGTTCAGCGGACTCTATATGAACTTGGGCAACCTGCCGCGTCTGTCCGATGCCCAAAGCCGCTCGATCAGCGCAGAGAATCCCAGAGGCGAAAAGGGAAAAGGCGCAACGGCAACCGAGGGCGAGGGCGCAAACGCCGCCCGAGAACTCGGACAGGGTTGGAAAGTCGCGCCCTGTGTGACCGTGGATGGCCATTCCATTTTCACTATGGCCGAAATCGACGGGCCGGGGTCTATCCAGAGTATGTGGGTGACAGGGAATCTGGTATGCCGCGACACGATTCTCCGGATTTACTGGGACGGACAAAAAAACCCGTCGGTGGAAGTTCCTCTTGGAGATTTCTTCTGTACAGGCTGGGGGCCGGTTGCGCAGATTAACTCGCTGCCGGTAGCCGTCAATCCCGGCAGTGCGATGAATTGCTATTGGCTGATGCCGTTTCAGAAACACTGCCGGATCACCCTGGAGAATCGAGACAATGACAAGAAGACCCTGTACTACCAGGTTAACTACACATTAACGGAAATCCCACAGGATTGCGCCTATTTTCACGCGCAGTTCCATCGATCCAATCCCCTTCCGTACAAGGAAGATTTCACAATCCTGGATCGGGTAACCGGAAAAGGCCACTATGTGGGAACTTATATGGCTTGGGGAGTGAACAGCGGCGGCTGGTGGGGAGAGGGTGAAATCAAGTTCTACATCGACGGTGATGACAAGTACCCGACGATCTGCGGGACCGGCACGGAAGATTATTTCGGCGGATCCTACGGTTTCCAACGGAACGGACAATACGTCGAGTACTCGACGCCTTTCCTGGGGATGCCGCAGGTAATCCGTCCGGACGGAGTCGAGAAATCGCAACAGCGATTCGGACTATACCGATGGCACATCATGGACCCCATTCGGTTCGACCGGGATTTACGTGTAACGATTCAGAGCCTTGGGTGGGCCACAGAGGACCGGTATCGACCGCGCCAGGATGATATTGCATCGGTGGCATACTGGTACCAGACACTGCCGACCCCACAGTTCCCCGAGCTGCCCGGGCGCGACGATCTTTCGGTGTACTGATCGCGACTGCACGGACAGGAACATTTCAAAAAGAAAGGTCAAGTAGTTGTGGACAAAGTACTGGTAACGAGACGAATACCGGAACCCGGACTGGAGATTCTGCGGGCGCATTGCGAGGTAGAGGTATTTCCGCACGACCGGAATATGACGCGCGAAGAGTTATTGGAAGCGGTTCAGGGAAAGGACGGTCTGCTGAGCCTGTTGACGGATCGCATTGATACGGAACTGTTTGATTCCGCGCCCACCCTGCGCGCTGTAGCCAATTGCGCCGTCGGATTCAACAATATCGATCTGGCCGCGGCGACGGCGCGCGGAATCCCGGTGACGAATACACCGGGTGTATTGACGGACACGACGGCGGATTTGACGTGGGCGCTTCTCATGTCCGTGGCCCGGCGCATCGCGGAGGCCGATCGGTTTACTCGCGCGGGGAAATTTGACGGGTGGGGACCGCTGTTGATGCTCGGTGGAGACATTTACGCGAAAACCCTGGGGATTGTCGGCATGGGGCGTATCGGTCAGGCCGTCGCGAAACGTGCGACCGGTTTCGACATGCGGATTCTCTACTCGGATGATTTCGAACTCGATTCGTCTGCGGCGCAATCGCTTCATGCCATGCGCACGGATTTTGAAACGCTGCTTCGGCAGTCCGATTTTGTTACGCTTCATGTACCGCTTACCGATCAGACGGAACATTTGATCGGAGAAAAGGAATTTCATCTTATGAAATCCACGGCGTACCTGATTAACACATCGCGCGGGCCGGTGGTTGATGAGAAGGCGCTGGTCAAGGCTCTCCAGGAACGGAGGATTGCAGGAGCGGGGTTGGATGTATTTGAGCATGAGCCGCACATCGAGCCGGAATTGCTGGAAATGGAGAATGTCGTCCTTCTTCCTCATATCGGCAGTGCGTCATTTGAGACTCGGGCCCGGATGGCGATCATGGCGGCGGAGAATCTGATCGCGGCGCTTCAGGGCAAGGTTCCTCCGAATTGCGTAAATCCGGAGGTGTTTTCAAAAAGGCAGGGAATGGAACAAAATAGATAAGACATCTGGGATCTGCAGGAATCCGCGAGGAACAACCCGCAATTCGGCATAGGATTGGTATCCACGGTACAGTAACACAATAGGCAAATGTCTATATGAAGGCGATTCGGTTGCAGGGCATTAATGGTATTGATCACTTCCGGGAACATAACTTTCAGTAGAGCTGCGCAAGCGAATGCGAAATCCTTTGTAGATAGACGACTGGACGGTTCCGTACGATGCGTAAATCCAACCGTCCGGTCCGACATTGGATGCGGATTTCGGGCCATAGAACCCATGAATTGGAACATCGCTGATCGGGACAGGCGGAAAAGTCAACACGCGCCACCAGGTCTCGCCGAGATTGTTTGTGGCATACAGGCGTGGGGACTGCATTTGCCCGTTATCGAGCGGCTCCATGCCATAAGGTAGATATTGGAAAAGGACAACATGGCGCCCGTTCAGGAAGTGACTCCAGAACCAGTTTCCTTTGTCCGTCCACGGAATCGGCGCGCCGGGCAGATGATCCATAATGGTTGTGGTCCAAAAAGGCTCGTTTCCGTAAACGGCCTCTTTACTTTTCTCCCACCGGATGACTTTCTTGAACGCACGATTCGTGTCTTGTCCCAAAAACAAATAATCGGGGGTGAACGTAATGGCCGTGTATTGGGAGTCTACTCCCGTTTCCAACGTGCGCCATGTGCCGGGGTCCCCGTTCTCTCGTGAAACAACAAACCTGCCGACGTTGCCGTCACCGAAGGTCGCATAAATATGGCCGGTGAACGGATCGACGCCGATGTAATGGACATGATTATTGGGCGTATCCGGATTGATATTCGGATTGGAATAGACCGGTTCGAACGGGTCGCCCGGTGTGCTGTTCGGCTTCCTTCGCCAGATGTTTCCGGTAAACGGCGACGCGCTTTCGCCGTCCCACTCGGACGTGTACTCGCCGATCAATACATTACCCTGAAAATCTTCCGTCATTCGCCAGGCGGTTCCGGTGGGCCATTGAAATCGAAGGGCGGTTTGCCAGGTATGCCCCCCATCCCGGCTCTCCAGAACCTGGCCGTGAACGTTACGGGAAAGAACGGATTCCCGGGTAGTCCATGGGCTGAAGTAGAGAATCCCCGCAGAATCCTGAAAAATCCCAAACACAGGACCGTACGGAAGCGGCCCACCGGGAGGGGGGTAAAGAATACGCCAGTGTTTTGCCTCATCCGTACTCTCTAATACATAGCCTTCTTCCGTCCCGATAAGAATCCTGGCGTTATGGAGGGAAAAAGGGTCCTGTGCCACATACGCGCAGGACAGGGTAAACGGGTAGCCGTGTGGATTGGAGCGAAAATCCAGGTCCTCTACCTCAAATTCGTATCCGTCCATCGATGGGTCCAGAACAAGGGCGTATCTTCCCCCATTGTGAAAGCGAGATGTAACGCCGATTCGATATTGGAACGGGGGATGGAGAACAACGTTTTGAAGCCGGGCCACTTCAATTCCGGGCGCGGGCGGGAAAGCCCGGTCTACCTCCTGCCAGGATTCCTCGGGAAAACCGGACCGATTGCGTCTTTCCAGGATCAAAACAGGAGCAGACAGGTAGGGCGACTGGGGTTCCTGGCGCCGGTAAATATGGCCATACAGGGCAATGCTGAGTTGTTTTTGGTCAATTGTCTCACGGATTGGGTAATAGAGGATATCATCCGGGGATTGGAGCGCACCCAGTCGAATCTCACCGGCGGAAACCGGCTCTTCGGCGGTCGGCTGTGCATCCGGCGGCGCGGTCTGGAGAACCAGAACAAGCCAGAGCAGTATCATAATCTTATCCTATTTCAGGACAAAATCCCGGTAAAGCCAAAAAGAAGCGAGCAGTCCCGTGGAAGGCTGAACCTTATCCCGCTGCGATCGGATGCCGTTTCAACGAAACATGGAATGAACCGGCGTGGAACCCTCCCGACTGAGCCGCATTAACGCCGATTCTCTTCGAGAACCTCCGTGAGAATCGCGATCACATCTTCCACATCCCGGTCCGTCAATTTCGCCGAAAGCGGCAGAGAAAAGGCACGTTCGGAATAGTCGGTCGCGTGAGGAAAATCCTCCGGCCTGAGACCGAATGTCTCCCGATAATACGAATGAAGATGAAGTGCCCGATAATGAATGCCGGTTCCGATTCCGCGCCGGTGCAGTTGCTCGACCACACCGTCCCGGTTGATTTTCAGCTCATCAAGACGGAGCCGGACCACGTATAAATGCCGCGCGTGAACGGTGTTTTCCTCCGGTAGCGGTGAGAGGTCCAGCGGCGCGGAAGTAAAGGCTTCATCATAGCGCCGCCAAATCTCCTCGCGTCGTTTGTGATACGCCTCTATCTTGCCCAATTGATGGATGCCCAAAGCAGCCTGGATGTCCATCATGTTGTATTTGAATCCGGGAACTACGACTTCATAGTGCTTGAATCCGTCATCGGAGAACCGTTTCCAGGCTCCGCGTGAAAGACCGTGCAGAGCAAATCGCTCGATGGCTTCGCTCCAATCGGCGCGATTTGTCGTGATCATGCCGCCCTCGCCGGTGGTCAGGTTTTTCGTAACATAGAAGCTGAACACGGTCAGGTCGCCGATGGTTCCGATTTTTCGCCCGTGATATTGCGCCTCAATGGCATGAGCCGCATCCTCGATCACCAGGAGGTTGTGGGGCTCCGCGATCTCCAGAATGGGATTCATAGGGCAGGGGCGTCCGGCCAGGTGAACTGGAACAATTGCCCGGGTCTGTGCTGTGATCTTTTCCGGGATTTTCTTCGGATCGATATTGAACGTATGGGGATCAATATCGACAAAAACGGGTTTGCCGCCCGCATGAAGGATCGCGTTGGCGGTCGCCGCAAAGGTAAGGGGCGTGGTAATCACCTCATCCCCCGGCTCGACACCGGCCACAACCATGGCCAGGTGAAGACCCGCTGTGCAGGAGCTGGTTGCGCGGGCAAATCGGCAACCAATATAGTCCCGAAACATCTCCTCGAAACGGGCCACTTTGGGACCCGTGGATATCCAACCGGAGCGAAGTGAATCCACAACTTCCGCAATCTCATCCTCTTCAATCCGAGGACTTCCAAACACCAAATACGGCTCCCGTTTCATGCGGTGATATCCTTGTCCGTTGCGTTGCCGGATAAAGCGATTTGTCTGTTGAGATTCTTTCCATCCGCTGGAAATGACAAGGGGCCTGTCATTTCAACCACCCCTCCGGCGGGGCCGGTGATGGGATGAAGAAAGCGTGATTTCCACCCTTTGTTGCGGCTCAGAGACGCCTGACCCACCGGTGGAACTGAGGTCCGTGCCTGTCGAAAGCAGCCTTGCATGGAAACGTACCATAGATTACCGTGCGCGATACAATTGTCCAGCGCGTGTATGTTTTTCGCAAATTGCCGCGTTCCGGTGAGGTTGAGTTTGTGTGTTCCGATGCGAAGTCTTTTCCAATCCGTCTTCAGCTGAAAGGATGCCGTCCGGAAGTTCTGAAAGAGCTGCCGGAGGTATATCCCGATGTGTGGAAATCGCTCTGCGACCTGGCCGGTCGGAGCCATATTTCCATCGACCTGAGCGCCGGGACGATTTTGCAGGAAGGACCGGGCGCGTGGCATCCTCTCCGAAATCCTGGAGTTGGTGAACACATTGTGAAAACGCTGGAGACGATCGGCCGGCTTCCGCACCGCGAGATGGCGCCGGAAGACGGTGATTTCGCGGTGATTATTCTGGCAGGCGGCACGGGGACACGATTTGCCAACAGCACATGCCAGAAAGTATTGTATCCGGTTTCGGGCATACCGGCCCTGGAACGGTCCTTGAATACCTGCGCAAACGCCGGGGCCAGGACAATGGTACTGGTTGTGGGTTTTTTCTGGCAGGAAGTGGTGGACTTTGTTGAGGCCCTGCGGTCGGATTGTCACTATGTTTATCAGCCCCAGCCGCTGGGAACGGGAGACGCCGCGCGTCGCGCAACCTGGTTTCTTCGCCATCGAGGTTTCCAGGGAACCATTCTGCTGCTTGCCGGGGACAAGGTTCTCTCCCCCAATGCCATCCCCGCCATGATGGAAATCCACCGCTCTCAACAATCCGACATGACACTGGCGGTTGCCGCCAAGAATTCGTGGCCAAATTCGGGTCGAGTGGTTTTCGGCAAAGACGAGCGGGCATTAACGATCATTGAACGCCCGGATGTCGTTCAACGTCAAATGTTCCGACGCATTTATGAACTCAACGGGGAAACCGTTGAAACCGATACGTTGCTCCGTGAATTCATCCGAATGCAGCCCAGCGAGAAAAAATTGAAAAAGGCCCTGGGACCGGACCTTTGGAAGCTGCTTAATGACGGTCCGGTCTGCAAACGGGAAGACCTGATCTCCCGGATCGATCCCGATCGGCTGACATTCCGTGTGCATGAGTCGGATGGAACCGAGTTTCCACTGACACCGGAGGAAGTGGAGGAACGCTGCAATCTGGTCAATGTATCTTTGTACCTGTTCTCCTCGGAGGCGTTATATTGGTCCATGGATCGCCTTCAGTCGCTCAATGCGCAAGGAGAGTTTTACCTGACGGACGCCGCAGAGATTCTGACCCGGGCGAAAGATGCGCCCCGCAAATTCCGGGTGTATGCGGCACGCCTGGAAGACTATGACGCCGCCGGATTCAACACCATGCAGGAACTGGATGATATCGAGGATCATCTGAGAAAAACCGGGCTGAAATAGAGCCTCCCTGTCACCCTCTTCTCCTGCTTCACTTGTTTGCCGGACAAGACACAGGCACAATCCGATTTTGCATGCATATTCAATTTCTTTTTTGATCGGAATGGATGATGAAAGTACTGGTTACGGGATCGAGCGGTCTGATCGGCTCGGAAGTCGTCGCCTATTTTGACCCCCGGGCATCGGAAATTCTGGGAATCGACAATAACATGCGCGCGGATTTTTTCGGCCCCAGGGGCGACACCACCTGGAACCGCAGGCGTCTGGAATCTACAACAAAGCATTTCCGATCCGTCGATCTGGATATCCGGGATCGGGAAGCGATTCTGAACCTGTTTCAGGACCGCGGTTTCGACCTCGTGGTTCACTGCGCCGCGCAGCCGTCTCACGACTTGGCGAAAGACCGCCCGTTCGACGATTTTGATGTAAATGCTGGGGGAACCCTGAACCTTCTGGAGGCAACCCGCCGCTATCACCCGGACGCCGTGTTTGTCCACATGAGTACCAACAAAGTCTACGGCGATGCCCCCAATGAGTTGCCTCTCAAAGAATTGGAGACACGCTGGGAGTATGCCGACCCCGCTCATTTCGCGGGGATCGACGAAACCATGCGGATCGACCGATCCAAGCATAGCCTGTTCGGGGCCTCCAAACTTGCGGCGGATATCCTGGTACAGGAATACGGACGCTACTTCGGTATGAAAACGGTCTGCCTGCGTGGCGGATGTTTGACCGGGCCCCATCACAGCGGTGTCGAGCTGCACGGATTCCTGAATTATCTTGTAAAGGTCAATGTCGAAGGCGGATTATACCGGATTTTCGGCTACAAAGGAAAACAGGTGCGCGATAATATCCATTCCTTCGATGTCGCGCGGGCCATTGAGGAAATTGCAGGAAATCCGCGTCCCGGCGAAGTGTATAACATCGGGGGCGGGAGGGCAAACTCCTGCTCGATCCTGGAAGCGTTTGCCCAAGTCGAACAAATTACTCGAAAGCCGATGCGGTATGAATATGTAGACAAGAACCGTGAAGGCGACCATATCTGCTACATTTCAAATCTGTCCAAATTGAAATCCCATTACCCGAATTGGGATATTACCAAAAGCCTGGCGGATATCTTTCAAGAGACGGTAAAAACACTTACGAGCCGGTAATGCGCCTTCCGTTGTTTGCGCATGGAGTACACGGATGAACGAAGGAACAAAGGGCCTCTCGGTCTTCGAGACCCGCAAAGCCATAATTGAAATGCTTCGGGAAGAAGGAGTGAACCCCTATCCCGATCGTTTCGAGCGAACGCATACACTTGAAGAAGCCCGCTCCCTTCCCGAAGGAACGCCTGGAGTCAGAGTGTGCGGACGACTGATTTCCCTGCGCAAAATGGGCAAGCTGGCGTTTGGGCATTTGCAGGATATTTCGGGCAAAGTTCAGATTTCCGTATCGGTGGACAGCTGCGGAGCGGAGGGATTCGAACGATTCAAGAAACGGATCGATATCGGCGATTTTCTGGGTGTCGCCGGAAGTATGTTTCGAACGCGCACCGGCGAAATCACGGTTGCGGTAAATGACTACCAGCTGCTCGGAAAGTCTCTCCGTTCGTTACCGGAGAAATGGCACGGACTTCAGGATGTTGAACTGTGTCAACGAAAACGGTATCTCGATCTGATTATGAGCGAGGAAACCCGCCGACGTTTTCTTCTCCGGTCGCGCATTGTCCGGGAGATCCGGTCGTTTCTCGAATTGCACCGGTTCATCGAAGTGGAAACGCCGGTCCTGTGCAGCCAATACGGCGGCGCAAACGCGCGCCCGTTTATCACTCATCACAACACGCTTGATATCGATGTCTACCTGCGAATTGCGCCGGAGACCTATCTGAAAAGGCTGATCGTCGGCGGCTTCGATCGTGTGTACGAATTCGCCCGCTGCTTTCGCAATGAGGGCAGTTCCCCCGCGCACATTCAGGACTTCACGATGCTGGAGTTCTATGCCGCCTATTGGAACTACCGGGACAATTTGAACTTCACCCGCGAACTCCTTTTGACCGTCCTGGAAAAAGCCACGGGAACCACCCAGTGTTCATTTCAGGGCGAGACGATCCGCTTTGAGAATCCGTGGCGGATTGTAACGTTCCAGGATTTGATTCGAGAGCATTCCGGAATTGATATTCTGGAACATCCGACGAAAGAATCGCTGCTGAAAGCTTGTAACAAAAGCGGGATTGTGCTGGAGGATATCGATGCAGACCGCGCTGCTTGGGCGACACTGGTGGATTCCATATACAAGAAAACCTGTCGCCCCCGCTTGATTCAGCCGACTGTTTTGATCGGTCATCCCCGCGCGCTTTCGCCGCTCGCGCGCGCAAACGACAATCATCCTGAAATTGCGGATCGGTTTCAGATCGTCGTATGCGGCACAGAGATTGTCAATGCCTATTCGGAATTAGTCGATCCGATTGACCAGCGGGCGCGCCTTGAAGAACAGGCTCGCCATCGCGCAGCCGGCGATGAAGAGGCCATGATGCTGGATGAGGATTACCTGGAAGCCATGGAGTACGGAATGCCGCCTATCTCCGGATTCGGCATGGGGATCGACCGATTCGTCGCATTATTAGCGGGAGAGGAAAACATTCGAAGTGTTGTTCTGTTCCCGCTTATGCGGCCGGAAGAATCGTCAACAAATGCTGTCTGAATCCCGCCCCACCGTCTGTTTCATTCTGGGAACACGCCCGGAAGCGATCAAATGCGCTCCCGTTATTCGCGCAATGCGAAAGGAACCCGACCTGCGGGTTCGACTACTTGTGACCTCTCAACATCGGGAGCTACAGGATTCAGTACTGGACCTGTTTGATTTACAGCCCGATTGGGATCTTCATATCATGCAGCAGAAACAGGACCTCCAGGATGTAATCGCCCGCTTGTGGCGGGGAATCTGCGGCGTATTTGTCCGGGAACGGCCGAATCTGGTCCTTGTGCAGGGAGACACCTCTTCTGCTTTTGTCGGCGGGCTGGCGGCGGCCTTTCATCGCATCCCCGTCGGGCATATCGAGGCCGGTCTGCGTACTTATCGCGACGACATGCCGTTCCCGGAAGAGATCCAGCGTCGTTTGCTCTCTCATCTCACGCGATTGCACTTTGCGCCTACGGAGCGGGCAAAACAGAACCTTCTGAATGAGGGCATCCCATCCGATCGAATTCATGTAGTCGGAAATCCGGGAGTGGATGCATTTCTCGAAATAGCCGATGGAAGATTGCCGCCTCTTGATCCCAGGGTAGTCGAGTTTCTCCGTGAAGGTAAAAAGATTCTTCTGACTACAATTCATCGTCGCGAACATTGGGGAGAAATAATCGGGGGAATGTGTCGTGGAATTCGTAAATTACTGGAAAGTAACAAGGAACTGGTGCTTGTACACATGCTGCATCCCAATCCGGTTGTGCAGCATCCGTTTCGGGAGGCATTCTCGGACTGTCCACGGGCTGTTTTGCTTCCTGCGCAGCCGTACGCCGCCTGTTTGGCCTATTTGAAAAATGCATATCTTGTCATGACCGATTCCGGAGGGATTCAAGAGGAGGCGCCGTATTTCGGCAAACCGGTACTCATTCTGAGGGAAACTACCGAGCGACCCGAGGGTATTGAAGCGGGCGCGGCACGTCTTGCGGGAGTCGATCCGGATCGAATCGTACAAGAAGCAGAGCGAATCCTTCATAATCCGTCTGTATATGATGCCATGGCACAAAAACGCGCGCCTTATGGCGACGGGAACAGCGCTCCACGAATTGCGCAAATTGTTCGGAAGTTTCTTATATGAAAGAACAACCGGGATTTGACATTCCAATGATTCTCCGGAATACAACCTTCGAGGTAAATGATAATGAAAGCGCTCATTGCAATCGGTATGGTCGGGTTGGCCGCCCTGAGCGTTCCGGCCGGCCATGCGCAGACGGTTTTTCTGAGCAAGTATGCGGGTCAACCTCAGACGATTACGAACATCCGCATTGCCGCTGCGTCGGTATTGCCCGATAAGTGGAATAAGGAAGTCAATTGGAGGCGTATCGAAACACTCGTTCGTCACGCCGCCATGGAAAGCGGCGCCAGGGTTGTTGTAACGCCGGAAGGATGCCTGGAGGGCTATGTTATCAATGAGGTGAACAGCGAGAAGGATCCGGGCAAAAAAGAGGCTCTTTTGAGTAACTTTCTCGCGCTCGGCGAGCCGATTGACGGAGCGTATATGAAAAAGGCGTCTGCGTTATGTAAAGAATTGGGCGTGTTTCTGGTACTGGGTTTTCTGGAACGCGAGAAAGATATTCTTCATAACTCCGCCGCGCTGTTCGATCCGGATGGCGAGATCATCGGAAAATACAGCAAAACCCATTTTGCGCAGGGATACGCCGTCAACCCGGATTACTACAAAGCCGGAGATGACTACCCGGTATTCGACACCCCGTTCGGAAAAGTCGGTATATTGATCTGCTATGACCGGCAGAATCCCGAACCGGCTCGGATCCTCGCGTTGCGCGGGGCACAGGTTCTCTTTGTGCCGTCTTATGGCAATTATACCGACGAATATGGCTGGAATACCATTCTGATGCGGACGCGGGCATACGAGAACCGTTACCCGGTCGTGTTTTGTCACCCGTTCCAGAGTCTGTTAATCGAACGGAGTGGGGAACTCAGGGCACTCGGCAGATCCGACGAAGTCGTCTGCTACGATGTGGATACATCACCGGATCGGTACAAGGACCGTTTCGTGAACCGCCGACCGGCTACATATCGGCCGCTGCTGGAGGGTAGCGATCCGGCAGAAAAGAAATAGCGGTTATTCCCATTCAATCGTGCTGGGCGGTTTGCTCGATATGTCGTAGACAACACGATTCACACCGCGTACCTCGTTGATGATTCGATTGGATACGATGCGCAGCAATTCATAAGGCAGAGGAACCCAATCGGCGGTCATATAGTCACGGGTATGCACCGCGCGTAAAGCGATCACTTCCTCGTATGTGCGGTCGTCTCCCATCACACCCACGGAGCGAACCGGCAACAACACGGCAAACGCCTGGCCGATTTCACGGTAAAGTCCGGCTTTTCGAATTTCGTCGATGTAAATCGCGTCCGCATGGCGGAGAATATCCAGTCGTTCACGTGTGAGATGACCGAGGCAGCGTACCCCCAGGCCGGGACCGGGGAACGGCTGACGATAAATCAGATCATCATCCAGTCCCAATTCTTTACCGACGGCACGCACCTCATCTTTAAATAGTTCCCGTAACGGCTCGATCAGTTTCAGGTTCATTCGTTCCGGCAGGCCCTCGACATTATGGTGGCTCTTAATCTTGGCGGATGGTCCACGAAATGGCGTGGACTCGATTACGTCGGGATAGAGGGTCCCCTGCATCAGAAAATCGACTTCCCCGAGTTTTCGCGCTTCTTCCTCGAACACTTCAATGAAGACATTACCGATAATTTTCCGTTTCTGTTCCGGTTCGGTGATTCCCTGGAGACGGGACAGAAAACGCTCGGAGGCGTCAACGGCTACCAGTCGAATACCGAGACGATTTCGGAGACGGGATACCACCTGTTCCGCTTCGTTAAGCCGAAGCAAACCGTGATCCACAAAGATAGCCGTGAATCGATCGTCGATTGCGCGGCTGACAAGGACAGCGGCTACAGTAGAATCCACGCCGCCGCTGACGGCGCCGATTACTTTTCCCTCGCCGACCCGGTCGCGAATACGTCGGACAGCCTCTTCAACAAAAGATCCCATGGTCCAATTATGGTTGCAACGGCAAATAAGCGACACAAAATTGTCGAGTATTTGCATACCGTCGGGTGTATGCGTTACTTCGGGATGAAATTGAATTCCGTAGAGGTGTCGTTCCGGATCGACAATGGCCGCGTACTCCGAGTTGTGAGTGACAGCTAATCGACGGAACGTGTGCGGAATCCGGTACACCTTATCCCCATGGCTCATCCAGACGGTACTGTTCGGACCGAGGCCGGCAAACAGCGGATCCGAACGTTCAATTTCCAATTGGGCATGACCGTATTCACGGCGGGTCCCGCGCGCCACCTCGCCCCCCAACTGGTGCATCATCAGTTGGAAACCGTAACAGATTCCAAGAATCGGAACGCCGAGGTCCCAGATGCCGGGATCGACAGTGGGCGCGCCCTGTTCATAGACGGAAGCCGGACCGCCGGACAAAATGATTCCCTTTGGGGCAAAAGAACAAATCCTTTCCATTGACATTGTGCAGGGATGCAGCTCACAATAGACCCGCAACTCGCGAATACGCCGTGCAATCAAATGGCTATATTGGGAACCGAAGTCCAGGACCAGAATCTTGTCATATCCGATGGATGGCATGGGAATTGAATTCCTTCCGGTAATGTGTCATTCTCTTCAGAGTTCCATATCCAGACACTCTGTGCCCGGCATTATACCAACTCTGACGGCTTCCTGATGGTGAATTACACCAAACCCGGAAAGAATTTTTTTGTGGTCGATCTCCATCACCCCGGCGGACCTCACACCGAAATCGACCGGATCTTTGATGCAATGCCGGCCGATACGAAGCAGATTTTCCTGTTGGGCGATACGTTCCACTTCTGGATCAACCACGATGAGTTCATTCAGGCCCGCTACGGCACATTCCTTGAACGCCTGCGCGGATACGCAGAGCGTGGAATCGATGTGTTCTTCCTGGAGGGCAACCGGGATTTTCTGGCGACCTCCTATTTCCGGGACTTGCCGTATATCCACCTTCTGCCGAATCCGTCCCTGATGGAAATCGGCGGGCGTGTGGTGTACATCGGTCACGGGGATGAGTTGTGCTGGCAGGACTGGGCCTACCAGATATACAAGACCATAATCCGAAGCGGTCCAAGCCGTTTCATTGCCGAGCACCTTCCTCATGCCATCCTGGTAAGTCTTGCGCAACAAATGACAGAGGCCAGCAATAAGCTGGTCGCGGCAAAGCCCCGCCGTGTATTGGAAGTTCCGCATAGTGCCTATCGGTCCATCATAGCCGACGGGGTAGACGTAATCATCCATGGACACGTTCATGACACGTATCAACGCGAATACACCGTAAACAACCGAAAAGGTACAGTTTATGCGTTCGGTTGGAAGGATGGGAAACGAAACGTCATCTACTTTGACGGATAACAACCCTCGTACCTCTTATCTGCCTGCCGAGGGATTCTGCCGAATAGAAAGAGGATGATCGGATCCGCTGGAATTCAAATAACACGGAGCCTTCACCGATACGGTCACGTCGAGAGAAGGCCGAACCCATCGGCGTGCCGGCGCGGAAGATTCGAGCGCATTGCGTTGTTGCGGTTCCGGACTGACCGCCTTGAGCGAGGAAGCCGGATCCTGTGCAAGTCCACTGGACTTAACCTTGGATAATTGGTATATTCGCCAAATAGACAGCAAAGAAAGGCAAAATCATGGATCGCCGAACCCGCAAGCGATATGAAGCACGAGCCGAGATCGCCAAGGCCCTGGCTCATCCCACACGGCTGTTTCTCCTGGAGGAACTTTCTCACGGTAAACGATGTGTTTGCGAGTTGACCGAGATGGTCGGCGCCGACATTTCCACGGTATCCAAACATCTCGCAATTCTGAAGAACGCCGGTCTTGTGCAGGATGAAAAGCGGGGCGTGCAGGTCTTTTACGAATTACAATGCCCGTGCATTCCCAAGATGTTCGGTTGCCTCGAATCTATTCTGGCGGCGAACGCCGAAAGAAAATATGAATCCGTGTCGGGCTAGTTTCTTTTTTTGGCATATAATTGGTCATTTGGCAAATTCGGCACATAATATCGAATAAGAAAAAATGGAAATGTCGAACAAAGAAGAATGGAAAGTCTTTCTGTTCATTCTCGGAATGTTTGCGATCGCCGTGCTCCTTCCGGTAGGCCATCCTCGGTTCGACCATGCCGTATTGCAATCGCTGCATCTGGTCCGATGGTACGCGCGCGAGCATGTTGTTGTGGGCCTGCTTCCCGGGTTCTTTATCGCCGGGGCCATTGCGGTCTTCGTCAGCCAGGCCGGGGTAATGAGATACCTGGGACCTCACGCTAATAAAACGTTAGCTTATGGTGTGGCTTCAATTTCCGGAGTAATTCTGTCCGTCTGTTCCTGCACCGTCCTGCCCCTCTTTGCCGGAATCTACCGAATGGGCGCGGGTCTCGGACCGGCTACCGCATTCCTTTATTCGGCGCCGGCGATCAATGTCTTGGCGATTATTCTGACTGCGAGAGCTCTTGGTCTGGAGCTGGGGGTCGCCCGGGCGGTCGGCGCCGTGCTGTTCAGCATTGCGATCGGCCTCGCTATGTACTTCATATTCCGTAATGAAGAGCCGGATCGAATCGAATCCCGGGTAGACGTATTCGAGGACCAAAAGACTCGCCCTCTGTGGCAAACTATATCCTATTTTGCGGGCATGATAGGCATTCTTGTATTCGCGAATTGGGAGCGTACAGAACCATCCGGCTTCTTGGCAGGAGTTTACTCGGTCAAATGGGCTTTGACGGGTATATCGGCAATCGTTATGGCTGTCAGCCTGGTCCGCTGGTTCGGCTTAAGAATATGGCCGACAGCCGCCGCCGGACTGGCTGTGGTTGTCCTTGCTTTTGTCTTTCCGAAGTATCCGGTAATTCCTTTCGTCGTCGGTTTGATCGCTCTGTCAATCATTACCGCAACAGGCAACACGGAGATGCGTGCGTGGTTCGATTCCACCTGGGGATTGACCAGGAAGATATTTCCCCTCTTGTTCATCGGGGTAGCGCTTTCCGGATTCTTCCTGGGACGGCCGGGAGAGGAAGGACTGATTCCTTCTCGCTGGATTGTGGCCTCCGTCGGGGGCAATTCGATTCGCGCAAATTTCCTCTCCTCCCTTATCGGTGCGTTCATGTACTTCTCCACCCTGACCGAGGTTCCGATCATACAGGGATTGATCGGCAGTGGGATGGGAAAAGGTCCTGCGTTGGCCCTTCTCCTGGCGGGCCCCCCCTTGAGCCTGCCGAGTATGATTGCGCTTCAAAGCGTCCTGGGCACAAAGAAAACCGTTACCTATGTATCGCTTGTTGTAGTCATGGCGACGATCAGTGGCCTGATTTATGGATCGATGTTTTAGAAAGGAGACTTCCGATGAAAAAGATTCAGATTCTTGGACCAGGTTGCCCGAGCTGCAAAAAACTGGCCGAAATCGCAGAAGAGGCCGCAAAGACACTCGGAATCGAGTACGAACTCGAAAAGGTCACAGACATTCAGAAAATCATGACATTCGGTGTCATGATGACTCCGGCGCTGGTGGTAGACGGACAGGTAAAGGCTGCCGGAAAAGTACCGAGCCTTGAGGAAGTCAGAACTTTCCTCGCGACTTCCTGAATGGAGGGCCATTTACCATGAGATCGAAAGCGATGATTGCTGTGATCGTTCTTGTATTCGCCGTGGGAGTTGTACTTGCGCTAAAGAGAGAGAGAAAAACAATTCCCGTTCCAGTAAACACATTATCGGCGCAAACGCGAACGCCTATTCCAACAGAACCGATGACCGGCCTGCCGCGTCTTGTCGATCTCGGCTCTAAGCAGTGCATTCCCTGCAAACTGATGGCGCCGATCCTGGAGCGATTGCGCAGCGAATATCAGGGGACACTTGACGTGGCGTTCATCGATGTCCGGGAGAATCCGGATGCGGGAAAGCAGTATGGAATTCGCATAATTCCGACGCTGATTTTCTTTGACGCAGCCGGTAACGAATTGTACCGAAATGAAGAATTCATGTCCGAGGAAGACATTATCAGGAAATGCCAAGAACTGGGAATTCGTCTCGAAAAGGAAGAATCAGATGCAGGCAACAATTAGCAGGACTTGGATTCTGGCAATTACTTCTGTCCTTCCCGTATTCATCGGGGCAGGAATTGTAGCGGCAACAGATGCTGCAACCGTGGAATGTCTTTATCCGGGGTTGGCATCCGGCGTGTTTATGTTCGCCGAGGTCGGGGAACTGCCGGACGGCGTGCTTGTCCGTGCCGCTACAATTGAGATAAGCATCGCGGACATCGAATCAAATACGGAGATTCCGAAGGAACAGAGAGAGAAGTATGCGTTTCATCTGGCAGAACAGGCCATGACAGAGAAACTCCTTCTCTACGTTGCCGGAAACGACTCCGGGGGGGAGACAGTTGACCTTTCAAACCGCACGGACCGACAGATCGTTCATGCCTATCTCAGGAAAAGGATCCCGTCGATCACCGTGACGGTCGAGGAGGCAAAAACCTTCTATGAGGAAAACAGGGAACTCTTCGGCGAGGCAGCGTTCGATCAAATACACGATCACCTGAAGGAATATATTCGCCAGCAGAAACAGCAGGCGGCAATCGAGGAACATATCCGTGGTCTTGGAAAGGCTGTATCTATCGTTGTCTCCGCCACATGGGTCGATAGGCAGGCACAATTAGCAATTGATAATCCGGTCGATCAGGCGCGTCGAAGCGGGAAACCTTCCTTGGTGGATTTCGGAGCGACGGGCTGCGTGCCCTGCGACATGATGGCCCCAATCCTGAATACCCTCAGGAAGAAGTACGATGGAAGAGTAAATGTCGTATTTGTACATGTCGGTGAGGAACAGGTTCTCGCCTCCCGTTACGGCGTCCGTTCCATTCCTGTCCAGATATTTTTCGATGAGAACGGAAAAGAACTGTTTCGCCATACTGGAGTATTGCCTCAGGCAGAGATTGAGCAGCGGCTCGCGACAATGGCAGTCAAGTAATCATGGAAGGGATCTTCGCCACGCTTACACGAGCCGTTGACGGAACGCCCTTCGTGGCGCTCACGGCCGCGTTTGTCTGGGGGATTCTCAGTATTTTACTAAGCCCTTGCCATCTGGCGAGCATCCCCCTGGTTGTCGGGTTCATTGGTAAACAAGGTCGGATGTCGATCCGGACGGCGTTTCTTCTCTCGTCTGTTTTCGCCTTGGGGATACTGATCACAATCGGGTGCATCGGTGCCATCACCGCGGCAGCGGGACGCATGATGGGCGATGTGGGGCCGTATGGAAATTATCTCGTTGCCCTTCTCTTTTTTGTCGTGGGATTGTATTTGATGGAAATCCTCCCTCTGCCCTGGTCGGGATCAGGCCAAACAACAATAGAGCGAAAAGGTGTCTTGGCAGCATTCTTCTTAGGATTGATTTTTGGAACTGCGCTCGGTCCGTGTACCTTTGCGTACATGGCCCCGATACTTGGCGTAATTTTTCGACTGGCCTCGACAAACCTGCCGTATAGTCTTCTCCTGCTGCTCCTTTATGGCATCGGGCACTGCTCGGTCATCGTCCTCGCGGGGACCTTCACAGAATTGGTGCAGCGCTGGCTCGACTGGAATGAACGGTCCAAGGGAGCAGTGATATTAAAGAAGTGCTGCGGAATATTGGTTATTTTCGGTGGATTCTATCTGCTATACACGGCCCCATAGGGCATGGATGATTATGTGTATTCCTATCAGTGAAATGCGGACGTTTGTTGAGACGCTATTCAACTATTATGCTATGTTGCACAGAAAGGATATGTGAGATGTCTCCCGTCGATCCTGATGTTGTACGCGACCAAGTTCGCAAGCGCTATGCGTCAATCGTCAAGTCCGGCTGCGGCTGTGGAAGTACCTGTTGTACTCCATCCGAGAACAACAGTCCACAGATGTCCGCCGAACTCGGCTATTCCGAGCAGGAAATCAATTCCACTCCGCAAGGGGCCAATATGGGCCTGGGTTGCGGAAATCCACAGGCCATTGCAAATCTCAAACCAGGCGAGACCGTTCTCGACTTGGGATGCGGAGGCGGATTCGACTGCTTCCTCGCCGCACGGCAGGTTGGAGAGACCGGCAAGGTAATCGGGATCGATATGACTCCCGACATGATCAGTAAGGCCAGGGCTAACGCGAAAGAAGGCCGGTTCACCAACGTCGAGTTCAGGCTCGGAGAAATCGAGCATCTTCCCGTGGCCGATGATTCCGTTGATGTCATCATTTCAAATTGCGTTATTAACCTGTCGCCGGACAAATTACAGGTGTACAGGGAGGCATTTCGAGTACTGCGCACCGGGGGTCGGCTTGCGATCTCAGACGTTGTTGCCATCAGGGACTTGCCCGATGAGATTAAATCAGACCTTGACGTTCATTCCGGTTGCGTCGCGGGCGCGATTTCAGTCGCCGACATCGAGCGGATGCTGTCCGCGACGGGCTTTTCCCAGGTTCGAATCGACATCAAGCACGAAAGTCAAGAATTCATTAAGGACTGGTTTCCGGGCAGTGGTATCGAAGATTATGTCAGGTCTGCAACTGTCGAGGCGCGAAAGAAAGGATGATCCCAATGGACACGCCACAGACAAAACGACTATCTACAGTCGAAAAATATCTCACATTCTGGATCTTCCTTGCTATGGTCATCGGTGTCGCCATCGGTTTTGTGACGCCGTCTGTCGCGGAGTTCATTGCAGGTTTGCAGGTCGGAACCACGTCGGTACCCATTGCCATCGGATTAATTCTGATGATGTATCCGCCGCTGGCGAAGGTCCGCTACGAAGAATCGGGGCGGATCTTCGAGCACAAACGGCTGCTCTCGCTCTCTCTGGCAATGAACTGGATTATCGGGCCGATCTTCATGACGCTCCTTGCAATCCTATTTCTCCACAACTATCCCGAATATATGATCGGGGTAATTCTTGTGGGATTGGCCCGCTGCATCGCGATGGTGATTGTCTGGAATGAACTGGCAGAGGGCGACCGGGAGCTCGCGGTCGGCCTTGTTGCCTTGAATGCCGTCTTCCAGGTGCTCTTCTATGCCGTCTATATCTACCTATTCATCACTCTACTGTTGAATGCTCTTGGTCTTGTTGACGGTCTGAATATCGAGGTTTCCATCGGTGAAGCCGCCAAAACTGTCTTCATCTATTTGGGCATTCCGTTCCTCGCCGGTCTGATAACCCGCTTTACATTGATCCCCCTCAAGGGTCGGGAGTGGTACGAGAGCGTATTTACCCCCAAAATCAGCCCGATCACCTTGATTGCGTTGCTGTTCACCATTGTGGTAATGTTCTCGCTCAAGGGCGAGTATATTGTCGAATTGCCCTTCGATGTTATCCGGATAGCGATCCCACTTGCGATATATTTCTTCGTAATGTGGCTCGTGACATTCTTCGTCACGTACAGAATGGGTGTGGGTTACGAGAAGTCCGTTGCGGTCTCGTTCACAGCCGCCAGTAACGATTTCGAGCTGGCCATCGCCGTGGCCGTGGCCATTTTCGGCGTGAGTTCGAACCAGGCTTTCGCTACCGTCATCGGCCCGCTCCTGGAGGTACCGGTGTTGATTAGTCTGGTGAATGTCGCGTTCTATATCAGGCGACACTTCTACGGCGACACGGACCATGAAATGAATGCCGGTTGAATTCCTCAGATCGCCGCTAACCGTCTGATTGCTGAATTCACCTCTTCCTGCATTTCCGGCGAATACCGGTTGTAGTCATCTGGAACAAGGAGCTGCAAAGCCGATTCGGAATTGAGCAGTCGGTAGACGGTGCGGACTTCATTCAAACAAGCCTCTATGTCTTTCATGCCGGCCCGGTAATTGACTTTCGGCTGGACAACCAGCAAAGGGCGTGGAGCGATGCAAGCCAGAACCTCATGGTAATCATAGGGAACACGCGACTCGTTGTCGACAAATACTCCCAACCGGGGTTGCAACGGCAGCCATTCGGTCCATCTTCGCAGTCCCCCGGTTCCTTTTTCCGATGAATCCAGGCTCATGGGGGTAAATCCCGCGACAGAGACAACTCCGGCCATCCGCTCGTCCAAGGCGGCGGCGTGAAGCGCCACCATGCCCCCCATCGCATATCCCAGTATGAAAATGCGCTTCTGATCTACAAAATCAAATAGACGAAATGCGTTCAGAGATGCCCGAACGTCTTCCACCATCTTCCCCATCAGGGACCAATGGGGATGTCGCCTGTAGAAATTCTCTATTTCTGAAATCCTCTGGCCGTTTCCGATCTGATCGAAAGCCAGAACCGCAAAGCCTGCTTCCGCCAGAGCAATATGAACGTCTTTACCTCGATGATAACCGGCGACATAGCCGTTAGAATTCGAAAGAGGATGCACCCAGACTACGGCAGGGATCTCCTTTCCGGCCTTGTCGGCTCCCTTGGGAAAATAGAGATCACCGGGGATATAATGGCCGAAATTAAAACTGATTTTCCCCACAGTGTCCGGAATATTATTCCGTCTTCGTGCCACGGCGACAGGTGCCGTTTCCATTCCGTAATCTCCCGCTTCGCTTTCGGCAAGGGGCGGCGTATCCCCAAGCGCCCATTGAATGCGCTGAAGAATATCCTTTTTCTTCAACAACCAGTCATCGGCGGATTGAAGGTATTTCCCTTCGGCGGTTTGCAGGAGATCCTCCATTCTTTTTTCGGGATAATGTGTGATCTCTATGTCTTCTTTCGCACATTCGCGCCACTCTGTGTAAGTCGGATAGATGGGTCCGGAGCCGGTAAAGGAACCCCCACGGTGAAACTGAGTGTCCAGCCAGTCAATGTAGGATTCAATGTCTTCCGGCCCGGTTTCGTGCGAGCCGCTTCGATAACGTAGTTGTAACGCATCCCCGGCTCCGAGCAGATCATATACCGGCCTGGCGGCGTAACAGGTCTGTTCGATCGCCCAGACGCTCTCTACCGGATCGTTGATTGCCGTAGAGATGAGACAGCCGCGCGGCGCGATACACGCAATCAACTCATGCTGGTCAATCGGTAGTTTATTCTCGCGCCCCGCGAAAAACCGCAATCGGGGATGAAGCCAATCCGGGAACACCCGCGTAATAGGTTCAATGCCTTCTCCGAATTCGGTTTCACTGAAGAAACGATAGGTACAGGAGCCGCCCGCGCCGGAACTGCTCGAAATAACCGCGCCGATTCGACGGTCCATGGCAGCAGCCATAAGCGACATCTTACCGTTTCGCGAATGGCCGGTAATGGCTATTTTCGACGAATCCGCCATGGGAAGCGTCAGCAGGTAGTCTATACATCGGCTTGCCGCCCAGGCCCTGCGGGCAAGTTTCGTCCAATCGCAGTCCGGCCAGATGGCGGCAAACTCTCCGGTATCATCCCGCGAATCGGCGCCTGCATAAACACAGCCGATATAACCCCGGCTGACCGCTATCAGCGCCCAGCGGCGATGATTGTCCTGTGTAATAAACACCGGGAACGGCCCGTCGCCGTTCGGCACGATCAGCTCCATCCTAAGTTTGGCTCGATGTTCCGGGCCGAATTCGAGCGTCATCTCCTGTACGGTGACGCTTTCCTCCTCTCGCGAATTCCCATTCACGGCCCGCACATTTCCCGGATCCGGCGGGACGGAACCCATAACATAATAATGGAATAGATTCATCAGTTCCTCTCGTCGCGCCGGCCATGCCTCTGCTGAGGTAATCCGCTCGCCTTTTGAATTCAGAAGAGGATCGGGCAGACCGGGAATGCCCGGAAGTGCATCGAAATCCGGGGGCCGCTCGCCCGTTTCCGCAAGCCATTTCTCCCACGCGCGCTCTTTGGTTTCCGGGAGCGTTTTCAAGAGCCATTTCAACTCCGCTTCCTGTTTTGAGCGGTCCTGTCCGGGAATCTGTGGACAAAGCAGGAGGATTGCCGAAATCAAAACCGTGCTGTGTTGAAGAAGTTCTCTCATGATCGAAAGCCTCGCTATGGTCGTTCGCTTATTTGTTCCCTGATCTTACTGCAATTTTGCCGTCTATGTCTACCGATTCCTGACCGATGAAGGGCGGGGATTCTGCAATTGCATGAAGGATAGGTTGCGGAATCTTCCAAATGAATATTCTTGCCGCGTGTGAATGAAATTTCTTCCCCGATGTGCAAGTATCGGTATAATATACAAAAAATGGCTCCCTGTCTTTTCCGGAACAAGGAGCCACAAACCGAATCATCACGGGAGGAAGAATCATGGAAGGCGAAGCGATTGGAACAGCGGAGTATTTGATCGTGATGCTCGTCGGGTTCCTGGTCGGATGCCTGATTTTATCCTTGCTGGTGTTCCTCGCCAGGTTTTTCGTGGGGGTTGTCAAATTCGTGTTCAGTTTCATTGTCGGAATCGTGATTCTCGGCTTTCTCGCACCGTTTCTGCTCCCTGTTCTCTTTGCGATTTCCATCCCGATCCTGGCCCTTGCGCCGATTTTCTTTGCCTTTCTGGCAATCCCTATTGTCATCGGGCTGGCGCTGATTCACGGACTGTTTACCCTGATATTCGGCTGATCGCAGACCCATCCCCCGTCTTATCTTTTCAATCCGCCCGCTGTCAAGCACAATAGGCCGAAGAATCAACGGACTTTATGAGGTGACGATCGATGGCAGAAAAACGTTATGCACTGGGAATCGACTTTGGAACCGAATCGGGACGCGCTTTGCTGGTGGATATCGACACCGGCGAAGAAGTGGCAACCTCCGTGCTCCCGTATGCGCACGGGGTTCTCGACGAATATCTTCCTGACGGTAAGACAAAACTGGACCCGGACTTTGCCCTGCAAGACCCGGCGGACTGGCTGGAGGTACTCAGAACAACTATTCCCGATGTGCTGAATCAGGCAGGGGCGAAAGCGGAACAGGTGGTCGGCATCGGTGTGGATTTCACCTCCTGCACAATCCTTCCTGTGGATGCCAGGGGAGAACCGCTTTCGTTCCAGGAGAAATGGCGGTCTCGCCCGCACGCCTGGTGCAAACTCTGGAAACACCACGCCGCGCAACCCGAGGCGGACAAGATCAATGAACTGGCACGCAAACGCGGGGAGAGTTTCCTGGCCCGGTACGGCGGCAAAATCTCCTCGGAGTGGGCCATTCCGAAAGTGTGGCAGGTTCTCAACGAGGATGAAGAAGTCTTCCATGCGGCGGACCGGTTCATTGAAGGCGGCGACTGGATCGTGTTTGAATTGTGCGGCAAGGAAGCGCGAAGTTCCTGCATGGCGGGGTACAAAGGGATGTGGGCGCGTGATGAGGGATTCCCCAGCCCCGAGTTTCTAAAAGAACTCGATCCGCGCCTGGAAAATGTCATCCAGGAAAAATTCTCGACCGATATCAAGCCGCTCGGCAGCAAGGCGGGCGAACTGACGCCGGAAGGCGCCGCGTTGTGCGGCCTTGTTCCCGGTATTGCGGTCGCTGTTGCGATCATTGACGCCCATGCCGCCGTGCCCGCCGCCACGATTACCGAAGCCGGCAAAATGCTGATGGTCATGGGAACCTCTACCTGCCACATGCTCCTGTCCAAGGAAAAGGCTATTGTGCCCGGCATGGCCGGAGTAGTCGAAGATGGAATCCTGCCGGGCTTTTTCGGCTACGAAGCCGGGCAGGCGGCCACCGGTGATATCTTCGCCTGGTTTACGGATAACTGCGTTCCCGCATCCTGCGAAAAAGAAGCCGAACAGGCCGGGACGAATATCCATAAGATCCTCGAAGAACGCGCAGCGAAACTCCGCCCCGGCGAAAGCGGTTTGATCGCCCTGGACTGGTGGAACGGGAATCGTTCCATCCTGGTAAATGCCGATCTGACCGGCCTGCTTCTCGGCTGTACATTGACTACCAAGCCGGAAGATATCTACCGCACATTGATCGAGGCAACCGCATTCGGAACCCGGAAAATTATTTCTGCGTTCATAGAACAGGGCATTCGAATCGATGAACTGTATGCTTGCGGCGGATTGCCGGAACGGAATCAACTGCTGATGCAGATATACTCCGATGTAACCGGCCTGGAGATCAAGGTGGCGGCCTCCGCGCAACCGTGCGCACTCGGCGCCGCGATGCTGGGGGCCGTCGCCGCCGGAAAAGCCGGGGGGGGATATGATGACGCCGGCGAGGCCGCCGCCAAAATGGCCCATGTGAAAGATGTTGTCTACCGACCGAGCTCCGAGGCCCACAACATTTACCGGATCCTTTACCGGGAGTATGAACTTCTGCATGACTACTTCGGCCGGGGCGAGAACGAGGTTATGAAAAAACTGAAAGCCATGAAAGCGCGAACAGCGTAAGGAGTACGGCAATGAAAACAGTCCGCTGTGGCTTCACATTAATTGAACTTTTGATTGTTGTGGCTATTATCGGGATCCTGGCCGCCATCGCCGTCCCGAACTTTATGAACGCACGGACCCGCGCCAATGTCGCCCGGGTGATGGGCGACCATAAAGCCATCGGTTCCGCGCTGGAAATGTACAGGCTGGATCACAACGATTTCCCGTGGCCCATCGGCAACGGGCAGGGACATTCGGGCTATTCCGTGTATGTGGAATATCTCCATGAATTGACTACCCCGGTCGCTTACATTGCCACTGTAGCCTATACCGATATTTTCCGGCCGCAACGTGAAAATACGCAGTGGTATCCGGAAGATACGATTTACAGCTACCAGTATGTGAGTTACAACGGGAGCTGGGCGCGGCTTTCGAATGTCAGCGCCGCGATGCACGACCGTTATTTCAAAGGCTACTGCATATCGAGTTATGGTCCCGACAAGGGAGCCAATGGAGTGGAATGGGTTCCGATCGGCGGTAGTCTTGCATCCATTTACAATCCGAGTAACGGTCTGATCAGCGCCGGAGATATCGGACGATTCGGCGGCGATGTCCCCGCCGCCACAGTCCTGGGCGGATAAGATGCAGTTCCTTTCCGGCGAATTATCAGGCAGAGACGCCTGACCTACCGGGTAGCTGCCAGGCAGGGACGCCTGGCCTACTGGTGGGACAGGCCTCCGTGTCTGTCATGGCCACCAAACAATCACCATCAGCAATCAAGGTCATCCCGAAATCAAGCAAATCATGGTTCAGACAATCAATCATCAGGCGCCCCTCCACCCACCCTCTCTCTACAACCCGGAATCCGCTGCCCACAAATTGTATGGTATAGATTCCC